>ERZ1673748.614-NODE-614-length-46548-cov-6.785430_pt1 | contig 46548 bp, 30 predicted proteins | sample MGYA00580196_ERZ1673748 | MGnify/ENA primary metagenome ERZ1673748 (study PRJEB41218, sample SAMN15661796) | gut metagenome | host: Homo sapiens | place: Canada: London | collected 2015-08-20/2019-03-30 | study: EMG produced TPA metagenomics assembly of...
GGCGCCCGGCCGCTTCACGGAGGAGTACCGGCGGCTGACGGGGGATTTCTACCTCAAATTTTGATCGGGGCGGGAAAATGGTTATATTTGTGAATCGACAAATTGAATTGGTTATGAAAACACTTGTTTCGCTGCTGTGCTGCACCGCGCTCACCGTGGGAAGCGCCTCGGCGCAGAGTTATCGCGTGGCCCGTGCGGGGGCTTTCGAGGAGAACGGCCGTGTCGAGGTGGGTATTCCGACCTCGCCGCTGGCGGTCGATCTGACCGTCGAGAAGGAGGTCGTCACCGTGGGGCCCTACGCCCGTTACGCACAGAAATTCCTGGGTGTGCGCGGCGCGCTGAGCGACAAGACGCTCTATTCGGTCAAGGCGGCGCGCGTAGCGCTGCTCGATCGCGACGCGACGACGGCCTCCGAAGTTCCCGCCGGCGAGGTGCGCGCCACCTCCTATCTGGGCGATGCCGAGACCTTCTCGCGGGTTCCCTTCGATAAGCGTTCGCTCGTGGACGAGTCGCTCGAAACGGCGGCACGCAATGCCGCCAACACGCTCTTCGCAATTCGCCGTCACCGCATGGAGTTGATTACCAGCGAGGCGGGAGAGCATGTCTTCGGCGCCGGCCTGCAAGCCGCATTGGCGGAGCTGGACCGGCAGGAGCAGGCCTATACCGAATTGTTCCTCGGCAAGCGGGTGACGACGACCTCCGTCGAACGGATCACCGTCGTGCCCGATGCCGGCAAGCAGAAATACATCCTCTGCCGCTTTTCGCCCGATCGGGGGCTGCTGCCCGGCAACGACCTGACGGGCGACGTGGTGCTGTTGCAGCTCGACAAGGAGAGCGACGGTTCGTTCACCCTTACGCCCGCTTCGCCCAAGGCGGCGCGCACGGCGACCTACCGCGTGGCGGCCGACGTGGTCTGCACGGTCTATTGCGGGACGGAGGAGCTGACGCGCGCTACGCTGCCGCTCTTCGAATTCGGCCGCGACGTGGAACTGGCGCTTCCGTCCAAGAAATGACGAACCATACGGCACGCATGGCGGCGCTGCTCGGCGAGCTGCGCCGCGAGATGAACGGCGCGGTGGCCGAGTCGATGCAGCGCGGCGAGGGCGGCTACGGCCTCAACTACGGCGTCAGTATCCCTGCGATCCGCGCGATCGCCGGTCGGGTAGGGACGGATCATGCGTTCGCGCGATTCCTTTACCGGCAGGATGTCCGCGAACTGCGGATGGCTGCGCTGACGATCGCCGATCCCGCTTCGGTGACGCCGGACAATGTCGACGAGTGGTTCGTCGGGCGGATGCCGGAGGAGTTGATCGAAGAGCTGGCGCTGCGTCTGCTGAGCCGCTGCGGCCGTCCCGTACTGGATACGCTGTGCGGGCGATGGCTGCGGGCTGGAAGCGGTGCCGAACGCTATGCGGCGCTGATGGCGCTGGCGCGTGCGCGGGTGCAGGAGTTCGACGCGGCGGCGGTCGTCGAGGCCGTGCCCGATGCGGTGGCCGCCTGTCCCGACGATCTGCGACTGGCGCGCGGTGCGGCGGCATTCGTTCAGTCGGCGTCGGCCCGTATCGCACCGGAGCGGCTCGCACGGATGATCGAGCGGCTTCCCGACTCGCGCGGCGGTGCCTATCTGCGCGACGAGCTGGCGTGGATGATTCTTTGACGGGATGGCCGCACTACCGTGCGGGGAGGGCCGAAATACAGGGGGCAGAACGAAGTTCGTTCCGCCCCTCGCTTCGTTCGTGCGTTACTCCTCCGCGCCGGAGGAGCGGAATGCCATCGGCGAGAGACCGACGTATTGCTTGAAATAGCGGCCGAAGAAGGACTGGTTGGAGAATCCCAGCGTTTCGGCGATCTCCTTGATGCTCGGATCGGGATCGGAGAGCAGCTTCTTCGCCTCGGCGATAATGAACATCATGATCCATTGCAGGGCGTTGCGGCCCGATTTTTCCCGGACGATCGTGGAGAAATAGCGCGGGGTGAGGCACTGCTCCGCGGCGTAGAACGAAACGCTGTGGTGCGTGCGGAAATTCTGGGAGAGCGAGAAGATGAAACTCTGGAAAATCCGGTCCTTGCGATCCTGTTTGAGCGGCTGGATCGGATGGTTGAAAAAGTAGGCCTCGGCGATTTCGCAGCAGAGCGCCTTGCCGAGCGACGAGAGCAGTTGGTTGTAGATGAGACGGTTATTCTCATTCGTGCTGCGAGAGCCCTGTGACCGTTCGCGGCGCCAGATCAGTTCGATCAGTTCTTCGATGCGCCGGCGCTGCTCGTCGTTGAGCGAGATGCAGGGATTTTCCCGCATGTAGAGGTGGTTCTGCGTGTTGGAGATCGAGTTGGCCAGCGTGAAGACGAAATCGAAGTCCGCCACGCCCACCGTGCCGTGCAGATCGTCGCTGAGCATACGGATATAGGTCTTGGAGAGGGGCGGGTAGATATAGATGTCGCCCCGGTGAATTTCGAAAGCGCGGTTGCCCAACACCAGGCTCATCTCTCCCTGGGTGCAGTAGAAAAATCCGCTTTTGGCGAGTTGAACGACCGGCCCCAGTGCTTCGACAGTCTGCTTGTCGGCATGGAACAATCCGATGGAAGGAGTAACAGGTGTGTCCATTTTTGTTTCAATTTCGTGCAAAATAACGAATAATCCGGTTCATATCGACCGATTTTTTGCTTATTTTTACGAAAATCGTACGGATCGGACAATGCTGCATCCATATCATTCTTTTCGATGGATGCGCGCTTCGGTACATTTGCATCAAATTCAGTAAGGTATGAAAAGACGAAATCAATTCATGGGGATGGTCTGCCTGCTCGCCTGTTGTTGCGGCTGTTCGGGCCGGCCGGAGGGTGCGGTGCGGCTGCCTATCGTACGCATCGATACCGTGGGTGTCTACGGTACGCCGCGGACGGTGCAGTTTCCCGGCTGCGTCAGGGCGGCGCAGGAGGTCAATGCGGCGTTCAAGGTCGGCGGGACGCTCCGAACGATTTTCGCCGAAGAGGGGGAGTTCGTCCGGCGCGGGGCGCCGCTCGCGGCGCTCGATGCTCGCGATTACCGGCTTCAAGCCGAAGCCGCCGAGGCCGAGTACAAGCGCGTCAAGGCCGAAGCGGAGCGCGTAATGGCGCTCTATGCCGACGGAGCAGCTACGCCCGACGCCTACGACAAGGCGCGTTACGGACTGCAACAGATCACGGCCAAATACGAAAACAGTCGGAACCAGCTCGCCGATACCGAGATCCGTATGCCTTTCGACGGGTATGTGCAGAAGCGGTTGTTCGACCCTTCGACCGTCGTCGGGGCAGGAATGCCCGTGCTGACCGTCGTGTCGGCGGAGGCTCCCGAAATCGAGATCAATATCCCCGGCTCGGAGTATGTCCGCCGCAGCGAATTCGACGGCTTCGAGGCGGCCTTCGACTTCTGGCCCGGCAAGCGGATTCCGCTGCGGCTGCGGAGCATCAGCCCGAAGGCCAACGCCAACCAGCTCTATACGCTGCGGCTGGGCGTTCCGGCCGATTTGCGGCCGCTCCCGTCGCCGGGTATGAATACGATGGTGACCATCGTATGCCGGCCTTCGGGGGCTGCGCAGGTGGCCGTGCCGGCCGTCGCGCTCTTCGACGACGGCGACCGGACGTGCGTCTGGATCTGCCGGGAGGACAGTACGGTCGTGAGCCGCGAGGTACGGGTCGAGCGGTTGCAGACCGGCGGCGAAGCGGTCGTCGGAGCGGGACTTGCGGCCGGCGAGCGGATCGTCACGTCGGGCGTGCACCGGCTGCGTGAAGGCGAGAAGGTGGCGCCCCTGCCGGGTGTGACGAAAACAAACGTGGGAGGATTGCTATGATCGATTTCGGGAAATGGGCTTTCGCCAATCGGAAGCTCGTCTATTTCGTCGTCGCCGTCCTTCTGGTCGGCGGCATCCTCTCGGCCTACGACATGTCGAAGCTCGAAGACCCCGAAATCAAGGTCAAGCTGGCGATGGTCATAGCGACGCGCCCCGGCGCTTCGGCGCATGAAATGGAGTTGGAGGTGACCGATCCGTTGGAGAAGAACATCCGCACCATGGGCGAGGTGGAGAGCGTGACCAGCTCGTCGTTCAACGATCTGGCGATTTTGGAGGTGGAGTTGAAAAGCACGGTGCGCGACGCCGACGTCGAACAGTGCTGGGACATGCTGCGCCGCAAGGCTTCCGACGTCCAGCGGCGATTGCCGTCGGGAACGTCGGTCGTCGTGCAGGACGACTTCGGACTGGTCTACGGAATGCTCTATGCGCTCACGGGCGACGGTCTTACGGAGCGGCAGCTGTCGGATTATGCCGGCCTGCTCAAACGCGAGCTGGGCGATCTGGACGGTGTGGCGCGTGTCGAGATCTATGGCGAACGCGAAGAGTGCATCGACATTTCGATCCTGCCCGAAAAGATGGCGATGCTCGGCGTCAGTCCGGCCGAGGCGCTGGCGACGCTCAACGGGCAGAACAACGTCTACTATGCCGGATATTACGACAACGGGCCCGACCGCATCCGCGTGGCCGTCGCCGACAAGTTCCGCGCCGTGAAGGAGATCGAGAGCATGGTCATCCAGGGGCACGAGGACGACCAGCTGCGGTTGTGCGACATCGCGCGCGTGGAGCACGGCTACGCCGAACCCGTGCGCAACGAGATGTCCTACGAGGGGCAGCGTGCGCTCGGCATCGCCGTCGCGGCGGCTTCGGGCAGCGACATCGTCAAGGTCGGGGCCGAGGTGGAACGCTGTCTGGCCGAGTTGCAGGCCGAGCGCTTCCCTGCGGGAGTCGCCTGCCACAAGATTTTCTACCAGCCCGAGCGGGTCAAGGATGCGCTGGGGACGTTTCTGATAAACCTGATCGAGTCGGTGGTGATCGTCGTGGCCATTCTGATGCTTACGATGGGTTTCCGCAGCGGCATGATCATCGGCATCAGTCTGGTGGTGACCGTCGTGGGATCGTTCCTGATTCTGGGGATGGCCGACGGAACGATGCAGCGCGTGTCGCTGGCGGCGTTCATCCTGGCCATGGGAATGCTGGTCGACAATGCCATCGTGATCGTGGACGGCATCTTGATCGACCTGAAACTCGGGAAACCGCGCCGCGAGGCGATGACGGCCATCGGCCGGAAGACGGCGATGCCGCTGCTGGGCGCGACGCTGATCGCCATCCTTTCGTTCCTGCCGATCTTCCTCTCGCCCGATACGGCGGGTGTCTACGTGCGCGATCTGTTCATCGTGCTGGCCGTGTCGCTGCTGCTGAGCTGGGTGCTGGCGCTGGTGCATGTGCCGCTCATGGCCGACGCATGGCTCGGTCAACCTGCTGCTCCGGCCGGCGGCGCGACGCTCTACGACAGCGCCGTCTACCGCTGGCTGCGTGCGGCGCTCGGCTTCGGCCTGCGGCATCGCTGGTCGTCGATCGCCATGGCGCTCGTGCTGGTGGGGCTGAGCGTCTGGGGCTACGGTTACATGCGTCAGGGCTTCTTCCCCGATATGGTCTACGACCAGCTCTATATGGAGTACAAACTGCCCGAGGGGACGAATTCGACCCGCGTGAAGGCCGATTTGGAGGAGATCCGCCGCTATTTGAAGAGCCGTCCGGAGATCCGCTCGGTGGCCGCTTCGATCGGCGGCACGCCGGCGCGCTACAATCTGGTGCGCAGCATCGCCACGCCGTCGCTTTCGTACGGCGAGCTGATTATCGATTTCGAGTCTCCGGAGGCGCTGGAACGCAATATCGACGACATCCAGCAGACGCTTTCGGATCGCTATCCCGATGCCTACGTCAAGTTGAAGCGCTACAACCTGATGTTCAAGAAGTACCCGATCGAGGTGCAGTTCACGGGGCCCGATCCGGCCGTGCTGCACCGGTTGGCCGACAGTGCGCGCTGCATCATGGAGCGCACGCCCGAGGTGTGTCTGATTACGACCGACTGGGAGCCGCGCATTCCGGTGCTGAACATCGACTACGACCAGTCGGCCGCACGGCGCATGGGGTTGAGCCGGCAGGATATCGCCGTCTCGATGCTGTCGGCTGCGGGCGGTATTCCTGTCGGGGCTTTCTACGAGGGGACGCACAAGAATACGATCTATCTCAAATGTACGGAGGCCGACGGGAAGCCGGTCGACAACCTGGAAAACGTGCCGGTCTTCCCGATGATGCCCAATCTGGCGGGGTTGTTCGACGAGGAGCTGCTCCTCAAACTCAAATCGGGAGCGATCGACCGCAGCGAGTTGCTGGAATCCGTCCTGCATACCGTGCCGCTGAAACAGGTGAGCCGCGGCGTACAGGTCGAGTGGGAGGATCCCGTCGTTCCGCGCTACAACGGTCAGCGCGCCCAGCGGGTAATGTGCTCGCCTGCGCCCGGCATCGAGACCGAGGCGGCGCGGCTGGCCGTCGCCGAACGGATCGAGGCGATTCCGCTTCCGTCCGGATACGCACTGTCGTGGGAGGGTGAGAAGGGCGCCAGCGACGAGACGATGCGCTACCTTTTCAAGAACGTGCCGCTCGGCGTCGTGCTGATGATCGCCATCCTGATCCTGCTCTTCGGCGACTACCGCAAGCCGGCCGTTATTCTCTGCTGCATTCCGCTGCTGGGCATCGGCGTGGTGGGGGCGATGCTGCTTACGGGCAAGGTCTTCACCTTCTGCGCCATTGTCGGTGCACTGGGGCTCGTGGGCATGATGATGAAGAACTGCATCGTGCTCATGGACGAGATCGGCGCGCAGATCGCCGCCGGCGCCGATCCCGCCTCGGCGCTCGTTTCCAGTTCGGAAAGCCGTCTGCGGCCGGTGATGATGGCTTCGCTCACGACCATTCTGGGCATGATTCCGCTGCTCGGCGACGCCATGTTCGGGTCGATGGCCGCGACGATCATGGGCGGACTGCTGTTCAGCACCTTCGCCACGCTCTTCTTCGTGCCGATTCTCTATGCGTTGTTCTTTAAAATCAGGATAGATCGATGAAACGTCTTCTTATCATACTCACGCTCGCGGGATTGCCTTGCGCACCCTTCGCGCAGACGCGGCTGACGCTCGATGCCTGCATCGAGCAGGCCGAGGCGAACAACAAGGCGCTGGCGGCGGCCGACCGGCAGTTGGCGGCGGCGCAGTTCGACTTCCGCAGCGCGCGGGCCAATTTCTTTCCTTCGTTCTCAGCGACGGGGACGGGGCTCTATTCGACGGCCGACGGCGGGCTGGACATCGCCGGCGGCGCGTTGCCCGTGCTGGGTGTCGACGGGATGCCCACGGGCGGTACGGCGCTCTTCCCCGGCCTGAACCTCGCCTACGAGGTGGGTTGGGTCTACGGCGGCGGCATAATGCTCGAACAGCCCCTCTACATGGGCGGCAAGGTGCGCACGGGTTATCGCATGGCGCGGATCGGCAGTGAAATGGCGGAGCAGAACCGGCGGTTGACCCGATCGGAGGTGATCGTCTCGACGTCGCGGGCCTACGCTTCGGTGATCCGTGCGCGTGAGATGCGGCAGGTGGCCGAACGTTACCATGCGCTGCTCACGGAGTTGCTGCGTTCGGTCGAGAGTGCACGCAAGCATGGCCTCAAACCGCAGAACGACGTGTTGAAGGTGCGGGTGAAACTCAACGAGAGCGAATTGAACCTGCGGCGGACGGAGAATGCACTGCGGCTGGCGACGATGAATCTCTGCCACCTGATCGGCCGTCCGCTGACCGACCGGATCGAGGTGGCGGACGATCTGCCCGACCTGCCGTCGACGCCGGTGCCCGCCGCCGACCTTATGGCGCGTCCCGAATACCGGCTTCTCGACCGGAAGGCCGAGCTGGCGCGCGAACAGTTGCGCCTGGCGCGCAGCGAGCGGTTGCCGCAGGTGGGGCTGGTGGGCAATTACGGCTACCTGCACGGCGTCGAACTGAACGGACAGAACTTGTTGGGCGGCTGGGCCTTCACGGCCGGCGTACAGGTGTCGGTGCCGATCTTCCACTTCGGCGGCCGCTCGAACAAGGTACGGTCGGCACGGGCGCGGTTCGAGCAGGCGCAGGCGGAGCGTCTCGACGGCGGCGAGCTGCTGCAACTCGAAGCGACGCAGGCAGCGAACAACCTCGACGAAGCGCAGCTCGAAATCCGGCTGGCCGAGTCGTCGCTCGCCGCGGCCGACGAGAACCTGCGGCTGAGCCGCCGCCAGTACGAGGCCGGCGTGGAGACGCTGTCGGATCATCTCGAAGCGCAGGCCATGTGGCAGCAGGCGCACCGGACGGAGGTCGAGGCGCGTATCGACGGTTATCTGCGTTGGTTGGAATACCGCAAGGCGGCGGGGTTGCTCGATTGAGCGGGGTGTCTTTCACGAAAAACGCAGCGGTCGGTAATCCGGCCGCTGCGTTCGTTTTTGTTACTCCTCGTTGATGAAGAGCGCCCGGGGCAGCTGGTCGATGCTGTTGATCGCCACCACCTCGATGCCTTTGGGGCGTTTGGCGCCTTTGGGGAGGTAGCCCGAGACGACGATGCGGCGGAAGCCCAGCCGCGCCGCCTCGCTGATGCGCTGCTCGGTGCGGGGGGCGGGGCGCACCTCGCCCGAAAGCCCGACTTCGCCCGCGCAGCAGATGCCCTCGCCGATCGGACGGTCGTAGTACGACGAAATTACGGCGGCGATGATGGCCAGATCCAGCCCCGGATCGGCGACCTTGAAGCCGCCCGCGAAGTTGAGGAAGACGTCCTTGGTGTACATCTTCATCCCCACGCGCTTCTCCAACACGGCCAGTAGCATCGACATGCGTTTGTAGTCGAAGCCCGTGGCCGTGCGCTGGGGCGTGCCGTAGGCGGCGTTCGAGACGAGCGCCTGCACCTCGATCAGGTAGGGGCGTATACCGTCGACCGAGGCGCCGACGGCGATGCCGCTCAGCGGTGCGTCGTAGTGCGTGAGCAGGATTTCGGAGGGGTTGCCCACCGGCCGCAGGCCGGCGTCGAGCATCTCGAAGACGCCGATCTCGAACGTCGCGCCGAAACGGTTCTTGATGCCGCGCAGGATGCGGTAAACCTGATTGTTGTCGCCCTCGAACTGCAACACCACGTCGACGATGTGTTCCAGAATCTTCGGGCCGGCGATGGCGCCCTCCTTGGTGATGTGGCCGATGATGAAGATCGAGGTGCCCGATCCCTTGGCGTATTTGAGCAGCGTCGCGGCGCATTCGCGGATCTGCGACACGCTGCCGGCCGACGACTCGACCAGATCGGTGTAGATCGTCTGGATCGAGTCGATGATCACCAGGTCGGGGCGCTGCTCTTCGAGCTGCGCCATGATGTTTTCGAGCAGCGTCTCGGAGTAGACCATGCAGGTGTCGTTGCCAATGCCGATACGGTCGGCGCGCATCTTGATCTGCTCGGCCGACTCCTCGCCCGAGACGTAGAGGGTTTTCAACCCGTTGTCGGCCAGTGCGATTTGCAGGCTGAGCGTCGATTTGCCGATGCCCGGTTCGCCGCCCAGCAGCACGAGCGATCCGGGAACCAGACCGCCGCCCAGCACCCGGTTGACCTCGGCGTTGCCCAGGTCGAGCCGCGGCCGGTCGTTCGAGCGGATCTCGCCGACGCGCTGCGGGGTGCTGCGGGGCAGCGCTGAGGTTATCGCGGCGGGGACCGAACCGCTCTCCCTTGCGACGATCTCTTCGGTGAAGGTGTTCCACTCCCCGCAGGCGGGGCAGCGTCCCATCCATTTGGGCGCCTCGTAGCCGCACTCCTTGCAGAAATATGCTTTTTTGACCTTTGCCATCTCTTTGCGTTTTAGTACGGGTGCCGACGGCAACCCGTTCGGCCGCCTTAAAGGGGCGGAGGACGGCCGAAAAATTCGGTGCAGGATCCTGGTTATTTGATGAAGAAGCGGTAGATGTCGTTGCCGTTGGCGTAGACCAGCAGCACGAGGATGATCGCCAGTCCGACGTACTGCGCCGCTTCGAGGAAGCGGTCGCTCGGTTTGCGTCCCGTGATCATCTCCCACAGCGTGAAGATCGCATGGCCGCCGTCCAGCCCCGGAATGGGCAGGATGTTCATGATGGCCAGGATGATCGAAATGAAGGCGCACTTCGACCAGAAATCCTGCCAGTTCCACGCCGAGGGGAAGATGCTGCCGATGGCGATGAATCCGCCCAGCTCCTCGTACATCTGGGTTTTGGGCTGCACGATCAGTTTGAGCTGTTCCCAGTAGTTGGCGATCACGCTGCCCGTGCGCCGGATGCCGGCGGGGATCGACTGCCAGAAGGTGTACTCCTTCGTGCGCAGGCGGTAGTCGTGGCGGGCTACCGTGACGCCGATCTTGCCGTCGGCGTTGACCGGTACGGTCAACACGGCCGTCGAATCGCCGCGCACGACGGTGAGCTGCACGTCGGACGACTTGTGGTCGGCCAGCAGCCCGACGTACTCCGCGAATTCGATGTGGCGTTCGCCGTTGAGGGCGACCACCTCGTCGCCGGCGCGCAGCCCTGCGTCGAGGGCGGCGGGGGAGGCTACGCTGTCGATGCGGAAGGGCGTGCGCAGCATCAGCATCTCTTCGTAGCCCTTCGAGCGGCGGAAGTCGACGAGCTGCTCGAAGGGGATCGTGAAGCGCTCTTCGCGGCCGTCGCGTTCGACGACGACCGTGCGGTCGCTCTCGGTCAGCAGCAGCGTCATGGCGATGGCGTTCACGTCGTCGATCGGCTCTCCGTCGATCGAGATGATTTTGTCGCCGTTCTCGAAGCCTAGCCCCTGTGCCGCCGTGTTGAAGGTGTAGCCGTAGACGGCGTCTTCGTTGGCGAAATATTTTTCGCCCCACGTGTAGCAGATGCCGCAGTAGATGGCCACGGCCAGCAGGATGTTCATCACGATGCCGGCGATCATTACCAGAAAACGCTGCCACGCCGGTTTGGCGCGGAACTCGTCGGGCCGGACGGGCTGCTTCATCTGCTCCGTATCGAGACTTTCGTCGATCATGCCGGCGATCTTGACGTAACCGCCCAGCGGCAGCCAGCCCACGCCGTACTCCGTGCCGCCGCGCTTGAACTTGAAGAGCGAGAACCACGGATCGAAGAAGATGTAGAACTTTTCGACGCGGATGCCGAACACGCGCGCCATGAGAAAGTGTCCCAGTTCGTGAATGCCCACGAGCAGGGTGAAGCAGAGGAAAAGCTGAATGACTTTGATGAGAATGTCCATTATCGATGTGTTAGATTTTCAGAAATTCGCGTGCGATGCGGCGCGCCTCGGCGTCCGATGCGGCGTAGTCGTCGAGCGTCGGCCGCGCGACGAAGGTCGCTTCTTCGAGTGCATGTTCGATTGTGCGCACGATGTCGAGGTAGCCGCACCGTTTGGCCAGGAACGCGGCGACGGCCACTTCGTTGGCGCCGTTCATCGTGCAGGCCGCCGTGCCGCCGCGCCGCAGGCAGTCGTAGGCCATGTCGAGCGCCGGATATTTCTGGCGGTCGGGTTCCGCGAAGGTGAGCGTCGGGTTGTCGGCGAAGCTGAACTGCTCCGCGGCCCGTGCGGCGCGGCGGGGGAAGAGCAGCGCGAAGCCGATGGGCAGGTGCATGTCGGGCGTGCCGAGCTGCGCCTTGATCGCGCCGTCTTCGAACTCGACCATCGAGTGTACCACCGACTGCGGGTGGATCAGCACCGAGATTCGTTCGGCCGGCATCCCGAAGAGCCAGCGGGCTTCGATCACTTCGAATCCCTTGTTGACGAGCGTCGCCGAATCGATCGTGATCTTGGCTCCCATGCGCCACTGCGGGTGTCGCAGGGCCTGTTCGACAGTCACTTCGGCGAGCCGCTCGCGCGGTACGTCGCGCAGTGCACCGCCCGAACAGGTGACGATCAGCCGCCGTGTGGGCGACGCTTCGCCCACCAGACATTGGAAGATGGCCGAATGTTCGGAGTCGATCGGCAGGATAGGCACCCGTCGCTCGGCGGCCAGCCGCATGACGTAGTCGCCGCCCACGACGAGCGTCTCCTTGTTGGCCAGCGCGACTTTCTTGCCCGCTTCGATGGCGGCCACCGTGGGCAGCAGACCCGCGTATCCCACCAGCGCGTTGACCACCGTGTCGACCGTGTCGGCCTGCACTACCTGCCGGATCGCGTCGGCACCCGCGTAGACCTTGACGGGGCGGTCGGCCAGCGCGCGTCGCAGCGCGTCGTATTTCGAGTCGTCGGCGATGACCACCGAATCGGGCGCGAATTCCTCGGCCTGACGGGCCAGCGCCTCCCAGTTGCGGTGCGCGGTGAGCGTGGTGATTTCGAACAGTTCGGAGTTCTCGCGGACGATGTCGAGCGTCTGGACGCCGATCGAACCGGTCGAACCGAGCAGGGCGATACGTTGTTTCATGCGTGGGGCCTTTCCGGCGGAATGTTCCATTAGAATACGATGTAACCTTCGGGATCGACGGGCTTGCCGTCGCTCCACAGTTCGAAGCCGAAGAGTTTCGAGTCGGTGCCTTCGGCCTGCGGGTCGTTGCTGTATCCCAGCACCTCGCCGCTGCGGAGCCGCTGGCCCGTCGAGACCATCGACTGCGCGAGATTTTTGTAGATCGAGAGTACGTTGTCGGCGTGCTGCACCTGCACCACGTAGCCCTCTTCGGGGCTCCACAGGCTCAGCACGACCGTGCCGTTGTCGACGGCCGATACCTGCGATCCGGGCGCCGCGGCGATCCGGATGCCGTACTGCCCCAGTTTGGTGTCGAACTTTTCGGTGATGATGCCTTCGACCGGCGCGGTCATGGCCATCGCTTCGCGCAGCGTCTTGCGCGACGGCGATTTTCCCAGTCCGTAGGGGCCTTCGCCCTCCATCTGGATGCGCAGGAGCGAATCCTCGCGCGAGGGCATCACCAGCGTCTTGTCGGCCTTGATACTGTCGAGACCGCCGACGTTGCGTACCACGGGCGTCTTGCCCTCCATGATGAGGGCGATGTTGTCGCTGTAAGTACGCATCTGGGTCATCTGCCGCTCGATCGAGTCGAGCCGCATGATGTTTTGCAGCAGCATTTCGCGCGAGCGGTTGGCCTCGTAGCCCGGCAGGAATTCCAGCACGGGGGTGTAGGCCACCAGCGAGAGAATCAGGATGAAGAGCAGCAGGACGAAAGCCAGTAACGCTGCGAAGATACGCACGACCGAGATGTGCATGTGCCACTCCTCGGCGTTGTCCACCTCGTTCTGGAGCGTCAACCGGTGTTTGCGCACCAGACGCCTGTATGCCCGTGAGATCGGTGAGAATCCTTTCATGTTCCGCAAGTTTTGAGCGCCGGCGACGGACCGCGAACCGCACGCGGCGGCGTGTGGCTCGTCGTCCCGCTGCGATTGCACGTCGCGTCCTGGCCGCTACATCTTCGCAAAGATACGAAAAGTCGAGCGCAGAAGCAAGCGTCAGCTTGATTATGCCGAGACGGAGTATCTAAGGCGTCAGCCAAAGATACGAAAAAGTCGGGCGTGAAAGCAAATTTATTTGCATTTTGCCGGGCGCGAGTATCCGAGGCGTCAGCCAAAGGCGGATAAGCCGGAGGCAAAAGCAAGCTCGTTCGCATTTTGTCCGGAGAGCGTATCTGCGGCGCTGCCTGAATAACGGAGAAATCGGAAAAATAGGGTGCTCGGCCGAAAAAAACGGTATCATTTTGTTGTGTCGTCGAGCATGGTTTGTCGTCTTTCGGCAAAACCGGAAGGCGACAGCCCGCAGCCGGCGGAGAATATCATCGGCTGCGGGCTGAAAGTTTGAAGAGAATACCTCCGGGAAAAGTCGGTTTCCGTCCGTTTCGGGAGTTCGTCTGCATCGGGGAGGATTTTACGAAATGCTCCGAGGGCGTTCGTCACGAACGCCCTCGGAGCAGATGAGACGGGTACCCTGCGGGTTTCGCGCGTACCGGCCGGCTCAGTCGAGAAAGCCCTCTTCGACGAGACGTTGCCGCACCTTGACCCAATTGACGAACGGGCGTTTGATGCCGTCTTCGAACTTGATCGGGCATCCCAGCGCGCTGTCGTCGATGTAGAGGTCGGCGAAGACCTTGGGCGAGTCGGTCCACTCCCGCTGTGCGGGGTTCTCGTTGACGGCGTAGAGCGGAATGTCGTTGCGGGCGAACCATGCTACGGCGTCGTCGAGCAGTCTCCCGCTGCGCATCGTGTAGAGAATCACCCGGCAACCGTTGCCGATCAGTTCCCGCAGCACGGGAACGGCGCCGATGTCGTTGCCGATATGGGGGTAGGCGTGCGTAACGACCGTACCGTCGAAGTCGACGGCGATAATTGCATCCCGGATAGCCATTGCGGTATTACTTTTTATCGTTCAGACCCAAGAAATCTTTCAGCCGTTGCGTGAGGTTGTAGCGGCTGTCGATGACGGCCGAGGACTTTTGGCTCTCGTCTTCGCCGTAGCCGTATCCATAGCCGTAACCATACCCGTATCCGTAGCCATATCCGTAACCGTATCCGCGGCGTGCGCCTCCGGTCGAACCGTTGAGCACGATGCTCATGTTGTGGAATTTCTTCTCGCGGTAGAGTTTTTCGATGTCGGGCAGCTGCCGGCGGTCCAGCAGTCCTTCGCGGATCACGTAGATCGTCAGGTCGGCCAGGCGGTCGGTAATCAGCGCGTCGGCCACGGCCATGGCGGGCACGCTGTCGATGACGACGTAGTCGTAGCGTTTGCGCAGGTCGGCCATGAATTCGTCGAACTTCTCCGACAGGAGCATTTCGGCCGGGTTGGGCGGTTGCAGACCGGCGAAGATGATGTCGAGATTCTCGTGCAGGCCGCTCTGGAAGACGATGTCGTTGAGGTTGGCGATCGTTCCGGAGATGTAGCCCGATACGCCGTTTCGGTTGTCGCGTTGACCCATCTGTTTGGAGAGGGTGCGGCGGCGCAGGTCGAGGTCGACGATGACTACCTTCTTGTCGGCCAGGGCGAGCGTCATGGCCAGGTTCGTCGTGACGAAGGTCTTGCCCGCATGGGGATTCGACGAGGTGACCATGATGATCTGCAACTTACCCGACTTGACGCTCATGAAGCCCAGGTTCGAACGGATCAGCCGGAATGCCTCCGAGACGCTGTCGCGGCCGTTGTCGCGCACCACCACCGATCCCTGCCGGGTCGAACCGTGGTATTCGGGGATGTCGCCGAGGAACGGAATGCTCAGTTTGTCCTCGATGTCCTTGCGGCCGCGGATGGTGGTGTCGAGAATTTCCATCAGGTAGATGATGCCGAACGGCGTGGCCAGACCGAACAGCAGTGCGATGAAGAGGATGATGACCGAGCGGGGCGCCACGGGGGTGCTGCTGCCGTAGGCCGGATCGATGATTCGGGCGTTGTTGTCGGCGATGGCCTTGGTCAGTTCATTCTCCTCGCGTTTGTTCAACAGGTAGAGGTAGAGCTCCTCCTTGATGCGCTGTTGGCGGGTATTGTCGAGCAGTTCGGTGCTCTGGCGGGTCGCCGAAGCGATGCGCGTACGGGCGAGGCTCTCCTCGCGGCGGATGTTGTTCAATTGGATTTCGAGCGTCGAGATATGCGATTGGAGCGAGGCGATGATCGCCCGCCGCAGCGCGGCCAGCTCGCTGTCGAAATCTTGGATGACGGGGCTGTTGCTCGATGCGTTGCCGGCGAGTTTGTCGCGGCGGAGCATCAGCTCGTTGTAGTTCTTGATCTGGTCGGAGATCGACACGTTGGTGATGGCGACGTTGGCCGGGATCAGGTCGCGCAGCTTGGTGTCGTTGAGCAGATAGTCGCGGATGTACTGCGCCATGCTGATCTGGTTCTCCACCGAAAGACCTGCGGTTTTGAATTGCGAACTCTCGGTCAGGCTTTGCGTGGCCTGCGCCGTGATGTCGTACATCTCGTTGTCTTTCTTATAGGTAGAGATCTTGCGGTCTACGGCGTCCAGCTCCGAACCAATGATGCGCAGCCGCTTGTCGATGAAGTCGGCCGTGTAGTCGGCGATACGGTTCTTGTCGTTGATCGACTCGTCGTTATAGCGGGCGATGAGCGTGTTGATGACGTCCTCCGCACGGCGGGGAATGTTGTCGTCGAGCGAAATGGAGATGGCGTTGGCCTGCTTCTCGACCAACTCGATGGCGATTCGCTTGTTGTAACCCGAGGCCACGCTGCTCACGATCTGTTTGCTCACCGAAATCGGGTCGCCGAAGTAGTCGTCGGACATGTAGAGCGTCGGCGTCACGACGAGCAGTCCGCACGGCGTGGTGATCGTGTCGTTGAACCGCCCCGTCATCTCGACCTCGTAGATCTCCGAATCCTTGTCCTTGTCGGAATCGGCCGAGGTGCGGTTGACGAACTTCGTGAGCGAGAACTTCTCGTTGTCGACGGGGGTCAGTTCGAACGCCAGCGCCTGCCGCTCGTTGTCGTCGATGAAGGTGACGTCGATCGGCGAACGGCGGTAGAGGTTCTCGGTGCGCAGCCCGTGTTTGACGACGTAGTTGACGTGCAGGTTGAGCCGCCGTACCACTTCGGTCATCAGGTTGCGCGATTTGAGCACGATGATCTCGTTGTCGACGTTGCGGCGTGCTGTGGCTCCCAGCAGGTCGCCGAAGGCGGCGATATCCGTTTCGCTGCCCTTCTTGCCGTCCTTGATGAGGATCGTAGCCGTGCGGTTGTAGACTTTCGGCGCCGTGTAGATATAGAAAAGCGCGCACGAAAGGCAGACGACCGTCGACAACAGGAACCAGAACCAGTTGCCGATGACCATTTGTATGAGGTCGTGGATCGAGAAGTTGATGCTGTCCTCGTTCCCTTCCGCAGGGACGTTGTTTACATTGCGATTTTCTTCCATGAAAAACTGGCGATTATTAGCGGGTGATGGTGACGAGGAGCGTCGCCACGGAGACGGCTACCGAAACGAGCGAGATGTAGAACGAACGGTTCTGGTTGATTTCGCCCGCCTGCGCCTTGTATTTGTTCGGCGTGACGTAGACGACGTCGTCCTGTTGCAGATAGAAGTAGGGCGACGCGAGGATGTCCGGTTTTTTGAGGTCGAAATAGTGCACCGTCCTCATGCCGTTCTCTTCGCGGATCAGCGCCACGTTCTCGCGCTGGCCGTAGATCGTCAGGTCGCCGGCCATGGCCAGGGCGTCGAAGAGCGAGATGCGGTCTTTGGTGATGGAGAACTGTCCGGGGCGGGCGACCTCGCCCAGGACGGAGAATTTCACGTCGGCGAATTGGATGATGACGATCGGGTCGTGCACCATCCCGTTTTCGCGGATCGTGTTTTCGATCTTTTTGGCAAGCTCGTTGCGCGTGAGTCCGTCGCAATCGATCTCGCCGATGATCGGCAGCTGGATTTTGCCCTCTTTGTCGACGGTGAGGATTTGGAGGTTTCCGTTCGAGGAACTCGAATAGGAGGAGAGTCCGTTGAGCGAGTTGTAGGAGGATGCCGCGTTGAACGGGGCTGCCAGTTCGGGGTCCTTGCTGTTGATGGTCACCGTGAGCCGGTCGAGCGGTTTGATGCGGATCTGGTAGTCCTGTTCGATGGCGGTCGGAATGTCGGTCTGTACCTGCTGGATGTAGGCCGCGCGTTTGTTGGTGGCGCACGATGCCAACAGCAATGCGCCGAGTATGAAAATCCCGAGATGTTTCATGGGTTTTATGTCGACTTAATCTTTAATGTTTTGAATGGTTGCGCAAAGATATTACTTTTTTTCCGATAATCCGCCGCGGGAAGGGTTGAAAAGTAAAATATTTCGGATGTTGCCGAATTTTCCTATTTTTGCGGTCTGAATCGGATAAAAATGGACGAAACGACACATATTCCGCATCCCGCATGGAGTTATCCTGCGGTGATCTATGAATTGAACGTGCGGCAGCTGACGCCCGAAGGGACTTTCGCCGCCGCCGAAAAACATCTCCCCCGCCTGCGCGAGCTGGGCATCGACGCCGTGTGGCTGATGCCGATCCACCCGATCGGCGAGACGAACCGCAAGGGGACGCTGGGCTCCTACTACGCCGTGCGCGACTACTGCGGCGTCAATCCCGAATTCGGGACGATGGCCGATTTCGACCGCTTCGTGTCGACGGCGCACGGGCTGGGGCTGAAAGTGCTGCTCGACTGGGTGGCCAACCACACGGCGCGCGACGCGCGGTGGGTGACCGAGCGTCCGGCCGACTGGTACGAGCGCGACGCGGCGGGCGAGCCGGTCGTGCCCAACGGCTGGGACGACACGGCCAAGCTCAACTACGCCAACCGAGCCGTGTGGCAGGGGCAGATCGACGCCATGCGCTTCTGGCTCGCGGAGCACGGCGTGGACGGGTTCCGCTGCGATATGGCCATGCTGGTGCCCACGGCCTTCTGGCAGGAGGCTGCGGCGCAGCTGCGCGAAGTGAAGCACAATCTCTTCATGCTGGCCGAAGCCGAGCAGGCGGATCTTTTCGACCGTGCGTTCGACGCCTGCTATGCGTGGGAGTTCCACCATATCGTCAACGACATCGCGCAGGGACGCCGCCGCGTGTGGGACCTGCGCAACTACCTTTACGCCGACCGCGACCGTTATCCGCGTTCGGCCATGCGGCTGATGTTCACCTCCAATCACGACGAGAATTCGTGGAACGGCAGCGAGTTCCGCCGGCTGGGCGATGCGGCCGGAATCATGGCCGCGCTGACGTTCGTGCTGCCGCAGTCGATGCCGCTCGTCTATACGGGGCAGGAGTTCGGCTACGACCATTCGTTCGCCTTCTTCGACCGCGATCCGATGGTCGATCCCCGTCCGGGGCGCTTCACGGAGCTGTACCGGCTGCTGTGTCTGTTGAAGCACCGCAACCGCGCGTTGCAGGCGGGCGAGCGGGGCGGTTCGTTCGTCGAGATCGAGAACAACGCCAAGGATTGCCTGATGACTTTCGTGCGCGAGGTGGAGGGCAACCGCGTACTCTGCGTGATGAACCTCTCGCCCTATACGATCCACGCCGATTTCAATACGGGCATCTATCAGGGCGAATACGCCGATGCGCTGACGGGCGACCGGATCGTCGTGCCTTATCGCGTCGAGCAGGATATGGCGCCGTGGAGCTACCGGATTCTGATTCGGGAGTGATCCGGTCCGGGGCTTGTCGTGCATCGGTTCGGGTTTTGCGACGGGCGCTCGAACCGCTCGGAGAGGGCTTGGCGGTTCGGAAAATTTGATTTATCTTTGAGACGATGATACGCAATCTCCTCCTGTTGGTCTGCCTGTGCGCGTGGCTGCCCGCCGCGGCGCATCCCTACGCGGTGGAACAGATCGAAAACGTGCAGTCGGCCGACCGTACGCGCTTCACGTCGAATCCCGACGGGATCCTTTCGCAGGCGGCCGTGGCGCGCATCGACTCGATCTGCTACGGCCTGCGCCAGCGCGGTGCGGCGCAGGTGGCCGTGGTGGCCGTCGACGCCATTGCGGGCGGCGATCCCTTCACGTTCGCCTACGAGCTCTTCTCGAAGTGGGGCGTCGGCCGCCGCGAGGACAGCAACGGCGTGGGCATCCTGCTTGTGAGGGAGCAGCGCGAAATCCGCTTCGTGACGGGGCGCGGCGTCGAGGGCGTGCTGCCCGACGCGCTCTGCAAACGCATCCAGACGAATTACATGTTGCCCGCCTTCCGCGAAGGCGACTACGACCGCGGCATGGTGCGCGGCGTCGAAGCCGTGGCGGCCGTGCTCGCGGGCAGCGAACTCGAAACGGGCGTGCCGGACGCCGTTCCGCAGGAGGACGACACGCCCTGGTGGGTGATCGCGCTGATCGTGGGCGGATGCGTCGCCGTGCCGCTGGTGGCCGTCGTGCGTATGCTGCGCTGTCCGCGCTGCAAGCGGTGGTTCGCGCTGCGGTCGCAGGGCGAGCGGATCGTGCTGCGTGCCGAGGGGTGGCGCATGGTCGAACAGACGCTCGTCTGCCGCCGTTGCGGCGAGACGATCCGGCGTCGCCGCAGGGAAGCCGACGGCAGCGACATCGGCGGCCGCGGCGGCGGAATGTGGATCGGAGGCCGGGGTCTCTTCGGCGGAGGTTTCGGCGGAGGACATGCGGGCGGCGGCTTCGGGGGCGGCGGCTTCGGAGGCGGCGGTGCCGGTTCGAAATGGTGAAAAGCAAAAAAGCGGCGGGCAGGTTAGTAACCTTGTCCGTTCGTCCGTATTAATTAACGTATTTAACAACGAAAACGAACCTTTTCGTTAGGCCGAGCGCCGAGCCGCACTTGTGCGGGCTATGCCGAGGCGAGAAAAGGAGCATGAAAGTGAACAACATGAAAAAGAGTCTTTGGATTGTCCTTGCGGTCGTTGCGGTGCTCGCCGTCTGGGGGTATTCGGTCTACAACGGCCTGGTCGAAAAGGAGGAGGCCGTACACGGTGCGTGGTCGAACGTCGAGACGCAGTATCAGCGCCGCTCCGATCTGATTCCCAATCTTGTCAATACGGTGAAGGGGTATGCCGCCCACGAGCAGCAGACGCTCGCGGCGGTGGTCGATGCGCGTTCGAAGGCGACTTCGATGAATGTCGACGCCGACGACCTGACGCCCGAACGGCTGGCGGCGTTCCAGCAGGCGCAGGAGGGCGTGCGTTCGGCGCTGGGGCGTCTGATCGCCGTCGCCGAGAACTATCCCGATCTGAAAGCCAACAGCAATTTCCAGGAGTTGCAGGCGCAGTTGGAGGGGACGGAGAATCGCATCGCCGTAGCCCGCACGGCCTTCAACGAGAAGACGCAGGCCTACAACGTCGCCGTCCGCCGTTTTCCGGCCAATCTGGTGGCGGGAATACTCTCGTTCGGGCAGAAACCCTATTTCGAGGCGGACAACAGCGCTGCGCAGGCGCCCGAAGTCGCCTTCTGATACGACAAACTACTAACCCTGATTCGATATGAAACGATTTTTTCTGTTGACACTGGCCTCGGCGGCGCTTCTCGGCGCTTCGGCCGCACCGGTCAAAACCTATGAAGTGAAGAGTCCCGACGGTCGTCTGGCCCTCGTGCTCACGGCAGGCGAACGGCTGAGTTTTACGGTCGCCCGCGACGGGGAGACGCTGGTCGCCCCCTCCGAAATGGCGCTGACGCTCTCGACGGGCGAGGTGCTGGGCGAGGCGCCCCGGGTGCGTTCGGCACGGCGGCGTGCGGTGACCGAGACGATCGACACGCCGCTCTACCGCCAGAGCCGTTTCGATGCGGCCTACAACGAACTCGACCTGCGCCTGCGCGGCGATTACGGCATCCTGGCCCGCGCCTACGACGACGGCGTCTGCTACCGCTTCTATACGGAGCGCGACGGCGAGCTGACGATCGTCGACGAGACGGCGCAGCTCAATTTCGAGGGCGATCCGTCGGCCTACATTCCCTATTCCAAAACGGAGATTCCGATGCGGACGTCGTTCGAAAATACCTACGAGTACGCGCCGCTGAGCAAGTTCCGGACGCAGACGGTGGCCTTCATGCCGGTGCTTGTCGATCTGGGAGAGCGGGGTTACGTGCTCTACACCGAATCGGACGTCGAGGCCTATCCGGGCGTCTACCTTACCTACGACAAGGAGGCCAAGGGGTTTGCGGCCCGTTTCGCGGAGTGCCCGACCGAGACGTCGCTGACCAAACGCTTTCAGGACGTCGTGGAGCGGAGTGCCGACTACATCGCCCGCGTCGACGGCCGGCGCAGCTATCCGTGGCGCATCGTGGCCTACGCCGCGACGGCGACCGAACTGCCCGTGAACGACATGGTCTGGCAGACGGCCGAAGCGAGCCGCGTGGCCGACGCCTCGTGGGTGCGCGACGGCAAGATCGCATGGGACTGGTGGAACAACTGGGGCGTCTACGGCGTCGATTTCAAGTCGGGCATCAATACCGAAACCTATAAGTATTTCATCGATTTCGCCGCCGCCAACGGCATCGAGTACGTGGCGCTCGACGAGGGGTGGGGCGTGCGCGACGGCGACGTCATGCACGTCGTGCCGGAGATCGACCTGCCGGAGATCGTCTCCTACGCCCGCGAGAAGAAGGTGGGCATCATCCTGTGGGTGGTGGCCAAGGTGCTCGACGACAAGCTCGAGGAGGCGTGCCGCTACTATTCGGAGCTGGGCGTCGCGGGCTGGAAGGTCGACTTCATCGACCGGCAGGACCAGGCGGCCGTGGAGCGTGTCTACCGCATCGCCGACGCTGCGGCGCGCTACCGCATGATCGTGGATTTCCACGGCGTCTACAAGCCCACGGGGTTGCAGCGCACCTATCCCAACGTCGTCAACTTCGAAGGGATCTTCGGGCTGGAACAGCTCAAATGGACGGACAGGACGGACGCCGACATGCCGGCCTACGACTGCACCTTCCCCTTCATCCGTCAGGTGGCCGGCCCGGTCGACTACACGCAGGGGGCGATGCGCAACGCTTCGCGCAAGAATTTCCGTGCAGTCAACAACCATCCGATGAGCCAGGGCACGCGCGCCCATCAGGTCGCGACCTACGTCGTCTTCGATTCGCCGCTGGTGATGCTCTGCGATTCGCCGACGGCCTACGAGAAGGAGCCTGAGACGCTCGATTACATCGTGCGCTTCCCGACGCGCTTCGACCAGACGTTGATTCCCGCCGGCGAGATCGGCCGCTACATCGTCACGGCGCGGCGTGCGGGCGACCGCTGGTACCTGGGTGCGCTGACGAACTGGGATGCCCGCGAGGTGGAGGTGAAACTCGATTTCCTGGGCGACGGCCGGTGGAAGGCGCGCATCTTCCGCGACGGCGTGAATGCCGACCGCTACGGTGAGGATTACCTCTTGGAGGAGCGGACGGTGACGGCGGCCGACAGTCTTGCGATGGCGATGGCCCCCGGCGGCGGTTACGCCGTGCAGTTCGAACGGGTGCAGTAATCTCCGACCGACGATACGAGGAGCGCTTTCGGGCGCTCCTCGTATCGTTTGCGGTACGGGATACAGAAGGGGGGCCGTCCGGCGATCGGACGGCCCCCCCCCTTGCATTCGTACGGTCGGGTGCGTCACTCCTCGAGCCAGCTGCCCAGCTCGGCGTAGATCTTGTCGGCGATGAACTTCATCGCCTCGGAGCTCGGGTGGCACCCCTTGCCCGTGGCGGGATTGTAGTCGTGCTTGGGCATGTAGGTCTGGTCGTTGAAGCCGTTCACGGCGTAGAGGTCGACGCAGCGGGCGCCGTAGTGGCGGGCGATGGCGAGCGTCGAGCGTTCGATGCCCGTCGAGAGGTAGTCGCCGATGATGCAGACGATCTTGACGTCGGGATAACGCTCTTTCAGCAAGCGAAGCAGTTTGATGTAGGCCGTGCAGAAGGTCGTGTCGTCGAGCGCTTCGATCTCGGCGCGCGTCGCGGCCGCGTCGGCTGCGGCGAACAATTCGGCCAGCGCCGCCTCCGACGGTGCCTCGGCGCTTTGGATCGGAAGGCCCGGAGCGAGCGGGTCGACGTTGTGCGCGTAGTCGTTCGTGCCGCCGTGGATGAGCACGATGTCGGGCTGCCCCACGCCGCCTTGTGCGATGAAGCGGTCGCAGAAGTCGTTGCCGTACCATGCCTGGGAAGCGTAGGCCGGATCGGTCGTGCGGGCGACGGCCGTGCCGGAGAAGGAGATGTTGCGCTCGATGCGGGCGTCGGACATCAGGTCGTGGGCCAGCCGGTACCAGTAGGTTTGCGACACGGAGGTCAGATCGTGGTCCGAGGTCGGATAGTGGCATGAATAACCCGACGGTACGAAACCTCGGAAGGTCGAAATCGAGTCGCCTATAACGCTGATGCGCTTGGTCTTGCTCACGGGCAGCAGGGTGGTCATGCCTTCGATGACGGGGTATCCGTCGGCGTCGAGCGTCCAGTTTTTCAGTGTGCGGCCGCAAGTGCCCTCGTAAGCGGCGACAGCGGCATTGAGGTCGGCCAGCAGCGTCGACATCTCTCCGTAGGCCTTGACGGTCGCTGCGTCCGCCTTAGTGAGATTCGAAATTCCCGGACCGGCCTGCGTGCTCGGATCGAAATAACAATGTTTGAGAGAGGTGATCGTATAGCTGCCGCTGTGGATTTTGGCGTAGATGCCGCCGCAGTAGATGGAGGTCGAGGGTTCGCCGTCGGTCAGGAAGCCGTTCCTGCCGATGGTCGAGTAGAGTCCGTAGAGTTCGGCGGCTGTCGGCGAGCCGTTCTGGAAACCGAGGATACCCGACAGCGTGTTGTTGGCCGAGGGATAACCGCCTGCCTTGCCTACGGTCTTGACGGTTTGGACGCGCGATGCGCAGTTGACGATGTGGGCTTTGCCCGTTCCGACTTGCAGCCAGCCGATCAGACCGGTTGCGAGCGTATAGCCGTTGGAACCGTTGTTGCCCGTCGCCTCGACCTCGCGGCCGGCGTAGATGCTGTTGACGATGTCGACGATGCAGGCCGCGTCGTTGCATTTGGCGTATCCGCAGATACCGCCCACGCTGTGCTGTCCGCGGCAGTTGCCGTAGGCGATGCAGCCGTCGACGGCGGTTTCGCCTTTCGATACGATGTAGCCCACGATACCGCCCACCTGATGCAATGAGGAGCTGACGTCGCCGTAGCTCTGGCAGTTCTCGATGAAACTGTCGCCGTAGGAGGTGATCGAACCGGATATACCGCCTGTATTGTAGCCGTATCCCGTGACGGATTCCCGCGACGTGCAGTTCCGCACGATCGATGTGTGCTCCGCTGTGGCGGTTCCCTGATAGCCGACGATGCCGCCGACATTATCGGCTCCGAATACCATGATGTCGGTTTCGCAATCTTCGACGACGGCCGTCATATTGCTTCCGTCGTCGGCGTTTTCCTCGTTGGCTTGCAGCGCCCCGACGATGCCGCCCGTGTGATCGCCCTTCGACGAGAGCGAGGCCGAGGCAGCGATCGTGCAGCCGGAGATCTTGCCCGAAGTGAGATGTCCCGCGATTCCGCCGACATAATTGCCGTTGTAGGCCGACGCTTTGCCGCCCACCGTACAGTTCTCTATCGTCGAATTGTGACGGGCGCGGCCGACGATGCCGCCGAGGAAGTGAGTTTCGGCATCGATCGTGGCCGCGGCGTCGACCGTGCAGTCCGATATCTTCGTTCCGCTCGTGTAGCCGGCCATGCCGCCGATCTGTGCCAGCGCGCGAATAGAGCCTTTCAACGTGCAGCCTGCGATCTCGGAGTCGAGCGCGTAGCCGATGATACCGCCGACGTCGCTGACGGCATATCCGTCGAACTCCGTTTCGGCCGTTCCGACGAGCGATCCTTCAAACGTGCAGCCGCGGATCACGCTTTGTTTCGCCACGCCGGCCACACCGCCTGCATGGAGTCCGGAAGCCGAGTATTCGCACTCTTCGAGATGGATGTCCTTCACGGTCGCTCCGTCCAGATAACCGAACAGACCGCAGGCGCCGGATTCGCAGTTTGTCAGCGTGAAATTGCCGATCGTGTGGCCTCCGCCGTCGTAAACGCCCCGGAACGGCGATTGTTCGCTGAGTCCGATCGGTTGGATCGCGATCTGAGCCATGTCGATGTCGGCGATTTGGAGGTAATGTTTGTCGGCGAATTCGGCGTATTCGCCGCCGTCGCTGTTGCAAAGAGCGATCAGTCGTTGCAGGTCTTCTGCCGTCGCCACCTGATAGGGGGCTTCGGCGGTTCCTTCGCCGTTCCAGCCGTCGATGGATTCTCTGGCTGCGGTCGAAAGGTTTATGCTCGCATCGTAGCAGGCGTTACGTTTCATTTCGCATTGGAACGGCTGCGTGTACACGGCTTTTTCGGTGGTTACGGAGAGGGTCCCGTCGTAGGTGCCCGGAGCGAGTATCATGTAAATGTCTTTGGCGCTCGCCTGCGACGACGGGACGGCGTAAGGAATGGAGAGCTGTGTTTTTGCCGTGCGGGAGGCGAGTCCTGTCACGATCAGCGACGCCTCGTCACTCAGCCCGGTCAGATCCAGTTTAAACGCACCGGCCATCGGCGTATTCTCGTCGGCGAAAGCGATCGATTGCACCTTCTCGTCTCCGTACTGTCCGTCTGCGAAGACCTTTGCGCGCAGAATTCCTCCCAGCACGTGCATTTGCAGGGCGGGTATCTCAGAGAGGGACTCGGCGTCGAGTCTTTGCGGATAGGAGACCATTGGCAGGTTCGCGATGTCGAATGCGCCGGCTTCGGACTGCGACTGTACGGCAGCGATCGACAGCGCCACGTTTTTCGCATCGTTGGACGAATTGTCTTTCGTGTAGGGAAAATAGGCATGGAGCTTGTCGCCGGTTTCGGCGCGGTTGACGTGGAATGCGATCGAGCTTGTGCCATCGTTCGTTGTGACGGAGGCTTCGGCATTGAGCGTCGGTGCCGACGATACGGCGTAGACCCCGATCCTGTCGCCGCTTTCCCACGGGTGTCTGTCGTCCGTCGACGATCCGAGAGCCGCCGTCAGGTCGGATTCGACGATGCAGGTCAGGTCAACGCCTCCGCTTTTCGGTTGTTCGACGGGGGCGTCGTCCGTGCAGGCGCCGAATGCCAGCGCCAGCGTCGCAGAACAGGCGAACAGCCTTCCGATAAGACCGCTCCGGCGTTTTGCTGTCCGGACGGTCTTGTTTCGGAAGTTCTCTCTGCGAACGTCGTGTCTGTCGCTGCCGACCGTCGTGTGGCGGATTCCTGCCGTGTAGTCGGGCTTTTTGATCTCTTCTCGTTTCATAAATTTGTAGTTTGAGGTTCGATGTGTCGAAAGGTTTTCATTATGAATATACACGCCGGCGGATAAAAACACCTAAGAACGAGGCGGGATTTTTCGACGATCGCGAACGGAATCGGCCGGAAAACGACACACGGGAGCTTTTCAGAAAAACTCCCGTGCAGTTTCGGTTTCCGATGTCGGCTTCTTTTACATCCGCCCCTTTTCGTCTCCGGCGCCGCTCTCGACCTTGCGGGCCTTGAACGACTTGCCGGTCTTGAAGTTGTAGTTGACCGTCAGTACGAAGCGGCGGGGCTGCCAGTCGTTGGATACCCGCAGGTCGCGTACGAAGGTTTCGGTCTCGGCCACGAACCGCTGCGAACGGTCGAGGAGGTTCGCTACCTGCGCCGTGAGTGTCAGACGGTTGTCCAGCAGGCGTTTTTTGAGGCTCAGCGTCACGCTGTGGTAACTCTTCATGTCGAGGTTGGCCTGCCGGAAGCGGCTCATGGCGTAGTATTCGGCTTCGATGAAGAACTTGCGCGGCAGCGTGAAGGTCGTCGCGGCGTTGGCGAAGGCGGCCCACGTCGTTCGCAGCGGTGCGTCGGCGGTGATGCGGTCGCGGCGGCAGATGCCCGTGAGGTTGGCGTTGAGCGTCCACCACTTCGTGAGTTGCAGGGGAATATTCGCCGCGGCGAAATATTGCTCCGTGCGGTCGAGGTTCTCGAAACGCAGGTTGGTGATCGATGCGTCGGCGGCGTCGCTGCCGAAGACCTGCGCGATCTCGTCGTGGTGGAGTTGGGCGCCGGCGCTGAGCGAATACTTTCCGGCGAAGACGGCCGTGAGCGAGAGGTTGTCGGTGTAGGCGGGCAGCAGGTCGGGGTTGCCCGACTGGTAGGTGTAGTCCGAAATCTGCATTCGCATCGGGTTGAGCGCCCAGAAGCCCGGCCGCGAGATGTTGCGGGCGTACTGCGCCGTGAGCGACCACAGTCCCGCCGCATCGAACGCATAGGTCAGGTTGGCGTTGGGAAAGAGGCTGAAATAACGCTGGCGCACGTCGCTGCCGTAACCCGTGGTGCGGGTATATTCGCCGCGCAGCCCCGCCACGACGTTCCAATGCCCCTTTTTCAGCGTCGCGGCGGCGTAGGCGGCCGTGATGTGCTCGGTATAGTCGGTGACGTAGCTGTACGCGTCGAGCGTCTCCCACCCCTCGGGGCGGAGGTAGCGGTAGAGCGCTTCGTTGTGCATGTCGTTGTAGGTGTACTTCGCGCCGGCGCGCAGCTGCCACGCCTCGCCGAGCCGCTTTTCGAGTGCGGCGTTGAGCGCCGCCACGTTGTAAAGTCCCCGCGTGCGGTCGTCGTAGGTCGAGTCGCGCACGATGCCGGCGGCGGTCGAGCGGACGAAACTGTCGTTGCCGTGGCGGCGGTTGTTGCGGCTGTAATCGGCCATGACTTTGAGCGTCGAGCCGAGCGTGTCGATGCGCCAGATGTAGTTGAAGGTGGCCGAGAAGGTATTGACGCGCTCCGAACCGTCGTAGAGGCTTTCGTTGCGGGTCAGCCGCTCCGCTTCGCGGAAGTCGGTCGACGAGCGGTTGGGCGAGCGGTCGCGGTCGATGTAGAAGTCGGCCTCGGCGCCGATGCTGTGCCGTTCGGAGATGTCGAAGATCGCGCCGGCGCGTCCGCCGCCGCAGTTGTCGCGGCCCCGCATTTCGGAGGAGGCGTCGAGCAGTGCGCCGCCCGCACGGTATTCGGTGTGTTCGGCGGTTTTCGTGACATGCAGCGGCACGACGCTCGCCCAGCCCGAAACGTTGAAGGTCCAGCGTCCTGCGTGGCCGTTGAGCGAGAGCGAGGGGTTGTAGCCTTCGATCTGCCGGCTCTGGCGCGTCGAGAACGAAAGGTCGCCCGTGAGCCCGTTGTCGCGCTGGCGGCGGAGCGTGATGCGGATGATGCCGGCCGCCGAGTCGGCGTCGTAGTCGGCACCGGCCTGCGGGATGACCTCGATGCGCTGGATCTCCTCCGATTTCAGCCCGCGCAGGTAGTTGAGCAGCTGCTCGGTGGACATGCGCACTTCGCGGTCGTTGATGTAGACCTTGACGCCCGATGCGCCGTTGATGGCGATCTTGTCGTCGGTGAGCCAGACGCCGGGCGCCTGTTTGAGCAGTTCGGTGCCGTCCTTGCCGAGCGCGACGGGCGAGCCTGCGATCTCCATGACGAACCGGTCGGCTTCGCGGCGGACGAGACTGGTCTTGACGACCACCTCCTGCATCTCGACCGACGCGGGATGCAGTACGAATTCGCCCAGATCGCCCGGCGTATCGACGTCGCGTGTGAGCGTTTCGTAGCCGAGATACTGGATCGTCAGGCGGTACCGGCCGGCCGGGACTTTGAGCGAGAACGACCCGTCTGCCGCGGTTGCCGTACCCGCCAACTGCGTTTCGGCGTCGAGCAGCACGACCGTGGCGTAGGCGACGGCCGTGCCGTCCGGATCGACGACCCGTCCCGTCGTCGGGGTTTGATGGGCGGCCGAGGCGTCGACGGCGAGGGCGGCGAAGAGCAGGAGCAGCGGCATACGGAGGAGATACTGTTTCATTTTCCGGTGGTTGTATGTTTCGATTGCTATTTTACGCTGCAAATATATATATAAACGAATATAGTTTGTATTGCAAAGTAGTGATTTTTTCAAAATATTTTTGTCACCTAGTTTTAAAAGTGCGGAAGAGGTGCGCCGGAAACGGCGGCGGAGCGGCGCGTATTGCGGCGGGGCAGGGATGCCCCTCGGCTTTCCATGCGAAAGAGGCTCGTCGGCGGCCGCCATAACCGGCCGCCGACGGGTTCGGCATGCGTGGGGCGGCGGGATGATGCGATTGCGCTCGGTTTGGATGGGTGCGGGCAGTTCCGGTGTTTTTAGCCTTCGTTGCCGGATCGGTCGCAGTGCGAAGGCGATGCGGCGGTGTGCACTTCGCCGGTGTTCGTGAGGTTCCGCCCGCTGTCGGCGGACTGCATCCGAAGCGGGGCGGATCGTCTTTTCGCGGGATTATGCCTTGTGGATAAGTCGATTGCAGAATGGAGGGGCCGATCCGTCCGCACCCGAAATCGAGCGGGCGTCGGGGCGAAACGATCCCTCTCGGGCGAAGTGCCGGACTCCTTGTGCAGCGCTCTTGCAGCAATGCGTTTCGGGGCGGGGATTCGTTTCCGGTGTGCAGGCGCGGTACGTCCCTCCCGCCGGGCCGCACCCGCTTCGGGTTACTGGTTTTTCTTTTGTTTTTCGTCGCCCGAAAATTGAATTAATTGCGGAAAAATTTGTACTTTTGCAAAATTAGAGCGGAAGGTCGGGCGGCGTGCATCGCCGGCCGACCCGCTGTGTCGAACCGTCCGCCGCAGGATGGAACCGACAATTAAAACTATTGACACGAAGCATGTTGAGTATTTTGTACTACATCTGGCTGGCAGCGATCTGTACGGTCGTCCTCGTCCTGTCGGTCGCGGTGTTGGCGCTGACGTACCCGTTCCAGAAGTCGCGGCGCATCGTTCACGAGATGTCGCGGTATCTGGCATTGAGTTTTCTGCTGCCTTTCCCCCGTCGGGTGGAGGGGTTGGAGAACGTCGACCGCCGCGAGCGTTACGTCATCGTACTCAACCACCAGGCCATGGTCGACATCGGCGCGCTCTACCATGTGCCGCTCAATTTCCGCTGGGTTTCCAAGCGCGAAGTTTTCCGCATCCCCTTCTTCGGGCAGTTCCTGCTCGTCCACGGCGACATCTGCATCGACCGGGGACGTGCCGCCGAGGCGTTGGAGCAGCTGCTCCGCGACGGCGGGCTGTGGTTGTCGCGCGGGGCTTCGGTGGCGATCTTTCCGGAGGGAACCCGCTCGAAGGACGGCCAGATCCACCGATTCAAGGCCGGGGCTTTCACGTTGGCCAAAGAGGCCGGTGTGCCGATCCTTCCGGTCGTGCTCGACGGTACGCAGCGGGTGATCGGCCGCAACCGCCTCTTCAATTGGCGCAACCGCATCACCGTGAAGGTGCTGCCGCCCGTGCCGGCGGCCGAGGTCGCGGCGACCGAGACCCACGTCCTGATGGACGGCGTGCGCGAGCGGATGGCCGCAGCTCTGGCCGAGGTGCGCGGACAGGCGCGGCCGAATCGTAACTAACAATTTATAGACAAGGAGTTTCCGGTATCGCCGGCGGTCCGCCGCCGGAAGCGGGAGCCGCCGGACTCCGCACGACGCAATTATGTCAGATTTACTCAATACCCCCGCCTCCTACGGCGACGACGCGATCGTAACCCTCACTCCGCGCGAGCACATCCGCCTGCGCCCCGGCATGTATATCGGCAAGCTGGGCGACGGTTCGCAGCCCGACGACGGCATCTACGTGCTCATCAAGGAGGTCGTCGACAACTCGGTCGACGAGTTCATCATGGGTGCCGGCAAGCAGATCGAGATCACGGTGGCCGACAACGTGGTCACGGTGCGCGACTACGGGCGCGGCATTCCGCTCAAATCGCTCGCGGCGGCCGTCAGCGAGATGAATACCGGCGGCAAGTACGGCGGTACGGCCTTCAAGAAGACCGTCGGCCTGAACGGCGTGGGCGTCAAGGCCGTCAACATGCTTTCGAGCGAGTTCACCGCCCGTTCGGTGCGCGACGGCGAGGCCCGCACGGTCACCTTCGCGCAGGGCATCGAGCAGAGCGACCGCTGGGAGAGCGGCGTGGAGGAGCGCAACGGCACGCTGATCTCGTTCCGCGTGGACGAGGAGGTGTTCGGCGCCTACGCCTACAACATGGAGTACGTCGAGGAGATGGTGAAGAACTACACCTACCTCAACCTCGGCCTGACCTTCAAGCTCAACGGCCAGTCCTACGTCTCGAAGAACGGTCTGCTGGACCTGCTGAACGAGAAGATGTCCGACGCGCCGCTCTATGCGCCGATCCACCTCTCGGGCGACGACATCGAGGTGGCCATCACGCACGGGTCGGGCTACGGCGAGAGCTACTACTCGTTCGTCAACGGGCAGTACACCTCGCAGGGCGGTACGCACCAGGCGGCCTTCCGCGAGGCGATCGCCAAAACGGTCAAGGAGTTCTACCACAAGGATTACGATGCGTCGGACATCCGCACGTCGATCATCGCCGCCATCTCGGTCAAGGTCACCGACCCCGTGTTCGAGTCGCAGACCAAGATCAAGCTGGGGTCGAAAGAGATCGAGCCGGGCGTCTCGATGCGCAACTTCGTGCTCGATTTCATCGGCAAGCACCTCGACGACTACCTGCACAAGCATGCCGAGACGGCGCAGGTGTTGCAGAAGAAGATCGTCGAGAACGAGAAGGAGCGCAAGGCGATTTCGGGCATTCAGAAGAAGGCGCGCGAGACGGCCAAGAAGGTGTCGCTCAACAACAAGAAGCTGCGCGACTGCAAGATACACCTTACGGACAGGAACGACCTGGCCGAGCAGTCGATGATCTTCATCACGGAGGGCAACTCGGCCTCGGGTTCGATCACCAAGAGCCGCGACGTGCGCACGCAGGCCGTCTTTTCGCTGCGCGGCAAGCCGCTCAACTGCTTCGGCCTGACGAAGAAGGTGGTCTACGAGAACGAGGAGTTCAACCTGTTGCAGGCGGCGCTCAACATCGAGGAGGATATGGACAACCTGCGCTACAACAAGGTCATCATCGCCACCGATGCCGATGTCGACGGAATGCACATCCGGCTGCTGCTGATGACCTTCTTCCTGCAATTCTTCCCCGACGTGATCCGCGGCGGCCATCTCTATATCCTCCAAACGCCGCTGTTCCGCGTGCGCAACAAGCGGGAAACCTTCTACTGCTATACCGACGAGGAGCGACAGCAGGCGATCCGCAAGTGCGGCGCGCAGGCCGAAATCACGCGTTTCAAGGGTTTGGGCGAGATCTCGGCCGACGAGTTCAAGGAGTTCATCGGCGAACGGATGCGGCTGGACAAGGTGCGTCTGACGAAGGACGATCCCATTCACGACATGCTGGAGTTCTACATGGGCAAGAACTCGCCCGAACGGCAGGGGTTCATCGTCGACAATCTCCGCATCGAGGAGGATATCGTGGAGGGCGACTTGCAGATCGGCGAGGCGTGACGGCCGGTTTTTTCGGCCGGATATCGGATTGAAAATTAAACGACTATGAGCGAAGAGATATATCCCAACGACGACCCCGCGACCGGGCCCGAAACGGCCGCTGCCGCGGATGCCGCCGCACCTCAGGAGGCCGCGCAGCCTGCGGCGCAGGGCCGCTATGCGCGCCTGACCTCCGAGACGGGGGGCGTGCGCAAGCTGACGGGCATGTACAAGAACTGGTTCCTGGACTACGCCTCCTACGTGATCCTGGAACGCGCCGTGCCCCACGTGGGCGACGGCCTGAAACCCGTGCAGCGGCGCATTCTCCACGCCATGAAGGTGATCGACGACGGCCGCTACAACAAGGTGGCCAACATCGTGGGGCAGACCATGCAGTACCACCCCCACGGCGACGCCTCGATCAAGGACGCGCTGGTGCAGCTGGGGCAGAAGGACCTGTTGATCGACTGCCAGGGCAACTGGGGCAACATCCTTACGGGCGACGAGGCGGCCGCCGGCCGTTACATCGAGGCGCGGCTGTCGAAATTCGCGCTCGACGTGGTCTTCAACAAGAAGACCACCGAGTGGATGCTCTCCTACGACGGCCGCAAGGAGGAGCCGGTGACGCTTCCCGTCAAATTCCCGCTGCTGCTGGCGCAGGGTGCCGACGGCATCGCCGTGGGACTGGCGTCGAAGATCCTGCCGCACAACTTCAACGAGTTGATCCATGCGGCCGTCGCGCATCTGCGTGGCGAAACGTTCCAGCTCTATCCCGACTTTCCGACGGGCGGCATGATCGACGTGTCGCGCTACAACGACGGCCTGCGGGGCGGGGTGGTGAAGGTGCGCGCCAAGATCTCGAAGATCGACAAACGGACGCTGGCCATTACCGAAATTCCCTATACGACGACCACCGAGTCGATCAAGGAGTCGATCATCAAGGCCAACGAGAAGGGCAAGATCAAGATCCGCCGCGTGGACGACAACACGGCCGAGCACGTGGAGATCATCGTGCAGGTGGCGTCCGACGAGTCGTCGGACAAGACGATCGACGCGCTCTACGCCTTCACCGACTGCGAGGTGTCGATTTCGCCCAACGCCTGCGTCATCCGGGACGAGAAGCCCCACTTCATGGGCGTGAGCGAGATACTGCGCCGTTCGGCCGATCATACGCGGGCGCTGCTGGGGCAGGAGCTCGAAATCCGGTTGCATGAACTCAACGAGGCGTGGCACGCCGCTTCGCTCGAACGCATCTTCATCGAGAACAAGCTCTACCAGCTCATCGAGGGATGCAAGACCCGCGAGGCGGCCTACGAGGCGGTGGACGAGGGGCTGGCGCCCTTCAAGAAGCTGTTGCGCAGGGAAGTGACGCTCGACGACGTGCAGCGCCTCACGGAGTTGAAGTTCATCCGCATCTCGCGGTTCGATTCGGAGAGGGCCGACAACGAGATCAAGGCGATCGAGGCCGAGATCGAGCGCGTGCGCTACGATCTGGATCATCTGACCGACTACGCCGTGGCCTACTACGAACGCATCCGCGAGAAGTACGGCAAGGGCCGCGAGCGGCGCACCGAATTGCGGTCGTTCGATACGATCGAGGCGGCGAAGGTGGCCGTCACGAACGCCAAGCTGTACGTCGACCGCGCCGAGGGATTCTTCGGCATCGGCAAGTCGATGAAGGACGCCGAGTTCGTGTGCGACTGTTCGGACATCGACGACGTGATCGTCTTTACGAAGGACGGCCGCTACATTATCACCAAGGTGAGCGACAAGGCCTTCTTCGACAAGAATATCTATTACATCGGCGTCTTCAAGCGCAACGACGAGCGGACGATCTACAACGTCCTCTACCGCGACGGCAAGAACGGCCCGATCCTGATGAAGCGCTGCGCGATCAAGGGCATCACGCGCGACAAGGAGTACGACATCACGAAGGGAACGCCCCGAAGCGAAATCCTCTACATGACGGTCAACCCCAACGGCGAGGCCGAGGTGCTGAAAGTCTACTTCAAGCCGCGCCCGCGGTTGAAGAAGGTGATCGTCGATCTCGACTTCTCGACGCTGGCCATCAAGGGGCGTCAGAGCCAGGGCAACCTCTTTTCGCGCTACGGCATCCACAAGATCGTGATGAAGGAGCGCGGCACGTCGACGCTCGGCAGCCAGGAAATCTGGTTCGACGACGACGTGCACCGGCTCAACACCGAAGGGCGGGGCTATGCGCTGGGTGCCTTCAAGGGCGAGGACAAGTTGCTGGTATGGACGCCCCGCACCTACTATATCACGGGCTACGACCTGCAACAGCACTTTCCCGACGATACGGTGCTGGTCGAACGCTACCGTCCCGAGCGGGTCTATGCGGTCTGCTATTTCGACCGCGAGCAGAACTATTACTATCTGAAACGCTTCCCGATCGAATCGAGCGACAAGACGCAGTTCTTCCTCGACGAGGAGGGAACGGGCGATTTCGTCTGCCGCACGGGACGTGCCGGAGCGCAGCTGGAAGTGACCTATGCCGGAGCACAGGCATCGCGGCCTGCGGAGCGCATAGAAGTCGACGGTTTCGTCGGTGTCAAGAGCCACCGTGCCAAGGGCAAGCGGGTGACGACCTTCGAGGTGGCGTCGCTGCACTTCGTCGAGCCCGAAGAACCCGAAGAGGAGCCGGCCGATCCTGCGACGGGAGATGACCGCTCCGGTGACGCGCCTGCGGGCGGTCCGGCCGTTGCGACGGGAGCGGCTGCGGCGAATGAGGTCGGCGCAGCGTCGGGAATCGAATTGCCCGAGGGGCCTGCGGCGGTGCCGCCGCAGACGGACGACGTGGAGTTCACGATCGAACGCCCGCGCGGGGATCAGGACGACGTGATCGACGTGGAGCAGCTCAACCTGTTCTGAAAGGACGAATCCGAAAAAAACGGCCGAAATGACGACGAAGGTCTTTCTGGTGGGGTATATGGGGTGCGGCAAGAGCACGCTGGCGCGTAAATTGTCGCGCCGTACAGGGGTGCGCGCCGTCGATACCGACGCCGAGGTCGAACGCATGGAGGGGGCGTCGGTCGGCGACATCTTCCGTTACGAGGGCGAGGAGCGCTTCCGCGAACTGGAACGTTCGGTGGTGGAGCGCGTGGCGGCTTCCGGCGAGGCCTGCATCGTCGCCACGGGCGGCGGCCTGCCCACGTGGAGCGACAACATGGAGATGCTGTCGAAGGCGGGTACGACGGTCTATCTGCGCCGTTCGGCGGAGCGGATCGCCGCGCGGCTGACGCCCTACGGACGGGCGAAACGCCCCAAATTGCAGGGGCTCGGCGATGCCGAGCTGGTGGAGTTCATGCGGCGCAACATCGCCGAGCGCGAACCCTACTACGCGCAGGCGGCGCTCGTGCTCGACTGCGACACGCTGAGCGACGAGGAGGCCGTGGAACGGATCATACATTATCTCGAAGGGAATGAATAACGCTCCGATAGGAATCTACGATTCGGGACTGGGCGGGCTGACCGTCTGGCGCGAGGTGCGGCGTCTGCTGCCGGAGGAGTCGCTGCTCTATCTGGGCGACGGCAAGAACTGCCCCTACGGCTCGCGCCCGCGCGAGGAGGTGCGTGCGCTTGCGGATGCAGCCGTCGCGCGGCTCGTGGAGGAGGGGTGCAAACTGGTCGTCGTGGCCTGCAATACGGCGACGGCCGCCGCGATCGATTTCCTGCGGGCGAACTATGCGGCGCTGCCGATCGTGGGTATGGAGCCTGCCGTGAAACCCGCCTGCCAGAATACGCGCAGCGGCGTGGTGGGGGTATTGGCGACCGAACGGAGTCTCGAAGGCGACCTGTTCCACCGCACGGCGGCGCGTTACGGCCACGACGTGACCATCATCGCCGAGCCGGGGCGGGGCTTCGTCGAGCTGGTGGAGAACGACCTCGAACAGACGCCCGAGGCGGATCGCGCCGTGGCGGCGGCGATGGCCGGAATGCTGGCGCGCGGCGCCGACCAGATCGTGCTGGGGTGTACGCACTATCCCTTCCTGATCGGAGCGATCCGCCGGGCTGCGGCCGGGCGCGGCGTGACGATCATCGATCCTGCGCCCGCCGTGGCGCGCCGCACGGCCCAGCTGCTCGACGCCCGCGGCCTGCGTGCGGAGGCGGGGCATCGTCCCGAATACGGCTTCCTGACCTTCGCCGACGCGGCCTACGGCGAACGGTTGCGCCGCAAGGCTTTCGCCTGCGACGTTGCATAAATGGAAAATGATCGTTACTTTTGTATCGATAAACGAACACTGACATGGCATCGACCCAATCCAAATCGGCAAAGGCCTCCGCAACGCGCTCCGACGGCGAGAGCGCGCGGTGGATTTTCGGCCTGCTGCTGCTCTTTGCCGGAATCTTTCTGGTGGCGTCGGTGGTCTTCTACTACTTCGACTGGCGCGGCGATTACAGCGCGCTGCACGGCATCGGCAGCGAGAATCCCAATTTCGACGATTCGATCGACAACCCCTGCGGCCGTCTGGGCGCATGGACGGCCGAGATGCTCGTCGGCCGTTCGTTCGGTTTGTTCGGGATCGTCGTCCCGATCATCGTGACGATGATGGGCGCGCGCATCCTGCGCCGGCGGCCCGTCCTTTTCCACCACTCGGTGCTCAGCTCGCTGCTGGTGCTGATCCTGGGGTCGCTGACGCTCGGCGTCGCCTTCGACGACGGGTGGGGAATGTTCAACAGCGGCTGGGGCGGCGCCTGCGGCATCGAAATGGGACGCCTGCTGAGCGGAAGCATCGGTATGGTGGGGTGCTTCATCGTGTTGCTGGGCGGCTGGATTCTGACGGGCGTCTTCATCAACCGCAATTTCATCAATACGGTCAACCGCGCCGGCAACGTGCTGGTCGACAAGAGCGGCAAGCTGGTGGGAACGGTGGCGCAGAAGGTGCCGTCGTTGCAGTCGCTCGTCGTCTCCCGTCCCCGGGAAGAGGAGGACGACGAGCAGGCGGCGCCTGCGGAGAGCGGCGTGCGCGAAGTGCGGCCGACCCCTCCGCCAGCGCCCGTCGCGGAGGAGGAGCCGCAGCGGGAGCGGGCCGTCAGCCCTGCTGCCGGTGGGGCGCAGGCCGCGGTCGCGGCCGACGGCGAGGAGGACGATCCTTTCGTCGTGCACCCTGTGGGCGTGGCTCCCGTTTCGGGCGGCGTGCAGACCGTCAACGACTACTATGCCCGCAACCGCGTCACGGACGACGATCCCTTCGAGGAGCATACGCTCGGCGCGGAAGAGCCGGAGGGTGCGGACGCAGCGCCGCTGCCGTCGCGGCTGGCGGGCGAGGAGGACGAATTCGTCGAGATCGACCTTTCGGACGGCACGGACGATACGGGCGGTGCGGTGCCGGCCGATACTCCGGCAGGGGCGGAGGATGCCGATGCGGAGGAGAATCCTTTCCTGGACGACGACGAACCTTTCACGGTGAAGGATGCGGGTGCGCCCGCGGCGGCCGGCGATGCGCCCGAAGGGGTGGTGGTGACCGTCGAGGAGCACCACGATGCGCTGTTGGACGAACACCGGATCACGACCGAAGCCTACGACCCGTTGAAGGATCTGGTCAATTACCGCCGTCCGTCGGTCGCGCTGCTCGAAGATTACCTCTCCGACTCGGAGGTGACCGACGAGGAGATTTACGAGAACAAGTCGCGCATCGAGGAGACGCTCAAAAATTTCGGCATCCCCATTCAGCGCATCAAGGCCACGACGGGCCCCACGGTGACGCTCTACGAGATCGTACAGGCCCAGGGGGTCAAGATTTCGCGTATCCAGAATTTGCAGAACGACATCGCGCAAAGCCTCAAAGCGCTGGGTATCCGCATCATCGCACCGATCCCCGGCAAGGGGACCATCGGTATCGAGGTGCCCAACCGCAACAAGCAGATCGTGTCGATGTATTCGGCCGTGCGCTCGATGAAATTCCAGGAGGCGAAGGCCGAACTGCCGGTGGTGATCGGCCGCACGATCCAGAACGAGAACTACGTCTTCGATCTTGCGAAAATGCCCCACCTGCTGGTGGCCGGTGCCACGGGACAGGGCAAGTCGGTGGGACTGAACGCCATTATCACCTCGCTGCTCTACAAGAAGCATCCGGCGCAGTTGAAGTTCGTGATGATCGACCCCAAAATGGTCGAGTTTTCGCTCTATGCCAAGATCGAACGGCATTTCCTTGCCAAAATGGAGTCGGAGGAGGAGGCCATCATCACCGATCCGCGCAAGGCGGTCTATACGCTCAACTCGCTCTGCATCGAAATGGAGAACCGGTTGTCGCTGTGCAAGGACGCCGGTGCGCGCAACATCAAGGAGTACAACGAGAAGTTCACCGCGCGGCGGCTCAATCCCCTCAAAGGACACCGCTACCTGCCCTACATCGTTGTGGTGGTCGACGAGTTCGCCGACCTCATCATGACGGCCAAGGAGGTCGAGGGCCCCGTGATGCGGCTGGCGCAGAAGGCGCGTGCGGTGGGCATCCACCTCATCATCGCCACGCAGCGTCCCGACGTGAAGGTCATCACGGGCGGCATCAAGGCCAACTTTCCGGCGCGCATCGCTTTCCGCGTGATGCAGATGATCGACTCGCGCACGATCATCGACCGTCCGGGCGCCGAGCAGCTGATCGGCCGCGGCGACATGCTCTTCTCGAACAACGGCGAACTGACGCGCATACAGTGCGCACTGGTCGATACGCCCGAAGTGGAGCGTATCGTGGAGTATATCTCCAAGCAGCAGAGCTATACGTCGGCCTACAACCTGCCCGACTATACGCCCGAGTCGGGCGGCGGCGAGGCGGCGCTGGGCAGCGAGAGCTCCGCACCGGTGAAATACGACTCGAAATTCGCCGAGATCGCCCGCGACGCCGTGTCGCAGGGGCAGATCTCGACCTCGATGATCCAGCGCAACTACGAAGTGGGCTTCAACCGTGCCGGCCGGATCATGATGCAGCTCGAACGGGCGGGCATCGTGGGGCGGCAGGAGGGCGCCAAACCGCGCGATATTCTCTATCACGACCTGCCGAGCCTCGAAGCGAAGTTGCAGGAATTGGGTGTTTTCTGACGATGACGACACGATCGAATACGATAGTCCGGCCCGGCGGTCTGCTCCGGTGGGCGCTGTGTCTGGCGGCGCTGGTATCCTTGTTGCCGCTGCGTGCGGCGGACGATGCGCCTGCGCGGAAGGTCGCAGGCGAGCTGGCGGCCCGTTTCCGGGCGATGAAGGCCTATACGGTGACCTTTGCGGTCGAAGGCGACGACTTTGCCGCCGAAGGAAGTTATGCCGTCGAGGGCGACCGCTATTACATGCGCGTGGGCGATGCCGAGGCCTACTCCGACGGCGTCTCGAAATGGGAGGTCGATCCCTCGAAGCGCGAGGTGGTGGTCGACGTCGTCGACACGCAGAGCCGCAGCCTGCTGGGCAACCCGACGCGGGCGTTCGATTTCCTGGACGACGCCTTCCGCAGCGAACTGCTGCCCTCCGAAGGCGAGGTGCGCCGTCTGCGGCTCACGCCGGTCGACAAGGGGGCGGCGATGAGTTCGATCACGGTCGACGTCGCCGCCGACGGATCGCCGCGTGCGGTGATCTACGATCTCGACGGCGAGCGGATGCGTATCGAGATCCGGCGGATCGAACCGTCGGCCGAGGTGCGGCGCTTCGATGCGGCGGACTACGCCGGTTACGAGCTGATCGATTTCCGTTGAGGCGTGCGGGAGACGGCAGCGGGGTTCCGGAACGTTCCGGAAACCCCCTGCCGTTTGGTTATTCGCGGCCCAGTACGGTCTGCTCCGCCACGCGGCGCAGGTAGGCCGCCGTGTCGGGATCGAGCAGGCCGTCGGAGGGCGCCGCACCGAAGGGCGCTCCGGTCAGCGTCGTGCAGATCACGGCCGCCGCCAGGTAGGAGCCGGCGTAGGAGGGGTGCGAACCGTCGGCGGCGTAGAGCTCGATGTCGGGCCGTTCGGAGCGCACGCGGCTCCATGCGACGCCGACCGGTATGCAGCCCGCCCCGACGGCCTCGGCTTCGGCGAGGGTGTTGACGCGGATGCGCTCCTGCATCGATGCGTAGCTTCGGAGGAAGTCGTAGTCGAATTTCCGCTCGGTATAACCGTCGCGCCGTCCCCACGTCATCTCGACGTAGGGTCTGACCTTCGGGTTGTGGGTGCGGATGTGGGCGACGATCGCCTCCATGTGGCCGGCGATCCCCTGGTCGTCGGGGGTGCCGATCAGCGCCGGGTGGAGGCTCTGATCCTGCAACACGACGAAATCGTAACCGCCCCGTTCGATCAGATCGCGGCAGTCGGCCTGTTCGAGGTGGCGCTCCATCGTGCAGCCGCCGATGGTGAACATCTCGACGCGCAGGTCGCGCCCTTCGAAGGAGGCCAGTTCGCGGACGATCCCCGGCACGAGGTTGTAATACGTGTAGCTGTTGCCGATGAAGAGGACGCTCCGCGGGCGGGAGAGCGGGCGGGCGCCCAGCCGGCGGATGCAGGCGCCCAGCCCGTGCGCGTTGCAGAATCCGCTGGTGCCGATGCTGTCGGAGGGGATCGGACGCCCGTCGTCGGCGCGCAGGTCGGCAGCCTGCACCCAGCGGATGCGCAGCGTGTCGCGCACCAGGGCGTCGCGCAGCCGGATCGTGCCGAAGACCTTGTAGGAGTTGCCTTTGCCCGATGCGAAGAGGCGGTGGGTGTAGCGGACGTCCGGATCTTCCGCCGCACGCCGCAGCTGCGCGGCCGGAAGCCAGCGTCCCCGTTCGAAATATTCCAGCCGGTAGTATTTCGGGGCGGAGGCGTCGTTGCCGAAGAGGAAATCGATGCCGATGCGTTCGCCGCGGCCGAGCGAGTCGACCGGTACGGCGAAGAGCCAGCAGTCGCCCGCCGCTCCGCCCCGCACGGCGGGGTTATGCGATTTGCCGAGCGTGCGGACGAAGCCGCCGGGGGCGTTGCCGTCGGCGCGGAGGTAGCGGAGCGTCGCTCCGGGGCGGCCGTCGGCCGTCAGGTACCCTTCGTCGACGAAGGTCGCGGCGTGCGCGGCGTGACGGGCTTTGTCGAAATGCCACAGGCAGGGCAGACCGCCTGCGGGCGGATTTGCGCCGGCGACGCAGAGCGCGGTGGCGACGCAAAGCAGCAGCGTAGAAAAGAATCGGTTCATGGTTCGTCGTAGGTTAGCAGAACAAAACTACGAAATCTTCCGCGCAATCGCAACTCCTGCGGACGGGAATTCGCCGCTTTGCCGGCCGGTGAAGAGCCGGTTTCCCGCGTCCTCCTGTCGGGGGCGGATGCCGAATGCGCTCAGATCGGCTGAAACCTGCCGAAAACGGAGGGTTTCGGTCGGAAGACATGTCGAGAGATTGAATTTTTACCCCTAAAAGTTGCCCGTTTGCGAAATAAATCGTATTTTTGCTTGTTATTAATAGGGGTTCGGCAAGCCGGATCGGAGCGCGACGGGAGATGTTTTCGGAAAATCTGCGGATGCGGATTTCCGCATCCCTGCGGACGGTCCGCCGACACGGAGAACGACAGTTGAAAACGAATAGATAAGACATGCTGACTGAAGAAGAAAAGAATGCCGGTTTGGAGGGGCGTATCATCCCCGTCAACATCGAGCAGCAGATGAAATCGGCCTACATCGACTACTCGATGTCGGTCATCGTTTCGCGCGCCCTGCCTGACGCGCGCGACGGTCTGAAGCCCGTGCACCGCCGTATTTTGTACGACATGAGCGCCGAACTGGGGCTCTATTCCGATAAACCGACGCGTAAGTCGGCCCGTATCGTGGGCGACGTGCTCGGTAAGTTCCACCCCCACGGCGACTTGTCGGTCTACGATGCCATGGTGCGCATGGCGCAGGAGTGGTCGCTGCGGTATCCGCTGATTTTCGGTCAGGGCAACTTCGGTTCGATGGACGGCGACTCGCCTGCGGCGATGCGTTACACCGAGGCGCGTATGCGCAAGATCACCGACGAGGTGATGGCCGACATCGACAAGGAGACGATCGACTGGACGAACAACTTCGACGATACGATGAAGGAGCCGACGGTGCTCCCCACCAAGATTCCGCTGCTGCTCGTCAACGGCGCGAGCGGCATCGCCGTGGGCATGGCCACCAACATGGCGCCCCATAATCTGGGCGAGGTGATCGACGCCTGCTGCGCCTATGTCGACAACCACGACATCGAGTGCGAGGAGCTGCTCCAGTACGTCAAGGGCCCCGATTTCCCGACGGGAGGCATCATCTACGGCTACGAGGGCGTCCGCGAGGCGCTCATGACGGGCCGCGGACGCGTCGTGATGCGCGCCCGGACCGAGATCGAACACACGGCGTCGGGCCGCGAGTGCATCGTGGTGACGGAGATTCCCTACATGGTCAACAAGGCCGAGATGATCAAGAAGATCGCCGACATGATCAACGACAAGAAGATCGAGGGCATCTCCTACATCAACGACGAGTCGGACCGTCAGGGACTCCGCATCGTCATCATCCTCAAACAGGATGCCGTGGCGAGCGTGGTGCTCAATACGCTTTACAAGAATACGCCGTTGCAGACGTCGTTCCCCGTGAACAACATCGCGCTGGTGCACGGCCGTCCCTACCTGCTCAACCTGCGCGACATGATCCGCCACTTCATCGAGCACCGGCACGACGTGGTGGTGCGCCGCACGCGCTTCGATTTGCAAAAGGCCGAGGAGCGGCTGCACATCGTGCTGGGTCTGTTGATCGCTCAGGACAATATCGACGAGGTGATCCACACCATTCGCGCCGCCCGCACGCCCGACGAGGCCAAGACGGCGCTTATGGAGAAGTTCGGCCTGAGCGAGTTGCAGGCTTCGGCGATCATCGAGATGCGCCTGCGCGCGCTGACGGGGCTGGAACACGGCAAGCTGACGGCCGAGCGCGACGAGTTGCAGAAGCAGATCGCCTACTTCAACGAGGTGCTCCGGAGCGAACCGTTGCAGATGAAGATCATCAAGGACGAACTGCTCGAAATGAAGGAGAAATACAGCGACGAACGCCGCACGGAGATCGTCTACGCCTCGGAGGAGTTCAATCCCGAAGATTTCTACGCCGACGACGAAATGGTCATCACCATTTCGCACATGGGCTATATCAAACGCACGCCGCTGGCCGAATACCGCACGCAGAACCGCGGCGGCGTGGGGGCCAAGGGCAGCGCCACGCGCGACGAGGACTTCATCGAGCACATCTACGTGGCCACGATGCACAACACGATGCTCTTCTTCACCGAGAAGGGGCGCTGCTTCTGGTTGAAGGTCTACCAGATTCCCGAAGGAACGCGCTCGTCGAAGGGACGCGCCATCCAGAACGTCATCCAGATCGAACCGGACGACAAGGTGCGCGCCTACATCAACGTCAAGCGCCTCGACGACGAGGAGTACGTCAACAACAACTATATCGTGATGTGTACCAAGGACGGTACGATCAAGAAGACCCGTTTGGAGGCCTATTCGCGGCCGCGCAGCAACGGCGTCAATGCCATCGTCATCCGCGAGGGCGACCAGCTCATCGAGGCGAAGCTCACCAGCGGCGAGGCCGAGGTGATGATCGCGGCGCGCGAGGGCAAGGCGATCCGCTTCAACGAGCGGACGGTGCGTCCTATCGGCCGTGTGGGCGCCGGCGTGCGCGGCATCTCGCTCGAAGAGGGCGACGAAGCGGTCGGCATGATTTGTGTCGAACCCGACAGCGGGCAGGACGTGTTGGTGCTCAGCGAAAACGGATACGGCAAACGGACCGATCTGGACGAGTACCGCATCACGAACCGCGGCGGCAAGGGCGTCAAGACGATCAATATTACCGAGAAGACCGGAAAACTGATCTCGATCCAGGCCGTGACCGACGACAACGATCTGATGATTATCAACCGGTCGGGTCTCACGATCCGCACGGCGGTGTCGCAGATCCGCGTGGCGGGCCGCGCTACGCAGGGCGTGCGGATCATCAACCTGCGCGAGGGCGACGCCATCGCCTCGGTAATGGCCGTTCCGGGCAGCGAGGAGGAGGAGCTGGCGGCGGTCGAAGGCGGGGAGAATCCCGCTCCCGCAGCGACGGACGAAACGCCTGCCGCCGAGCAATAAAGAGATACATCAGGAGATAAACCAATTATTTTAGTTAAAACGAGTATGAAAAGATTCATTTTGATGGCCGCAGCCGCTGCGTTGCTGGCCATTCCGGCTGCCGAAGCGCAGAAAGTGAATAAGGAGGCGACGTTGTCCAAACTCGAGAAGAGCGATGCCGACATCGCGAATCCCAAGAAGAACGCCAAGGCCGCCACGTGGATCAATCGCGGCAGGGTCTATTACGACGCCGCAGCGGAACCGACGGCCAACCTGTTCGCTCCGATGGAGACGACGCTGCTGAAACTTTCGGTGGGCGATCCCACGAGCACCGAGGAGGTGACGCTCAACGGTTCGAAAGCCATTGCATGGAACTATCCCTATTTCATCGCCTACGAGCGCGACGGGAAGATCGTGGCATGGAAGCAGTTGCAGGAGATCAAGGAAGGTGCCCTCGATACGGCGATCGAAGCCTATAACAAGGCCTACGAGCTGGATCCCAAGCAGGCGTCGAAGATCAAGAACGGTTTGGAGCAGATCTCCAATTACGCCTCGATTCTGGGTAATGTCTCGATCGAAGCGGGCGAATACCTTACGGGCGCCGAGGCCTATCTGGCCGCCTACAAGGCGCAGCAGTGCCCCGCTTTCGGCGAGGCCGATCCGGCGCTCCTCTACTATGCCGGCTATCTGCTGACCGTCGACGGAGCGAACCATCCCGAATCGTTCGCGCGCGGTGCACAGGCGCTCAACGACGCGCTGGCCGCCGGTTATACCGACGAGGCGGGCGATGTCTACTACTATCTGTTCCACAGCTATTACGGCCAGAAAGACAAGGATGCGGCCTTCCTCATCAAGGCGAAGGACGCACTGCTGGCAGGTATCGAGAAGTTCCCGAAGAACGAGAAGATTCTCGACGGCCTGATGCAGCTCTATACCTCGGAGGAGGGCGTGGGTGATCCCGCCGACCTGGTGGGCATGATCGACAAGTCGCTCGAAAGCGATCCCGACAACGTCGACCTCTGGTTCGGCCGCGGCCGTGTCTTCTACAAATTGAAGAACTACGACGAGACGATCAATTCGTTCAAGAAGGTCGTCGAGTTGAAGCCCGACCTCTACGAGGGCAATTACTATCTGGGCCTGTTCTATACGGTCAAGGCCGACGCCATGAACACCGAGATGGGGCAGAAGAATTACCGCAGCCAGTCGGAGTACGATGCCGACCTGAAAGAGGTGAACGTCGTTTACATGGCGGCTCTGCCTTACTTCGAGAAGGCGCATCAGCTCAAACCCGACGACGTGGATACGGTCGATTACATCAAGTCGATCAGCTTCCGTCTGCGCGACGAACCGGGTATGATGGACAAGTACAATGAGTACAATGAGCTGCTCAAAAAGATGAAGGGTCTCGAATAACAGGAAACTCTTTCGTCTTCCGACAGAAGGCCGGAGAACGGGATCTCACATCCCGTCTCCGGCCTTCGCCGTATCGGTACCGGGAGCTTTCTGGCAGAGGGATGGCGGGCGACGGGCGCGGTCGGCAATCCGTCGATCCCGTTTCGAAGCTCCGGCAGCTCCTCTCCGGCTTTTCGGGGCCTTGCTTTTCCCGTACACGCTTCCATGAATGTCCGAAGCGGAGCTTTCGTATCGCACGTTTGTAATAAAATAAAAAGGTTGTTTTATAATCTAAAAAGACTTTTTTTCTGTTAATTTTATTATCTTTGTTTTGTTCAACGTTTTCGATAAGCCGAGCGCAGAGCCGAACTTGTTCAGGCTATGCCGAGGCGAGAAAACGAAGAATGAAAATCAACGTTTTCGATAAGCCGCGTGCAGAGCCGAACTTGTTCGGGCTATGCCGAGGCGAGAAAACGAAGAATGAAAATCAACGTTTTCGATAAGCCGC
>ERZ1673748.629-NODE-629-length-45500-cov-64.682561_pt1 | contig 45500 bp, 48 predicted proteins | sample MGYA00580196_ERZ1673748 | MGnify/ENA primary metagenome ERZ1673748 (study PRJEB41218, sample SAMN15661796) | gut metagenome | host: Homo sapiens | place: Canada: London | collected 2015-08-20/2019-03-30 | study: EMG produced TPA metagenomics assembly of...
TGACAAAATGCGGACATTTTCTAATTCTAAAACAAGAAAACCGCAAAAGCTTTTTTTAGCCATTTGCGGTTTTTTCCTTGTGATTCCGTTGCGATTCGGAATGTAAAATACTATAAAACCAATACATATAACATTGTATTAAAAATCAGAGTAATATAAAAATATTATATTGCATGCCATTGCATTATGTTGTGCAATATTTGAACTGAGTTGTGCAATTTATGTATATTTGCACAACCGATATAACAGAGAATATATGACTACAGTAAAAGCATTTATAAGAACTGGGAAGAAAGATAAAGAAGTAAATGTCAGATTTCGATTATCTGATGGACGCAATGTACAGTTATTCCACAAATCAGATATTATGGTCTCTCCTACTCTTTGGGATGCCAAGACTGAAAAATATAAGGCTAAAAGTATTATAAAGTTAGACATAAGAACATCATTTAACACATCTATTGAAGAACGGAAGAATCTAATTTTATCCATTTATGGGAGCAACAAAGAATTAACCAGTGAAAAACTGGAAATCTTAATAGACCAGCACTTACATCCTGAAAAATATAACATCAGCAGTGAAGAGGAATCCATGTGTAGTATGTTCCAACACTATGTTGACGGATGGCTAAATGCAGGTGTAATAGGTCCCGGCAGAAAGAAACATTACGATGTAGTGATAAGGGAACTGACTCGATTCCTCATTATCAATGGCATTGACGGGTTGCCGGTCAATAAATTCAACAAGGAACATATTCTAAATTTTCGTGATTTTCTACGCAAAGAATACACTCTGGTTGAAAAATTTCCAGAACTGTACGCAGAAATGAATAAGCGGAATATACCATCAAAGGAAAGAAGCCAGAATACAATTGCTGAGAAACTATTATTATTACAAGCATTTATGGTGGAGCTTGAAAGTAATGATGTTATTCCCGTATCTCCTTTCCGCAAGATAGGAAAAGAAAAAGAGTCCATTATGAAGCAACAATATGACGAGCCTTTCTTTCTCACCAAAACAGAATTCAATGAAGTTGTCCACAAAGAATGTCCCGAAACATTGCAGCGAGTAAAAGATGTATTCGTTGTTCAATGTTGTTTCGGTTGCCGTATAGGTGATTTCAGACGATTCACTTTTGATAATATCAGCATTGAAGAAGGAATACCTTACATTCATTATTTACCTCAAAAAACACACAAGGATGGACTTATACGCACTGAGATAAAAACTCCCATCATTCGTATTGCTTATGATATTATTATGAAGTATAAAGGTAGGCTACCAAGCAATGCTTTGTTACCCTATTATCCTGATGGCAATGGTGAAACCGGGTACAATTATCAAATAAAAAAACTACTTGAATACTGTGAGATTAGCCGGAAAGTGGCAATGTTTAGTGCGGCATTGGGAACAAATGAGTACAAATCCATATATGAGATTGCAAGCAGTAAACTTGCCCGTAAAACTCATGTAGATTTAATGAATAAAGTTCAGATAGATAAATACGCAGCAGGACTTCATGCAAAAGGCAGCGGAGCTGTAGACAGATATACCGGATTAGGTATAAAAGAACGTTTTATTTTAATGTGTGCGGCTTTTGGCTGTAATCAGTATGAAGTTGACGATGATTTATCTGTAATGGAATAGGCTCACTTAGTATCTCATATTGATACTCTGTTATTTGACACCATCCCCGTAGTTGAGCCGCTACGGGGATTTTTACTGAAAAAATCGGCATAAGGCGCAAAGAAAAGCAAAGTTCTACATAAATAAATGCAGGTCAGCATCTTGTATGCAGGGCGGGTGGAAACGGACTTCGGCATAAAAAGCCTGAAAACACCCCTTTCGGACAAAGTTCAGCTACTAAACAGCTACCGGTTCCGAAACGGGGTATATACGGCATAACGAGTTCTGTTTCATTGCTTTGCCTTGTTTTGCATAGCTCTTGGTAAGAAATAAGTAACTACCTTTAGAAACGAAAATTTTAGAGTTATGGAAACAAAGAGAAGTACGTTTGCGACCTCGTTCTACATCAAGAGATCCGCAGTGAGAAACCGGGACGGGAAAGCCCCCATCATGGTGAAAATCTCCGTTGACGGAGATGACAAGGCAGTGGGAACCAAGCTGTTCGTCACTCCCGACCTCTGGGAGAACGGCAAGGCGAAAGGCAAGTCCGCCGAGGCAAACGAGATAAACGGGCAACTGAAGGAGGTCTCCGCCCGGCTCACCAACCACTACCACCGCATCCTCCGGGAAGAGGATTTCGTCACAGCCGAGAAGCTGCGCAACGCCTTCCTCGGTGTCGGCGTGATGGAGAACTGCATCCTCAAAGACTTCGGGAACATGAACCGGGAGTTTGAGGCGATGGTGGAGAAAGGGCAGCGAGCCAAGTCCACCTACGACAAGTATCTGGCTGTTTACAACCATTTCAAGACCTTCCTTTGGGAGAAGAAAAAGCGCACCGACATGGCTTACAAGGAGCTGACCAAGGAGATCATCGCCGGCTTCGACAAGTACCTGCGGGTGGAGAAGGGATTGAGCGCCAACACCCTCTGGATATACACCATGCCCCTGCTCAGCCTGACCGACAAGGCGTGGCGGCGGGGCATCGTCCGCACCGACCCCTTCGGCGAGTACAGCCTTGAGATGCAGGAGACCGACCGGGGCTATCTCACGGAGGAGGAGCTGCGCACCTTGGCTAACGCCGTGTTCGTCAAGAAACAGACCAGCCTCGTGCGGGACATGTTCCTCTTCGGGTGTTTCACCGGGCTTAGCTACATTGACATAAAGACGCTCACCCATGACAAGATACAGCGCATGGACTTCGACGGCGAGGAATGGATCATCACCCGGCGCACCAAGACCCGTGTGTCGAGCAACGTCCCCCTCATGGAGATTGCCAAGGAGCTGATAGAACGTTACAAAGGGCTTGCCGGAGGCGACCTCGTGTTTCCCATGCCCAGCAACAGCGTGTGCAACAGGCACCTCAAACAGATAGCCAAAGCCTGCGGCATCCACAAGGAGATCGGCTTCCACCTAAGCCGCCACACCTTCGCCACGACCGTCTATCTCTGCAACGGCGGCACCATCGAGGCGCTCTCCAAGATACTCGGGCACAAGCACATTTCCACCACCCAGATCTACGCCGAGGTGACCAACAGGATGGTAAGCTCCGATTTCCGGGCGATCTCCGGCAACCTCGCCGCCATGCAGCGGAGCGTGCTGGAGAAGAAGGACAGGAAACAGGACGGGAAGCGGGTGCGCCGCTCCCTCCGGGAAACGGCTTGACGCCTTTCCCCGGTGCAGAATGCGGCAAAGGCAGGAACTTCCGATGCGGTGTCCCTGCCTTTGCTGCATTTCCCGATGCACACCCCTGTGCGTTTATGTTGGACTTTCCCCCCGTTTGCGCTTTGGGCGCATGTCCACGTAGTTCTCCTCCAGCATACGCAGCAGATCCGACTGGCGGTAGAGCGTCTTGCCCGGCAGCGATATGTACGGGACCAGCCGTTGCGTGCGGTAGTCCTGCAACGTCCTCGGCGTGATGTGCAGCAGCCTGCACACGTCCTCGCCCGTGAGATAGACCTCGCCGTTCATCGCCGGACGGAAGTGCGCCGTTACCGTGTCGAGGTACCTCATGCCCTCTTCCAACGCCTCGAAGTACGCCCGTACCTCTTCCGTGTCCCTTGTGATCACTTCCATCTCACTCGTCCTCCGTCATTTCCCGGCTCATGGCTTCCACGAACGCCTCCACGTCCTCCGTCCGGTAGTAAATCTTGTGGTTGATCTGGCTGTACGGCAGCAGCCCCCGGTCACGGTAGGTCTGCAATGTCCGCTTGCTGATGCCCAGTTTCTCGCACACGTCCGCCCCGTCCATCCAGTTCATCTTTTCGGGCGGGCGGTAGCGGGCGCAAAGCTCCCTCACGTGCTGCGAGAAGCTGCCGAACCGTTCCTTCATCTCCTCGAAGGTCTTTTTCTCGATGCTTACTATTTCCATTGTCCCGATACGTTTTTATTGTTATACTTCCCTGCAAATATACCGGTCTGTACATGTCCGTGTATCAAAACAGTACCGCTTGTCCTCGTTTTGCTTCACGTTTGTAGCCTTGTCACGTTCCGGGCGGTGAAAAGCAGGGAGAAGCTCTACATATCCGCACGCCCTTCCGCATATTTCCCGCCCTTTCCGCTTGCCGTGTGCCGGACATTTCGCATATTTGTAACCGACCAAACATCATCACTATGGAAGAGGCTGTCTTTATCGCTCAATACACCTTCCTTGCCACTCCTGCGGTCATCGAGGAGGAGAGCCGCATCTTGGGCAAGATCGCACGCCGCCTGCGCTGCGAGTACGTCATCCGTTTCGAGGACGACGGCAAGTTCTATTTCCTGCTGGAGACCCGTTCCGGCTACGAGGAGCATTTCGCCCGGTGCGGCTGGTACGTCGTCAGTCAGACCGACTTCAACAGCCGCCTGACCATCGGCATGGGCTTGTACGAGAGCGGGAACTTGGCGGGCTTCATGTACAGGCTCGATTCCGGTAGCGAGGACGAGGCACGTTTCTGGAACAACATCCTTGTCTTCACCTTCTTCAACGGTTTCCGCAAGGCGTTCCTTCCACTCGACAACCGCTTTCAGGGATTCTTCCGCTTGGACGAAAGCTTGTGTTTATACCTTTATGACTATTGCCCCGTCCGGTGGAACGACAAGATTACTTTCGAGGGGAAGAAGGTGTCGAACGCCGTCTGGCGTTTCAAGAGCGGCGAGCAGACCGACCTTTTCGTCAAGCTCTTTTCCATCGCCGCCAGCCGTATCCGGGCGATTCAGGAGAACAGGCACCGTGCCGTGCTGATTCCCGTCCCGGCATCCACACGGGAGAAGCCCCGCACCCGGTACGAGGCGTTCTGCCGCAAGCTCTCGGCGGATATGGGGGTTGCCGACGGGTACGGGGCGATAACCGTCGCTTATGACAGGGCGCAATACAAGGGCACGCACGGGAACGGAGACCGGCACCGCCAATCTGGAGTTCCACCCCGAATATTTCAAGGACAAATGTGTTTTATTGGTAGATGACGTGCTTACAACCGGCTCTACATTTCTTCAGCTAAGGCGCAAACTGATCGAGCACGGTGCAAGGTTCGTGATAGGCATGTTTCTTGCCAAGACAATCGCTTTCGAGGACGAGCGGAAAGACCTATCCATAAATGACTATACAATTCCAACAACATAGAAGCAATGTCAGTACAAAATGTACCAGCAGTATTTTTCCGCTATACTTGAAACGATAGCAGGCAGATGCGACAAAGCCGATGATATTCCAACCAATCGCCGCCCAGCCTGTAAAGGTATAGTTTTCGGAAGATTCATAGCTCCAACTTAATCCTTCACAACCTATCGGGTAAAGTTCCGGATGCTTTGAGAATTGTATAGAATCAGCGACAACCACCCACAGCAACAGCAGACAGCATATCCCCCACAATATCCTTAATGCCAATCTTAATTTCATCTTGTTTTGTTCATCATTTCAGGTTATCGTGAATGGTCTAACTTGATGTACCAGCCTGCCTTGACGGGCTTGTACAGCGTGGTGTCGTTGTACGTCCTGCGGTAGATCTCGTTCAGGTTGCCGTGTTCGGTGATGCGGATGTTCCGGCGGCTTCCCAATCCGGGATCGTAAACGAAACACTTGGATGTTCCCGCATCCACGATGCCGTGGGAGTAATACACCATCGTAAGGCGCAGCCCCGCCGAATCCGTTTCCCCCCGCTTCCTGCGGTCGAAATGGATCAGGTCGCAGCCGGTTACACCCAGCAGGGAATCAAGTTGCGTCTGGGCGGACGGCGACAGTCCGTGCAGGTACAATGAATCCTCCCCGTGCAACTCGAAAGGCTTGTAAGGCGTGCCGTGGATTTCCTCGAATATTCGCAGGCTGACCGAATCGGCGGTGTCGGGTCTGGATGGCGGATAGTGGTAACTGCCCTCCGTGCCCTCGAAGATAAGCCCGTACACCTTGCGGAACGCCGTCTCGTACGTGGCGAAGTGGCGTATCATTTCCTCGTCCGACGGAGGCATGGGCGGCTCTCCACAACTTGCGGCAAACAGGCTTGCTAAAAGCAGGATGATGGCGGGTGTTCTCATATTCTTATGTAGATAATGGGTTGCAGCTAATTACCATTTAGGTAATTAAGCTGTATGTTACCAACATTCTATTCAATCTTTAGAATTAATAGGTTGGAGATGTCATTAGCACCACCTCTACCTGCATCTACATCCACAAAGACATTTCCACATTTACAAGTAGAATATGTTTCAGGATATGATTGCATGATAGACCTACAATTTAAACATAGATAAAATATATCGTTGCCAGCAGGAATACCATCGTACTGGTCAAGATTTACAATTACTATATTTTTCTTTTTCTTCATTTTTCTTATCTGTTGTAATGTTTGGTGGCTAACCGACCTTTTCGGGGGGGGCAAGCCGCTTATTACCTGCTTTTTCGAGTTATTACAATATCATCAAAACTTAATAGTAAAGGCTGACCGTTCGGTTTATACTCCTTCCAATCTTCAATGTTTGGGTTTTCATAATCCATCATTATATGATAAAAGGAGTATAGACCGGAATTTTCTTGAGGTAAGTCCGGCAGACTATGTATGTCATAGCATCCAACACCTTCAAATCCTTTTTCTTCAATCAGTTTCAGCCATCCTAAAGCCTTATCTATTTGTTGAAGATAGGGAAGTTTTTGTTGATTGCCATGCTTCAAGGCATCAACAGTTTTTATTCGTTCTTTTTGCAATAACTCAATTATATCTTTCATTTTATTTCTTAGCAGGTAATATGTAATTATCCACGTTTTCCGTTATTATCTTCGCTCAATTACAAATATATATCATAAGGGCGAAACTTCGGAATATTCGGTCTTCCTTTTTTTCTATGGTATGCTTAAAAGCAGTTTTTGCGGGTGATTGTTTGGGCGTTCCCCTTCGGGTCGGGCTTTCCCCTGCAAGTCCTCGCTATGCTGTGGGCTTTCCCCTGCAATCCCTAACGTGGGTAAAATATCCCAAAAGTTTACTAAGGAACATCATTATAACTAAATACAATACTATTATACCGTTTACCTTACTAAAAAACACAAAGTCGTCTGCTGTAGGAACACTTTCATACCTATCTTCAGTTAGATATTTTCCTTCATATCCTGAATAGAAAAAACAATACTCGTATGCTTTATATATACTATTGAATAGCAATAGTATGATAGCAGACAATCTGAATCTTATGTGATGGAATAACAAGTGAAAAATAAGATCAAAGAATACGAACAATACGCAGATTCCTACAAAGCCGATAAACGCCATTAATCCGTCCACAGCATCTCCCGGACCATCATTAATCACGTTAATGCTCATAATATATTGGTTTGGCTCTATCAGGACAAGAGCAAACATAAGTAAGTATATTACCCATGCAATCAGTTGTCCAACTTTCATTTCAGCTATCTTCATACTTCACATTATTAAGGAGCATAAAATATAGAATTTTTATTTCAATCCAATCTCAATGTATGGTATTCAGCTATTGACGACTCATAACTGACTTTCAACACTGCAGTGGCTTTTCTCTTTTATCATCTTCTTTTCTATTGGATGTTGATGCTTGGCTGCTTGCATCTGTACCGGAGGTACGGGTATTTGTTCTCAATTTATTTATCCGTTCTTGACTGTAAAATATGCCGCAATCCATAGCCGTATTCCGTTTTTTTATGGTTCAAATAGAAATTATTTTCATCCAAATATATATTCAGTTTCCAAAAGTCCAAATCCTCTTTGTGAATGACATCCCCATAATTATTTATAAAAACAGCCACTTCGTCATCTTCTTGCCACTCCCATATATAGGGCAGTCTGTACCTGACAATATGGTTATTAACGTATAGCTTTGCAATGCTGCCACTTATTTCTGATACTTTTCCCAAATATTTGCTCTTTTGTGGGGTATGAAAGATAATTGTCGGATGAAGTTCTCGATATAGCCATCCGAATGACATAAGAATCATTATAACGGCTATTGTTATCAGTCCTTTATGTCGCTTCAATTTTATAGTCATATTTTTACTTTCTTGCTTATTGGTGATTTTATTGTTGTAATACCATAAGATTGCCATGTATGTCAGATAAATCAGAACGGATATTCCCATATAAGCGAACGACCGATAAGGAAAGACCCTTATATAAGCACTCCATAGCAAAATGGGTATGATTATTGGAAGTACCATTAAATATTTCCGTTTGGTAAACCGCACAGCCAACATACCTATCAATAAAGTCAGGAACATGACCATGACACCTATCCGAAAAAGGATTCCCATTGAAATATCCATGTGTGCGATAGGTTTGTATATATTGACCATATCTATGCAAAGACAATACGCAATGCAAAGAATTATGTTCATTATGAAAGAAATAAATATTTTCATTTTCCTATTTAAACTATTTAGGTACAAATAGATTGTATCATCAACCACATTCAGGTTATTGTGAATGGTCTAACTCGATGTACCAGTCTTCCTTGACGGGCTTGTACAGCGTGGTGTCGTTGTACGTCCTGCGATAGATCTCGTTCAGGTCGCCATGTTCGGTGATACGGATGTTCCGGTGGCTTCTTAATCCGGGATCGTAAACGAAACTCTTGGATGTTCCGCCGTCCACGATGCCGTGGGAATAATATGGCATAACGAGGCTCACATATACCGAATCCGCCGTTTCCCATTCCCTGCGGTCAACAAGGACAAGACCGCATCCAATCTCTGCCAACAGGGAATCGAGCTGTATTCGGTCTGGCTTCAGCAGCCCATATACCGGGAGGTCTTCTTCATCATTCGTTTCATGGGATGTATCGCTTTGCTCTGTTGAATCAAGTATAATGACCTCTTCCGGAGAAAGCGGCGGATAGTGGAAACTGCCTTCTGAACTCTCTGACATGATTTCGTACACCTTGCGGAACGCCGCCTCGTGCGTGGTAAAGTGCCGTATCATTTCCTCGTCGCTCGGCGGCATGGGCGGCTCTTCGCAGCTTGCGGCAAACAGGCTTGCTAAAAGCAGGATTATGGCGAATGTTCTCATATTTTTATGTAGATGATGTTCGGTGGCTAATCGCTGTTTAGGCGATTTAGGTGCGTGTTACTGATATTATTTATTAGACTTGAATAATTCATAAATATATAAACAAGCATCCTCTTCATTACAAAAAACTTTTTCGCAATTCCGTCCTCCACGTTCATCAAAATAAAAAACTTCCCATTTGCTATAATTTTGATACAGGACTATTTTGTCTGACTCAATGTTCCCATTAAGCGAATATTCATTTGGATTAACCCCCAGCTTGTCTAATTCTTTTTTTAATATATCTTTGTTCATATATTCATTTTATTATCAGTAATATGTAATTATCCACGTTTTCCGCTATTATCTTCGCTCAATTACAAATATATATCATAAGGGCGAAACTTCGGATATTCGGTCTTCCTTTTTTTCTATGGTATGCTTAAAAGCAGTTTTTGCGGTGGTTGTTCGGGCGTTCCCCTTCGGGTCGGGCTTTCCGTTGCAAGTCCTCGCTATGCTGTGGGCTTTCCCCTGCAATCCCTAACGTGGGTGAAAGGGCTTTCACCGTCTTGCGCTTGCACCTTGGCGCACGGGCTGTCCCGTCCCGGCGTCCGTTTTCGACCACTTCGGCAGGCTGCATGGCCGAAGCCGGACATCGGGGCGGAAGGACAAACGGAACACATCCGTCCGTGCTGTCACACGGGGCTTCGGCTGTTCGCCGAAACTTCCCGTGCCCCCGTCCCGTCCGAAAGAGTCCCCCGGTGTTTGTCCGGCAGCCGGAACCTGACCGTCCTCCCATATACTTCTCCCGCCCGTATCTCCTTGCCTTGGGAAACGGGCGTTCCCGGCTCTCCGGAAGGCTTCTTTTTCCCGCACCCGGCAAGTAACTTACCATTGACTGAAATGACTGACAGGGCATTTTTTCCCTAAGCTGATTGGAAAAACATTGACGAAGGTAGGCGGAGGTGAAAGCAAATCCGCAAAAAATGCCAAATCTCCACCCTGCGGGTAGTATTTACCATTTTTTCAGATGGTTGCAATTCACCTTTTCCGCTTTCAATGATGGTCAATGTTCTTCCCAATCAGCCAAGGGAAAAAAATTGGTTGGGGCGACAAGCGATGAAAACAGAGTAATAACGATTAAAATTTGTGAGTTATGGCAACAACGAACAGCACCATCGAAAAGATTGCACCGATGTTCACCGATTTGTTAATCAAGAAAATCGAGTGTCTGAAAACGGATTGGCAAAAACCGTGGATTGCGAGCCTTGAACAAGGTTTGCCCCGCAACATCAGAGGGACGCTCTATAACGGCGGAAATGTCTTGATGTTATTGTTCTACACCGAGTTCATGAAATTCACTTTGCCCGTGTTCCTCACGTTCAACCAAGCGAAGGAAGAGGATTTAAGTGTTTGCAAGGGCGCACGCTCGTTTCCCGTCTATTATTGGTTTAAGTTCGTGGTACACAAGGAAACGAAAAAGACAATCAAGTACGAGGAATACCGCAAGCTGCCCGCAACCGAGCAGGAAAATTACAAGGTCATCCCGCAGATGAAGTATTACAATGTCTTCAACATCGACCAGACCGATTTTGCCGAAAAGCAACCCGAACGCTACGAGCGTATGAAAAAGGGGGAGCAACCCGAAGACTATTCGGACGGGATGATTTACGAGGCGTTGGACGAGCTTGTCTATCTGCAAAATTGGTATTGCCCCATCAAGGTGCAGTATTCGGACAGTGCCTACTATTCGCCCTCTTCCGACCATATCATTTGCCCGCAGCGTGAGCAGTTCCCGCAGGGAGCGGAATATTACGGCACGCTCCTGCACGAGATGGCGCACAGCACGGGAAGCCCCCAACGGCTGAACCGCACGTTCGGCAGCTTCTTCGGGGATGCGCTCTATGCCCGTGAGGAACTTGTGGCGGAACTTACCGCAGCCCTTTGCGGTGCGTTCTTCGGCTACGCAGCCGTACCGCAGGAGAACAACGCCGCCTATCTGAAACACTGGCTCACCAAGCTAAAGGAAGAACCCGCCTTTTTGGTGGAGATATTGGGGGACGTGAACAAGGCGGCGAAGATGATTGCCGACAAGGTAACCGAACCGATAACCGAACCCGCAGCAGCCTAAGCGGGACAACAAAGGAACAAGAGTATCAACCAACGGGCGGAGCAGTCCGCCCCACTAAAGACATAAGACGATGAAAACATTATCAGAAAAGGAATTTAACGGGTTAAACATAAAAGCTATGTTTACCGAGAAGGTGGAACAGGCAAAAAAAGAACTGTCTCCACTCATGCAGGAGGTAAGGAAGTACATACCCCAAGCGGAATACGGCTACCACGTGGTAAGCGGTGAATACCCCGCATTTTACGGCGTGCGCATAGAGTTCACGTACAACGGCATCCGTTTCCATGTGTACAAGATAAACAAAGAGAACAAATACAGGATAGCCACCGACATGGAGCATTTTGAGTATGTCAACCGCTACGACATCGAAAGGGCGGGCAGCCAATACGAAAAGCCGTGCAATATCGGCGTGTTCACCGCCAAGAAAATAAACGATTGGATAAACTACTGCACGCAGATATACAGGCAGGTGGAGCAGGAAAATACGGAGAACGCCCGAAAGGTAGCCGACTTCTTGAAAAGTATCGAGAACGAACCCGTAAGCTGGGAACGTAGAAACTATGCGAAAGGGACGATAACCCGCAACGGCTTGCGCTTCACTTTCTACATAGAGAAAGGACACCTCTCTTTTGAATTATCCCTAAATTATCGGGGAACGGCTGATTACGACACTTTCCGGATGATAGCCGATAACCGCTATATCCCGAAAGGGAACTGTTAAACAACCACGGGCGGAGCAATCCGCCCGACAAGCCCCAAGAACATGAAAACGGCATTTGTTTACAAACGGATATACCGCCTAATCCTTTGGGCTTCGGCGGCTTATTTCCTCACCACTACCGCAGGGCGGTTTTTCGCCTTGTCGCTTGTCGTGGCTCTGTTTTACTTCGTGGCACGGCTTGTTCTCGCCCTTGCGTGGCGTCTGTTTGTCGGCTTCGTGTTCGTACTGATAATCATTCTTTTAATACTCTAAAATTTACCGATATGGAAACAAGGACATGGACGGAAAACGGAACACCCGTTACCAAGGAAAAGACGGTAGCCTTTTCGGGACACCGCACCAACCGTATAGCCAAGTTCACGGCAGACCGTGAGAAACTCTTCAGGGAGGTGGCGTTCGATACATTTGTAGCCATCGAGAGTTATTGCATCAAAAAAGGCTACGACACCTTTTTGTCGGGAATGTGCGAGGGCTTCGACCTTATCGCAGCAGAGGAAGTCTTGAACCTCAAAAAGGAATACCCGCATATCCGCTTGAAATGCGTTGTCCCCTTCAAGGGACAAGCCGAGCGGTACACCCAAGCCGACAAGCGGCGTTATGACACCATTTTGGCGCAAGCCGATGAAGTGGTAACCTTGCAGGACGGATATACCGAGGGCTGTTTCTTACGCCGTAACGACTACCTTTTGGAAAACTCCGCTTTTCTGATGGTCTATTACGATGCGGTAGCCGTGGGCGGTACGTTCTACACCCTCAAACGGGCGGTAGAGCAAAAGAAGAAGTTCGCGAACGTATGCTATAACCGCAGGTAGCCCGCAAGGGCGGATTTTCCGCCCGCTACTTTCTTTCGTGAGCCGGAGCGGGGAAAGAAAGATAGCAAAGAAACCGATTGCCCGAACGGGACGGTTTGTCAAAAAGAACAAGAATAAACAATCAACTTAAAAATAACAGATTATGAAGACAAAAGCAAATCAATCAGCAGCAGAGAGAAACATCACGATGGTAGCGTTGGCAGACATTCAGCCGAGCGGTTTCAACCCACGCAAGCGTTTCGATGAAACGAGCCTTTACGAACTTGCCGAGAGCATCAAGCAGCAGGGCGTGTTGCAGCCCATCACCGTGCGCCCCGTTGACGGGACAGACCGTTACGGGATTGTTTTCGGGGAACGCCGTTACCGTGCGTCCGTCATTGCGGGCAGGGACGAAATTCCCGCAATCGTAACCGAGTTGTCGGACGAGGAAGCCGAGGAAATGGCGATTACCGAGAACTTGCAGCGCAAGGACGTGACACCCGTGGAGGAAGCCGCAGCCTATCAGCGGCTTATCGAGAGCGGACGCCACATCGTGCAGACCTTGGCGCAACTCTTCGGAAAGAACGAGAACTATATCCGCACACGGCTGAAATTCACCGCCCTTATCCCCGAAATCGCCGCCCTCTTGGATGCGGATGAAATCACCATCAGCGTGGCGGCTGAAATCTGCCGATACGGGGAGGACATTCAAAAGGAAGTGTACGAGAAGCATTTGCAGGACGAGGGAACGTACAACAGTTGGCGGGGACTGAAAGCCGCCGATGTCGCAAGGCGCATCGAGCAGAACTTCACCACCGACCTGCAATACTACCGCTTCGACAAGACCGAGTGCGCCACGTGCGCACATAACACCAATAACTTGCTGTTGTTCCGTGATGGCGGGTGCGGGCATTGCGCCAACCGCACGTGCCTTGCCGAGATGAACGCATCCTACCTCATGGAGCGAGCCGTGCAAATCATGCGGAACCAGCCGGAGGTGTCGCTCTGCCGTGACCGCTACACTACCAACGAGACGGTGGTAGAACGGCTAACCGCTTCGGGCTACGAGGTGGAGACCCTTGACAGGTACACCGCCTTTCCAAGCTGCCCGAAAGAACCCAAAGCCGAAAATTTCAACGACCCCGAACGCTACGGGGAAGCCCGCACCCGCTACGAGCAGCAATGGGCGGACTACATGGAGCAGGAGGAGGAAATCACCCGCAGGAGCGGAGCGGGGGAAATCACCGTCTATGCCAAAATCGGGCAGAAGGAGATTACATTCTGTTACGTGGAGAACATGACCGAAGCGCAGACAGCGGACGGAACGCCCGCACCCGCACCGCTCTCACCCGTGGAGAAGTTGGAGAAGCAGGACGAGCGCAACAAGGAAATCGCACTCGAACGCACGGTGGAGGACACCAAGAAACAGATTCTCGAAGCCGACATCACGGGCGGTAAGTTCAGTGCCGATGAAGATACCATGTTGTACTTCTTCCTTCTGTCCTCGCTCCGGAAGGAACACTTCGCAGCCGTGGGGATTGCGGAAGACAAGCCGTATATCACGGACGAGGACAAGATGGGGATTATCGGCAACCTCACCGTGAGGATGAAGACCATCATCCGCAGGGACTTCCTTGTAGCCAACTTCAAGGGAGCGTATGGGAACAACACCGTGGCGACCCTCTTGCTCGACTTCGCACGCAGGCACATGCCGGAGGAACTCGCCAACATCGAAAGGGAGTACAACGGGGTGTACGAGAAGCGTCACCAGCGCATCGAGGAAAAGAAAGCCATCCTCTTGGTACAGGAACGGGCAAGGGAGCGCAAGGTAACGCAACCCGAGGAACAACCGCAACCCGAAGAAATTGCAGCCTAAGGACAAAGGGCAGGGCGGAGAAATCCGCCCGCTACTTTCTTTCGTGAGCCGTGGCGAAAAAGAAAGATAGCAAAGAAACCGATTTTCAAACTTTCAAATTTTCAAACTTATGCGAACCGTACAGAGAACCTATACACTATTCGGCATTGCGGAACTGGAGGACGAAGCCCGTCAGAGAGCCTATACCGACTGGCTTGCCAAAGGAAACGATTACCCGTATGCTTCCGAGAACTGCGACACGCTCGAAGCCTTCTGCAACCTTTTCCGCATTGCCTGCACAAACTACCGTTACGACAGTTGCACATACGCTTACCGTTTCTATACCAAGCACGAGGCGGACACGGAGGAACTTTCAGGCGTCCGCTTGCTGGCTTACCTCTATAACAACTTCCATGCGGAGTTATACAAGCCCAAGGTCTATTGGACGAAAGACCGCAAGAAAAGACGCAGGAGCCGTATCTCCGTCACTTGCGAATGCCCCTTCACGGGCGTTGTGTCGGACGAAATCATCTTGCAGCCCCTCATGGACTTCATGCGCTCGCCCGACACACGGAATTTCAAGGAACTCATGCGTGACTGTCTGGAAAACTTCTTCCGCTCGTGCCGAGACGATTGCGAGTATTGCGAGAGCGAGGAATATTTCACGGACGAGAGCCACAGGAATAATTGGGAGTACCTTATCGACGGGACACTTTTCAAGGAAACGGCATGAAGCAGGAAATCAGACAGAACGGGAAAACCGTCCTTTACAGCGGGGACGGTCATAGCATCCCCATGATATTCAACAACCTTGTCGGAAAGAACCTCAAAGGCAGGGAGTATTCGGACTATATCGCTTTCGTAGCCATTCCCGACATGGGGTTTACCTACGGGAAGATAGCGTATTATTCGGACGGAAACCTAATCGCAACGGGGGAAATCACGCCATAACATCCCCCCTATGTTTCATCGCCGGAAGTCCGGGACGGGTAGCGATCCGCCCGGACTTCTTTTTTTACCCGCCCGTGGGAAAGGATTGACCCGATTTTCGGACGCACTTCTTTTTCTTTCGGTGAGCCGGATGCGGACAAAGACAAAGAAGCAAAAAGAAACCCTTTGACCCACCGGATTTTTAGCCAAGCTCCACACTCATTTTTTAGCAAACCTACGGGGAAAAACGGACAAGTAGCAAGGCTGAACCTGCCGGTTTTGCGCGCAATCTCCACACCTTCGGGTCGTATTCCACGCAAAAGCCTTGCATGAAGTCCGCTCTTTCCCCGTGCCCCAAAGCAAAAAATAAATGTTTCACTTTTAATTTTTTGCATTATGAATACACTGTCTTTTCCTCAAATCACCGTAAGTTACAAGGACGCTGACGCATCCAAGAGAGTTAGAATCCACTCTTCCAAGGAGTCTTACGACATCCTCAAGACCTTCTACGAGGACTGTATGCAGCACCACGAGGAGTGCTGGGCGATGTACCTGAACGGCGCAGGCAGGCTGCTGGGCGTCTCGTGCGTCTCACGCAGCGGCATGAACAGCACGGTGGTGGACATACGCATCGTCCTCCAGACGGCTCTCGTCTCCCATGCCTCGGGAATCATCCTCTCGCACAACCACCCTTCCGGCTCGACCGTGGCGAGCACGCCGGACAACAACCTGACCAGCCAGTTGAAGAAAGGCTGCGAGGCAATCGGCATACAGCTTTTGGACCACATCATACTGACCGAGGACACCTACCTCAGCTACATGGACGAGGGGATGCTTTAAGCGTCCCCTTTTTTATTCGCTATCCTTTTTGCACTTCTTTTCTTTCGTGAGCGGGGCGGGAAAAGAACAAGAAGCAAAAGAAACCGGAAAGCGGCAGGGCGGATATGGAAAAAGCATCCCGAAGGATGCTTTCCATTTCGTCCGGCTCACGCTACATCTTCAACCCCCGTTTCCGCTCCTGCCGGATGTCGGAGAAGGAGAACTTCCCCGTCTCCTTGTCGAACTTCACCGACTTGTCCTTCTGCACGCCGTCCGGCGTCTCCATCCGTTTCACCTCCAGCGGCTTCCCGTTGTAGAAGTCCGTCATTTGCCGGTAGCTGAACTTTTCCCCCGTCAAGCTTTCCATCAGGCTGTTCAGCGTGTAGATGCTGTCTTGGTTACGCACGCTCTCCGGCACGAACTCCGGGTGATTCCTCACCCAGTCCGGGTACAGTGTCTTCGCCATCAGGCAGACCTCCGGCGAGCGTTCCGCCCACGGGATCATCATCAGCGACTCCCGGCTGTGGGCGGCGCACCTGACATACACCTCGGGCGTGAGCAGGCTTTTCGGCACTCCGCCACGCCCGACGGCGGACATCCCCGACGTTTCCACCGCCACCCGCACCCGCTCCGGCGTTTGCAGGTGCACGGGCAGGATGCTGATGCACCTGCCGTCCAGCGGCAGCAGGAAGTCCGCCATTTCGCCGTTCATCACCTCCGGACGGATAGCCACCGCCACCCCGTAGAGTTCTTCCGGGTTGTTCTCCCGGCACTCCTTCAGCACCTCCATGCACACCTCCGGGGACGGGATATGCTGGACCAGCCCCCGGTGGAAGTCGTTCCCGAATCCCGCTTCCGTTTCCAGCGCCTTCCGGCACAGTTCCGGCGTCTTCAACTCTTCGGGCACGTTCTCCAACTGCCAGCCGTCCTCTTCAACGGCGGCACGGCAGACCTCCGCCGTGCGGTCGTGCCTGCATATCATCTCCAGAGGCACCTGATACATTCTTTCTTCTCGTTCCATGTTTTTACATTTTTTCTTGTTATAAACCCCTTTAAACATCCACCGACAACACGCACATCCATCCGCCGCTCTCCTCGTCCGGCGTCCAGCACCTCGCCCGGACATGGCAATAGCCTTCATTCTCTATCCACTCCAGCAGGCTTTCCGCTTCATCGCATTCCGTTTCCGCCAGCAGTTTTCTATCCGCCTCCGAGAGCAGCGACTTTATGTTCACGAACTCACGTACCTCCGGGTATTGCGGCAGCGTGTCCGGCACGTCGATATGCACAAAGTATTTCCGGAAATAAAACCGGATTTTCCCGCTTTTCCGTTCCACGCCCCGGGCTGGACAAGGTGGCGGCACTTCTGTTTTCATCCGCCTTCCGGCATCGTGCACACGGTATCTTTGCAGCGTCAGCGTGCAGCACGGTGTCCCGTCCCTGCGCAGGTGAAATCCCCGTTCCGTCACCCGGAACAGCTCGTGCTCCACGACCCGGCGCATGGTCCGGCAGTCGTCCTTCATGTCTTCCCAGACCTCCCCGGCGGAAACCGTCTCCAGCATGGCGAGCGTTTTCTCCGACAGCAGGTTTTCCGGACATATATTGTCCCCCGCTTGTGGAAGGACAATGTCCGTCCGCCACTTCGAGGCATGCAGGGCTTCGGAAAATTCCGGTATGTCGAGGTATAGAACCAGATCATTCCGTTCCATACCCGTCCTCCTTGTCGTTGTCCGCATTGAAGTCGAACTCCAGCTCGACCGCCTGACCGTCCGAGTCCTCCACCCAGACGGTGAAGCCGCTCTGTTCGTCCGACAGCGGGGTGTAATAGAGCCGGAACGTCTCTTTCTCCAGCGGGTAGCGGTCATTGGGCAGCAACGCCGTGCCGTCGTCCAGTTTGAGCGTGCCTTCCCCGTCGAAGAGGAACCAGCGGATCGTGTACCGGGTGTCCTCCCAGCGTCCTTCCCGTTTCAGTTCGCACCGTATCTCCGCCGTCTCGTTCACTTTCAGCTCCTTCGGGACGGGCATCGTCTCCACCGTGAACGGGTATTTCGTCTGAATGTCCAGCCCGTCATTACAGGCTGCGACCAGCACGAGGGCGGCCACGATGTAGCAGCCCGTGAGTATTTTATAAATCATTGTCCTCATATATACATTATTATATTATATAGCAGTTATCGAATCATAAAACGTATTCCCACGCCGACCTGCGTGTGGAATTTCCCGCAGTCGCCGCCGAACAGCACCCTTTGGCGACCGTTTACCAGCAAGACAATCTTGTCCGTCACGTAGGCGGACAGCTCCAGCGTCAGCGCACCCCCGTAGATGAAATTGTCCTCATCCGTGAGCCGGGAGCCGTCCGGCAGCAGGCTCTCGCCCCAGTTCACCGTCTCGTACCCGGCAAGGGCGGACAGCCCCAGTGCGGCGAAGAACATCTTCTTCCGGTCTGACAGGAAGTTCAGGTAATAGCCGCCCTCGCCCGTGAGCTGGCTCGCCGGATAGAGGCAGTCCCGGTAGCCGTACCGCTTCTCCAAGTATTCCGCACCGACCACCCAATGGTGGGCGTTCTTCGTGTAGGTGCTCACCGCTATCCCGGCGTGGTAGCCGAAGCCGTCGCCGTTTTTCCAGCGCATGTTGTCCGACAGCCCGCCCGTGAGCTGTATGCCCCTCATTCCGGACAGGCACCGTTGGGCGTGTGCCCGGTTGAAAGTCAGGCACACCCCGAAAAGCAGGATAATGAACAGTAACCTTTTCATCGCTTATTTGATTTTCAGTTCGTTAATCTGTCTTGCCGCCACGAGGTCGGCGTTCTCCACCCGGATGGTCTGGTGCCTGCCGCCGTCCTTCTCGAACAGCTCGATGACCAGCAGCTTGTCGTCCGGTATGGTGAACTGCGGGACGGCATACACCGTGCGCACGTCGCTTTTCCCCTCCGTCACCAGCACCTCGTTGTAGCTGCGCACCGGATCGATCACCCGTTCCTGAATGGCGGTGCGCTTCGGCACTTTCTTGTCCACGATCTTGAACCGGATAAAGTCCGTCCGGAAAGCCACGTTCGACCTGTTCCTCGTTTCCGTGTGGAAATAGAACAGCCCGTTGTGCGAGTGGACGGATTTCAGGAGGAACTGCACCCCGAAGCGTTTGCAGCCCAAGTGCCGGATCTCCCGCCTGTCCTCCTTGTAGATGCTCTGCATGATCAGCTTCACCAAGAGCGGGCTTTCGCCCGCCAGCTCACGGAAATGGAGGTTCATGCGGGTATGCGAAAAGTCCGTCGTGTCCCCGTTCTCCAAAAAATCCTTCATCTCGATGTTCAGCATCTCCGGCTCATGCGCATACCGGGCATTGAACGAATAGAAGCTCCCGTCCTCGCAGATGACGGAAAAGTTCGTTTCCCCCGGAAACCCCTCGGTCGTCGCCTTCACCCGGATCACGTTCTCCGCACCGTCCGCTTTCCCGGCGATGATCCGGTCGCTTCCCAAATCCACGTACCGCACCGCCGAGGGGAAGATGATATGCACCGTCTTGGCGAACGTCACCTGCACCCCGTGGGGCGTCACCATCTGCCGGTAGGGTAGCTTCCGTGTAATCCCCTGATACAGGTCGTTGCCCGTGGTCCGCTGTATCGTATCATTCACTTGTGCGTTCGCACCCGTCACCATGCCCACAAGCAGGGCGACCCATCCAAAAATCTTTTTCATTGTCTTTACTTTTTAATGGTTTTATAATCTGTTGATTTATTGTTGTTTGGCGTATAGCATCAGCGGATCACCCGCTTTCAGGTGCACCTTTACCGTGCGGAACTTCTTGGCGAGGTACTGGCTGCCGCCCTGCATCAGTCCACGGGTGATGTCCATCGCCACCTGTTGCCCGGCGCTCCGTGCGAACGAGATGCTCGTTCCCAGCCCGCCGCCGATGTTCGCCATCGCCTCCTTTGCCGCTTCCCGCTCCAGTGAGGTTTCTATGCACAGCCCTTTCATTCCCTCGTTGTCATAGACCGCCAATTCCACCGGCAATATGTTACCTTGGTACTGGACGGACGATACCGTGATGTCGAGCCGTTCCCCCTGCACCTTGCCTGTACCGGATACCACCGTATTGCGTGGGATAATCAGGTTTCCCGCCTGCAACGGTTCGAGCAGCCGGAGCTTCACCTGTTGACCGTCCATAACCGTCTGGTCTTGGTGGATGCAGGCGGCTATCGTGTTCTTCCCGAGGGCGTACCCGCTGCCCACCGCCGTGTTGAAGCCGTAGTTCCTCGGCTGGCTGTACCGCCGCATGAACTCCGCATCGCTTAGGGGCTGTCGCAGCCCCGATACCGTCCGCTCCCGTGCCGCCTGCACCGCCACGGCTGGCTGTCCCAGACCGTTGCCGCCCTGCCCGGTGGCGGGTGCCTGCACGGTTGCGCCGTCCTGCCCGTTCTGCCCCATGTACTTGGCGGCAAGCTCGTAGCTCTTCTCCATCAGCGCCACCTGATCGTCGATTCCGCCCGCCTGCCGTTCCCTTTCTTCCAGTTTGGCGGTCAGCTCCTCCACCTGCCTTTTCAGCTCCTCCTTTTCCTCGTCCACCTTCGGCTCCTCGTAGAACGAGCCGAGTTTCCGGTTGATGTCCCGGTAGGCGGCGACGGAGGAGCGGCCGCCGCCGTTGCCCGAGTAGTCCCTGAACGGTTCCCGTTCAGGCTCGCTGTCCGGCAGTTCCATTTCCACCCTGTCCGTATCGCTCTCTTCGGAGAAGGCGAAGTCCTCCAGCGAGCGCACCTTCTCCGCCTGCCGCCTTTCCGCCTGCGCCTGCTCGTAGGCTTTCCGCTTGTCGCCGATGATCCCGTCGTTCTCCGGCAGGGGGATGTCGGCGTTGAACGCCCCCACGGTGTCCCGGTTCACGTCCCGCTCCTCCGAAGGTGCGAATATCAGCCACATCGAGCCGAGGAACAGCAAGCCCATCAGCGGATATACCATCAGCTTTTTCCGTTGCTGCAACTGTTTCGGCGTGAGTGGCTTGGCTGTCTTCTTCTCCTTTTTTCCGCCGCCCTTGTCCTCCTTCTTTCCGTTCCCCGTCTCCGGGGCTGCGGCATCCGCCACCGTCACGTGCTGCGTTGCCGTTGCTTTTTCTTGGTTCTGTTCTTCCATCATGTCAAAAATTTATGGTTGTCCTACATTCTGATTCTTCTCCCCGGAGGCTTCCGCCTGCCTGTCTCCCCGGCTTGCCGCTTGCCGGGCGGTTCCTTCCGTTCCCGTTTGAGCGATGCCGTGGGGCTTGCCCGGTTGTCCGCCCGCAGGTGCGCAGCCTTCCGTTCCCGGCTTGCCGCCTTTTCGGGGAACAGCCTCGCTTCCAGACCTGCCAGTTCTTTCGCCGCCCGCTCCCGGATGGCACGGTTGTGGCGTCCGATGGCGGCTTCCGGGTAGTCCCGGGAGAGGTCGCCGTTGTCCTCGCTCAGGTGGTAGTCCCACCTTAGCCGGGCGATGCCGGCAAAATCCTCCGTCAGCCCGTACTTCTCCACCGTCTCCTTCGGCACTTCCCGCTGACCGTCCCAGCCGTGGCGGGCGAGCCCGTGGAGCAGCGCCCGTTCTGCCTTCGCCGCTTCCAGATAGTCGCCGGGCAGTCTGCCGCCCGTCTTCCTCTCGTAAAGGGCGGCGGCTTGCCGCATCAGCTTTCCCCGCTCGTCCGCCTCCCGCAACTCGATCTGTTCCATGACGGTGTGGTTGTCGCCCCGCATCTCCTCGTTCCATTCCCGGCTCAGTTCTTCGAGCCTGCGGTAGCCTTCCGCCAGCCCGTGGCGGATGGCCACCGAGTCGTCCGGTTTCTCGCCTTTCAGGGCAAGCCTTTTCAGTGCGTCGAGGTCGCCCTCCCTCATGCAGCAGTTCAGCAGCCGGTGCGCCGCATCCCGTTCCGCCTGCGCTTCGGGGGATAGCGGCTGCGGGGCGTTGCGCCTCGTGTACTCGTACTCCAGCACCTTGTATTGCGCCGCCAGACGCAGCATCGGGCTTTCCGCCGCCTCCCTCACGCTCCGGGGGATTGCCGCCCCCTCACGCATCCCGTAACGGGTCTCTTTCAGGGCGTCCATGACCGCCCGCCATTCGGGATAGCCCGTCTGGTACACGTACCGGAAGAACCTGTGTTCCAGCAGCAGCTCCGCCTGTTTCCTTGTTACCTCCGGGCAGTCCCGGTAGTCCCTGACGGACTGGAGGATTGCACCGGCATCCGCACGCCTCTTATTCAGCAGGCTCCCGAAATACGCCGTTGCCTGCCTCATGTTCCGCTCCTCCTGCCGCTCCCGGCGGCGGAACAGCCACTCACTCAACTTCTCCGCCAGTCCCATGCCGTCCGCTTTCAAAAGGGTTGATAATACTGTCATTGGGCAATTGCAGGCGCCTGATATGCTCTATCCCCAGTTCCTTCCCGTCGTTCCTGCCGATGCGGTAGATGGAGGCGACGGTCATATAGACCGACAGTGCGCCGAACGCCGCCAGCATCACGAGGATGATTGCCACACGCATGTCGGGCGAGATACGCCCGGCGAGGCGGCGGAGCTTCCCGTCCGCCCAATCCTGTGCCTTTACGATGAATTTCCTTATCATAGCCGTCAGCGTTTGAGGGTCTGCAAATCCTTGTTCTCCGTGACCTCGAAGCCCTCGATGATGAAGCCCTGCGGATTGTTGTCGCTCCTGACCGCATCCAGCAGGCGGCAGCGGGTCACAAGGCTGCGCTCCGTAACCGAGCTTTCCCGCAGGATGATCTGCCGGGCGAATGTCCGCACGCTGTACGGGTACTTGTCGAAGTCGCACCGCAGGCTGTCTATCTCTATCATCTGGTTGATGTTCCCCGATATTATGCGGTTGTAATACCCCTTTTCCGAGAGGTCCTTGTAGTAGTTGAAGGCGCTCTTGTCCGCCAGCAGCAGCGAACGCCTGATGTTGCCCTCGATAGCCGACTTGTCGGGCGAGAGCGTGAAGAACAGCTCGTGGAAGCGGCGCACGTGCTCCCGTGCCTCCACCGGGCGGTTCTGCCGCACGTCCTGCGAGAGCGCCAGCATCAGGCTCTTGCCGTTGTCCAGCACGTAGATCTTCTGCCGCTGCGCCTCGGCGAAGCTGTACGACTTCCACAGGGCGAAGCCCGTCACCACGGCGCACAGGCTGGCGAATACCAGCGTGAAGAGCCGTATCTGCCTGAAGCTCGTTTCGATATTTTTCAAACTTTTAAATTCCATGTTTCCGGTTTTTTATTCGTTATGACTCATGTTCTTGGGACATCCGCCGCTACTTGACGATCCTTCCGGCGATGTTCCCCACGGCTGCGCCCGCACCCGCTGCGGCGACGTTGCCTACCTTCGTGGCGGTCTGGTTCATCGCACGGTTGGCGTGGCTCACCCCGCCCGCCATGATGATCCAGTTGGCGACGGTCGGTATGGTGAAGTACCCGAATATCCCGATGATTAAAAAGATGATGTACACCGTGTTCGAGCTGTCCGGGATGAAGGTCGGGTCGCTCATCGCCTCGATGTCACGGGTGAGCATCAGCACTTGGATGCGTGCCAGCACCGAGCTGAACAGGTCGCTCACGGGCAGCCACATGTAGATGGAGATGTACCTCGTTATCCACTGCGTGAGCGTGCTCTGGAACCCGTCATAGACCGAGAGGGCGAACGCTATCGGACCGAGGATGGAGAGGGCGATCAGGAAGAACGTCCGTATCGTGTCGATGACCAGCGCAGCCGACTGGAACAGCAGTTCGAGCAGTTCTTGGAACCACAGCCGGATGCTCCGCTTCATGTTGTACTCCGTCCGGTCGATGTACATCACCGCCATCGTCTTCAAGTCCTTGGGCGACCAGCCCAGCTCGTCGAGCTTCTTGTCGAAGTCCTCCTTGCTCGCCAGATACGCCTTCTCCGGGTCACGGCGGAACGCCTCCCTCTCCAGCGTCTCCTTCTGTTCCCGGTATCGGTTCATGTCGAAGGTCTGTGATTCGAGCATCCCGTGGCAGCCCTTCACCACGGGCGAGAGCACCGTGTTGATCGTGCCGATGACGAAGGTGGGGAAGAAGAGGATGCACAGCCCGATGGCGAACGGGCGCAGCAGCGGGTACACGTCGATGGGCTCGGCACGGGCGAGCGCCTGCCACACCTTGGCGGCTACGTAGAACAGCGCACCCAGCCCGGCGATTCCCTTGGCTACCCCCGTCAGCTTCTCGCAGAGCGGCATCATGTCCTGATACAATGCCTGCAATATCTCGTGCAGGTTCGTGAAGTCTATCGCTAACAACATAGTCCTGTATTTTTATTATATGTACGCATACATTATTATATATTGCCCGCCTCACCAGTAACGGTCTTCCGCATCCCCGTAGAGAGCCACCACCCGGTCGGCGTCCTTTTTCTTCTTCGCCCGCAGGTAGCTCACCGAGATGTTCTTGTCCGTATAATACTGCACGAGGTTGCGGTACTCCAGCAGCCGCTTGTAGCTCTGGTCGATGATCGCCAGCCGCTCGGCGTCCGAGAGCGACATCCCCGTCACGTTCACCACGTTCTTCAGGTCTTGCAGGATGTCCGCGCTCTCGGAGAGCAGCTTGGCGTACCCGAACGAGATGGTTGACAGCTCGTCCGGCGTGTAGTTCGGGTCGCCGAGCATCTTCTGGTAGTTGCGCACGTAGATTTCCGAGATGTCCGCCACCATCTCGATGGACTTCTTCACCTTCACGCCGCCTTTCACCACGTCATGCACCGCCTTGAGCGCATCGTAATACTTCCGTCCCTGCTCGAATATCTTCGCCGTCTCCTTGAACCCGTCCAGCGTGTGCTGTGCGGTGGCGGAGGTCTCCACGATCTCCTTGGTCGTGTTGATGATGCCCTGCGCCAGATTGCCGGGATCGTGTACGACCCACTGGGCGTTGGCCGCACCTGCCGTCAGGCACGCCACGCCCACGATGATTGCCTTTATCGTTCTCATGTCCTTACTGTTTTAGGGTTCCGTCACTCTTTCTCCTGTACTCTCCGCCCGGCGACAGCCGGATGCGGTCTTTCTCCCGGTCATAGTCCATCATCACGGCGAAGCCCGTCTCGATGAACAGCACCCCTTCCGTTTCCCGGACGAGGTAGGTCTCCGCTTCACTGCCGCCCGTGTGGTTCCTGTGCATGACCGTCACACGGTACCTGCCGTCCTCTTCCCAGAGGGTGAAGGGCGGCTTTCCGCCCGTGCTGACCCATTCGCCGCACATCTTTTCCAACCGTTCCGCATTTGTCTCCTTGCAGGAAATGACAAACGCCAGCGCCGCCGTCACCGCCGACAGCAGCAGGATTAAATTCAATCGTCTCATCTTGATTCCGTTTTTTTTTAAGTTTTACAAAATTTTATTCTCTCCATGCCGTTTAGCCGTTTGTACATCCAGCCGTTTAACTGTTTAACCGTTTGACCGTTTAGCCGTTTGGTCAATCATCCGACCCTTCAGCCGTTCGTCCGGTCAATCAACCACCCGTCCGGCAACCTGTCCGCCACTTCAGCGCATCGGCACATTATTTATACTTCGTTTCCGCCAGCCGCTTGATGGCAAGCTCCAAGTCGCCGCCCAACTCTTCCGCCAGTGCGAACACCTCCGTCTTCTCGCTCTCCTCGGTGGTATAGGTCAGGTACTCGGCAGCCGACACCTCCGTGGCGTACACCGCCGACTGCACCCCGTTCAGACCGATCCACACCTCCTTGTACTTCCGTCCGGGATGGTTGGCGAGGTTGATGGAGAGTATCTGCGACTTCTCCTTGTCCGTCAGACCGAGCATCGACTGGATGCCGTCGAACTTGTTCATGTACTTCTTCTGGTCCAAAAGGATCTTGCAGTCCGAGTTGGTGATGATAGCCTCCTTCACGATGGGGGACGAGATGATGTCGTCCACCTCCTGCGTGACGACAATCGCCTCGCCGAAATATTTCCTGACGGTCTTGTACATATATTTCAAATACTCACTCATACTCGGCGAGGAAAGGGCTTTCCAAGCCTCCTCGCAGATCAGCATCTTCCGCACCCCTTTCAGGCGGCGCAGCTTGTTGATGAAGGCTTCCATGATGATGATCGTAACCACGGGGAACAGCTCAGCGTTATCTTTTATACTGTCAATTTCAAATACGATGAACCGCTTGTGCAGCAGGTCGATGTTCTCGTTCGAGTTCAGCAGGAAGTCGTAGCGCCCGCCCTTGTAATACTGCCGCAGCGTGGTCAGGAAGTTGTCGATGTTGAAATCCTCCCGGCTCACCTTGATGTCCCTTGCAGCCAGCTCCTTCCGGTAATCGTTCAGCATGTACTCGTAGAAGGTGTCGAACGAGGGGGCGATGTCCCGGTTCTGTTGTATCCGGCGGATGTACGCCGACACCGCACTGCCCAGCTCGCCGCTCTCCGTCTTCGTGACCTTCTCGTCCTCGCCCTTCCACAGTGCCAGCAGCAGCGTCTTGATGCTGTCCTTCTTCTCCACGCTGAACTTGTAGTCGTCCGTGAAGAAGGGGTTGAAGCTGATGGGCTTCTCCTCCGTGTACGTGTAGTAAATCCCGTCCTCGCCCTTGGTCTTGCGGTGGATCAGCTCGCACAGCCCTTGGTACGAGTTGCCCGTGTCGATCAGCACGATGTGGCTGTTTTGCTCGTAATACTGGCGCACGAGGTGGTTCATGAAGAACGACTTGCCGCTCCCGCTCGGACCGAGGACGAACTTGTTGCGGTTCGAGATCACCCCTTTCTTCATCGGCAGGTCGCTGATGTCCAGATGCAGCGGTCTGCCCGTCATCCTGTCCGCCATCTTGATGCCGAAGGGCGAGAGCGAGTCCTTGTAGTTCGTCTCCTCGGTGAAGAAGCACAGGGCTTGCGGGATGAACGTGTAGAAGCTCTCCTCGAAGGGGAAGTCCCCCTCGTTGCCCGGTATCGCCGCCCAGAACAGCGTCGGCACGTCCACCGTGTTGTGCCTCGGTTTGCACTCCATCAGGGCGAGCTGGCTGCCCACCTCGTTCTTGATGCGCCTAAGCTCCTCCCGGTCGTCGCTCCACGCCATCACGTTGCAGTGGCAGCGCACCGAGGTCAGCCCTTTCGAGTGCGCCTCGTTCAGGTATTCCTCGATCCATGCCTTGTTGATCTGGTTGGAGCGGGAGTAGCGGGAGAGCGAGTGCATGTTCCGGGCGGTCTGCTCGAAGCGTTTCAGGTTCTCCCCGTGGTCGTCGATGAAGATGTACTGGTTGTAGCAGTGGTTGCAGTCCAGCAGCAAGCCCACCGGGGCGGCGAACGACAGGCGGCAGTCCGAGCGGTCGGTCGAGAGCCGCTCGTAGCGGCTGTCCGTCGCCACCTTGCCCGGCAGGTCTTCCGTGTCCGAGAGGGTGTGCAGGCAGAGGATGTCGTCGCCGATGCGCATCTCCTCCGGGTTCAACTGGATGTCCTTCAGCACCGTCGTGTCGTGCTGCGAGAGCGAGAGGTACTTCTCCACGATGCCCGCCGACCGTTCCGTGCCGGTGATCTCGTCCGTCGTGAGGCGGCGCAGCGTAACGAAACCGCTGTCGTTCATGATCTTCTCGAACTGCCCGACGGCTTCGAGGAACCTCGTAACCGTCTCCCGGTCCTCGATCTCCTTGGGGACAAGCCTGCCCTTGCAGAGGGTGGAGAACGTGCTTTCCTGACGGCTCCGTGCCTTCGTCGTCTTGGTAAGGAACAGGTAGCAGAAGTGGTTCAGGAACGGGCGTTCGTTGAAGTGCCTCTCAAAGCTCCGGCTCAGGAAGCTAAGGTCGTCCCTGTCCGTTTCCGGCCGGTACTTCTCCTCGATGAAGAAGTCCTGCTTGTGCACGATGGAATACTCCGGCAGCACCTTCACCGCCTTGTGCCAAGCCGAGTGGACCGCCTCGTACTCGCTTCCCGTGACGGAGAACAGTTCCGGCAGTTCCACCCTGAAGGCGACCGTCACGTCCGCCTCCTTGCTCACGATGCAGCCGTTCTCCACCGCCAGCAGCGGGAACTTGCTTTCGAGCGTCGCCGCTTTCATTACGTTTCTCATTCTTGCCAGTGTTTAAAGGTGAATAATCGGGGGATTTTCAGGCGGTTCACCACGTACCTCGGATGCCGCCTGCGGGCGGCTGCCTTCATCAGCCCGTGCGTGCCGTACCGGGCGTTCAGCCGGAAGGTCAGCCATACCAGCAGCGTAGCCGCAGCCACGCCGAAGCCGATGCACACCCACTGGTTCACGCCCGCCATGTACAGGATGACGAACACCACGAACACGGCGAGCAGACCGCCGCAGAAGATGAAGAGGTACTGGCTTTCCAGCCCCTTGAACTCCACGTTCCTGCCGATCCCCTTGTTGATTTCCAAGTCCATAGTCCGCTGTTTTACAGGAAGAACGAACGGAGGATGGTAGCCGCCACGATCAGGAAGATGCAGGCTCCGAACCAGCTTGCGGCGACTTTGCTCACGTCCGGATCGCCGGCGCTGAACTTCCCGTACACTTTCACCCCTCCGATCAAGCCGACCACCGCACCGATGGCGTAAATCAGTTTCGTCCCCGGCTCAAAATACGAGGTGACCATCTGCGTGGCTTCGGTGATGCCCGCCTGCCCGTTTCCCTGCGCCATTGCGCCCACGGCAGCCAGTATGCAGGCCGCCGTAAAAAAGATTCTTTTCTGTTTCATTTGTCTTTAAAATTTTAATTAAACATTATGGTTGTCCATCAGCCGGGCGACACGCTGCCGTGCGCCCTCGAACTCGTCCAGCATCGCCTCCCAGATGTCCGACCCCATCACGGACGGCAGCACCTCACGGGCTTCCCGCTCCGCCTTTTCGTCCGCATCGTCCGACACCAGTACCCGGCGCACCTTTTTCAGGTCATCGAAGGAGTACCCCGTGGCGAAGTCGGGGTTGCCGTCCGGGTAATAAGCCCCTAATTCCTCTTCCTCCTCCAGTTCCCGGATCTCCTCCGGCGTGGGTTCATAGTCCGTCTCCTCCTCGTCCTCCTCCGGCTCGATGTCGGAGTAGTCCGCCCCGTCGTCCTCCGTGGCGGGTTCGTCCACGGCTCCGGCTGCCGCTTCCTCCCCGTCCTCCGCTGCGAAGGGCAGGTAGGTGCTTTCTCCCATGACCGTGTACGGCTCGCCCGGTTGCCCCGGTTCCTTTTCCGTTTCCTCCGTGCCTTCGTCCGTCTCCGCTGTACCGAACATCCCGGCGATGTCCTGCCGGTAGTATTTCCACAGCACGGCGAGGTAATAGAGCAGCAGGACGGTGAGCGATAATTTCAGTATCATGCCGTTTCCTCCTTCCTTTTTAAAAGAGGTTCTCCAGTTTCCCGGCGTATGCCGCCTCGATCTCCTCCCGGTATTGCTCGAAGTGCTGCGCCAGCACGTTGTCGATGTATGCCGAGAGCGACACCTTGCCGCCCGTCAGCATCACCGAGATTTTGGCGATGCGCTCGTGGTACTCACGGCGCACATAGACCGGCTTGCCGTAGCGGGCGGGGATGTCCATGCCTTTGAGGAAGGTCGTCTCGTAGTCCGCCTGCCTTCCCTTGCGCCGTCTTGTGTCCGCCGCCTTCCCTTCCTGCGCCTTCTCCACCGGCACGGCGGTTTCAACCTTTCCGGTTCCCGGTTCTCCCGTCCCTGCCGCCTCGCCCGCCATCATCCGCATCAGCAGCTCCTCGTCGATGGGCTTCTCATTCCGCTGTTTCTTCATAGCCTTCCAGTTTGAGGATGGTTGCTATCTCACGGGTCAGTTCGGGGATGCCGCTGCCTGCCAGCATCCGCCTGTCGGGAGCCAGCAGCGTGGAGCGGAACACCGTCCGTCCCGTGCCGTCCGCCTCCTTGCGGAAGCGTTTCGTGTCGGGGATGCGGGTTTGCAGCATCGGCAGTCCCATGTCGGCGACCACCTGCCCGTACTTCTCGTACAGCCCGCTCGTTTCCCGCTTGTCGACTTGGTTCCAGAAAAGGTAAAGCCCCTTCAGGCGGCTCGTCTCCTTGCCCAGCATCATCCGTTGCAGCACGTCGAGGAAGGAGAGCGTGCTTTCCAGCACCGCCTTGTCCGCACTCACCGGGGCGAAGATGTAGTCCATCTGTGCGATCGTGCGCAGGATGCCCGCCGAGTTCACCGTGCCCGGCAGGTCGAAGAAGAGCAGGTCGTAGCAGCTTTCCGCCGCCAGCTCCCTTGCCGTGTCGGGGGCTTGTTCCACCCGGCACTTGCGCACCGGATAGGCGGCACGCCCCGGCTGCCGCATCTGTTCGTAAGCCGCCCGTTTCAGGTATTCGTTCTCCAGTACCGCCCGGCTGTCACGCTCCCGCATCTCGTACAGGCTGTACTGCGGGAAGTCGCAGTCGATCACCGCCAGCGGACACCCCAAGCGGTAGTGCAGGTAGCCCGCCACCAGCACCGTGATAGCCGTCTTGCCGCTGCCGCCTTTCTGTGTGGCGAAAGCCACGTTCAATGTCTGTCTGTCCATATCGTCATTCTGTTGGTTATTCATCCGGCTGCCCGTGCAGCCGCTTCTCTGTTCACTCAATCGGTCAGCTTTTCAGCTACTCTGCCGTTCATTCATCCGTCCGTTCATTCGTTCATTCATCCGGTCATACATTCAGCCCGGCATCCATCCAATCATCCGGCTGTTCAGCCGTTTGACCGTTTAGCCGTTTAGTCATTTAACCGTTTGGCTGTTTAGCCGATCGTCCGGCTGGTTATCCGGTTGTCCGTCCGTTTGTCCGGCAAGACCGTCAGCCGTTCGGCTGTCCGTCCGGTCGGCTATCCGGTTGTTTCCTTGTCTATCCGGACAGTCGTTTCACCGCTTCCACGGCGCAAAGGAATATCAAAATACCGGTAGTTTATCCGTTTGATTATCAGCGTGTCGTGCATTGTCTTCCCACCCGTAGGTTTGTCGCATCCGGGCATGGTGTCCGGACGGGAAAAGGGCTGTTACTTTGCATGCGGAAACCAAAATGGAGTAAGAATGAAAAAGAGCGGCAACCGCCCGAGGGAGTGCCCCGGCACTCCGCAGCAGGCAAGGGCATCCCCAATCTGTCCGGCAGGACGGATTTTATTTTCAAACGAAAATGGCAAGTTGTGTGCTGCGGCACTCGAAATGAATTTCGTGCCTCACCACCACCTTGCCCCCTCGATGTGGCATCCCCCTCCGGAGTCGGGGGATGCTCACGGGGGAGAGCCGTAGGCATACGGCGTTTTCAGACCATGTTTCACTTAAAATTTTACAGGATGATGGACAATCAGAAGAAGTATGCGGGCAACCACGGGCGAAAGCCCAAGCCCGACAAGATGCGCCACCGCTACGTATTCCGTCTGGACGACGGGGACAACGCCCGTTTCCTCGCGCTTTTCGACGAGTCGGGCAAGGCGACCAAGGCGGAGTTTATCGTTTCCGCACTTTTCGGCAGGGAGATTAAGGTCATTAAACTGGATAAGGGGACGCAGGATTTCTACATGCGCCTGACCACTTTCCACTCGCAGTTCCGTGCCATAGGCACGAACTACAACCAATGCGTGCGTGCGCTCAAATCCAATTTCTCGGAGAAGAAAGCCCTCGCTTTCCTCTACAAGCTGGAGCGGCACACCCTCGAACTGGTCGAGTTAAGCAAGCGGATTTCCGCACTGGTGGAGGAGTTCCGGAGCAAATACCCCGTCCGATGATAGCCAAGATCTCGCACGGCAGCAGCCTGTACGGGGTGCTTGCCTACAACCAGTTGAAGGTGGACGAGCGGCACGCCGACGTGCTTTTCACAAGCCGGATTATCGAGCCGCAGGGCGATAACCCCTACACGATAGGGCATCTTTCCCGCTCGTTCGGCGACTACCTGACAGCCAACCGCAAGACCGAGAAGCCCGTCCTGCACATCTCCCTCAATCCCGACCCGAAGGATTGCTTGAGCGAGGAGCGGTTTGTCAGCTTGGCGGAGGAGTACATGCGGCGCATGGGCTTCGGCGACCAGCCCTATATCGTCTATCGCCACAACGACATCGGGCGGGAGCACCTGCACATCGTCTCCGTCCGGGTGGACGAAACCGGGCGTGCCATTTCCGACAGCTACGAGCACGGGCGTTCGATGAAAGTTTGCCGGGAGCTGGAGAGGCAGTTCGGTCTTGTTCCGGCTACGCCCAAGCAGTGGAAGGAGGGACTGCCCTTGTCGCCCGTCGGTTACGGGGACGGCAACCTCAAGGGGCAGTTGGCGGGAGTCATCCGCCCGATAGCCCGGGAGTGGCGTTTCCGTACACTGGGCGAATACCGGGCGGTGCTTTCCCTTTACGGCATCACGGTGGACGAGGTGAAGGGGGAATACGGCGGGCGGGAGTATCACGGCTTGACCTATTCGGCAACCGACAGGGAGGGCAACAAGGTCGGCAAGCCCTTCAAGTCCTCCGTGTTCGGCAAGGAGGCGGGCATCGCAGCCCTCGAAAGGCGGATGCACAACGCTGCCGCATGGGAAAAGACCCACAAGGAGGTCGCCGCCGCCATGCAGACCGCAGGGCATGACCGGGCGCAGTTCGAGCGGGAACTCATGCGGCAGGGCATCGGCGTGGTATTCCGTCAGAATGATGCCGGGCGCATTTATGGGGCGACCTTCATCGACCATGCCGCCAAAGCCGTCTTCAACGGCTCCCGTCTGGGCAAGGAGTTCTCCGCAGGCGTGTTCAACGACCTTTTCGCCGGGCAGGAAGGTATTCATCTGCCGCAACCCTCCGCCGAAGTGGAACATCCCACCCGGCAGCAGGAGCATACGGGCGCATCCCAATGGGACGGACAGGATACCGGCTACCGCCCCGACCACAAGGACGGCACCATCCAGAACGTGGCGGCCGCCTTCAACCTCTTTGCCCCCGTACCCGGCGGAGCGTCCGGCGACCAGCCCGTACCACCGCAGCGCAAAAAGAAAAAGAGGCGCAACTACGGCAGGCAGCAATAATTAACTTAAAATTCAACGAATTATGCAAAACGAAGACGATTTGCGTGGACTCGCCAAAGTCATGGAGTTCATGCGTGCGATAAGCATTTTATTTGTAGTCATCAACATTTACTGGTTCTGTTACCAGTCCGTCCGGGAGTGGGGCATCGACATCGGCGTGGTCGATAGGATATTGCTCGGTTTCCAGCGTACCGCCGGGCTGTTCTCCAATATCCTCTGGACGAAGCTCTTCGCCGTGCTGTTCCTCGCCCTTAGCTGCCTCGGCACAAAGGGCGTGAAGGAACAGAAAATCACGTGGCGTAGAATCATCCTTTGCGGCGTGTCCGGCTTGTTGCTCTTTTTCGGCAACGGGTGGCTGCTCGCCCTTCCTCTGCCGCTTCCGGCGGACACCGTGCTGTATATCGCCACCCTTACCGCCGGGTATATCTGCCTGCTCATGGCGGGGCTGTGGATGTCCCGCCTGCTGAAGACCGACCTGCTCGAAGACGTGTTCAACGTCGAGAACGAATCCTTCATGCAGGAGACCGAGCTGAAGGAGAACGAGTATTCCGTCAACCTCCGCACCCGCTTCTGGTTCAGGGGCAGGGCGTATGACGGATGGATCAACCTTGTCAATCCCTTCCGTGCGACGATGGTCTTGGGCACGCCCGGTTCGGGCAAGTCCTATGCGATAATCAACCAGTACATCAAACAGACCATCGAGAAGGGCTATTCGCTCTTCCTGTATGATTTCAAGTACCCCGACCTCTCCGAGATAGCCTACAACCACCTGCTCGCCCACTTGGACGGCTACAAGGTCAAGCCCAAGTTCTACGTGATAAACTTCGACAACCCGAGGGAGAGCCACCGTTGCAATCCCATCCACCCGGATTTCATGACCGACATCAGCGATGCCTACGAGAGTGCCTACACGATTATGTTAAATTTGAACCGAACGTGGATTTCCAAGCAGGGCGACTTCTTCGTGGAGTCGCCTATCATTCTGTTAGCCAGTATTATATGGTATCTCAAAATCTACAAGAACGGCAAGTATTGCACCTTTCCCCATGCCATCGAGTTTTTGAACCGTAAGTACGCCGACATTTTCCCCATCCTGACCTCGTACCCGGAACTGGAGAACTACCTTTCTCCCTTCATGGACGCATGGGAATCCTCGGCGGTGGAGCAGTTGCAGGGGCAGATTGCCAGTGCCAAGATACCGCTTTCCCGCATGATCTCCCCGGCGCTCTACTGGGTGATGACGGCGGACGATTTCACCCTCGACATCAACAATCCCGAAGAGCCGAAGGTGCTGGTAGTCGGCAACAATCCCGACAGGCAGGGCATATACGGGGCGGCGTTGGGACTGTACAACTCCCGTATCGTGAAGCTCATCAATAAGAAGAAGCGGCTCAAATCCGCCGTGATTATCGACGAGCTGCCCACCATCTATATGCGTGGGCTGGATAACCTGATTGCCACCGCCCGAAGCAACAAGGTAGCCGTCATGCTCGGCTTTCAGGATTTCAGCCAGTTGAAGCGTGATTACGGGGACAAAGAGTCCGCTGTGATTTGCAATACGGTCGGCAATGTCTTTGCAGGTCAGGTAGTTGCAGAAACCGCCAAGACACTGTCCGAGCGTTTCGGCAAGGTCTTGCAGAAACGGCAGAACATGACCATCAACCGGAACGAGACCTCCGTCTCCATCAACACCCAGATGGACAGCCTCATTCCGGCAAGCAAGATTTCCAACCTCACGCAAGGAATGTTCGTCGGGGCGGTAGCCGACAACTTCGACGAGCGCATCGAGCAGAAGATTTTCCATGCCGAGATTGTAGTGGATAACGAGAAGGTCAGACGGGAGACCGCCCGCTACGTGAAGATACCGCAGATCATCGACTTCACCGACAAGGACGGCAACGACACCATGCAGCAGCAGATCGACGCCAACTACTACCGTATCAAGAGCGAGGTCAGGCAGATTGTCGCCGACGAGATCGGGCGCATCAAGGTAGACCCGGAGCTGTCGCATCTGATTAAGGACAAGTGAGGATAAAAATACCCCGTCGGCAAGAACAAGCCGGCGAGGTTCTTTTTATCGGGTATGGTGTTTTTCGGCATGAAGTAATGGTTAAGTGGGCAAAATACATTATTTTTGTAATGATATGGATAAGGACAATCGCAAATACCGGTTCTGCTTCATCGACTATATGTGGTATGTAGCCGAGATATGGCACGAAAGGGAGCATACCAACCTTAACGGGCGTATGCTGTTGTTCTTTTGCTGGCTCTTTGCCATACTCGTACCGCTTGGAACACCGTTGATGTTTCGCTATTTCAGTTGGATTGTTGCTTTTGCCGTAGTGATGATGCTCTGCTTTCTTCCCGAGTTGTTCTGCCAGCTCCGCTACACAGCCGGGCGGCGTGAAGCACTCCGTGAATATTACGGAAAGATGAAACATCCCGGCAGGAAGCTCGCCAAAATAGTCCTTATCGCTATCGCCCTGACCGTGGTGAATGTCGCACTGATGTTTCACCTCGGATTTATACATTGGGCGTGATAAACGACAGGAGAATAAGCATCGGTTCTATCTCTGGGATTACTTACATATCGGCTAATTTCCATTTCACGGCAGAAGCCGAAACATCATCATCTATATATGCTTGCAAATAGGAAGCCAAGTCTTTATATCGACTTTCGCCATTACAATCATACACCCATAATTCCGGTTCTTCCGTACCGTCAAACCAGATTAGACAAATCATTTCATAACTGTTATCACTTGCGGCAAAAATAGAAACTCTGTTAAGTGCAAATAACCCGGTTACATGATCTTCCCAATTACCCATTGAGGCTTTTACATTTCGAACAATTCCAGCCAACCGTTCATCATCTGCACCTTCACTCCAAAAACTTTCCATTTCTTCCGTATCAAGCCAATCTCCATGTGTGGCATTTAGCCATTTACCGAATAACTCATACCTGACTTTCAACATAGGAGAGGCTTTTCTATAAACACCACTTTCAAGAGTCGGCACACCCTTGTGAAAGTCGATAACCTTACTTGTTTGAGGATTATCTTCCAAAGTAATAACTATATCAAGTAATTCTTTTATCGTTTTCATTTCCTTTCTATTTGATGCTAATGGCTTGAAAAGGAACAATATTAGTCGTTTTCTTTTCTTGTTATCAACACAATTTCGTTTTTTATTTGTTCGTATTCTCCAAACCAATGATGAAAGGCAATCCAATCTATACCGTTTTTTCCTTTCCAAAAATCAACAGGATATTGCCAATCTGAATTATGACTGCTTCGGGACGCAACTGCAAGATTTATATATTTATAAAAAGGTTCTGTATGCTTTTCAGTATGAAGAATACCACATACCCCCAATGTTTCTAATATCGCTTGCAACTTATAGTCAGCTTCTATATTATTTTTTTTCTTCCATTGCTTAAAAAACGAACTCTTCTTTAAAGACTTATGAATATCTCTTATTTTCATGTTCCCTTCTGCTTGTTGAAGGTGTTTCATTATTTCTATGAATATTAAAATATCACTATCCGCAGGAGAGTTCCCCATTGTTCTATTTGTCTCACGCAATACAAATAATCGTTCAAATATATCATTCGTATTAGTTTCAATGGGAAAATATTCTTCTATATTCCCCATCATATTTTCTTCATAAAACGAAGAACAAATAGGGCAAGGCTTTAAATTGTGATTTTCATCTATCAAGAGTTTAAAACTATGCAAAGGAAAGGTCTTCATTGTTGCATATACATACAAACAACTATTCCAACAAGCAGAAGACATTGTAGATAAAAATGTATCTGTATAATGCTTTTTATCTGCTTTATTGTATTCCTTGAATAATTCTTTTATTGCTTCATCATGTATCATAAGTCATACTATTGTTGATAATGTCCGGCAGCGTTCCGCATTTTATTCAGTCGGTTTGCTGTTTGTTATCGTCCATATTCTTTTTTTGCTTTTCTAAATAACTCCATTAGCTTATCTGCAAACACTTCATCTTCAAAATGCTTAAAATCTTGCCAGCAGACGATAGCCGTAGGAGCTTCTTTCTGAATATTATTCACACAATTCAAAGCCCAGCTTTGATTGTCTGCGTTATACCACGAATTTTTAATTTCATCTGAAACACATTTAGTTATTTCATATAAATCTTTATCTATCAACAAATGTTTGTCATCAGTCGGAGGAATGATATGTTGTAGTTCACATTCACTGAAATCTAAAAACTGCATTGTCGCACTTGAAAAATCAATGCCATTAACTTGCACTTTTGGGACATCAATATTATCCTGCTTTATGACACGTAAGATTTTAGCAATAATCTTTGTCGCTTTGGCTGCGGTTTGATTTCGTGTTATCTCCTTAATAGACATTTTTCTAATCATCAAATCATCTATCAAACCACTAAAGCGTACATTTTCCATATAAAGGCAAAAAAATATACACCCTTTAATTTTACAGTGATCAAAGACAGCATTTGTTATATAGGAACCACCAAACGTCTTGCCTAATTTGCATTTGACAAATTTGCAATTATTCTGTCCACCGCCCCATGCTCCAATATATGTGTCTGATAAATCTACTCTTGAACAAATACAGTCCTCAAAAAAGCATCCCCAGAACCTTGTTTTCTTGCATACTGTTTTATTGAAAGTGCAATTGCTGAAATTGACGTTTTCAAATACAACCTCAGACAAATCAGACATACTGAAATCATACTGCACAAAGTCCATATTCTCAAACTTTGTGTCCTCGGATATTTTTATGCCTTTATATTCAGTATTCATTTTTATTCTATTTGAACGATAATGTGTTTCAGCTAACAAAATTTAGCTGTTAAGGTGATTGTTACCAATATTTTGTTTTGGGAAATAATATAAGCTATCAACTTTGTGTTCCTCGAAAAACAGTTCTATATTACCAATTCTTATAGAACCATTCTTGGAAATATTATTCTTGAATTTATCTTTTACACCATCTATATGTTGTCCAAGAATGAATATATCGTCAATAAATTCAATATTGATATTTTGCTTTTCTCTATTAATGTCGTTTCTTTCAACCATAATATATTGACATATATTATTTACTTTATCAAAAGAGAACTCAATTTTATATTCGAGAGAGTAAGCTGCCATAAGATAATGATGTTTAGTTTCAAACAAATCATCAGATATGTTTTTGACAACTTCAATACTTGTCAATTCTTCAACTATACCTTTTTCTGAAAGTAGTTCTGATGTCTTTATCTTATACATAGCTTATTTTATTTTCGTTATTTTCAATTGGTAATGTTTGTTGGATAATCGACCTTTGGAAGATTAATCCGTATGTTATCGTTTATTTCAACTTAATTAGTTTTTCATATTGAAAAGAAACATCAAGAAGTTTATCTACTAATTCATCTCCAAGCCAACAATCTATTAGATATTTGCCATAACTTGGTGTAAACGAGTAAATATCTTTATCAATCGCATTAATCATATTTTCCAATTCTTTTTGTACATTATGTAATGCACCATCAGGAAGAGAAGTCTTCCTACATTCAAAAGGTTGCGCTAATATTCTTTTTACATCATCAAGTATATTCACACAACAACTTTTTACTATTTCTTTTCTACTTACCATATTAAACGATAATGTTTGGCAGCGTTCCGCTTATTCAGTCGGTTTGCTGTTTGTTAACATCCCATTCTCTATTTCAATAATAATTGGTTTCACATTCAACTTGCGTCCTCCTTTAGTTATATTACCCGAAGCGTATTTTTGAAGTAGATCATAAAATGATACGCCATTGTTGTCGCATGAAAATGGGTTTACACCAGCACGTATAAATCTTATCATTAATTCACAATCTTCGGGATGATATTGTAATGCTATCCGAAGTGCATTTCTTCCTTGATTATCCGTTATATTTTTATCAACGCTTGGATTATCAAGTAAAGAAACTATCATTTCTATATTATATGCCCAAATTGCTGCAAATAAAGGGGATGCCCCACTCGCATCTTGATGATTTAAATTTGCGCCTAATTCTATAAGTTTATAAGCAAAATCATTTTTCCCTTCAGTTATGCAATTCATTAAAAAACTCCTGCCATTTCTATCCACGCTATTTAGCCCATACTTTTCAAGGAAAGATAGAATCTTTGAAAAGTCATTCTGAAACAATAGTGGATATAATTGTTTATCATCAAAATAATTAGTCATTTTCTCATGCTTTTAATTGGGATGTTAATGTTCGGCAGCGTTCCGCTTATTCAGTCGGTTTGCTGTTTGTTACTAACGTTTACACATCGAATAGAGATTTATTTTATCTTTGAACATCTGTTCCGATTCTTTATATCCTTGCATTTTATAATATTCAAGTAAAATATCCGGATGCTTATTCAGTAAATAATAATCTATTAAACAATTTGCAACATCAAGATAATCATGCGTTTTACAACGCTGCTTATATTCGTCTTCCGAGATTTCAAGTTCATTTAATATATAATCTCGCTCCGACTCATCTATAACAATTTCTTCGTTTTCCCACTCTAAAAGCACGTATTTGCAAAAAGCCCTAAAACTATCCGATAAAAGATAAGTATATAAATCTTTTATTGATAATTCTTGAAAGTTACACTTACAGAGCAAAGTATTACATTCGGAGATGTAATCTTCAAGGTTATCAATTCGTGCTTCCTCCCAAGAGTCATTTTCTTTACAGAAATAAAGTTGTGGCAACTCTTGTTGAATTGTTTGCCATAGTTCTTTCAATTCTTTACTTTGAAGTAGTCTTTCAATTTCTATTCGATTTACCATATTTCTTGCAAGTTAGTAATGTATTTCAGCTAACTGCATTTAGCTGTTAAGTTGATTGTTACCAACATTTATTTTTTCAATTCTCCCAATAAGCATATATTGGCTATGTGATATTAAATATTCTTCATTTTTTTCTTCGTATTTATTTTCTAAACACAAAGCACCACCGACAATAACATCAACATTCGTTTCTAAATCAAAATATTCTTTTTCATATCTGGGTTTCAAAATTAGAATACAACTTTTTTGTCCATTAAAATCTAAAAAACTATCAGATTTGAAAAGAAGAAATGTAGGAGAAAGTTGCTTTATTACTATACCATGAAGAATATTACTACCATTATGATTGAAACCCCACGGTTCATCTACTGTTAGTTTGTACTTGACCATATTTATTAATTTTCTTTAGTTGGTAATGGGTTGGCAGATAAACAGCCTTAAATGTTTTATCTGTTTGTTATCATCAATTTAATAAAATTCAACTATACAGTCCGATAAAGTGTAACTTCGTCCATTAGACAATTCAATATTGTCATTGTTGATTTTTCCCGTCAATAAATTCAACATACTTGCTCCTTGCGTTATTTGTTTTCTCCAACCTAATATATCAGAGTGGTATTCTACTGCATAAAACTTATTGCCATCAGGTGTTGTAATACAACAACCTTCTTCTGAAACTCCTCCACCTTTAGGTAATGAAGGCTGAACAAATCTTGTTACTTTGTCGAAATTTGAAGTTACTTTTTTGAAATTTGAGGATGGCTCACCTTGAATATATAGAAATTCAATACCATACATCTTTTCATAACCCGGTATGTTATTCATATCTTTCATTATTTATCTTTTGATGATAATGTCCGGCAGCGTGCCGCTTGTTCAGTCGGTTTGCTGTTTGTTATCATTGTTAAAGAATCTTCTTACATCATAATTTGCGATAGTTCTTGCCAATGATTTAGGAGATACTCCATTGTTGTTCTCTATATCGGGATTAGCTCCATTTTTCAAAAGGTGTTCGATAAAAAAGCCATCTCCCTTGTATTGCATAACAGCTTCCCATAAAGGAGTATTACCATTTGCATTTTGCATATCTATATCTGCATTATGATTCAGGAGTAATTCAAAAATACCTTTCAACTGATATTGAACAGAAAGATATAATGCAGTGCGTCCGTCTTTCCTTTTTTCATTTATATCCAACCCTTTTTTTACAAATTCGGGTATAATTACACCTGCGGGATGTACGATACTCTTGTAATTCATTATATAGTAATGAAGTAGATTACTCCCATATTTATCTTTACTATTTATGTCATAATCTATTAGAGCTTGTATAAACCTGTTTGAGTCATCACTCAATAATTCAAGTTTCATATCTTCTATTGTTCTCATTTCTTTGATTCTAATGTAAACAACGATAATGTTCGGCAGCTAATCACCGTTTAGGCGATTGCGGTGCGTGTTATCGGCATATTGATTATTTAATGATAATCAAATCACCATCTACAAATCCAACTGCGATATGTTCTACTCTAAAAATATTTAAGTCAGCAAGTTCATTGAGTAAGTCTTTAAGAATAGCTACAACTATTTCTAACACTTCTTCCCATTTTAGTTTGTCTGAAATTTCAAAATTAGGACAACTTCTTTGAGCTGGTTCAAAACTTTCATCACATGCCCAATCTTCATCCTTTTCATCAAACCAAGTAGAACCAACCATTTCTATACCATAAGGTTCATAAAGATTAAAGCTCAAAGCCACAATATCAGAAGGCAATTCTTCTGTTTTATCAATATTGATGATCCAACTTTTGATAATTTCTTTTAAATCATTTGTTTTAGTATTCATTTTTCTTCTAATTAAAAATTGAACATTTTATTAAGCCGATAATGTTTGGTGGCTAACCGACCTTTTCGGGGGAGATTGAGCCGCTTGTTATCGACCATATTATATCATGAATTTATTCTTCACCCACTTTTCGATTTGTTTTTTGTTTATGCCTTTACTTACTGATAAGTAGGCTATTTTTTCAAAATTAAATTGAATACCAAAATAATTCTCTACCTCACAAACAAAATTATTAAGATTTAATATATTAGGAGTGCTAAATACTGTCTTATCAACACTAATTGTCCGAATATTACTATCTGAAAAAATAATTTGTTTTTTTCGAGAGGATAGTTCATTTTCGATTATTATTTCATAGGTATCTCCCATTGTTCGCGGGTTACTCAGCCGCATTTCAAATGAAAATCTTTGCTCTTTTTCTTCATCGGTAAGTTGACTGGATGTGAGCCATTCTCCATCTGTTGTAATTATAAGAGATACAGACCAATTATATTTATCCGAAGGCACTATATTGAGATTTTTCAATAATATATATGCTGGTAAATCATCGGAAATTTTATCATAATACTTTCGTATCTTATCGAATAAAGGGTGCTGAATTTCCGAATAGCCAAATAATTCAAATAAAAAATGTAAGTAAAACGGTTTACCGTGAATATATTTGTCTATAAGTTCGTCGAAATACTTTAAGACATTCTCTTCTTTGGAGAAGGCTAAAACCGCCCATACACCTCGTAAGCCAACAATATCATGATGTTCACAAAATAGTCTTTCTGTTTTATCATACTCCGCCAAACATTCTAATAGAAAATTATTTATTTCTACGGTTGAGAACTCTTTAAGTTTTATTACATTCTTATTGTCAGGATAATAACTATCAAGTTTAATTTTGTTATATAGTCGATTAACCAACTTCCCGGTTTGTTTTGGCAAATGGTCTTTCTTCTCCAATATGAAATTTCTTAAATCCATCATCTTTCAGTCATTTAATTATTTATCAGTTAGTTAATCTTTTTTATGGTCGATAATGTTTGGCGGATAATCGACCTTTGGGGGAGATTAATCCGTATGTTATCGTTCGGTTATCTTGTTTCTATCAATTGTCCTATTTCTCCAGTTTTTATGTTAATGGAAAAGCGAAAATCACAATTTGATATATTGATGAAAAAATATAAACTTCCATTTTCAATTCTCACATCAACGAAATGTATCTTTACGCCACCATAATATTTACTCCCATAGATAGCAATAAACAAATCAGACACATTCCAAATTATTAGATTTGTTCCGCTTAAAACATAAGCTGAATTGTATCCTGCAGTATATGGATTTTCAACAACACCGATTACATTATCATGTTCTGATAAAATAGCGCACAAACCACCTTTTTCTTGTTTCCGATTATACATACTTCCGTTACATTCCCATGTAATTTCAATAGGAAGAAAATCGCCAATGGAGTTACGTGATGTTGTACTCAGAGAAATAGGGCGAATATATTTAAATGACTCTATTTTATTCATTTCATTTATTTGTTTGAACGATAATGTTTGGTGGCTAACCGACCTTTACAGGAATGTTCAGCCGCTTGTTATAGGCTCAATATGTTTCGTATAACGGATTTATATATGGTTCTTTATAAAAGTTAATTCCTTTAACCTTGTTTTCATAGCATATTTTTACAAAGCTTTCTTGAACAATGGGATACCATAATTCAAGACCTTTGGCTTTGACTATCATTTTATCACCTAAACTATCCTTCTTAAATGAAATCGAAGTATAATCGCCTATTGTTTGATTGAATATTGATTTGTTCCTATCAATACAATCAACGATACTTAAAAATAGGGGAATATAATATTCTCCAATAATTTTACCACGATAATAAACATCAGCCCCAATTAACTGCAAATCGTCATTCTTGCTACTGATGATTAACGAAGCCATTTTTTTACTTATTAAAGGAACTGCGTCACTCATAACGTAATCATACCTTAAAAATGAATTTAAGCTTACCTTTTCATTCAACACAAAAATGACACGACTCTTACTGGGTAGATTAACAGACTCATTCCCCAAAAACATTAGGTAATTGGGACTGTTTTCCCGGTCATATTTAAGCCAATATGAATTAGGATATTTATTCGTTATACACCATACATAGTACATATTTCTTTCTTTTTAAGCCTATAATGTTTGGCAGCGTTCCGCTTATTCAGTCGGTCTGCTGTTTGTTATCGACCTTCTTTTCTAAATATTCAATTTTCCATTCTTTTTCTTTTTCGTTAGGTACATTGCATAATTCATATATTTCATACCATCCATCTTTACCCATTTCAACGAAACTGCAATCATAACCAGTATAGAGTTCCTTTGCATAATCTTCAGTTGAATTGAAATGTTCAAAAGAAAGAAAATTAAACGTTTCTTTTCGCCACTGATTATGATTGTATTCATCAATAATAAAATTCAATGGCTTATTCCCATAATTCATTTCTACATATTTATTAAGTGATACGAAGTATAACAAGATATGTAGTGAACCATTTATTCTAATGACATCAATACCATTATTGCCTAAATATTGATTATGAACTTTTCTTATACGCTTATGCAAGTCATTGATTAAAATATTAGATTCAATCAATAACTCAAAAGTTATATTATTATTTATGTCCTTTATTTTAATAATCATTTTGCTTTTTAGGTCGATAATGGGTTGTAAATAGCAACTGTTAGGGTTGCTTATTTACTTGTTATCCGCACATTAATTCTCTTCATCATTGCCATAGGCTAATTCTATATCAATAAACTGAATTACCAACTGACATATTTCGCCGCCTTCGTCTATGCCCCAATAAACCGGATACGTACCATCTCCGAACCCTGATTGAAAAATGGGAATATGATACTCCGTCCCCGGCACTTGCCAATTTAACCAGTCTCCGCCTGCACGTTGATATTCTGGATGGAGATAATAGTTTTCTTTGAATAATGCAGCAAAATATCCATCATAAGGATTATCATCGGGATTATCTTTGCGCCATTGTTCATCCCAGTCGCAATAAATACGGTGGATAATTTCATCACATACACATCCTAAACCAGCATCTACACAAAATCCAAAGTAATCACCCTCTTCCAATGTTTCAAGGTTTTCATTCCCAACTAATGCTTCATAGAATCGAACAGCCCGCTTTTCATTGAAGCGCAAACGTACTGCGGCATAACGGTCGCAATCCTCGTCGTCAGATTTGATTACACAAATTTCCGTTTCATATTTACCCGCAGGAGCGTTCTGAAAATATGGACGTTCGTTTCTGTTTGGGAGATATACCAATGGATCTCGTACCAAAAGATTTCCACTCGGCAAATCGCAAGAACCGATATTAATCGTCGTTAACGATTTTCCTGCAATTTCTTCTTGCTCAAAATAAGTATTGAGGTCAACAGGGCAGACGGTTTTTTCTTTTACCGATTCCCATTTTTCAATCCAGTTGTTTTCCAATTCTTTCATACTTCTTTTAATTTTTAGTTGTGGATAATGTTTGGCAGCTAACCGACCTTTAAGGGGAGGTTGAGCCGCTTGTTATTC
>ERZ1673748.630-NODE-630-length-45459-cov-9.378711_pt1 | contig 45459 bp, 56 predicted proteins | sample MGYA00580196_ERZ1673748 | MGnify/ENA primary metagenome ERZ1673748 (study PRJEB41218, sample SAMN15661796) | gut metagenome | host: Homo sapiens | place: Canada: London | collected 2015-08-20/2019-03-30 | study: EMG produced TPA metagenomics assembly of...
TTTAAACAAATTATTAATCAGAATTCTGTTGCATTTGCAAGTTGAATTCAGCATGAGCTTCTTTTACTTTAAGAACACCATAATATTCGGACCCATATTCATCAAAACCATCCGAGATTTCCCCATTTATAAAATCTGTTCTATTTAAAGATTCAAAAAATAAATCATGGTTAAGAGTATGTACATTAATCACATAATCTCTCGACAACTCTCCCAAATACTTCAAAATTCCAGTATATCCTTCATAAGTTCCCCCAGGAGTCGGTATATCATCATACCATCTTTTCCCTTCACCATCCTTTAGTAAATAAGATACCATCTGATTATAAATGTTAGGAATCCCATTGATAAGCCCTCTATAGTCAAGATATTGGGTGAGATAATCAGTAGCCAATTTTTCATATTCAATATCAAAAATAGCTTCACTTTTTATGAAGTCATAGAATTGTTCATAGTCAAAACCTCCATGCTTTCCATTATAATACTGAATTAATTTATTACAAAAGTCATACTGTCTTTCATAATCACTCATATATCCTCCCATAGCATGAAAATTAGGTTTTTTCCCTGTTTCACCAACAGCAAGTCTCCCTGCTGGTGAAAAATTAATAGGTTGATCTGCAAAATTCAGTAAACTTTCATTAACCTTATTTCCTATTGGATACCCTTTAGGAGCTGAAAAACCAGCACCTAACAAAAATGAAATGGATTTCCTCTGTCCCAATGGAATCATTTCAGCAATTTCATCTCCCAAATCAAGTTCATCAATAATCTTTTTCATATATAAAAATTAAAAGTTAATACTACAATATAGTTACTATTATTGCACAATAAAGATAGTAAAAAAATACAAATCACACAGAAACAAAGTCTAATTTAAAATCATTAGCCATAGAAGCTAATCTGAATTCGACATTCTCAAAATTATATTGTTTCAATAATTCTTTTATACTCTCCACGTTTTCTTTACTACATCTACATCCAAAAGAAACTTCAATTAATGATTCTTTTCTAAATTTCATCAATCCAGGCTGTGTATTAGTTTTTAAAATTCTAATTTCACGTTCGTAATTCCAGCTCTTCGCTTTCGTAGTATATTGTTGAAAAAGGTTATCTTCAACTTCTGAAAAGCAATAAAAAGTCAATTCATCTTTATATTGTACTTTCGCTAAAATAGAAAAAAAATCAAGATCTTTCATTATATCAAATTTTAAACACACTCCCCGGTGTCCATTCGCATAATGAGACCACATCAAATCAATATCATCAGCTTCAGAGAAGCAAGATATAGCCATAGAATTATCAAATTCAGAATAAATCGCATTAGACATTTTTCGCATTTCATCAATATCTAATACTTTTCTACTTACAGCTATATTCCTTTCTTTCTCAGGTAAAGAAGATAAATCAAAAAAAGAAACAATTAGTTCATAAGGGAAATTATAACGAATAAAAGCTTTACTATCAAAAAGGTCGTTAAAATTCGATGAAATATTAAACTTTAAAGCATTACTCTTTATAACCTTTTTTATAGTATCTTCATCCATGTATTTATAAATATATTGAGGAAGATTCCCATTTTTTATACCTTTTATAATGGCACTCCTTTTCATTTCTGCACTTATAGACGCTTCCATTTTTTCAACAAATTAATAATTAAACAATAATCAGTTTCAAAGTTAAGCATTAATTCATCTTACAGTATAAAAACTGCACTAAAAAGAATCACATGCAAAAAAGGAGCTTCCAACTCGTGAAAGCTCCTTTGCTTTTGAAAGAAGATATTAGAATACCCTCTCCCACTGTCATCAAGGTCTCGCGATCGACCGAGAAGTATCGTTCAGCCTGGCTCCAAGTTCTGAAAGAGCCGAGGATAATGTGTTCAATTCATCAGAAGTAAATCCTACCGGCTTTCCATTCACCATATTGCCATTGATGCGTTGGTACAGCCATTGACGCGTTTTTCCAAAATAATGTTTTGCAATGTAGGATATTGAAACAAAGTCCTGCACTTTCTCCAATTCCTTCTTTACAGAAACGATTTTAATTACATCTTCAGCTTCGGCAATTGCTTTCTTTGCCCCAGCTTGGAAAGCTGCTGCAAAAGCCTTTTTATCTTCCGGAGACAAAGCACTCAAAAAGGCTTTGAAACGTTTCTGATGATCAGCACGTTTTTCTGGTGTATCAGCAACCAGATAGTCCGCTTTCCATCTCTCTAATTCCTTTTGTACATCCATACGACCTAATATTTTAAAAGTGAAATGAAAGAGTAACCCTCTTTCGAGGGTTACCTTTCATTCAGCTTGTTTCTTGCATCAATTAAATCATCTAAGGTTTCATTGATACTTTCCTCAAGCTCCTCCTCTGTCGAAAATCCTTCTGCGAGGATTGCGTCAGCATTGAGGGAAAAGAAGCTAAGATCACTCTTTGCAGCTTCAATCCGAGCCTTTAGCTCTTCTTCATCAGTCATTTAAAGATCGCGATTCTTTCTGACACCACAAAGATAATAACCTTTTGGTTATTATGCAAGCTTTTGGCTATTTTTTTTAATCAGTTATTGAAATAAATCCTGCCTGAAGCAAATCGGATAAAAAATGCTCGGGGGAATCGGCACGAACGGTGTTCCCGGACTGGTCGTGGTATCGATCGGCAAAGTGGTACATGTATTCCTGGTCGGTACATTCGGAATCGAAACGGCTGCTCTGACGGAGTTTGGTAACAAAATCGGTGGCACAGGTGGCGGTAATTGTACCGCCGTCCTGCAATGTGTAGGTCTTATTCATTATCTGGTAAGTTTTTTTGTTCTAAGTTTAAAATACGTTTTTTGGTCGTCGGTCAGGAAAGGCAAGTTTGCCAAGGCTGTTCCGGTGGCGATATTGGTCTGCTGAGCAAAGGTAATCATGTTGGCGATAAAGCGTATCCAATTTTCCATTTTTATGAAATTCGTCGTACCTCCATGCTGGCGAAACTCAACCGTACGATGGCGGGAGTAGGACTCAAGGTTCAGTTTGTGGTAGCGGTCACCTCCGAAAGCATTCTGTAAATCTCTAAGGCTGCCGGCATTCTGAATCCGCTGTTCAGTTATGGATTGTAGCCCTCTGCAATAGTGGTTATTGCGTCGAGATGGAGGCATAAAAGCGTCAATTATACGTTCAGCTCTCCGGTAGGTAAGTATAAGGTTTTTCCAAGTGTTAAGGGTAAAGTTGGCAGCGTCCATGTGGATATGAAGCCCGCAGGAGTCGTTCACCTTTACCTCGCAATAGTCAAGCACCCAGCAAACTTTCTGTAGCTCCCGAAGGCCGACCTCTCCCTCAAGTATCGGGCTTACAAGTTCGAAAGTATTCGATCCCGATAGGCTGCCATCTGTTACCAGTTTCCAATGATTGCGGGTATCGTGGTTGTATCCTTCGACTGCTACGCTTATACCGGCTTCCCTAAGTTCTCGAGCGAGGCGTTCGCGAGTGCAGTTATAGGCTTCAATCTCAACCCCAAAGCGACGGTTGAAAGCATAATCAATCTCTGGAAGGTTATTCGGTACTACTTGGTTGCCGGGCTGGAAGGTTCCGGCTTCAATCATCCGCTTGTAGACGTTTTGAACAAAACCGTAGTTTCCATTTGTTACCAGGTCGGCAACCTGGCGGCGAGTTAAGCCTAAAAGAAGCAATTGCTGTATTTTGCTGGTCTTTGTTATTCTTTGGTTAAGAATGTTGGTAATTTGCTCGTTCATAATGCTTTATCCTTTATTATTATACAGCTAAGATAACACTATAAGTGCGAACGTCGTAGCTATTACCCCTTTATTATCAAGCAGTTAGCTTTGTTTAGCTGAAGCTAAAAAAGGATAGAAAAAGGTCCGGAATGTGGGGATTCCGGACCTTCAAAAAACAATTACCAGTTGAGTTGGTCCACAATATCTTGTGGTAAATAGTCATTTCCATATAAACAAGTGGCTATATAAACTCTATTGCCATCTTCACTTTGTGCCAATTCTTCACCGGCTTTCTTTTCTAATGGGAACTTGGGCTGATACGCAATATAAACTTCTGCTTCAGGATTCATTCCTTGTAATTCAATGATTAATTCTTCTACTGTCATAACGTTGTTTCTTTTATTATTATACAGCTAAGATAACACTATAAATGCGGATATCGTAGCGATTACCGCTTTACTATCAATAAGTTAGCTTTGTTTAGCTGAAGCTAAAAAGGATAGAAAAAAGCTCCGAATCTCACGATCCAGAGCTAATAAATATACTTCGTTTTCATTATTAATAATGAAAAAACTGTTATTGATGCACAAATATACTATTTATTTTTTGACTTAAATATCAGCCAACAGACAATAATAATAGCCATTATCAGACCACCGAATGCCCAGCCCCCAAGCTCCATCTTCATAGACTCCCAACGAGTTAGCTTCCTTTCAACGGGATAAGGCACCTGAACTGAATCAACCTTAACGAATGAATCCACCCGATTAATGAATAGGTACTTATACTGATATAGGTATTTATCCGCAAAAACAGTATCTCCCTTGGTGTAATACCGAACAGAATCCTTCAAGTAAACACTGTCGTGTTGTAAACGATCAATGTAACGATATTCAGTCTTTATTTTCTCGACAGGCACGTATTGAGTACGGCAAGAGGAGAAACATGTTGCTGACGCCAGCAAGATGATCAAGAGACAGACCGGGAGTTTCATAGTAAATCCCATCCCTGCTCGACATCCGCCATGACAGCTGGTACACCATTTTCAACCTGGCTAATTGCAGCAGCAAAAGCACACATAGTAGATTTGTCCTTAATATCCGGAACGTATGTTGACGGAACTTGCATTTCGCTGCACACACGAGTGATGTATCCGGAAGTGTTGTTCTCGCAGGGAGGTGCCCAACGATTAATAAATTCAGCAATCGTCTGCCGATTGTGCAATTTACGGTAGTTCTGCAATAACTTGATTAATGCCCGATAGCCATAAGCCATAGAGCTAAACTGTTTGAAACTCTTGTCCTGGCTCGGAATAACTTCTCCTTGCCATTTATCCCGGTCATGACGAATGTTGCCAGGATTGCAATTACGTAAACCTCTACTCATAATTAATAAGAATTTTACTTTAATATATCATTAATATTTCTCCCTAATTTCCTCTCCATTTCACCTCTGAGTTGTGCACGAAACAGCGATATAAAGGGAAAATTGGGAGCGATGATAAGTATACTGGCAGAGAAGCTCCATACTTCACAGGCACCGGCAAGACCGGCAGCAACAGAAGTAACGGCTACACTGGCATGAAATATCTGCTCGATCATGTAAACCGAACAAAGGCAACTGGCATAAATGGCTACCTTTTTACACGTTTCTCTTCCAGCCTCGGAATAGGCAAACTCTCCTTTCTTCAGTGATACGGCAATACCCCACCCCAAATCAATAAGGACAAGAATTCCAACTACAGCAAAAGGATACCAAGCAGGCGCAAAGAAATGGGCTATAAAGATGACAACTGTTGATAACCAGCCATAAACAGTGCTCAGAATACGCTGAAGATGTTCAAGGAGTGATTTAATAATAATGTTCATATCTTTTCTTTTTTGACAAAATTACTATCGAAGTATCATGACCGAAAGGACGCCATCCAAGCTTTGATGTTGAACAGATCAGAAGCATCAGCCTCGAACATCATGGTCCATCCGATGGATTTTAGCTCTTTGGCCACGAACGGGATGATATCAAGACTTTTTATACTCGATCGGTTTAACCAAGGGACCTTCCCACTTTCTGCATCAAACAGAAGATGGGCACGCAGGGTGTTCAGATATTCAAGGCAGGTGTCTGAAGAGATCGCTTCTTCCACAAGATCCGAGGAGTCTGATAGTTTCATTGCGATTGTGGCTGCCAGCTTCTGGGTATCTTCGATTGAGTTCCTGTTGTCACTCCTGGAAGAGAACTCACCATAATCAATAAAGAGATAAATACCCAACAGAGTATCAATGCGGGCTTTGACAGACTCAAAAGACTGTCCAAAAACATACGACTGAATTGCAGGGATCAGCGGATCCGGCATAGCCAAAATGGTTTCTTTCAATTCGGCATATTGCGCTTGTGAACTGCTACCATTGTTAAAGATGGAAAGCACGCCCTCTCTTGAGGGATACTTCGCGAAGTAAGAGAATAAATCAAGTATCATAATATTTGGTTAATGATATGGAGTGGTAAGCCTGTTTCTTTCTCAATGTCTGCCTTTTCCATTTTCATCGCATCCATACTTCGAACGGTTTCAATGATCTTCTTCCGGAGGATAGTCAGGTACTTGATGACATTCATCTGCTCGATGGCGGTGATATCACCAAGTCCATCATTACTCAAGTTATACAGAGACTCCAGTGCACCAGTGCGAATGGCACTGCATTTACCTTCTTTCGCTGCAGTCAGCAAACGAAAGTCTGTTTGAGTAAACAGGTAATTGTTGAAAGCCTGAAAATTGAAGGCAATGGCCTGTAATTCATCCTCTGGAAGTTTTGCGAACACTGTAGCCAACCGGTGAGCACCTCCTGAAGTGTATGTATCAGGATAATACAGAATCGCTGCTAAGAGTGGAAGCATGTCTACAGACTTACCTATCAGGGCACGGGCCTCGATGTATTGCAATGCCGTTAACGAGCAGGTCAGGACATTGAAATTGGTATCGATGGAATATGCTGAATAAATATCGTCATCAATAACCACTGCCGGAACCAGCTGCTTGCAAAAGCAACAATCAAAGGCAAATTTATAGTCCAAGCGTGAGAGATAGCGTGCGATGGGGAGACAAGTTAGTCTTTCCGGAGGAGTCTTTTTGCAAAGTTTTCTGGTCTCAGGATCCATTTCGCTTAAAGCCATATCGTTGTCCGGATACATAATGACGAATGGAAACGTAACCTGTTCTGCCAGGAAAGCCAGGTTTTGGAATGATTCTTCTCCCCGGATCTTCTTTGGCTTCCACCCCATAACATTACACACGTAGTTTACTCTCACCATAGCTGGTGAAAGTTCTCCCTTAACCATGCGATTAAAGTCACGGATCAGACTAATGAATAAATAACTATTTAGTTGGTCCCAGGAATTGGGAATATAATACGTATTCCCATGGACCATAAACTCTATTTTGTCTTTCATGGCATCATTATGATTTTGTCGTCCGGAGTATTAAATGATGTTTCTGTATCTACTATACCGGAATCGTTGTTAGACAACATAAGGTCAATGTTCTTAAGTAGTGATTGAGCTTCGCCGGTTAGCTGTTCAGCAAGTGCCAACATACGTTCCTGTTCATCCTTTCCAGACCGGCTGGTTTTAGAGTCATCGAAGAGATTACGAATGGTAGATGGAAATTCAAGAATATCCAACCGACGCAAGGCAAGAGCAATCGTACTCTTTGCAAGGGCATGCAATAGTAAATCCTTAATTTCCTGATTATCAACAACACGTTCAAAGTAACCGGTCATCCCTTCATCCAACACTTCTTTTTGAAGTGGTATGATCCGGAAAAAAAAGAGATAAGAGAGGTCTATTGAGTATAGAAAGTCAAAGTCCTCTGCAGTTTGGATCCGAAGAGAAGAAAGTAACTTGCAATAACGGGAATTCTTCCATTCTTCCAGACTATCCTCCTTATTGAGCAACTGAATCAGAGTATCCATACCACTGAAATAATTTTCAATATAAGACCGACGCATGGCTTCCATCTCATACTTGTAGATATCAACATCGGATTTTCGTTGTTTGACAACATCAAACACTAACTGTTTGGCAAGTGTTAAGTTGGCCATTGCAGTCAGCAAAGCATCATGTATCTCTCCTTCTTTCTTGAGAACTATATCATAGACTTCTTTAGAAAGGATAATACATATCTGCTTCCGGGCAGAAGATGCAGAACTATTGAGGTCTTTAAACTCAATGTTTGTCTCTGAATAGGGTGCATAATGGCGGAACTCAGTCAGGTTTTTAAATAGCTCTTCTAAAATGATCATGATTCTTGCTGATTTAATCGTTCGTTTGGTTTAACATCTTCTTGACGACTTGGAATTTCCCGATAAAATCCAAGTCTATAACCTTGCTTATACAGTGCCGGGAAGTTGATTTGAATAGCCCAATTAAAAGGTTCACAGCAGATTTCTTCGTCTGGAGTAAGGGACATCAGGTAAATCAGATAGTTGTAATAAGCGTCGGATCCGGACTTGGATATCACGCCATCTTTTCCAACGCTGGAGATAGAGGAGTCGAGTCCAACACTTGATAACAACACTTCATCAGCACGCTTATCATAAGAGATCAACGATTCGATGTACTCTTTATATTTCAGGTCGACAGTTTCGATTCGCCAACGTTCTTCTTCATTGCTACTGTTTTTAAAACTGATTGTTGCATAAGCCTTCCCTTGGTTATCGGCTCCAGAGAGATATTGTGAAATCTTGCGGAGCTCAGACTGAATATACTTGATCAGTGTAGACTCTTTGAACTCGAGGCCTATATCGATTCCATTAAATACATATAGCTTCACTCCGTCCTTATTTCGCTTCTTATTTTCATCACAGAGCTTCTGGATCTGAGTGCGCTTGGCGTTTATCCAGGCATTAGGGATAATGATGTGGATTTTGGCTGCCAGGCTATTACGTAAGAAGGAGTTAATATACCTGGCTGTCGCATTAGAACCTCTGATATACTCCTTAGTGCCTTCATGCGTTTCATTTACACCATAGAACTCATCAACTGACTTCTCCCGGTGATGCGAGATGGCAGCATACTTATAATTGGCTACTTCTGCCAGGTTAAACTTTGGGTAAATCTTGAAGTTGGAAATCCCATAATTCCAACGCCCAACTGCGATAAAGCGGAAATCACGGTAGTAGACCAGGTCGGTAGCGACATCCTTTTTTGTCGTGGCCAGCCTACAATTTCTATTCTCCATTGTCTCAATACCGGCAACAGGCAGTGCCCCCAAATTCCGGCCTACGGAGAATCGCCATTTTACAAAGTAGTCACGAAAATAATAGAAGTCTTTAATAAGAGCTTTAGCTACCTCCTTATAATCGCTTTCAAGTCCACGGTCTTTCCAACTATCCAACCAATTCATGATCTCCGGGCACTCAACCCATTCACGTTTAAACTTGCCATCGGCAAACACAGTCTGATACACTGCCGGTCCCTTTCCGTACAGCATATTCGCCTGTTTAGTGATAAGCCGAGGTAGCAGACGATTCTTCTTAAGATCAGCTGCCACCTCCTCACACTTCATGTTGTTATAGCCACGGCTACACACTTGATAGCCATTAATAGATTGCCACTGCATATCCGGTAATGGATTGTAGTCTCCTACAGAGAAACCCGGATCATCCATACCGGTTCGGGGATTATCCCCAACCTGAAATGATATCACATTACTTTCATCGATGTAGCAACCATAGTCACCTAACATCTTTACATCACTCATAACCAGTCGATTTTATGTAGTTTAAAATTGTCCTGTGGAAAGCCCATATATCGGATCAGGATCCTGTAACACATCTTTGGCTCTCCATCACCATCAGTGAAGAGGAATAGGTTCTCTCCATCGATACTAAACCTTTCATGTGGTAACTGAGTCCGAAACTTACATCCCTCCCGGATCACCAGTTTGGCGGATGCTTCACCTTTCTGCCTCGAGTAAGAGAAGAAAGCAATCGTGAAGCATCCACCAGGCAGTTTCGATATCTCTTTAGCCCATTGCAGTGCATGCGGTCCTGTCATTGTCGTTTCCATGCTCGAAAATACCTGTTTCTGAGCCTCCCAGAAAGGACCGGCAGGATGTCACCCTCATATTTCCAGCCAAAGGCCGAAGGCTGCACCTCACATCGGATTATCAGCGGGGCGTGGAGATAGGGAGCTGACGAAAAAAAAGAAATAAACTTTTGAAACGTGATAAGATTCATTTCCAATAAGTTAGTATCTTTTTCAATGTCAAACAGGACAATTATTATAGATAATACAAAGTTTTTTATGTGTACCGAACTTATTATATAGAGAAATTATTAGGTAAATCAGTCGGAATTGAGGATAATTCAGCCTGAACACGGTCGCCGTAACGTCCAAAAAGTAAATAAATAAGTGCACTTGGTATCTGTGTTGTGAGACCCGCTTGAAGTTTAAGCGGTACTTTTACCTCAGAAGTTTTATCCAACTCAATACGGCCATCTGTTTTTTTGAGCGGTGACAGCATGATGGCACTACAAAGGTTCTTGCATTCGTTTTCGTCGATAAGGACGCGAGGCAATGCGTTACTGCGATTGCCAAAGATAAGAAGCAAGAGTTTGAACTGTTGCCAGTGGTAAACAGTCGCCTGACCTTCGTTCATCAGCTCGACAGTAAAGCCGTAAGACTCCAGCTCTCGCTTGAGAATGCGGGAGTCGGTGGTTATCTTTTCCAAGTCTTCTTTCTTCTTGTTGCCGGCACGGTCAGGATAGAGAATGATGTGTTTATTGACAGCATCCTGGCCGAAGAACTCGTAGAACTGCCGGGCAAGTTCCGGTTGTTCGTCCGGATAGTAACAGAAGAACTCCTTCAGTATCCTGAGTTCCGAACCGTAGTCTTTCTCCTGGCCAACGGTCAGGCTGGAGAAATGTCCGGGATCATAACCGACGAGCAGCTCGTCACGCTTATTATAGTGCTTCAGATAACGTGCCGTTAAGATGAAGTGATCCCGGAGATCAAGTTTCAGGATGGACTCGTAAATGTAACTATCGGCGAACTGATGCAAGTCCTTCCTGAAATTAGCAAAAAACTTGTTTACAACTTCTTTGTGCCGGATAGCACAGATAGAAGTCAGAAACTCGTCAATATCAAGGGTTTCAATCTGAGTTTTGAAGAATTTAGGGCCTAATATATCTTTGTTACAAAATGAACTGGCACGCACGTACAACGTAGCATTACGACGCATATCGGCAAGACGAGGTTTCCAGAGTGCGAGTGTACGTTCTACTTTCTGAAGCTCGAGGCGGATGGCTTCAAGAATAACCGGATTGGTAGTTTGTTTTTGTTGGGCAAACAGCTTGTAACGCTTGTATATAGCTGCATTTACATGAAGGGAAACTGTAGCTATTTCCTCAAGAAGTGCCTGGTCGATATTGTTTTCGTATTCTTCGAACCAGTCATCTTCGCCAAGATCCACACGAGCTGTATCGGAAACACCAGTTACACCCTGATAGTATTGAGACATACGAATCTCGGCAGAGGATCCACGAAGTGACGGGAAGAGTCGTGTCTTCAGTTTCTCACCTTTGTTGTGCTTCATTTCCTCAATAAAAGCATGTACACCTGAACGACCGGCAACAGACTCCGGCTGGTCGGAACTCACCATCTGCAAATGATGACCATCGCGAAACAGGATGCTGTGTTTCGGGTATGCAATAGGATAACGTGGATGACGGAAGTGAGAAGGTATCTTTGCCTCTCCAACAACATAGTCTATCCCGTACTCCAACATCGGACGAACACGTCCGGCAACAGTTACCGGTCGGGAAAAATATGCTTGAATATTAGGCCAGACGTTTGTCATCAAAGCAATATATGTTTTGTGCACCAGGAAAGAAAGTTCTCCGGGCATATCATTGGCAACCCGGATAATACGTGGTCCCATAACTCCTTCAGTCTTGCCGACCGCACGGGCACCTTCAACAAATATATTGTTAGGATCCAGCACATTCACCTGAATCTGCATGGAGTTCATGTAGTAACGTTCGAACTCAACTGTAGCATCGAAGGTATTATCGCTACAAGAAAGGCTGTCCCGGGATTGAGAATAAAGTTCTATCGACATAGTTATTCTTCATTGACTTCAGTAAACTCAGCCTCCTGGATATCAGCATCACGCAGGAGACGTTTTTTCTCTTCCTTCTCGATCGGAAGTTTATCAATCAGATTCAAATAGAATCCTTCGTTATGTTTTGATGCAATTTCTTTCAAAGACTTCTTAGAATATCCAAGTTCTTCAGGAGTGATCTCCGGAGAAATAAGGAAGACAACACCAAGATCACGATCGGCTTCAGCAATCTCCGATGCCCGGCGACGACACTCGGCAGCAGCATCGTAACACTGTTTCTGAGTTTTGTAGTCACCACGGACAGCGGAGAGTTTAGCCAGGTCTTCGTATTTATCTGCATAGTTTGACTCCCATACTTTGATAGATACATTATTATCAATCGAAAAGTAGTTGATGGCAGCATATATACGTGCTTTACAAGTACGTTCATCAAGATTAAGGTGCTGTAAGGCATTAATACGCTGCTTTAGTAATTTAGCAGCACGGGTAATGTTCCGTTCGTATTCGTATATTTCAGCAGCCCACTGCAGCTGCTTGAGGAAGAGTTGCACATCAGCCGGTATGCCATCGCTCTTCCCGGAAACCAGGAAGGCAGATATCATGTCCGGATGTATCTTATCAAGTATATCAAGTTGTGTCATACGCCGAATAAATTCTTTCGAAGTTCAAGTTCTATACGTTCATTTTTGCGAGTTTCCAAAGCAGTGATAGCATCAATCTCGCCAGCTTCAGCACGTTTTGCCAACTCTGCATCAATATTATATTCACCCAAAGCACGTCCATTACTGTAGGCATCGTTGTAAACATCACCAGGAAGACCGATACGAATGGTAAGAGCAATTTTCTCTTTACCTCGTAAACCAAGGAGGTTACAGATACGTTCTGCAGAGTAACCAAGTGCGCCAAATGTGCGCACTTGAGATACATATTCATCACCAATTAAAATGGCTTTGTCCATATCGGAGGTTGGTGTCAGTTCTGATTTCATACGATAATCTTTGAAGTTTCCTCAGATGTAAGAAGCTCCCCAGAACGAATTACCCGGACGGGTTGTTCCGGGAACATAGACCGGTACCGATGAACTGTACCTGAAACATAGCGAGGATCTATTTCCATAGCATGGCATATACGGTCAGTCTGTTGGCAAGCCATCAGAGTAGAACCGGATCCGGAGAAGAAATCGGCAACGATCTGACCGGACGCACTGGAATTGCAGATAGGATAAGCCATCAAAGCAATGGGCTTCATTGTCGGATGGATGGCATTGCGTTGGGGTTTATCGAAGTTCCAAACAGTGGTCTGTTTACGATCGGAGTTCCAGTAGTGAGCGGCACCAGGTTTCCATCCATAGAGACACGGTTCATGCTGCCACTGATAGTCCTGTCGTCCCATGACCATGGAGTTCTTTACCCAAACACAGCATTGGGCTATTTTGAACCCTGCTTTCCGAAGAGAGGCCCGGAAGTTCTCTCCTTCGCTATCGGCATGGAAAATATAATAGGATCCGCCAGGCTTCAATATAGAAAACATAACTGCGAACACTTGCTTCAGGAACGTAGCAAACAGATCGTTCTCCATGGAATCGTTTTGGATAGTCAGTTCATCTTCAGTCCCACCCTGATAGGCAACATTGTAAGGTGGATCGGTGACAAGCAAGTCAGCATGCTGTCCGTCCATCAACGCAGTGACATCGGATTTTGAACGGCAATCACCACACATTAAGCGATTCTTTCCAAGTAACCAAATATCTCCTGGTTGTGTAAAAATGGAGTTGGTATCGTCTTCTGTAGGAACAGTGAAGTCAATGGCATCTTCGTGGATATCGGTTGATTCGTGCTCGGATCCGAATAACGGAGCAGCTGCCTGACCGAAGTCGATGGTCTTCACTTCATAACCCAGATTGAACCGAGAAAGGGTATCGGTATCGATGTTGTACTTTTTGAATAGCAAAGTGTCCGGGTTCTTAGTAGCAAACTCTGAGTTGTAGGCAGCTATTTCCTCGACTGCTTCTTTTTTATCCGCTGCGAAGATTGGTTCATACGGAATTTCCGGGATGGTAAAACCGGATTTACGCAGAGCAAGCAGAGCTTTCCTCCGTTGATGGGCATCGATAATCCAGAGTTTTCCATCAGGATCCTTCCAGGCTTTAAATGCATACTTGAAGCCACGAGTGATGATTAGCATCTGCAGCTTCGATAACTTGTCAGGATCCGACTTCTTGAAGTCTTCCTGAAGCTCTAAGAATGAATCCAGCGGGGCAGTCGGAAGACCACCCAAATTAAATACTTCTATTAGCTTTTCCATGATTAATTTTTATTTGTTGTTGATTCGAGAATTACTTTGAAAATGGCTTCTCGCTCTCGATGACGACGAAGGTTTTCTCTGTCCTTAGCACGCTGACTTTCACGGTCGGCACGCTTCAGGTAGGATTCGTATCTACGGATGTTATCAAGTACATTCTTGTGATATCGCAAGAATTCCTGCGGGTTCTTCCGAAGTAGTTCCTCCAGTTGTGCTCTCTCGGACTGTCGGATGATCAACGGATGTTTGTACCTAAACTTCCCAGTGTCGTTGAACGACTGCAGCTCTTCGAACGCCAGAAGATTCCGAATGCGGAGCTCTGCCATATCAGTGACAGCTCTTTCAGTCGGGTTCTTATCCAGCTGCTCGTCGAGCTGCTTCATTTGTTTCCAACTTACGATTCGGTCGTTGTAGAGGATCGTGGCCGTTTGGACTTGCGGGTCCGAGAGGTTGTCCCAGTCGATTTTGGGGTACTCTTCGTGCTTTTGGACTTTACCATCTTTGGTGTAGTAACGGTTTTTTTTTTCTCCTCTTCAAGAGCAGCTTCAGCACTTTCTGCTCGTTCTTCAGCTTCCTCAGCACGAAGTTCCGCATCCTCAGCACGCTCTTCGGCTTCTTTTACTTGATTAGTTACCTCAGACATCTTATCAGGTTGTTCCGGATTAGGGTCTTGAGTTTGCTCAACAGTACGCCGATTATTGCGGATTTCATCACGTTCTGCAACATCCAGCAACGCATATAGGATGTCATCAGCATACCGCTTCGGATTACGTGAAAACATACTCAATGTTGATAGTTCGGGTTGCTTCTTACGCAGGAGTTCAAGATCCTGCTCTGCAGCATCCGGATTGCGAAGCTCCGCATAATGTTTTTGTTTTTCTTTGAAGGAATACATATAGGTTGAGTTTATGGGCGGATCGCTCCGCCCAGGTAAGTATTATGCTGTCTGGATCCGGCTACCGGGAACCTCGACAAGAGTAGCAGTGTCCATGATTCGGAATGTAATCTGTGAACCTGCCTTAGCAGTCCATGTTGAACCATCCTCGAGGACGAATGCAGCACCATCGGCAATAGTGGCCGCTTTATCAGTACCAGTTCCTTCAAGCGTGATATACCGGCCTTTATCGTTGACTGTCACTCCAGAAATAGCATTGATAGCATAAGTTGCTGCTGATCCGTTCGGTATTTCATAGCGGTTGCTCTCCGGTTTGATAGCAAGTGTCGTAGCATCAACTGTATGATTAGTTGCCGGGGCACGAACGATATCACCGACATATTTACAATACTGATCGATTGATGTACGTTTGAAAGTAAAGGTTACATAACGGCCATCCTTGTCATTCTTCGCCTCGAAAGATTGAAGGATCATGGGGCGATCATACTCACCGATAATGTACCACTGATCCTCACCTACTTCTTTAAACAGGATTACAAATTTACTACCGGCATGCTCTTCGATGAAATTAAGCAATTGATCGCGCATGCCTCCCATAATTATTGCGAAGTTATTTTCACCGGAAGTAGTGATATCCCCTTTCTCACCGGTTGCGTTGTAAGTAGGAATATCGTGTGCTTCAAAGTATTGCATGTATTGTCCTGCCTTCATCGGAATAGTACTGACCTCTCTATTGGCATTCTTCTTCGGAAAGCGCACATTATCATTTATCTGAGAGAGTTCTATCAAGTAGACTTTATAGGCAATGTTAGAGCCATGTGTTTGACGATCGGATACGTCATTAACGTTACCAATTAACATCATTGAGGCAAACGTCGTACCGCCTAAACCAGGCATACAGATATGTGCGGATGCTGCCTGATCTAAGAAGAACCATGCAACGAACGCAATAGCGAATAGCACCATTAGTGAGAGAAAGAAACGGGTTTGCAACTTGCGGGCAGCCCGGTATCCTTTCATTGAATTTGAAATTTTTCTTGCTTTCATATTTTTGAATTAAATGTGATTAAAAAAAGAAAGGGCGGGCATTACACCCGCCCCAACCAAAACTAACTAACCTATTGAAACACAGAAATAGAAAAGTATTATCTTACTCCAGGAAGATTGGGCTGAAGGTCTGCATTAACCTTACGTACACCTCCGACACAACGTTCAAGTTCCCGGAAGTTACCATCCTTATTCAGTACCACCATAATATAATCCCCCACTGCTGTCGGTGTATATGCTTCCGAAATCTCAGCAAACTTGCCAGTTTTCGCAATGGTAGACGCATTGGTTGTGGATCCACACTCAATAATGTATCCAACTCCGGCTTTAGCTCCAGTGATATCAGTAATCACTGTTGCCTTAGAATTCTCGACTGTTTCTTGCCAGAATCCTTTCGATGCAGTGATTGTAGTGGCATCAGCATCAACATTGACAGATGGCTTGTTCATGAATATCTGTTGCCATTCATAGTTGTTAGCAACCAATTTTGCACGGGTATCGAATCGACGCCCAACGAATGCGGCAGCAAAGCCTTCTTTCCATGTAGACCAAGCCTTGACAAGTTCCATATCTTCCTTGACCTTGATAGATAGCATTTCACCGGGAATATACTCAAGGCACTGAAGGTTTCCGGGAACATCCATCATCATAAAAGGCATCTGTCCGAGATAAGGTAGCCAGATAATGCGCTGACTCGTATCAGGGACCACATACAGATAGCTATTAGGGCCTGTGAAATCGGTATCCTTACCATACTTGGCACGTACATTCTTAATCCACCAGGGTTGGTGTGTCTTATTCAGATAAAGAACGTGTTGATCCAGATCCATATCCTCGGTACATGATGCCACAACATCAGCATGGAATTCCTGAACCGCATCCAACATATTAGCTTGAGTGTAGGAGCGATATGCTGCATCGTCATGCAACAGTATCTTGTTTTCATGATGATAACGGATCAGGGTATAAAGGAGTCCCGTAGAAGAATTCAGATAAGAACCGGCAATACCAGTTTCCGGTTTAACATAAAGACCACGCATACGGCGTTTGTTTTGTTCAACCTGAGCTGTCTCCAGAGAATTCAATATACAGAACTCAATCATAGACCACTTGATAGGATCGGAACCTTCTTTATTGAGGTAAGCAATGTATTTACGTTCCAAGTCCTTCATCGGACCGAACTTCATCTTGATCATTGCATCGTCAACATGGCCCATTTCGTTTTCAAGTTTCATGTCACCCTTGAAGACTTCTCCCTGCTGATAAGCCTGAGAAACTTCAGTGAAGAATGCATTGAACACAAGGTCATGATCCTGAATTCCATAGCGAACCGGGAAGTACTGAGTCAAGTCGCGTTTGCTTAACACCCGAGCAATCAACTGATCCTGACGCAAAACGACATGCTGGTTACCGACTCCGGCTGTATCAACACCTTCATAATTGGTAGAGAACTCACCCGCTGCGAGCTTCTTTACATCCAGCATATGGTTTTGATGCAGATAGTTGTATCGTTTCCTCAATGAAACAGAGTAACTGACAACTTCCTTACGGAAAGAGGCACCTTCTTCGTTCTCTTCCGGATCTTCCATAGCTGCAGCTATACGAGGATTGGCAGCAATCTTATTCCAGCGGTTGTTCATTGAAAACATAGGATGCTCAATTCCAAACAAGAACTTAGCGGTATTTCCCGGTCCATTAAACTGAAGGTTGGAAGCTGTAGCAACTGATACCGGGATATCGGCTGCCGCCTGATTTTTCAAACCATCAACAATAGCCTTAACCAACCCTGCAGACTGAGCTACTGTTTCCGGAGATGCCGGAACCACATTCTGAGGTTTGCCATTAGTGGAAGTGCCATTTTCGCCTTTCGGTTCCTGATCATCATCATGACCGTTAAGAGGAACGATAATAGAATCCAAAATGGCCTGAGCCTGATTCATCGCTTCCTGATCAAGCGGGTTCTGATGTGAAGCCTGGTCAGCAGCCATGTCATCCTGAAGGGTTACTTGAAATTCTTTTTGATAAGCATCGACAATAGCTTTCCAATCTTTATTGGTAAGCTCCTTGGATGTTGCCTTATCAACCAGATTTAATGCTTCAAGTACCTTTCTAAATTTTTCTTTTACATTCATACTGAATAGATATTATTAATTATAGTAAATTGAGAGCACGCTGTTTCAAAGTTTCATTAGCGAGATATCCCTGAGCAAGTTGGTAAGCTGCAACCAAGGCTTGTGGAAATGTGGAAGTACCATCAATTAGACCATTCTCGATGGCGTGATTCGTATCAAATGTTTCTCCACGGAAGACCGGATCGTCTTCAGGAAGATCGGTCAACGTCGAACGGCAAGATCTTACCTCTGAAATAAATTGCTCTGCGAGAGGATTAAGCACATCTTTACGATACTGTTCCGGATGACCATCAATTAGGTCCTCTACCTTTTTATTCTTGAGGTCGGATTGGTCCGCTTTAACTCGAACGACTTTAAGACCTAACTTTTCATAGTATCCCTGGAAATCAAGATACTCAAGCATGGTGCCGATACAGCCAATCTGATCGTTCCTGGTTAGAGCATGGATAGTTGTGCCATGACAGGCAATGTAATAGCCGGCAGAAGCACATACATTCTCAATAAAAACGAATATAGGCTTGGCAAGGGAACGCATCGTTTCGGAAAGCCGGTCAAGATACCAGGCTTCACCACCCGGAGTATTCACATGCAGGAAATGACAAGCAATGCCCGGATTGGATTCCGCAATAAGAAGATCCTGTTCGAACTGTTTAGTAGAAAAGTACCAACATGAAGCAGCAGTAACAAATCCCCAAACACGATGATATGCAATGCTGCCTTCAGGAAGGTCGTCAGCGTGAAAGTCATCGGTTACATTGATACCCTGCAATTCAGAGTGAGCAGAAAGTTCCTGCTTCAATACGTTCAATACTTTTGTGCAAGTCTCCTTATAAGTAGGTGGATCCTTAACGATAAACAGTGAGCCTGGAACAGGATCGGCATTAAATAATAGAGGAAAACAGTCCATCATCGCAGAGTTATAGCCATCTGCGGTGATGAATAGCTTACTTGAAAGAAGAATTTGTCGAAGGAAAGTTCTGTTCATTACATATCTTTTCAGCGAAGATATGACATGAACAGAAGGCTATGAAGGACGGTATTCAGCGAGAAAATGGGGATTGAAGCATTTTGCACTCGATTTTCAACATGGCCGAATTAAGATATGGGCAGATGGAGACGATTGCCGGCAGATCATTATTACCCAACACAACTTTCCCATTGGAAGTATCAGTGAGCTGTACTGTCACTTTTCGTCCGGAAGCAAACTCCTGAAGGGTATCTTTATCCGGTCTATCAATTACAATATCCGTACTACAATTAAATAGGTTCCCGGCAGATGAATTTTCGATGGTAGGAACCAATGAAAATTCATCTGCAATGAACCGATAGTTCTCTTTACGCATTTTTGTGCAAGGAGTAACTAAAATATTGATGGATAGTTCTTTCATATACATTTTATTAAATTGATAATCAATAAGTTCGCCACACAACGGACATTTTATCCCCTGTTTATGGACAAAACAGGTAGTTCGGTCGGTGATTTTTCAGGCATTTTTTAACTTCTTTTTATACTCTCGCCGTTTTTCCCGTTTTTTAAGGTTCTCCCTCCATCTGTAGAAGTTCTTTATAAGAGCATCTTCTGAAATGGAGTCAATGCTATAAGAACACAAGAATTTGTGAACAACGTCAATGTTGTTATACTTATGCCCGTTCTGGTCATTTTCCAGAAGTGTTGAATGTAACTCCCAATTCAACATACGCCCCACTTCCTGTTCAATGATCCTGACTGATCTGGGAGAAAGGAAGTTATAGACTTTAGGATCCTTCCCAATGCGACGTTCAGGAAGTACGAAGGTCAGGTTTCCATTATCAACAGGAGATTGATTGCACTGCCTCTTTGCCATCAGCGTCCAAATGATATGATAGAGGTCCGTATTATCTGGAATTTTTAAAGGTTCATCCGCACCATTGTTGTATTTTCCGCGCAAATACTCGGCTAAGTAAGGTTTGATTTGAATACTCGTTGTAATCATTGCTATGTTTTCTAAATACTATTTTGAAATACTTTTTATTAGTTTTTACGTCCAACTGTCCAACCGTCCAACACAGGGGGTAAATCACAACTAAAGTTACTGATATTTATTCAGTTACGCAAATTTACCCAACTAAAATTTGTGTTGGAGGACGTCCAACACGTCCAACAAACACCTATTTTGTTGGACGGAGCTAAATTTTCAATGTTGGATGGTTGAAAACAGTAAATCCAACACGTCCAACAGCGTCCTACAAAACAACAAATGATATGTAGGATATATATACTTTAATAAAAACATATACTACTATCCTACAGGCTTTTATATTTTAAAATGTTTTTTCTTGTTGGACGGTTGGACGGTTGGACGCACTTTCTGAAAAGTTTTCTTTTCAAAACTCTCGCTCTTTTGTTCTCTCTTTTTTTATTCAGGGGGTCTGGGGGATTGAAGTGATATATCATAATAATATGGTTTTAATAGGAATGAAAAATGTCCGTATATTGGAATAAGAAAAAACAAAGAGGCCCACCGGATGAGGGCGGGCTTTATGGTTCTATGATTAGGAAAACTCTTATCCGACAAAGGTTACATTACAATTATGGAATATAAACTCCGGGTGACGTGCAAGCCAAGACTCGTAATTTCGCTGACGTTTAAGCTGGTGACATTCGGAGACATAACGGCGGTACTCTTTACGCTTGTCAACCAGAAAAAGAATCAGAGATTCATAACTGGTAGCTCCCGCAGTTTCTATGCGACCAGAGATATTAAAGATTCCGGTAATGATATTACCTTTAACGTTCGGTTTGCGCAGATAGCGAATAGTGCATCCGTGAAGATCGATACCATAAGCAGAAAGGTCAATGTAAGGATTCCCAATAAGGGCAATAGGTGAATTGCTACGCGTTTCGTAGGTGGACGTTCCGAAACTGTCGTTAGCAGCACAGCCGTGGAATTGGTTTGATTCGTTAAGCATAAACAAATAGTTGTTAAAATGAAAGTATCCGTGTCTTTCCCACTGCTTAACACATTCAAACCAAATGCTGTGATTCCATTACAGTCCCACACGGAAGTACACGGATACCAAATATGATACACTAATAGTCTGGATACAAAGGTGCACAGTAAATAAAACTGACCATCCACATTGGGTTTGTTATACCCATTGATGGAATTAAATATGCCCTAATTCCCCTTGGCTTCCCTCATTTTTGTCAACATTGTGTCCGCAAACTTCAGTGCAAACTTTTTCAATGTTTCTACTGGCATTTCAGCTTTAAAAGTTAGTTGCTTTTTGTCGAAGTCTTCAAATCGAAGATGAGTAATCTTTGTTCCATCCTCTTCACTGATAGGAGTTACCCTTCCATGTGCAACAGAGTTTCTAATGTGCCGAACAATGTTTTTAATCTTATATCGCTTCTCCCCTGTCTCAATGTCAAATAATATATGCCCTTTCTCAATAAACCAATTTTCATCCAAATCACCTTTCGGAAGGTCGTCATTCCACACTTGCTGGGGCACCACAAGAAGTCCCAGCAAACAATTCATACACAAAGTTATTTCATACTTTTCTTCTGGTACCTCAGAAAAATCAGTCTTGTCATACTGCTCTAAAATTAATTTAGTTCTTTCGATAAAATCGAATTCCCCCTGTAAATAATGGCTCATTGTTAGTTCTTTTATACCCGTTAGTGGAAACTAAATTAGTACATATTTAATTCCACCGATAGATTTGTTATATAATTATCGCAAATTAATAGATTATTTTCGTCTTATGTAATACTTATCCAAATTATTTTACTCTTTAGTTACTTCTTTTATTTCTCCTATCATTCCCTCAGTAGAAAATATACTTTTGAAATTGTTGATTCTTTCTTTTTTGCTCAGTTCGAGTAATTTCTTTTGTTTTTGCTCTGCTTTCTTCAGCTCTTCTATTTCCTTTTGTATGGGGTGAGTGGTAAGAAACTGCTCCTTCTGAGAAATTTGAGTTTGAATTCGAGCTATCTCTTTAAGGTTCTTCTCGTCATCAAGGTATGAGCCGAAGAGAATGTTGTCAATGGTGGTATATACCCACAGTTCAAAATCCGGGTTGAGTCAGGCAGCAAACTTGATAGGCAGCACACGGTGCATAAATGTACCACTTTTCTGACTGGAACGATACAAATCAGACTGTAAAAAGACCTTTAAATAACCGGAATTCCGGTTATTTAAACATGCTTTAACAAATCGTTTCGTTGATTCGTTTTCCATGAAACCGTTAATACTTTTACCAAATATTTTCGCCATTTGGGTTGCATTTATCATCACATTCTTATCTTCAACTTCAAAACCTACAGTTTCTCCGTTATACTTAAATTCTTTCTTTTCCATAATTGTAATGTTCAAATAGTCTATATTAATTTACATCAGAAATCAAGTTCTTGTTTACTTTCATCGTCAGGCTTTCGCTGAAGGTCGATGTCATACAGTTCACGGAAGATATCGTAATTGAGAGCAATACAACTGGAGTTTGTTGATTGCTTCTCCATCTTCCGGACCATGGTATTATCTACAGAGGTACCGGCTGCTGGATCAAATGGCAAGTCCTCTTCAAAACCTCCCCTGGGTACTTCGACTACATCATACCAGTTGAACCGCCGGGCATGAATCAGACCGATGTAACTCGGATGCGAGCGAAGGTTCTGCTCGATAGTAGATTGTGTTGAATCCTCGCTGTTGTAGGAACTGCGAGCAAACTGAGTATAAACAGGACTGAGCCGCAAGAATAGAATACGTGTGCCGGCAGCGAAAGCAACCTCTTTCTTTTCGCCTCCCGGCAACTTGATCGTAACCCGGTCTGGAGTATCGATAGTGAAGTCGCGCCCTTCACGCACAGCCTTGCTGTCGATCATGACATCCATGGCCTTAAAGAAGGTAGCCAACTTATCGGTCTTGCTGATCAGCTCCACTTGGAACTTGATTTTGCTGCAAGCAATTTTAAAAAAATCATTGTAAGTGAAAGGTAACTTTAGCTCTGTATAATCTTCAACCAGTCGACAAGTGGCCAAGAAGAGTGACGCTGTTTTCATTAACCGATCAATTTCTCCGGCATTGATAAGTGCTTCCTTCAGTTCATCGTAACACCGTTGCTTGAGTGACCGGAAATTCTCCATTACTATTGGCCGTAGCTTCAGAATCTCAAAAAGTACATTCGACAATCCGATCTTGGCCGGATCCTCAATCTCCTTGAGTTCATTAAATAGTTGCACCTCCTCCGGAAGACGGTTCTTAGGTTTAGGAACCTCGCAGACAATAATACGGGACATTAGGGCATTGTCGTCGCGCTGGGGCGTTTCCTGGCCACAAATAATAACCGGTGCGTATATTTTCTCAACTTCGATTTCTTTGCCGACAGTGCCCTTCCTTTTTTGTCGGCCATCACCGTCATAGACAGCTCCCTTCAGGTACTGGAACATGATATCCTGTATATCCTTATTGTTGTACTCGTCAAGTACAGCGGGAACATCCCGGAAGGAAGAGAGCAGGGAAGATAATGCCGGCAGCGTACCGGTGTTCAAGTTAAAGATCGGTATCTTCGGAGAGATGAACAAGGATCGGATTGAGATAGCGATCTGAGTCTTTCCGGAGGACATAGGCCCCATGAAGAAAGGAGCCGTGAATAGACGATCAATGTTATGAATGTTACTACGGAAAGCGCACATAATGGCAAAGAGAATAGCCCATTTACCGTTATCATTGATTTTATACACCTGGTCCATCAGGCTGGCCCATCGCTCGAAAGTACATTGTTTTTCTGCAGGAATATCTTTATAGACCAATTGTGAAATAAGCTCGTACTTATCGGTTTGCCTACCGGATCCGGCGTAGATGGTAGAGAATGCGGGAAGATAATAGTTCTTGTTGTTGTGAGTGACAACTCCGAGCTCGTTAACCGGATCGAAACGGGCCTGCTCGTCGACAACATGAAAGATACCATTAGAGAAGGCAAAAAACATATTATCCTCCCGGCGGGATGATCCATCGGTTTGCTGATTTCCATAGGTCAATATCTCTGAACAAGTAACAAAGTGCCGAGACATGTACTCCTTGATCTTTGTCCAGTGTTTCTCTTCTCCGGACGTGAAGTTGACAGCTTCCAACTGGATCAGTTCTTCCTCGATGGTGGCTTTCTTAAGAAGTGCCCTGGAGGGAACCTCGATATAAAGGGGATTCTTATAATACCGGCGGTTAATTTTCAAAACTCGTTTATTGGCATCTTTGTCATCTGAGTATATGTGCAGAAGGGGAGTCATGAAAAAATCGGCAACTTGTAAATGGCCCCCCTTCTCTTGCCGGAACATGTAGCATACCGGTTCACCTTCTTTATTCAACTTCGGATAGAAACCACATTGACGGTACATCTCGGCATACTCAGGATTTTCATCGACATAACTCGGCTGGCATTCCGGATTGTATTCTTCATCCGCATCATCATCTGTACGCTGGGCAGCAATGGCCATGCGTGATTTCCGCCTGGCCAAGTAAGGTTTTAAAATTTCCGTAAGCGATCCCTTGTTCAAATCAAGGGAATCATAGAAGTATTTGAAATTAACCACTCGAACTGAATCATCCGCATAACTTATCAAATCGGCACAACGTTCGATAAAAGGGGTTTTCTCCCCATAATAAGCAACTAAAAACTGGCCATACAAATGCACATAGTATTTAACGAAAGTATAACTCTTATCCGTTGACTGTACTTCTCTTTTATACCCTTCATCATCTTCCTCTTCTTCCGGCTCCTGTTCGTTAGCCGGCACAGTAACTGTTATATTCGTTATGCCGGCACGATATAACATAGCCAGGGCAGAAAGATAGTCAGATTCATCGCCATCCTTGTTAACTGATAGCCCAAAGAGATCCGTTGTGAAAAAGGTACATTCACGACGGATTTCCTGTATATCTGTTGCCGACGGAACACCGTGTATTAAAAGAATTGGAGAATCACCATATAGATCCAGAAACTCGGAGAAATCAGAGGTCAAAATGCATGGTTGACCTTCCTTACGCAGTTCCTTGATTAAATCGAGTCCATAAACGCCAGGCTTCAATTCCTCTTGTTTGGGAACCTCCTTTATATTCCGGAGGATATCACGTATTTTACGCTCAAGAACCTCAGCATTCAATTCGAAGCGGGTGGCCAAGACACGTATATGATTCAGTCGTGAAGTCTCTGAGGAGATACAAGAGATAAGACTACATATTGAATTGAGAATCTCCTCCTGTTCATTCGGATCCGGAGAAGGGTTCTGTTCCAGAAAAACGTCAGCGAAATAAGTAGGAAAATCTGTTCTACGATTAAGCAACCATCTACCTGTATTTTCCCTTTCCTCTAATGCAATGTTGTCCGGATCCTTTCCTTCGGGAAGATGAACACAATTTACTGAGAAACCGGCACGCAACAGTTGTTCGCAATTCTTTAAAGAGGCTTTGAGACCAGCCGGATCCGCATCGTATAGTAGTGTAACAGATTGTGTGAAGCGACTGATCAGTCTTATCTGTTCTGAAGTTAAAGCAGTACCGGAACCGGCAATTGTATTCTCGACTCCAGCAGCATGCAGCGACAACACGTCGAACTGGCCTTCAACCAGGTAAGCGAAATTCATCCTGGCAATAGAACGTTTAGCTTGATAAAGTCCGAAGAGCTGTGTTCCTTTTTTGAAAACAGGAGTATCACCGGTATTCACATACTTTCCGGTATTTCCTTTCGGTGTGATAAAACGCCCGGAGAAACCTATGATATTCCCATTCAAATCAATAAAGGGAAACATGATTCTATCCCGGAATACATCGTAGGTACACTTCCGTTCATTCTCAGCCAGCAAACCAACTTGCTTCAATATGGACTCCGAATAACCGGCTTGGATAAGTTCCTTATGTGCAAGGTTCCCTTCAGGAGCATAGCCTATCTGAAAATTTTGAACCACTTTGTCTGTTAACCTGTACCCACGTTGATTTAGATAACTTTGAGCCTCCGGTAGATACTTTTGGAAAAAGACTCCGGAAGCTCGGAGAGCGATACGCATAGCTTCCCTATCCTTTGCATCCTGTATCTCTTTTTCCGTAAGTTCCTTATTTTCAATTTGAATACCAGCTTTTCTGGCACACCATTCAAGTGCTTCAGCAAAAGAAAGGTTCTCGTGTTCCTGAATAAAAGCGATAACATCTCCTCCCTTGTCACAGACAAAACATTTAAAAGTTTGTCTGGCCGGACTAACTGTCATCGAGGGATGGGTATCAGGATGGAAGGGACAGATTCCAACATAACTGGATCCCTTCTTCTTGAGAGAGACAAATTCATTGATGATATCAACTATATTGAGAGCTGACTTTATCCGATCAATGGTCTGTTTATCAATCATAATTCATCATTATTAAATATATTCAACTGGCGCGCTTCGAAGGCTTCCTGGAGTGTGATCCCGAAATAATCGCAGAGCGAGAGATATTCTTCATTTGTGATGGGTTTACGCCCGTAATATAAATCCCAAAAACGCATCTGATTGATGCCTACCTCTTTATAAAATGGACGATTGGGCATGAAGTTCTCCGGGTGTTTGAACTTCAGGCTCAATATTTCTTGTACCAGGTTTCGTTTGACGACCTGGCGAATGACGATCTTGCGTCGATGCATGAATAGCTGGACTGCCAATTCAGACCGCCCAACGGATACAGCCATCTCAGACAAGGTGAGTTTTCCGGCATTATCCCGGATATATTTTTCCTCTTCTGGAGTCCATCTACCGTTATTCATCTTTTAGTTCTATTATAAATTCGACAATTATCTTCAGTAAGTTCATAATCCGGATGGCTATCGATGTAGAAACTGCAGATACCAAGAAACGTTTCACGTCTATAAACCGGTACTGAACCTACGATATCATAGTAATGGTTTGGTTGTAACTTATCCAAGGCAGTGAAGACACGTTGCTTGTATTCATTAAAGCCATCTATACCCATATTGAAAACTGCTACTTCAGCCCAATCCGGACTAAGTGTTATTCCAGGTTCTTGAGTTCTTTCGCTTGTTTTTCCCATTGTAGTATTGTTGAAATTGGTAAGTCATACTTCCGCTGACGTACATTAGATCTCTGCGAAAAACAATGGCCCGTAGCGTCCCACCGTACTTTCTTATGATAAATTGCCGTTTTTCGCTGGCCATCGATTGTCACTTTCTTGGAAATAGGAACTGTACCGATAACTTTCCGCACCTCTCTCGATTTATCGGTATATTTAATTTCCTTAATTGTATAGCCACATATTTTAATGGCTTCTTCAAATATTTTAGTTGGGTACATAAATTATCAGTTATTAATCAATCTGCATCATATTCTACATCAATTATTTCTTCGGACTGATAAGCCACTGGCAATGTCATATCTTTCCGTAACATCCGCCACATATAGGTAATAGCGGTTTCCTCATCATCGGCATATACTTCCCGTATTCCGGAGTATGAACCGTAATAATATCTTATAGTGTATTTATTCATTATTGTACTGTTTTGAGGGTTATCGTTGATTCAATATTAATTCCAATTCATCGGGGAATACATAATCGTAGCCTTTAGGATTTTGTTTATGTGTCACATAAACGTCCCCACGCTGCAAATAGTGAATCCCTCGCCAATTATTTCTTTCTTCTATTACAGCAATGATATATCTTTCTAAATAATCGTCATTGACTTTGTAAGTAAACCCACATACAACACCCTTATATTTTGTAGTTTCAATCTCCATTCCTCCATACTTTTGATACAGAGACTCCATTTTATCATAACTGCTATTATTGCTCATATCTGATCATTTTTGAATAATGTTTAAGCGATAATATTTAATAAATTCGGATATGCTTTTTAAAAAGAAATCCGAGGCATTATCTGAAATAAGGCAAGCCGTCTTATTAGGGGTTGTTTTAGGATTAATATAATCCTTATCAATTACAAATACCGCGTATTGTCCCCCTCTCAGAATATGCTGTATAGCTTTTATTTTTTGTTTAAACCTTTTCATTTTCATTCCTTCGGCTGTTAATCAATCTTCCCCCTCTATAAAGAGGGTATAATTTTTTCTATCATCAAATGACCTATATTTTTTTATAGCATCTCTTCTTTGATAAATCAGGTGTTTCATAGTCGTCAATAACCAACCACGAAAACCGTTAACGTTCCTGTCTCTATTAATGATATGGTCTATTAAAATTCCCCGTGCGGCACTCCATAATTCATTAAGGGCCGAATTTCCCAGTTGAAATCGTTTAGAACATCTGTCCAGTACATCTTTCCGGTAATATTCGATACGTGCACAAACGGGAGATATCTCCCCTGTATCCCAGGCAACCATTAATATAGAGAGGTCCTGGTAAATCTCCCTTTGATAAGTTTCCACAGTTTGGCGATCGTATCTTCTATAGGATTTCTTACGTGCCATCTCTAAAAAGGATTGACTGTCCCAAACCTTAAGATCCTTCAAACTGCTTCCCTGAATAAACACGTTTTCCAAACGGTCATAAGCAATATCATTAAAGAGAGAGTACAGTAGCTTCCCAAGTCTCCACCTCGTTTCGATCCCGTTGACGTGAGTAATTACTACGCCTCTCGAGGTATCCAAAAATTTATCTTTTCCGTTTTTTAGAATGCGTTTAAAACGCCCCAAGTCGCTGAGCCAATAGTCTGGACAGCCCGGAATAGGTTTCCATATTTCTTGCATATCTTATTTGTTATTATCAATTTATCTCTATCTTATCTGTTGATTCTCCTTCTTTTTGTAAGGCATCAACTAAAACAGATGCTATTGTACAATGAAAGCCCTTATGCTCTTTAAGGTTATTAGGGTTACCAGTTATATTGATATCTAAAGTTTCCTTCTTCAAGTCATTACAGAGATTAATTATTATTTTTTCCCCATTTTCATTTTCAATGGTCACTTTACAACTTTGCTTTTTCATTTCATATTATTATTATGCCAGTAATTGATCATCTGAGATACGCTTTTAACCCCAATTTTTACCTTGATATTTTCTCGGTGTCGATTAACCGTTGGTATAGATATGGCAAGCTCTTGAGCGATTTCTTCGGTCTGCATGTTATCCACAATTAACCGATATACCATCATCTCACGATCGGTCAATTCAGTAGTTAGTTTGGGCTTACAGATAACTCCTTCAAAAAGGCATTCTCCCCGGAGAGGACATTTAACCTCCTCGAAATCGTAATTACCAGATGCATCAATATCATAATTGAATTGATCATATTCACCAAAATTGCATCGAATAAAGCGATGCACAATCCGGAATTCATAATAGAGCTTATTGCGAGAACTCTTTGAATAAATTTCCAAAAGTTTATTGTAGGCTTGAACATATCTATCCCGAATAAGAGAAAGAACATTATCTATAAGCTCGCGTTCAGATTCAGTAAAAACACGTGCAGGTTTGTTCTCTTCCTTGATCATAACCTCACCATCAGGCGTATTATAGAATTCGACGTTTCGGTATTTCATAAGATTATGATTTAGCAAATATTGAAGCCTTATAATCTGATACCATTTTCTCAAAGAGATTTCGTTCCAATGGCCTAAAGGAGTCATTGCGTAACTTCGCATAAAATGTCGTATATGCCATCCCTGTAGCATCCATGTATTCTTTCCGCAATGCAATTTTGTCTTCTTCAGATAAAGCATCATAATGGTCTTTAAGTACCATTTTTTGAGATTCCTCAGTTTTCTTCATGTTAATACATTTTTTAGTTCTATATTTATACTGCAAACATAAATAATAGTTTTATATAATACAAATTATAGTATATAAAACAATCTATTGTTTGCATTATTTAGACCAATTATAAACTAAAGTTATGTTTGTAGGAGAGAGAATAAATAATCTTTTGGAAGAGAGAGGAATTACTAAGGTAAAATTATACACTACCTTAGGTATTAGTGCTCCAGGATTAGATAAAATGATTGCAGGAGCCAATGTAAGAGTAGGTAGCCTTGAGAAAATTGCTGATTTTTTTAAGGTATCAATGGATTATTTCTTTGATAGAGAGATAGATAACACATCTATCAAAATTGGACATCATGTTAAAGGTAATGGAAATAATGTATCTGGAGATATTGCCTTGAGTGAATGTCAGAAAGAGGTATCTCACCTAAAACAACTGCTTGAAGAGAAAGAAAGAACTATTCAAATTCTTTTAAAACAATAATAAAAGAAAAATTGAAATTCTAAAATGTTTTCTGAGGACAAATCTCGGACAAATAATAAGATTATTAACATAGTTATGAAGGAGTAAGTAACTGATTCTCAAAGCACAGTCCATCTATTTTTTTAAACAGGAAAGTCAGGCCTCCGCAACTAAATAGAAGAAGAAAGGCTGATAATTAATCGATTATCAGCCTTTTTTATTTTATATCGAGATAAGGAGCAGAGCCGGAATCGGGGGTCAGTCCTATTTTTTTTAACTTGATTAATCTTTTATATAAAAGAAAGAATCTTTTAGTTAAAACAAAAACCGATTGAGAGTGTTTTAATGATAGAGTTCAATTTTTGATAATTAAAAGATGTAAATTGTGGTGACTCTATGCAATTAGTTACTATTTTTGTCCCGAAAATCGAAAAGAGAGTTTATCAATAAAAATAGGACGATGAGAACTTCTGTAAAATTCATATTAATGTTTGTTCTGCTGATGCTATCCTTTAGCATAAGTGGAAATGCATTGAATATTACGGAATGCTCTCATAAATCGGTTAATTCCTGCCAGGTTTCCGCATCTTCTTTGGATGCTAACTATTCTTATCGCTATGGCAGTGATATCACCGGTTTTGATAAATCACAAACTCTATCTGTCTCTGATGTTGAATTGGGTTTTAAACCTGTTTCTGAAACATACTCTTCTAATAACCTCCGTCTGCGCAGAATTCTTGAAGATTCTGACCTTTTCAAAGACACCATGCGTAAGTGGTGCCTGGTAAGAGAGAATTTGTTGGTATTAGACCAAAGTAAGTCTTATTATTCGGATAAAGATCCGCATTATGCGTCTATAAGCTGCCACTACTACATTTTTGCTTTGAGACGTATTCTTATTTAATTCCTAACTTACTATACTGCTGTGTTTGACAATACAGCCTCATTTTTAGAATGAGGCAGTAGGGTTTGGCCTGTGGTGTGTCTAATCGTATTTACTTTAAATTCTTAATAACAAATTCTTTAACAAAAAAAACTTTATTATGGAAACTACTCAAAAAAAGTCAACTAAGATTGTAGGTATCAAGAATGCCGGATTGGTTATTATCTGCTGTTTTATTATAGCAGTGTGTATCTATCATTTTATTTTGGGAAATCCCACTAACTTTATGAACAATGACCCTAACAACCATCCGCTTCCGGGAAATTTTATGGGAACCATTTACAAAGGTGGTGTGATTGTGCCTGTTATCCAAACGTTATTGCTGACTGTATTGGCATTGAGCATTGAACGCTATTTTGCTCTTCGTTCAGCTTTCGGTAGAGGTTCTTTGGTTAAATTTGTATCTAACATTAAAGAGGCTTTGTCGGTAGGGGACCTTCGGAAAGCTCAGGAAATCTGTGACAAACAGCGTGGCTCTGTAGCAAACGTTGTAACTTCTACACTACGGAAGTATGAGGAAATGGAGAATGAATCTTCTCTCTCAAAAGATCAGAAACTACTTGCCATCCAAAAGGAACTGGAAGAAGCTACGGCGCTTGAACTTCCAATGATGGAACAGAATCTTCCGATCATTGGTACTATTACTACTTTGGGTACTTTGATGGGATTGCTTGGTACGGTTATCGGTATGATCCGTTCGTTTGCCGCTTTGGCTGCAGGTGGTTCTGCTGATTCAATGGCCTTGTCGCAAGGTATTTCTGAGGCTTTGATTAACACAGCTTTCGGTATTCTTACCGGTGCGTTGGCAGTTATCTCTTATAACTACTATACAAACAAAATCGATAAGTTGACTTACAGTCTCGATGAGGTCGGTTTCTCTATTGTGCAGACTTTTGCAGCTACTCATAAATAATTTAGAATCTACTAAATTCTGACAATAATGGGCAGAGCGAAAATTAAAAAGAAAAGTACGTTCATCGACATGACAGCGATGAGTGACGTTACGGTACTGTTGCTTACTTTCTTTATGCTGACCTCTACGTTTGTGAAGAAAGAGCCGGTACAAGTGACAACACCCGCTTCGGTTTCGGAAATTAAAATTCCCGAGAAAAATATTCTTCAGATATTGGTCGATCCGAACGGAAAGATATTTATGAGTATGGACAAGCAGTCCGACCTGAAAGCGGTATTGGAGAGCATGGGACAGGAATATGGTGTCACATTTACTCCGGAACAGGAAAAGAAATTCATGTTGGCCTCTACTTTCGGAGTGCCGATGAAAAACATGAAAACCTATCTCGACCTGCCGACCGACAAACAGGACGCAGTACTGAAGAACGAAGGTATTCCTTGTGATAGTCTTGATAACCAATTCAAATCATGGGTGCGTAATGCACGCGCGGTGAATTCTGATTTACGTATTGCAATCAAGGCTGATGCGGATACTCCTTATTCTGTGATTAAAAATGTTATGAATTCACTTCAGGACCTCAGAGAGAATCGGTACAACCTGATTACTTCTCTGAAAACGACTTCTGAAAACTAAAAACGAACAACTATGAGTGCTGAAGTACAAGAAAGCGGTAAAAAGAAGGGGAATAGCAAACAGAAGAAGATGACGGTTCGCGTAGACTTTACGCCTATGGTGGATATGAATATGTTGTTGATCACTTTCTTTATGCTTTGTACCTCGCTGAGTAAACCTCAGACGATGGAGATAAGCATGCCGAGCAATGATAAAAACATCACCGAAGAACAGCAAAGCAAGGTGAAAGCTTCACAGGCAATCACTCTGTTACTGGGCCCCGATGACAAACTATATTATTATGAAGGAGAACCTAATTACAAGGATTATACTTCGCTGAAAGAGACGACGTATAAACCGGATGGATTACGGGGGATACTCCTGAAGAAAAATGCGACTGCTGTCAGACAAGTCAATGATCTGAAACAGAAAAAGCTGGAACTTAAGATATCAGAGGATGAATTTACGAAGCAACTTTCTGAAATAAAGAGTGGAAAGAATACTCCTACAGTCATCATTAAGGCAATGGATAATGCATCGTATAAAAATCTGATTGACGCTCTCGATGAAATGCAAATATGTAATATTGGTAAATATGTGATAACGAACATTGCTGAAGCCGACGAGTTTCTGGTGAAGAACTTTGAAAGCAAGGGTGAACTTTCACAGAATATTGCCGACTAAAATGTAACACCAAAAAATAGAAAAGTAAAATGGCAAAAATAGATTTAACTTCTTTTGAATGGTGTGAGCTGATTTTTAAAGGCAAAAATAAAGCTTACGGTGCCTATAAAATGCGTGCCGATTCACCCAAGCGTCACAACGTGGCAATGGTCATTGTGTTGATAATAGCTTTAGTAGGTTTTAGTCTTCCGACCTTAATCAAAATGGCTACTCCGAAACAAAAAGAGGTAATGACGGAAGTTACCACTCTGTCGCAATTGGAGGAACCGGAAGTGAAGCAGGAAGAGATGAAAAGAGTAGAGCCGGTGGCACCACCACCGCCTGCTTTGAAGAGCTCTATTAAATTTACCGCTCCGGTGATCAAGAAAGACGAAGAGGTACATGAGGATGACGAGATTAAGAGTCAGGAAGAACTTACACAAACCAAAGTCGCTATATCCATTGCCGACGTGAAGGGTAACGATGAAGCAAACGGTAAGGATATTGCCGATTTGAAGCAGGTGGTTACTCAGGCAGAGCCGGCCGAAGAACAAGTTTTCGATATGGTAGAACAGATGCCCACATTCCCCGGTGGAACTACAGAATTGATGAAGTACATCGGTGAACATCTGAAATATCCTCCCATTGCGGCTGAAAACGGTACACAGGGAAAAGTGATCTGTCGTTTTGTGATTGGTAAGGATGGCCAAGTGAGGGATGTAACCATCGCGCGTTCGTTGGATCCATATTGCGACAAGGAAGCCATTCGTGTTATCAAATCAATGCCTAAGTGGATTCCCGGAAAACAGAACGGTAAAGCCGTAGCTGTAAATTTCACAGTACCTATTGTCTTTAAACTACAGTAATTATGACTAAAAAACAATTTTGGCTGATCGGTGCGTGGTCCTTGATTGCACTATCTGCTTGTAGCTCGAAACCCAAAGACGGACTGACAGACACTTATACATCGGGTGTAATAGCTATTACTGCTGACGAAAGTTTCCAACCCATTGTTCAGGAGGAAATTGATGTGTTCGAGGGATTGTTTCCTTTGGCCGGAATTGTTCCCCGTTATACTACTGAGGTAGACGCTATCAACCAGCTCCTGAAGGACAGTGTACGTTTGGCTATCACCACGCGTACACTGACTCCGGAGGAGATGAACTCTTTTCATAGCCGGAAATTTTTTCCCCGGGAGATAAAACTGGCTACTGACGGTTTGGCTCTGATTGTCAATAGACAAAACGCCGATTCGTTGATTTCAGTGCGTGATATCCGCCGTATACTGACGGGACAGGTACAAAAGTGGAAAGAGCTCTATCCTGCGTCGGGGTTGGGTGATATCCAACTCGTCTTTGATAACAAAAACTCAAGCACGGTACGCTTTGCGGTTGACTCCATTTGTAAGGGAGCTCCTCTGTCTGATAAAGACGTAAAGGCTCTGAAAACAAATCAGCAGGTGATTGACTATGTTGCACATACACCTGATGCAATCGGAGTGATTGGAGTCAATTGGCTTGGAAACCGAAGTGATACCACTAACTTGTCTTTCCGTGATGAGATCAGAGTGATGTCTGTCAGTGCAGACGATGTGGCTACGGTAGAGAACAGTTATAAGCCTTATCAGGCTTATCTGTACTATGGTAACTATCCGTTGGCACGGCCTATTTATGTATTATTGAACGATCCCCGTAATGCACTGCCCTGGGGATTCGCTTCTTTTCTCACATCTGACAGAGGGCAGCGGATTATATTAAAGTCCGGACTCGTTCCGGCTACTCAGCCGGTTCGTATTGTGGACGTGAAAGACGAATAATAACTAAAATTGAATTACAATGAAACGATTTCAACTGTTTTTAGTAGGAGCATTTGTAGCAGCCGGTCCGCTTTTTGCGCAATCGGCAGATGCTGATTGGCACAGTGAGGTTGCCAAAGTGAAAGAACTTATTCAGACTAATCCGGCGCAAGCTTCCGAGGAAGCCGCACAATTGCTGAAAGGTAAAAATAAAAAAAATACGGATCTTCTGATTGCCATTGGACAAGCCTATTTGGAAGCCGGTAAAATTAATGAGGCCGAAGCCTATGCTGCTCTTGGACAGAAAGCTAACAGCAAATCTGCTGCGGTTTCGGTGCTGCAAGGTGACATTGCCGTAGCTAAGAAAGATGCCGGAAAAGCTTGTCAGTTATATGAGCAGGCTATCTATTTTGATCCTAATTATAAAGAAGCCTATCTGAAGTTCGCTGACGTATATAAGGGGGCTAGTCCGCAACTTGCTATCGAGAAGCTGGAACAACTGAAAAACCTTGATCCTTCGTGCGTGGCTGCCGATAAAAAATTGGCAGAGGTTTATTATCTGAATAATAAATTTGATAAAGCGGCCGAAGCTTATGCGCATTTTATCAATACACCGGAGGCTACGGAAGATGATTTGACGAAATACTCTTTTGCGCTTTTTTTGAACCATGATTTTGAGAAATCACTTCAGATAGCTTTGATGGGTTTACAGAAGAATCCGCGTGATGCTGCATTCAATCGTTTGGCTATGTATAACTATACCGACCTGAAACGCTATGATGAAGCTATGAAAGCGGCGGATGCGTTCTTTAAGGAGTCCGATAAGGCAGATTTTTCTTATCTTGATTATATGTATTTCGGCCATCTGCTCAATGCCGTGAAGAAGTATGATCAGGCAGTTGAAGCTTATATGAAAGCGATCACGCTTGATCCCGCTAAAACAGATTTGTGGCGTGAAGTTTCTTCTTCTTATGAATTGAATAATGAATTTACAAAGGCAATAGAGGCCTATAAAAAATATAGCGAATCGTTGAGTGCCGACAAGCGTACCCCTGACGTACAGTTCCAAATAGGAAAGCTTTATTACGAAAAGGGTACGCAATCGGATACGTTAACCGTTTCGCTGGATGAGCGGAAGGCGGCTCTTGTTTCTGCCGATTCCATTTTTACTGAGATTGCTAAAGTGGCTCCGGATAGTTATCTGGGTAACTTCTGGAGAGCACGTACTAATTCCGCGTTAGACCCGGAGACCACTCAAGGGTTGGCTAAACCTTATTATGAAGAGGTGGCTGCCTTCTTGATTGATAAAAATGACCCGAGGTACAACTCAGCTTTGATTGAGTGTTATAGTTACTTGGGATATTATTATCTGGTAGCTAACAAACTTCCTGAATCTAAGGAGTATTGGAATAAAATTCTGGCTATAGACCCCGCTAATGCTACTGCTAAACGTGCATTGGATGGCATCAAATAGTAATAATTTTAGTTGTTTGTCGTGTAGGAGGAGTGGAGAGTGATTCTTAGCTCCTCCTTTTTTAGTTTCTTTCTTATCCTATATCCGCTTTGGTTTCATCTTCTACTTTTAGAGCGTTGCTATAAGTATTGGTTTTGATTTTATGATTTTCCTTTCGTATCGATAGAATATCGAATGTATAGCGCTGATAATAAGTGAAATAAGAAAATTATCTAAAAAAACATTGCCAATTCGGTTGTAATATTCATATATTTATCTACTTTTGTGGTGTACTATTGTACTAATACACATAAACTCATAAATAAATGAAGATGATTACAGTAGAAAATCTTTCCTTTCTTTATCGTAAATCGAAGCGTGCCGTTTTGCATGACTTCTCTCTGTCACTTGAAAAGGGGCGGGTTTACGGATTACTTGGCAAAAATGGTGCAGGCAAATCTACACTACTCTATCTGATGAGTGGGCTGCTCACTCCTAAAAGTGGAAAAGTGGTCTATCATGATGTTGACGTACGCCGCCGGCTTCCCATCACTTTGCAGGATATGTTTTTGGTTCCTGAAGAATTTGATCTTCCTCCGGTTTCGCTAATTAGCTATATAGAGTTAAACAGTCCGTTTTATCCCCGTTTCAGCAAAGAGGATATGGTGAAATATCTGCACTATTTTGAAATGGATATCAATATTGATCTGGGGGCACTCTCTATGGGGCAGAAGAAAAAAGTATTCATGAGCTTTGCGCTAGCCACTAATACATCTTTGTTGTTGATGGACGAACCGACCAATGGACTTGATATTCCTGGTAAAAGTCAGTTCCGGAAGTTTATTGCTTCGGGTATGACAGATGATAAAACGATCTTGATTTCTACCCATCAGGTGCGTGACATTGATAAGGTGCTCGATCATGTGTTGATTATGGACAATAGTCGGGTATTGCTGAATGAATCTACTATGAGTATTTGCGATAAACTGTTTTTTACTGAAAGCGAAAACCGGGAGTTGTTACAGTCGTCTTTGTTTTCCACTCCCTCTATTCAAGGTAATTTTTTGCTTTTGCCTAATGAATCGGGCGAAGATTCAGAGATTAACCTGGAATTATTATTTAATGCTACCTTGGCAGTTCCCGAAAGGATTTCTGCATTGTTCCACTCTAAACAAACATCAGTTGAGTAAGTGACTCACCCAATCAACTGTTGAACTAAAAATATTAATTCATTAGAAACAGAATTATGATACGAGATACTTTTTTCAGTCAAACGCGTTTTGTGAATCTTTGCCGTAAAGAGATGGTGGAGAATTGGAAGTCCAATCTGCTTCGTGTTGCGTTGATGTATGGTGCTATGGCGGTGATAATGTTATGGAGCGGATATTTAAGTTACCAGGCAGTAGGTCAAGATACAGATAGTACCTGGGAGTTCAATCTGGTGATTTTTATGTGGGGGCTTTGTGTATTCGGTTGCTTGAGTGCTTCGTTCACAATGGAGAGGATGAAATCGAAAACCGGGCGGCTCTCTGTTCTGATGACTCCTGCTACATCGTTTGAAAAATACTTTTCCCGTTGGTTGGTATTTACGGTTGTTTTCTTAATTGTTTTTCTGATTACTTATAAACTGGCGGATTATACAAAAGTATTGGTATACTCTTTGGTTTATCCGGAAAATAACGCAATTGCGATTACTCCGTTATCTCATCTGTTTGGTGAAAATACGGATTATTATACAGTATTCAAGCATACCCATACATTTGTATTAATGATTGCAAGCTATTTCTTCTGTCAGTCTTGCTTTGTACTGGGCAGTTCTGTTTGGCCTAAGAATTCGTTTATCAAAACATTTTCTGCCGGAATGATTATATTCATTGCTTATGTATTGATTGTGGTCGGATTTGCCAAGTTGATATGGCCGGATCAAATAAGTTACAATCCGGATATGAGCGAGGAGACTGCTTTTGCTTGTCTTTCAGCAATAGCTGTTCTTTTCACTCTGACTAACTGGACACTTGCGTATTTCCGTTTCAAGGAATCTGAGATTATTAATCGAATGTAACAAACTCTTACGTTTATGAATTTTAAAGAAAGTAAAGCCATTTATCTGCAAATAGCAGATCGAATCTGTGACGAGATTCTTCTCGGACAGTATCAGGAGGAAGAACGAATTCCTTCTGTAAGGGAGTATGCAGCTATGGTGGAGGTAAATGCCAACACGGCCATGCGTTCGTTCGATTATCTTCAGTCACAAGATATCATTTACAATAAACGGGGTATTGGTTATTTTGTTTCTTCCGGCGCAAAGGAGCTGATTTTTTCACTTCGTCGGGAGACTTTTCTGAAGGATGAACTTGAGCATGTATTCCGTCAACTCTATACACTTGGAGTTTCGGATGACGAGTTGTTGACTATGTACCGTAACTTTATGATGAAACAAAAATAAAAACGAAATTTTATGAAACGTACTACATATATATTTATTGGCATACTTGTTTCGGTACTCGTGATACTGATGGCAGGTGTCGTTTATATTTCTTTCCAGAAATCAGAAACTAATTCGTATACACTCACTTTGTCGGAGAAGATACTTAGAACAGAGTTTTCCGGTATCCGTGCTGTCAAAGTGTATGCAAACGACACGCGTCGTGTGTGGTTGGACGAAGCTTGTGTGAATGTTGTTTCTTCTACAGATGGAAAAACCAGACTTTTAAGTCCGGAATCCGAATATCTGAAAATCAGTCAGAATGCAGATACATTGGTCATTTGCCTGGATTTGACAACTTATGATCTTCCTAAGCAAAAAAAGGAGTATCTTATTCCGGCCCTGCAAGCTAAAGGATTACAACTGACCATAGAAGCCGACTCTAATCTGGCTTTTGTGGCTAATGCTATTCGTGGATTACGTACGAGAATCGATAGGTTGCATGCCGACTCTTTGACTACATATATAAGAGGAGGGGAATTACGTTTGGACTCTTGTGAGATACGTGCTTTTTGTGTCGATGGAGATGGAGTGACATTTAATGCTCATCAATCAATTATTCCCCATCTCTATTTAGATTTGGATGGCGTCAGGAATTGGGGCGTTCATGAATCTGTAATTGGTACTGAACATCTGACCGGAAGTGGAGTTTATCATAATAACTTGCAGAGGGGTGAGTGTAAAAAGATGATCTGGACTCCGAAGAAAGAGGACGCCGAATTGAGATTAACTATACGGGAGAAGGGAAGTTTGATACTTCAAGAAGAATAAAAGAAGAAATTATTAATACATAATTGAAGGAAGGATGTAGTAGAGAGTATTTTAGTTTTCTTGCTGCATCCTTTTTCAGTTATTTGAAGTTGAAAGCTATGAAGAATTTTCGAGTGGCAATACGGAGGTCTTATTTATCGGTCATCCTTTTGCTTTTGGCATTGGTATGCTATCTTTTGTATCCTTTGGAAATACCGGCTCTTTCTTCAGAATCGGCTATAGAAATTGATCGGTATGTTCATTCCGTGCCATGTACTGTACAGATGCCGGATACCGCTACTGATTTCTTGTGCTTCTTGGATGAAGAGTTAAAAAACAAGCAAATCTTATTGTTAGGTGAGCAGTTGCATCAGGATGGAGCCACCTTGCAAATGAAAACCAGGATGGTTCGTTATTTACACGAGAAATTAGGATATAATGTTATACTATATGAAACTGGCTTATATGACATGTATCTTATGAATCAGGATGGTCGTCAGCGGATGAATCCATCTAAAGCTGTATGGACATTTTGGTGGGGGAGTAATGAGACAAAATCATTATGGGAATATTATCGCTCCCAGCCTTCTATTGCCTTGGATGGCTTCGACTGCCAGTTAACCAATTATGGACAAGGAAGGAAACACATGGAATCCGTTGAGAAGTATTTAAATGGTTACTCTTCTTCTCTTTCGGATTTCCCGTATGTGCAACGCTTCTTCTTGCAGATGAGTGAGTTTAATGGAAACTGGAATTATTTCGGATACCGGCTTGATAGGATGTTAAAAGACTCCATTGTTCAGGATTTTAATAAATTGGAAAATAGAATTCATGAGGAGTCAAGATATTCTGTGGAAGATGGTTTGCATCAGCGTTATATTGCAGGACTGAAACTACGGTATGAGAGCATATGGAAGTATCGGAATGTCGGTGATTTAACACGAATGAACCTACGCGATTCTATTATGGCCGATAATTTGACTTGGTTGGTAGACTCGGTTTATAAAGACCAAAAAGTGATTGTATGGTGCGCTAATGTGCATGTATTCAACCGGGGGAGGATGCAGGTTGACTCGACCAGATTCACCTCTATGGGACAAAGGTTAAAAATACATTTTGGAGACCGGATGTATACAATAGCATTTACTTCGTATGCACGAAGAAACACTGACGGCGGCATACGGGATCCGCTTAGTACGTTGTCACTCGAGTATTTGCTACATCAGAGAAAAGTCGGGTTTGCTTATTTAAATTTCAATGAACTACCCGTGGATAGCAGATGGAGACAAGCGTTTATCTCGGGTTTGGATCAAGGTGCAAGTCTTTCGGAAGTTTGGAGCGAACAAATGGATATGCTATTCTATATCGACCTGAATTATGATGTATATTACGATAAAACTTTTATAAATAAAATGTATAAATGGGCAAAATAGAGATAAGAAATCTCTGTTTCCGATACGGCAAACAGATGGTACTCAATAATCTGAATCTGGATATTCCGGAAAATGCACTCTATGGATATTTAGGTAATAATGGTTCCGGAAAGACAACTACGATTCAAGTATTACTTGGCTTAGCTCGTCCTGTTAAAGGTGAGGTATTATATGATGGACAGCCATTTCGAGATCAGAGAGAAAAACAATTAAGGAAGATAGGCTTATGCCCGGGAGAACCATTCTATTATGATAATCTTACGGGGTATGAACACCTTGCGTATTTAGACCATATTTATCATTGTGGAAGGACCGCTATCAATAAAGTATTGGCAATCACGGGAATTGAGAATGCCAGAAACAAGAAGCTTCGACACTATTCCACGGGTATGATACATCGATTGGGAATGGCTATGGCTTTATTGCATGATCCGGATATACTGTTTCTGGACGAACCGCTCAATGGACTTGATCCGGAGGGGATACATTCTATAAGAGAGTTACTTTTACAGCTGCATCAAGAGGGTAAAACCGTTTTTTTATCCAGTCATTTACTTGATGAAGTAGAAAAAACTTGTACCCATGTTGGTATCCTTCAGCATGGCTGTTTATTGTATCAAGGAGATTTATCGGAATTACTGAACAGTATAGAGAAAAGAATCCATATCAGGTTGGACAAGGTGGATTTGTTACATTCGGTATGTAAAGAGGTCCAAATTGACAGCCGGATCAAGTCGGAGTCAATATTGGAAGTTATCCTTTCCAATGATACTACCTATGACAGGCTTATTGAGCTACTGGGGCAGGGCGGTTATCATATATCTGCTATTCAACCTTTGGAGAATACTTTGGAATCGGTTTATTTAAAATTAACTTCACAAACAAAATGAGGATATTAAGAGACTTACAAAATGTCATAGCATCAGAATATTATAAAACACGTCACGATGTAGCTGCAAAGTTATTTCTATTCTTCCCGGTGTTGTTGACAGTAGCTTTCATTGTGTATGATTTATGGAATCTGAGTCAGGAAGGCTATGACGGTACGAACTTGTGGATATACAATATCGGACGTACGTTATTCATGTTTTACGGTATGTTGTATCCATTAATGGCAGCCTTGTTTTGTGCGGCCTATATAGGAAAAGAGTTTAAAAATGACAATTACCTTCTCTTGTTTTTATTTCCTGTTCCCAGAGGCACTGTTTATGTAGCTAAACTTATTTACCTTATATCAATGACATTCTTGTCAGTTCTTATCGCCTATGTTGCTTTTATGTTATCAGGCTTTATTTTGGGCGTTTGTTTACCGTCAATGGGCTTTCAAAATTTTGATGTGAGAATTTTAGTGATTTCTGTCTTCTTTCGTGTTTTTATTGGGCTATTGCCTATCCTTGTTATTCAATATGTGTTTAGTTTCTTGTTTAAGAATTATGCTTTAGCACTGGGATTTAGTTTTTTTATGACTGTGTTTTCGATGATTGCGAGTAATTGGCGTTACATTAATTTTATTCCGTATTCCTCCATTTTACATGCATACTCTTCATTTATGCAGCAAACGGTTTATTATTGGAAATCATTTGAAACCATTAATATCAGTTATTTTATAGTCTTTTCTATCGTGGGTTATATTTTATATAGGTATAAAAAATGGCGGTAGGATGATTCCTGGTAGTGAAGGGGTGAAGTTCTTTCCAGCTTACCGAAATGAATGAAGTGATTTTGTTCGGCAAGTGGTAAGAATGCTTATATTTGCAATATTCGTTCTTGTTAACCTAAAATTTACTTTACCATGATAGGATATAGAAACTTACTGATATCGTTATTTTGTAGTATGGCTGTTTCTGCTGCCGGACAGCCGCGCTTAGTAAAAAGCCTTGTGCCTGATATGCCATCGCAAGCTCCCGATTACTTTTGCACGTGGAATTTACAAGGCTATGTGGCCAGCTATAAAAGTACTGAACTGACCAGGGCTGCTATGACTGAAGATTATTTATTTGGGGACGGGCTTTATCAGAATTGGGTGGATTGTTATCCTGCAATCCGAAAAGATCTTTACTTTGTAATGGACGATTCGTGGGATATTCCTAAAGATGTGAATGATTCACCCAATCTTTATTTAGGTTGCGTAGAACTGAGTTCTGATCGTTTTCCGTCTTTTCGTGGAGATGCAGTGGAGCGTTTGAAACAATTATCGGAACAGATCAAGAGTAAAGGCTGGAAAGGTGTCGGTGGATGGATTTGTGCCCAGAAGGCAGAGACGCATGCAGCTATTCCTGAAGAGGAGTATTGGAAACAACGAATTAAAGCGGCAAATGCTGCCGGATTTGATTATTGGAAAGTTGATTGGGGAAAGGAAGACAGGAATGGGGAATGGAGAAGAAAGTTGACAGCTATCGGCAAGCGATATGCTCCCCATTTATATATAGAACATGCTTTGCAAAATGAATTTATTGAGTTTAGCGATGTTTTCCGGACCTATGATGTCGAAAATATTACGGCGCAGCCGATAACTATCCGGCGTATTTGTGATTTATTGCCTTATAAGACAGTCGAGGGAGCGAAAGGAATTATTAATTGTGAAGATGAACCTTATATTGCGGTAGGTTTAGGCTGTGCTATCGGTGTGATGCGACATCCGTTCGCAGGGACTTTGCCGGATGGGGCACAAGATTTTGTGTTTCCTCCGGTCGGACGTGATATTAAGCGGCGTCTGGATGAAGTCGTGCGTGGTGTCAGATGGCATCGGATAGCTGAGCCGTTTGCAGTGGGTTACGGGACTTTCGCCATCGACAGTGTGAAGTTAACCGATCATTGGATTCTACAGGAAAATGAGACTTGGAATAAGGGGCGTGCGGTGGGTGCAGATGTAACGGCCGATGCACCGGCGCGGGTTGCTCGGAATATGAAGTTACCGGAGGTATCCGGAGCTCCTTTGTCGGTTTGTCCGTTTGTGTTGGCTTCCCGATACCCCAATGGCGCTGTAGCCGTTTCTACTATAGGCCGTAATGTAGGACGTGAGTATGTAACCGAAAAGGTTGCTGTTTCGATATCCGTCGACCGTTGGGACATACCTATCGGACTATTTGGTTATTTCAAAGAAGTGACAATGGTGTTTCCTTCTCCATTGAAAACAGGAAAGCATACGGTTTTTGCGCAGGATCTGGCCGGTGAGAATCCGGTGGACATTACTTCCAATGTTGTAATCAAGGATAATCGATTGATAATTCCGGGAGAAGTAATTAGCCGGGTAGGACTTATGAATGCTTCAGAAGGAGATTGTTCTGATCCGGGGATGGTGATAAGGGTTATGTAGTTGAAGGATACGAATCTGGTCTCTCACTAAGATTTCAAACAGATACATCATTACTCTTAACATCTTGCCTTTAAGTCTATTATAACAAATCTCGGTTTCTTTATCTCAGCACAGATACGCGGGTTCATGAGCTCGGATATGGGGGATCAGATAGAGAACATACCATTTTTTATTAGATAGTAAGGAAAAACAGAATGCTCTAAACAGGATATCTGGTTAAGAAACGCCCATCTTACCATTATTAATTAGTATCTTAGCTATTGATATACTCCCAAATCAGCGGGTGGAAGATGCGGGTGGAAGATGGAAGATCGAAATGTATTTTCTGTAAGAGAGCAAGCCAGTATTCCGAATTCATCATTCTTATTATAGAAAAAAAAGTATATTGGAAAAGATTCTTTTGACTTCGCCTCCTATAAAACAAATTATTCAAAGCAGTGAAACTTCCTATATAAAACCCATTCATTCGCTTGAATCGCCTCTTTTGCAAGGCTCCGTGCCCCCGTGCCCCCAAAGGATGCGGAGATACCCACCTCTTCCAATAACCGTTATATAGGGCAAGAAAAGGCTATCGGATTTCCCATAGCCATCTCCATTAAGAAAGTGTTATCCGGAGGGCAGCCTGGCGCTCCCTTTCCTTCCGCCCCCGTATAAAACAAGTCATCCCCTCCGGTCTTTCGACCGAAGGGGATGAACCA
>ERZ1673748.649-NODE-649-length-44490-cov-8.705232_pt1 | contig 44490 bp, 23 predicted proteins | sample MGYA00580196_ERZ1673748 | MGnify/ENA primary metagenome ERZ1673748 (study PRJEB41218, sample SAMN15661796) | gut metagenome | host: Homo sapiens | place: Canada: London | collected 2015-08-20/2019-03-30 | study: EMG produced TPA metagenomics assembly of...
ACCTCCGTTAATAAGTGCCGCCAGACAGCGACCTGACATGTTAACGTGGTCTTTTGAGCTTTTATGGAAATTACAGCATGTTTCTTTGTACTTGTCTATCCTACTTGCTCGGCAGGACAGGCGAAAACAGCTTTCAAATATTCAGAGGTTTTTATCTCTGTAAATGATGTGCTGCTTATGGAAAGGGATTCCACTGTTCATTGGATGGTGAATAGCTAATTGTAACCATGCAATAGCGAACGGAACGGTGAGCGCAGTACACGGATTGCAGAAGCGCGGAATAAGGAACAAAATTATCGTTTCAGCACACTTCTTTCCTATCCTCACAAGGATTGGTTTAAGTGAGGGATTTCTGACTACTTTTCTGAAAGATGACATCTCAGAAGTACCCTTATGAAACAGGTTGGAAATCGGCATTTAACTGACGTATGAGCTGTACTTGTGCAAGGGCATGGACGCATCATTGCCCCTGATTTTTGCGTTGCTCACAGGGAAGCTAATTCCGGATTATCGACCTTAAATCGTACAAAATCCATCCTATCCATCTACCATCAACAAAGGCAACTGCAAAAGCAAAGGGGCATGTGCCTTAATGACACATACCCCTTTTGTCAGCAACCCTTGTCCGGCAACTGCCATAGTATTTGTTTCTCAAAACCTGTTTTATGGACAGCTACCGCAGGGCGCTCTTTTCAGTACGTTATGATAGGGATTGCTTACTCCTCCGTCTCGTCGGCAGGTTCTTCCGCAGACATGTTCTCCTCCATGGATACGCTGTCGGCAGCGCCCTCCTCAGGCACCAGCTCCTCAGCGAAATGGCGGTAGGCGTTCAGGCCGGCGCCGGCGGGGATCAGCTTACCGATGATGACGTTCTCCTTCAGGCCCACCAGATGGTCCACCTTGCCCTTGATGGCGGCCTCGGTCAGAACCTTGGTAGTCTCCTGGAAGGAGGCAGCGGACAGGAAGGAATCGGTGGCCAGAGATGCCTTGGTGATACCCATCAGCAGTTGGGTATAGGTGGCCTCCTGCAGCGGCTCACCGGTCTCGGCGTTGACCTCACCGGCGGCGATACGGGCCCGCACCTTGGCGTTCTCGTCCTCCACCTCCAGCACGTCGGCCATGGCGCCGGACAGCAGGCCGGTGGCGTCATTGGCGTCCTCCACACGGACCTTGCGCATCATCTGGCGGACAATGACCTCGATGTGCTTATCGTTGATGTCCACGCCCTGCTGACGGTACACCTTCAGGACCTCCTGAATGAGGTAGTTATGCACCGCCGAAGCGCCACGGATCCGCAGCACATCGTGGGGATTCAGTGCGCCGTCCTGCAGCTGGCGGCCCTTCTCGATGACCTCGCCGTCCCGCACCTGCAGACCGGTGTGGGGCATGGAGTAGGTCCGGGTATCGCCGTCGTCGGCGGTGACGATGATGTTCAGCAGGCTGCCCTTGGTGGCATCCTCGAAGCGGACCTTACCGGCGATCTCCGACAGGGTGGCCATCTTCTTGGGCTTGCGGGCCTCGAACAGCTCCTCCACTCGGGGAAGACCCTGGGTGATGTCGCCGCCGGCCACGCCGCCGGTATGGAAGGTACGCATGGTCAGCTGGGTACCGGGCTCACCGATGGACTGTGCGGCGATGATGCCGACGGCCTCGCCGGGTCCCACCGGCTTGGAGGTGGCCAGATTCATGCCGTAGCACTTGGCGCAGATACCGCTGTGGGCCTTGCAGGTCAGCACGGTACGGATCTCGGCGGAGTGGATATCGAACTTCTCCAGCAGGGCGGCGTCGTCCTCGGTCATCATGTGATCCTTGGAGATCAGCACCTCGTCGGTGCCGGGCTTCAGGATGTCCCGCACCGGGAAGCGGCCCTTGACACGCTCGGAGAACTTCTCGATGACCTGGCCGTTCTCGCTGATCTCGGACACCACGATGCCCTTGTCCACGCCGCAGTCATCCTCACGGATGATGACATCCTGGCACACGTCCACCATGCGGCGGGTCAGATAACCGGAGTCTGCGGTACGCAGAGCCGTATCGGCCAGACCCTTACGGGCGCCACGGGAGGAGGTGAAGTAGTCCAGCACGGACATACCCTCACGGAAGTTTGCCTTGATGGGGATCTCGATGGTCTTACCGGCGGTGTTGGCCATCAGGCCACGCATACCGGTCAGCTGACGGATCTGCTTCATGGAGCCACGGGCGCCGGAGTCAGCCATCATGAAGATGGGATTATACTTATCCAGACTGGCGGTCAGGGCGTCGGTAACGTCGTTGGTGGTCTTTTCCCACTCACGCACCACCAGCTTGTAGCGCTCCTCGTCGGTGATGAAGCCCATGTTGTACTGGTCCTCGATATCCACCACTCGCTGCTCCGTCTCGGCAATGAGGGAGTACTTCTTCTCGGGTACCGTCATATCCGCAATGGAGATGGTGATGGAGCCACGGGTGGAGTACTTATAGCCGGTGGCCTTGATGTTGTCCAGCACCTCGGCGGCGATGGTAAAGCCATACTGCTTGATGGTGCGGTCCACGATCTTGCCCAGCAGCTTCTTGCCGCAGGTCTCGGTGATCTCATAGTCAAAGAACTTATCGGAGGGCGTACCGTCCTCGTTGAAGCGCTTGACAAAGCCCAGATCCTGGGGGATGTTGCGGTTGAAGATGATCCGGCCGGGAGTCGCCCGCACCACATGGCGCAGCGTCTCGTCGCCCAGTTTCTTCTCCACCCGCACCCACACAGGCTGGTGGATGCCGATGATGTGCTCGTTGTAGGCCATCAGCACCTCGTCCTCGTCCCGGTAGATGTTGAGGCGGTTCTGCTCCTTCTCCTCGTCGGTGAGCTCGTCGTAGCTCTTACCGGCCAGCGCAAAGTCGATGCCCTCGGGCCAGAACTCGTCGTTGGTCATCTGGCACATACCGTTTTCAAACCGCTCGAAGGTCAGGTAGTAGGAGCCCAGCACCATATCCTGCGTAGGCACGGTGACGGGGCCGCCGTCCTGCGGACGCAGCAGGTTGTTGGCCGACAGCATCAGCAGACGAGCCTCGGCCTGAGCCTCGGCGGACAGGGGGACGTGGATCGCCATCTGGTCGCCGTCGAAGTCGGCGTTGAAGGCGGTGCAGTTCAGGGGGTGCAGCTTCAGGGCACGGCCCTCCACCAGCACCGGCTCGAAGGCCTGAATGCCCAGACGGTGCAGCGTAGGCGCACGGTTGAGCATCACGGGGTGATCCTTGATGATCTCGTCCAGAGCGTCCCACACCTCGGTGCGGCCCTTATCCACCATCTTCTTGGCGGACTTGATGTTGTTGGCGGAGCCGTCCTCCACCAGCTTCTTCATGATGAAGGGGCGGAACAGCTCCACGGCCATCTCCTTGGGTACGCCGCACTGGTAGATCTTCAGCTCGGGGCCCACCACGATCACGCTTCGGCCGGAGTAATCCACACGCTTGCCCAGCAGGTTCTGGCGGAAGCGGCCCTGCTTGCCCTTGAGCATATCGCTCAGGGACTTGAGGGCACGGTTATTGGCGCCGGTGACGGGACGGCCACGGCGACCGTTGTCGATGAGGGCATCCACGGCCTCCTGCAGCATCCGCTTTTCGTTGCGGACGATGATGTCGGGGGCGTTGAGCTCCATCAGGCGCTTGAGGCGGTTATTGCGGTTGATGACCCTGCGATACAGGTCGTTGAGGTCAGAGGTAGCGAACCGGCCGCCGTCCAGCTGCACCATGGGGCGCAGCTCCGGGGGGATCACCGGCAGCACGTCGATGACCATCCACTCCGGCTTGTTGCCGGACAGGCGGAAGGCATCCACCACCTCCAGCCGCTTCACCACACGGGCCTTCTTCTGGCCGGAGACGGTTTTCAGCTCGGCGTGGAGCTGCTGACTCAGGCCCTCCAGATCCACCTGCTGCAAAAGCTTCTTCACGGCCTCGGCGCCCATACCGGCATCGAAGTCATCCTCATACTTCTCCCGCATATCCCGGTATTCCTTCTCGGAGAGGATCTGGTTCTTCACCAGCGGCGTCTCACCGGGATCGGTGACGATATAGGCGGCGAAGTACAGCACCTTCTCCAGAATGCGGGGGCTGATATCCAGCAGCAGGCCCATCCGGGAGGGGATACCCTTGAAGTACCAGATATGGCTGACGGGGGTAGCCAGCTCGATGTGGCCCATGCGCTCACGGCGCACCTTGGCCCGTGTGACCTCCACGCCGCAGCGGTCGCAGATCTTGCCCTTATAGCGGATCTTCTTATACTTGCCGCAGTGGCACTCCCAGTCCTTGGTGGGCCCGAAGATGCGCTCACAGAACAGGCCGTCCCGCTCCGGCTTCAGGGTGCGGTAGTTGATGGTCTCCGGCTTCTTCACCTCGCCGTAGGACCACTCACGGATCATTTCCGGAGAAGCGATTCCGATTTTAATGGCGTCAAATGTTGCGTAACTCATAGTATGCTGCTCCTCCTGTCCTTAAAATTCTTCCCCGTCGCCGTCGTAGGAAGCGTCCACTTCCTCGTCGGCCACGTAGTCAAAGCCCGCATCCGCCAGCTCGTTGTCGTCGGCATAGCGGTTCTGGCGCTCGTCGTCGGCATCCATCCGGGCCAGATTGAAGGTATCCAGAGCGTCCTCGTCCTCCTTCAGCTCGATCTGGTTGCCGTCCTCGTCCAACACCTGAATATCCAGGCACAGGGACTGCAGCTCCTTCACCAGCACCTTGAAGGACTCCGGCACGCCGGGGGTCGGCACGTTGTGGCCCTTGACGATGGCCTCGTAGGTGCGGACACGGCCCGTCACATCGTCGGACTTGACGGTGAGGATCTCCTGCAGGGTGTAGCTGGCGCCGTAGGCCTCCAGCGCCCACACCTCCATCTCACCGAAGCGCTGGCCGCCGAACTGGGCCTTGCCGCCCAGAGGCTGCTGGGTGACCAGAGAGTAGGGGCCGGTGGAACGGGCGTGGATCTTATCATCCACCAGATGGTGCAGCTTCAGGAAGTACACATAGCCCACCGTGACCTTGTTGTCAAAGCGCTCGCCGGTGCGGCCGTCGTACAGCCAGCTCTTGCCCTCCGGGTCCAGACCCGCCAGCTGCAGAGCCTCAGAAATATCCTTATCGGTGGCGCCGTCGAAAATGGGGGTAGCCACCTTCCAGCCCAGAGTCTTGGCGGCGTAGCCCAGATGGACCTCCAGCACCTGACCGATGTTCATACGGGAGGGAACGCCCAGGGGGTTCAGCACGATATCCAGCGGCGTGCCGTCGGGCAGGAAGGGCATATCCTCCTGAGGCAGCACACGGGACACGACGCCCTTGTTGCCGTGACGGCCGGCCATCTTGTCGCCCACCTGGATCTTGCGGCGCTGAGCGATGTAGACACGGACCACCTGATTCACGCCCGGCCCCAGCTCGTCGCCGTTTTCACGGGTAAATACCTTGGCATCTACGATGATGCCGCTCTCGCCGTGAGGCACCTTCAGGGATGTATCACGGACCTCACGGGCCTTCTCGCCGAAGATGGCCCGCAGCAGGCGCTCCTCGGCGGTGAGGTCGGTCTCGCCCTTGGGGGTGACCTTGCCCACCAGAATGTCCCCGGCGTGGACCTCGGCACCCACCCGGATGATACCCCGCTCGTCCAGATCCTTCAGAGCATCCTCGCCCACGTTGGGGATGTCACGGGTGATCTCCTCAGGCCCCAGCTTGGTGTCACGGGCGTCGATCTCATATTCCTCGATATGGATGGAGGTATACACATCCTCCTTCACCAGCCGCTCGTTGAGCAGCACGGCGTCCTCGTAGTTGTAGCCTTCCCACGTCATGAAGCCTACCAGAATGTTGCGGCCCAGCGCGATCTCGCCCTCCTGCGTGGCAGGGCCGTCGGCCAGCACCGTGGGATCGTCGCCGCCGTGGACCCGCTCGCCCACGGAAACGATGGGCTTCTGGTTGATGCAGGTGCCGTGGTTGGAGCGCAGGAACTTGATGAGCTTATAATCCTTGGTCTCGCCGGCGTCATACTTGACGGACACGTTGGTGGCGTCCACCTTGGTGACGATACCGTCGCCCTCGGCCAGCACCGCCACGGCGGAGTCCAGGCAGATCTTGTGCTCCATACCGGTGCCCACGATGGGGGCCTCCGGCCGCAGCAGAGGCACGGCCTGCCGCTGCATATTGGCGCCCATCAGCGCACGGTTGGCGTCGTCGTTGGGCAGGAAGGGGATCATGGCCGTAGCGATGGACACCATCATACGGGGGGAGATGTCCATATAGTCCACGTACTCCGGCTCCACCTGAATGGTCTCGTCCTGATGGCGGCAGGTGATACGGGGCCCGATGAGGCAGCCGTTCTCGTCCACCGGCTCGGCGGCCTGGCAGACGATGTACTGATCCTCCACGTCGGCGGTCATATAGGTGATCTCGTCGGTGACACGGCCGGAGGGATGCTCCACCCGGCGGAAGGGGGCCTCGATGAAGCCGTACTCGTTGACCCGTGCATAGGTAGCCAGATAGGAGATCAGGCCGATGTTGGGGCCTTCAGGCGTCTCGATGGGGCACATACGGCCATAGTGGCTGTAATGCACGTCACGGACCTCCATGTTGGCACGCTCACGGGACAGACCGCCGGGTCCCAGAGCGGACAGACGCCGCTTGTGGGTCAGCTCCGCCAGTGGGTTGGTCTGATCCATGAACTGGCTCAGGGGGCTGGAGCCGAAGAACTCCTTGATGGCCGCCGTAATGGGCCGGATGTTGATGAGGCTCTGGGGCGTGACGATATCCAGATCCTGAATGGTCATGCGCTCCCGGATGACACGCTCCATGCGGGAGAAGCCGATGCGGAACTGGTTTTGCAGCAGCTCGCCCACGCAGCGCAGGCGGCGGTTGCCCAGATGGTCGATATCATCCTTGTTGACCAGTCCGTGGGCCAGAGCGTTCATATAGTTGATGGAGGCCAGAATGTCGTCCACGATGATGTGCTTGGGCACCAGATCGTCGGCGTGGAGCCTGCACTGCTCCATCAACTCCTCGCCGCTGTACTGGCCCAGCAGCTCCTGCAGCACGTCGAAGCGCACCCGCTCCTTGATGCCGCAGCACTCCTTGGGATCGAAATCCACGTAGCGGCTCATGTCGCACATCCGGTTGGTGAACACCCGGATCACATCGCCGCTGTCCAGCTTCACGGAGACCTCCGCCACGCCGATGGCGTCCAGCTCCCGGCACTCTGCGCCGGTGAGGACGTGGCCCTCGTCGAAGAGGATCTCTCCGGTGGTGGGGTCGGCCACAGGCATAGCCAGCTGCTGGCCCTTGGCCAGCGTCCACAGGGTCAGCTTCTTATTGAACTTATACCGGCCCACGATGCTCAGATCGTACCGCCGGGGATCGAAGAACAGGTTCTGCATCAGGGTCTCGGCGGAGTCCAGCGTGGGGGGCTCGCCGGGGCGCAGCTTGCGGTAGATCTCCAGCATGGCGTCCTCATACGTCTTGCAGGCGTCCTTCTCCATGGTCACCACGATGCGGGGATCGTCACCGAAGCGGTCCATGATCTCGCTGTCAGTCTTGAGGCCCAGCGCACGGATCAGGCAGGTGATGGGCAGCTTCCGGTTCTTATCGATGCGGACCCAGAACACCTCGCTGGTGTCGGTCTCGTACTCCAGCCATGCGCCACGGTAGGGGATGACGGTGGAGGTCAGCAGGGGCAGATCGGTCTTGAGGTCGACCTCCTTGCCGTAGTAGATGCCGGGGGAGCGGACGATCTGACTGACCACCACACGCTCGGCGCCGTTGATGACGAAGGTGCCGGAGTGGGTCATCAGGGGGAAATCACCCATGAAGATCTCCTGCTCCTTAATTTCGCCCGTCTCCTTGTTCCGCAGCCGCACGCTGACCTTCATGGGGGCGGCATACGTGGCGTCACGGGCCTTGCACTCCTCCACGTCATACTTGGGCTTCTCGTCCATGCTGTAATCGATAAAGCTCAGCTCCAGATTACCGGCATAGTCCGTGATGGAGGCTACGTCCGCAAACACCTCCCGCAGGCCGGTGTCCAGAAACCACTTGTAGGATTTCTTCTGGATCTCCAGCAGGTCGGGCATCGCCATGACTTCCTCGTGTCTGGCAAAATTCTTTCGCAGGGTCTTGCCATAGTACTTGTCCTTGGCCATCTTCAACACTCACGCCTTTCTTTTAGCTTTTTAACATCCTCTTACACATCCACGCCGCCTGTCCCGGCCTCCGCATGGGCCGTCTCCGGCACAGGCTCTCCCCCGCCACGGGGCGCCGCCTTCGTCGTGATACGCACGGGTCAGTTGTCCGTTTTCTGCCGTTCCCGCTTGTAATTTCCGCCGAAAGCTGGTATCATACACTTACGGATGAGATGGGAATATGGCCCCACTATCCGAATATAAGCGTCTTATTGTACCAAATGTGTCTGCGTTTGTCAACCCCTTCCGACTCGATTTTTCTTCGGGCCGGTTTTTTTGCTGCCGCAGACCGGAAAATGCCCCGCACAAGCACATATAAATAACAGGCGGGCAGCCCGATGGGCCGCCCGCCTGTTTGTTATTTATTATGATATCATATGGCGTCTCAGCACAGCTTGGCGCCGGCGGGGATCGCGTCGTCCAGCAGCAGCAGGTGCAGCTTCTCCTCCCCCCGCTCCTTATGAACGGCGGAGATCAGCATCCCGCAGCTGGGGATGCCCATCATCTTCCGGGGCGGCAGATTCAGAATGGCCACGGCGGTCTTGCCGATGAGCTGCTCCGGCTCATAGTAGTGCCGGATGCCGGAGAGGATGACCCGATCCGTGCCGGAGCCGTCATCCAGCGTGAACTTCAGCAGCTTGTCGCTCTTTTTCACCGGCTCGCAGTTCTTGATCTTCACCGCCCGCAGATCGGATCTGCAGAAGGTGTCGAAGTCCACCTTCTCCTCCGTGTAGGGCTCCACCTCCAGCGCCGGCAGCGCCGCCTTGCGCTGCTGAGCCTCTAGCTCCTCCAGCTCTGCCAGCGCCTTTTCGGCGTCGATACGGGGAAACAGGGCCTCGCCCTTGTGAACCGTGGCGTCGGGGCGCAGGGAGCCCCATACGTTGGCCTTCTCCCATGTCCGGCAGCCTTGGCAAGCGCCGATCTGGTCGAAGATCTTCTCGGCGCTCTCCGGCATAAAGGGCGTCAGCAGCGTGGCGCAGATGCGGATGGTCTCCAGCAGATGATACATCACCGTAGCCAGCCGCACCCGGTTGGCGGGATCCTTGGCCAGCGCCCACGGGGCGTTCTCGTCGATATACTTGTTGGCCCGCTGGATGGTCTTGAACACCTGCTCCAGCGCATTCTGGAACTGGAAGCGCTCCATCTCCGCCTCATAGCGATCCCGGAGGGTAGAGGCCATGGTCCTCAGCTCCGTATCCGGCTCGCCCTCCTGCCGCTCCGTGGGCAGAGTGCCGCCGAAGTACTTCTCCACCATGGCGGTAGTGCGGCTCACCAGATTGCCCAGATCGTTAGCCAGATCGATGTTGATGGTCTGGATCAGCAGCTCATTGGAGAAATTGCCGTCGCTGCCGAAGGGGAAGGTCCGCAGCAGGAAGAACCGCAGGGCATCCACGCCGAACTTCTCCGCCAGCAGATAGGGATCCACCACATTGCCCTTGGACTTGGACATCTTGCCGCCGTCCAGCAGCAGCCAGCCGTGGCCGTAGACCTTCTTGGGCAGGGGCATCTCCATGCTCATGAGCATGGCCGGCCAGATGATGGAGTGGAAGCGCACGATCTCCTTGCCCACGAAGTGGACATCGGCGGGCCAGTACTTCTCATAGTCGTTATACCTGTCATTCAGGAAGCCCAGCGCCGTGGTGTAGTTGAACAGGGCATCCACCCACACATAGACCACGTGGCCGGGGTCGAAGTCCACCGGGATGCCCCAGGAGAAGCTGGTGCGGCTGACGCACAGATCCTCCAGACCGGGCTTGATGAAGTTGTTGACCATCTCATTGACACGGCTCCGGGGCTCCAGAAAATCCGTGTCCTCCAGCAGGTGACGCACCCGGTCGGCGTACTTGCTCAGCCGGAAGAAGTAGGCCTCCTCCTCGGCGTCCGTCACCTCACGGCCGCAGTCGGGGCATTTGCCGTCCACCAGCTGGCTCTCGGTCCAGAAACTCTCGCAGGGCTTGCAGTACTTACCCCGGTAGGTTCCCTTATAGATATCCCCCTTGTCATACATCCTCCGGAAGATCTTCTGGATGGAGGCCACATGATAGTCGTCGGTGGTGCGGATGAACCGGTCGTTGGAGATGTTCATCAGCTTCCATAGGTCGAGGATTCCTCTGGGGCCCTCCACGATCTCATCCAGAAACTCCTTGGGGGTCTTGCCTGCGGCCTTGGCCTTGTCCTCGATCTTCTGGCCGTGCTCGTCGGTGCCGGTGAGGAACATGACATCGCAGCCGGTGAGCCGCTTATAGCGGGCCATGGCATCGGTGGCCACGGTGCAGTAGGTGTGTCCGATGTGGAGCTTGTCGGAGGGGTAGTAAATGGGGGTAGTGATATAGAACTTCTTCTTTTCCATGGGTGGATATCTCCTTTTCCGCCGTCCCGAATGGAAGGACGGCTTAAAATTACAGGCACAGAACCGCCATCGTCCGGGCAAAGAAAAAGCGCCGCAGCGGCGCACGGAGCCACGGGCCGGGACGATAGACACGTTCAGTTTATCCCATGCCGCCCGGTCTGTCAACCGCTTTGTTGCTTTTCCCGCGGAAACACGGTATAATATCAGAAAATCCCGCCGAAAACAGGAGGAATCCCCTATGAAGCTGGTAAGCTGGAACGTCAATGGCCTGCGGTCGTGCCTGACCAAGGGCTTTCTGGAATATGTGAAAAACGAGGACCCGGACATCCTCTGCCTGCAGGAGACCAAGCTCCAGCCGGAGCAGGCGGTGTTCGATCTGGAGGGCTATCACCGCTACTTTCACTCCGCCGATAAAAAAGGCTACTCCGGCACGGCGGTGCTGACCAAGGAGGAGCCCCTGTCCGTCACCTACGGCTTCGGAGAGGATATCCACCGCCACGAGGGCCGGGTCATCACGGCGGAGTACCCGGACTTCTATCTGGTGTGCTGCTATACCCCCAACAGTCAGGACGGGCTGAAGCGGCTCCCCTACCGGATGCAGTGGGAGGACGATCTGCGGGCGTATCTTCTGGAGCTGGACGGGAAAAAGCCCGTGGTGTACTGCGGCGACCTGAACGTGGCCCATCAGGAGATGGATCTGAAAAATCCCAAGACCAACCGCCAAAACCCCGGCTTCTCCGACGAGGAGCGAGCGAAAATGACCCGGCTGCTGGAAAGCGGCTTTGCCGACACCTTCCGCACCCTGCACCCGGAGGAGGTCACCTACTCCTGGTGGAGCTACCGCTTCCACGCACGGGAGAAGAACGCCGGTTGGCGCATCGACTACTTCATCGTGTCCCGGCGGCTGCTGCCCCGTGTGACGGACGCCGCTATCCGCACGGAGGTCTACGGCAGCGACCACTGCCCCGTGGTCCTGCAGCTGGACACCTCCTCCGGGCAGGCGTAAGTGCCGCTCGGCCTCCCGCCTGTCAATGCAGGCAAAAAATAAACAGGATTTCCTGCAAAAAAGTGTCGCAAAATGGTGAAAAATTCCATTTACGGAGGTTTTGGCCGGTGTTATAATCGATTCGTTAAAAAAAGAGCAAACGATACACGCATACAGGAGGTATGTCTTATGTCTTACAGAATTCTGACCATCGATCCCGGCTCCACGTCCACCAAGATCGGCGTGTTTGACGACGAGAAGATGCTGTTTGAGGAGAACCTGCACCACTCTGCCGAGGAGCTGGCCCAGTTCGAAACCATTCCCCAGCAGGAGGCCTTCCGCCGCCGGCTGGTCCTGAAGGCGCTGGAGGAGCACCATATCCCGCTGGAGAGCCTCAGCGCCGTGTGCGGCCGGGGCGGCGTTCTCAAGCCTGTCCACGGCGGTACTTACCTCACCACCGATGCCATGATCGACACCCTGAAAAAGGGTCCCTACGGCCACCATGCCAGCAATCTGGGCGGCCTGCTGGCCCGTGAGATCGGCTCGGCGCTGCACATCCCCTCCTACATCGTGGATCCCCCCGTGGTGGATGAGCTGGCGCCTCTGGCCCGCTACTCCGGCCACCCCCTCATCACCCGCCGCAGCATTTTCCACGCCCTGAACCAGAAGGCCGTGGCCAAGCGCTACGCCAAGGAGATCGGCAAGCCCTATGAGTCCCTGAACCTCATCGTCTGCCACATGGGCGGCGGCGTGTCCGTAGGTGCTCACGTCAAGGGCGAGGTGGTGGACACCGGCAATGCTCTGGAGGGCGAGGGTCCCTTCTCCCCGGAGCGGTCCGGGACGCTGCCCAGCGGCGCACTGGTGGATCTGTGCTTCAGCGGCAAGTATACCGAGCAGGAAATTCGCCGCATGATCACCGGCAACGGCGGTCTGCTGGCCTACACCGGCTCCACGGATATGCAGGAGCTGATGCGCCGGGCCGCCACCGACGCCAAGGTGCGGGAGGTCATCGACGCCTTCCACTACCGGGTCGCCAAGGAGATCGGTGCTATGGCCGCCGCCATGAAAGGGCAGGTGGATCAGATCATCCTTACCGGCGGCATTGCCCACGGTAAGGAGACGGTGGACGCCCTGAAGGGCTACGTCAGCTGGATCGCACCGGTGACGGTGTACCCCGGCGAGGGCGAGCTGCTGGCGCTGGCGGAGGGCGCTCTGCGGGTACTGCGAGGCGAGGAGACCGCCAAAATCTACGAATAAGCCTTCTCATTCCGGACACGGGGTCTGCGGCGCTGCCGCAGACCCCGTGTTTTTATATGCATTCCAATGGCCTGTCCATCGCCCTCTTTATCACAAATCAACCGTTTGTGTCAAATTCTGACCGTTTGTGCCAAAGCCGTTGCGGCGGCGGAGGCATCCCGATAGAATGTAGATGTTGTAATATGCCCTGCCGATACCGGCAGGCAGGCAAATGGAATTGATAAGGAGATGATCGAATGCACTTGCGCAGTAAGACCGTGCAGCAGCTCCTGTCGGTGATCCTGTCGGTAGTCATGGTCCTATCCATGCTGCCGATGGAGGTCCTGGCTCAGGAGACGCCGCCGGTGACCACTCCCATGGACCTGACCGCCATCACGGAGGATGCCTCCGGCGACGGCTGGTCGTGGACACAAAGCACCAAGACCCTGACCCTCACGGGCCTGACCCTGACGGTCAGCGACGACAGCACCCATGCGCTGATCCTGCCCGACGGGGCCACCATCGATCTGACCGACGGTACCGCCAGCACCCTCACCGGCGGCAGCAGATCCACCGTATACAGCAGCGGCGAGGTGAAGCTGCGCGGCAGCGGCAGCCTGACGGTCTATGGCCGGGGCTGGCGCAGCGCCACGCTGGATATGTTCATCCCCGGCACGCTGACGGTGGAGTATGACGACCCCGACGGCGGTGCCGTGCCCAAGACCGACGAGGGTACCGAGGGCGCAGCCATCTGTGCCAACGTCACGCTGGATAACGGCATCCTCCGGGCCACCGGTCCGGACTTTGCCTCCGCCGACGACGGCAGCAGCGTCGGCCTCCGGGGCCGCCTCACCACCCACGGCAGCTCCGTGGAGGCCAGCTCACCGCCCGCACCGGCTATGCCAGCTATGGTCTGTACTTCGACAAACAGGGCAGTGGCCGGGGCGACACCTGGACCATGGGACTGGGCAAGGTGACCGCCGCCGCAGGCCACGCCCTGAGCCGATACAGCTACGGCCTGTACGTGGATTACAGCTCCGTCAATGCGCTGGAGCTGGACGGCACTCAGCTGACGGCCATGGGCGGCGAGAGTGACCAGTACGGCAGCCAGGGCGTGTTCGCCGGCGAGGAGATCATCGTCAAGAACGGCGCCACCGTCACCGCCACCGGCGGACAGGTCAACAGCTCCTATGAGAGCGTCGGCTTCAATGCCGTCAGCTGGCTCACCGTGTCCGGCGAGAACTCCAGGGTGCTGGGCTACGGCGGCACCTCCGTCAAGGGCGATTCCAAGGGTGTCCGATGCGGCAGCCGCTTTACTCTCACCGACGGCTGCGTCTTCGGTCAGGGCGGCGTGTCCTGCACCAGCTCCAGAAATGTGGGCGTCGAGTTCAAGCGTCTCATTATGGAAAGCGGCAAGCTGGAGGGCATCTCCGGCAGCCCCGACTCGTCGTACCAGACCTGGGGCGGCCAGTTTAACGCCTACGGCCTTTACTGCACCGGCACCGCCAAGATCACCGGCGGTGAGCTGATTGGCACCGCCAACGGCACGGACCGGGAACTGGACTACAGCGCCTACGGCTTCTACGGAAGCGATGAGCTGACCATGAGCGGCGGCACCCTCCGGGCCACCACCGGCGACACCCCTAACGCCAGTTCCGGGACACTGGCGGCCCTCAGCGTGGTCTCCAACAAGTCCAAGACCCAGCTCAGCGGCGGCACCATCTACGCCAGAGCCGGTGTCTCCAACGATGACCGCAGCTACGGTATGCGGATCCTCGGCACCGGCTCTACCCTCACCATGACCAATACCGAGGACGCCGCCCAGCCCCTGAGTCTCTACGTCACCGGCCGGAACATGGCCCTTTACGCCACCGCTCTGGCAGACGGCGCCTCCTGCCGGAGATCACCGCCTCCTCCGCCTACGATGCCGAGGCCGACACCCTCACCGATGGCTACACCTTCTCCGACAAGCAATACCGGAAGGACGGCACGGCGGCCCTGTCCCTGTCCGCAGCCGCCTGCCTCCACAGCGCCAGCGATGATACCGGCCTGTGTACCAAGTGCGGCAAGCGGGTATACGAGGCTGTGCTGCTGACGGACGGTGCCGTCACCCAGCGCTATGCCGCCGGCGAAGCCTTCACCGCCGCCCAGACGGAGGAGCATCAGGGCTGCACCCTGCGGCTGCTGACAGATCTCATCGACGACGGCAAGCCTCTGGTCCACGACCCGGTGGTGACCATCACCGGTGGTCGGTTCACGCTGGACCTCCACGGCCACACCATAGCGGGCAAGACCTCCGACTATAAGGAGGGCGTCGTCACCGTCACCGGCGGCCAGTTCCGCATCGAAAACGGCACACTGGAGAACCTCTGCACCGGCAACGACAGCAAGGCCCAGGCCCTGACCCTTCTGGGCACCGACACCCATGTGACGCTGGCCAATGTCACCGCCATCGGGGCCACGCCCCCCAACGGCGACACCAGCGCCTCCGTCTATGCCCCCGACGGCGCCCGTCTCACCATCGAGAGCGGCGAGTTCACCGGCCGGGTCGCCGGCACCTACGCCTCTGCTCCGACGGAGACGCCCCACGTCTCCATCGCCGGAGGCACCTTCCACAACGGCCTGTCCTACTCCATCCACGAGACGGAGGCCAACGCCGCCACCCTTCTGGCCATTCTGAAGGAGGGCTATGCGTTGGCTCACGCCGACGGCACGCCGGTGGATCTGGGTACCGAGCCCTCCTTCAACCGCTTCTCCGGCACCTATACGCTCAGCGGCGAGGTGCAGGTGGTGGCCCACACCCACAACGTCCGCAGCGGACGGCCGGGCTACTGTGGCTGTGGCTATGCCTGCCCCCACGACGGCCAGATGCCGGACAGCTACTTTACGCTGCCGGTTTGCTCCCTGTGCGGCGTCTCCTACGGCACTCCCCTCAAGGACCTGCGCACGCCCACCGGCAAGATCATCATCGATGAAAACAACTGGTGGCAGGACTTCCTGAACACCGTCACCTTCGGCCTGTTCTTCCCCACCGGCGCCCGGTTCACCATCGAGGCTGCCGATGACAGCGTTGACCACGCCGGCTATGACCCCGAGCTCTACCCCGTGACGGTGGAGTATCTGGTGACGGATCAGCGCTATACCTCCGACAAGATGGGCGATCTTGCCGATCAGTTCCGGCCCTATCCCGGCAAGGCCGTGGCCCTGCCGGACGATCAGACCAGCATCGTCTATGCCAAGATCACCGACTGGGCGGGCAATGTCACCTACCTCAGCACCGATGACCTGACGGTGGACGCCACCGCCCCGGAGATCTCCTCCGATGTGGCCGAGAACCAAATTTACTGCCAGGACGGTCTCCGCATCGCCTTCCGGGATGACCATCTCAAGAGCGTCACCCTCAACGGCACGGAGATGACCTACGCCGCCGAGGACGGCTGGTATGTCCTCCGCCTCAGCGCCGTCTCCGGCTCTCAGGAGGGACAGCAGACCCTGACCGTCACCGACGAGGCCGGCAACGGCACCACCGTTCACTTCCAGTGGTACGCCGGTCACGACTTTGACGATACCGGCCTGTGCAGTCACTGCGGCCTTCAGGCAGAGGCCCGGTGGAACGACGTCTTCTTCCCGCATCTGGAGGATGCGCTGACCTCCGCCGATGCCGCCGAGGACGGCGCCCGTTTCGTGTCGGTGGTCATGCTGACCAATGTCTCTCTGCCTGCCGATGCCTTCTCTCTGGACGGCATAAGAGCCGTGCTGGCGCTGGAGGGCCACACCCTGACCCTGTCGGCTCCCATGACGCTGGAGCAGAGCTCCGGCAACCTCACCATCCGTGACAGCACCAGCTCCGGCAAGATCACCGGTCAGGCACTGACGGTAAAGGGCGGCCGCCTGACGGTGGAGGCCAGCTGCTTTGAAAACACGCTGAACCTTCAGGCCTACAACGTGACCCTCTTCGGCGGCACCTTCGCCCGCATTACGTCGGAGGATGCCGCATATCCCCGTGCGGCTCTGGCCTCCGGCACTGCCTATCAGCAGGCGGACGGCCAGCTGATCCGCCGCAGTGACATCACGCCCACGCTGGAAAATGTCGCCGTGGTCTCCTGCCCCCACGATGAGATCGACGGCATGACCTGCCGCATCTGCGGCACCAAGATGGTGGCCAAGGTGGCTAAGGATGATACCCTCCGCTACTTCGCCGACTTTGAGGACGCTGCCCAGTATGCCGCAACGCTGGAGGGCTCCGCCATCACCCTGCTGAGGGATGCCCTCTGGAGCAGCATGGGCCTCCCCACCGGCACCTATACGCTGGATCTCAACGGCAAGAGTCTCTCCGGCTCCAACGATCTGATGATCGATGGCAGCCTTACCATCTGCGACAGTCAGGGTGGCGGTAAGCTGTGGCGGGACGGCACCATTTGGGTGCTGGGCGGCCATGTCGCCATCACCGGCGGCCAGTTCAACCGGGTGTATCTGGCCTCCGACAGTGCCGATCTGTCCGTCACCGGCGGCACCTTCGCCCGCATCGCTTACAGCGGCGAAGATACCTCCCGCACGCCTCTGTTCTTCCCGGCGGAGGGCTATACCTTCCAAAAGGCCGACGGCAGCTACGCCAATACCGGTGACGTGGTCATGGAGGAAAATCTCCGCTATCTGGAGGACGTCACCGTCACCACACCTCCCTTCACTATCACCCGTTACCCTGTGGACACGGACCTCTATCCCACCACCCCCGTCGGCTATCGGCCGGAGTTCGTCACGGAGGTCACCTTCCACATCCCCGAGAGTAGCCCCACCATCGAGTTCCAGTGGTATCAGGTGGGCGATCCCGACCGGATCAAGAGCTACGGCAGTGCATTGGCCTGGCAGAACCCCTTCACCCTCTACACCTTCATCGACGGACCGGCCCAGTACTACGGCATCTTCTCCTACAAGGGCTATTCCGTCCGCACCGACGTTCTGACGGTACGGGAGCTGACCTGTGACCACCCCGGCGTGGATGCCGACAATCGGTGCAGCCAGTGCCATGCGGAGGTAGCCGCCTCCGTGGAGCTGAACGGCTCCACCGGCTACTACCTGTCCCTGTCGGAAGCTCTGGCGTTGGCCCGGACCGATGCCTATCGTGGCTGTACCCTCACGGTTCTCCGCAGCAGCACCGATCCCATCTCCGTCAATAGCGGCTCCTTCACGCTGACGGCGGCGCAGGGCGTGATGCTGGGCGGCAAGGTGACGCTGGCCAAGAATGCCGCCGTCACCCTCTCCGGCGGCAGCTACACCAACTCCGCCAGCATCTTCGGGCCCAACCGCATCGAAGGCGGCACCTTCTACGGTGCCGTGGCCCTGCAGGACGGCTCCTCCGTCTCCAGCGGCAGCTTCCTCGGCGCCGTCACCATCTCCGACACCGTCACCGTCACCGGCGGTACCTTCACCGGTGATGTCACCATCGACCATGGCGGCAAGCTGGTCGCCAGCGCCGGCACCTTCGGCAGCGTCACCGTCCAGTCCGGCGGAGGCGGCGCTCTCACCGGCGGCCACTTCGGCGAGATCACGCAGAGCAATGGCAGCCTCTGCGCCGCCCTTCTGGAGGAGGGCTATGCCTATTCCGACGGCGGCATCATCAACGGCTATGTTCCCATCGTCGGCGGCGTGGACGTGGTCCCCCATACCCAGCACCAGTACGTCTGGCTGAACCAGAAGCTGCTGTGCGGCTGCGGCCATGTGGCAGATGAGGACGCCGAAAACTACACTCTGGCTTCCCAGCCTGCCGGCACCACGGCGGACATCACCGTCCGGCCGGTAACGGTGGAGGACCTGCACATTCAGGATAAGCTCTACGACGGCACGGATCGTGCGGAGTACGACGGTGAGCCCACTCTGGGCAACGCCGTGTCCGGCGACCATGTGGCGCTGGTGAAGGGGACTCCCTCCTTCACCTCCATCCGGACGGCAGAGGACATCGCCATTCGTTTCACCGAGTTCTCCCTCACCGGCGCTGACGCCGGGAACTACGCCCTGACCCAGCCCACCGGCATTACTGCCTCCATCCTCCCCTACGCCCTCACCGGCGGTGAGTATGCCGTCAACTCCAACGACTGGATCAACCACGACTTCGTGGTGACGGCGGCGGAGGGCTATCTCCTGTCCCTGACGGACACCGCCGACGGCGTGTGGCAGCAGACCCTGCGGGCCGCCGACGAGACGGCGGAGGGCCGGCTGACCTTCTATGTGAAGGATCTGGCCACCGGCGCCACCTCCCTTCAGGTAACGGAGCAGTACCGCATCGACCGCACCCAGCCCACCGGCGAGATCCAGGTGGACGAGCGGACGGCCTGGCAGTCCTTCCTGTCCAGGATCACCTTCGACCTCTTCTATCGGGAGGAGCAGACTGTGGTCATCACCTCTGCCGACGAGACCAGCGGCGTGGCGGCCACGGAGTATCTGCTGAGCGCCGAGGATCTGGACATCCCGGCGCTGGAGCAGGAGACCTTCCTGCCCTATGAAAAGGCGCTGGCGCTGGCTCCGGACGGCGAGTATGTGGTCTATGCCCGCATCACCGACCGGGCGGGCAACGTCACCTGCCTCCGCTCCGACGGCATGGTGCTGGACGCCACGGCCCCCGCCATCACCGGGGCTGAAAACGGCGGCGTGTACTGCGCCGCAGTGACCCTGACCATCACCGACGCATACCCCGTCACCGTCACCGTAAACGGCACTCCCGTGGAGCTGACGGAGGGCCGGCTGGTGCTCCGGCCCGCCGAGGGGACGCAGCTGGTGACGGCCACCGATCCCGCCGGCAACGAGTCCCGGCTGGAGATCGCCGTCAACGACGGCCATACCTGGGGCGACTGGAGCTCCAACGGCGACGATACCCACACCCGCACCTGCACCATCTCCGGCTGCGGCGCTCCGGAAACCGAGAGCTGCACCGGCGGCGAGGCCACCTGCGTGGACCGGGCCGTGTGTGAGGTCTGCGGCGGGGTCTACGGCGACGTGGACGCCCATCGTCACGCCGATCTGCGCCATGTGGAGGCCAAGGCCGCCACCACGGAGGCCCCCGGCAACATCGAGTACTGGTACTGCGCCGCCTGCGGCAAGTATTTTGCCGACGCTCAGGCCAGCCGTGAGCTTCAGCAGGCGGACACCGTCACCGAGAAGCTGCCCGCCGCCCCCACCGGGGACGAAGCGCCCCTGACGCTGTGGGTGATTGTGCTGGCAGCCTGCGCCGGTCTGGCGCTCCTGCTGCTGGTGCTCCGGCGGAGAAACAGCCACCGCGCCGCATAATGGCGGCAGCCTCCTCGCTGCCATCTATCTGCGGATCAAAAAACAGGGAGGCGGCCCATCCGGGCCGTCTCCCTGTTTTTTCTGTTCAGAATACCATAGATGGACGAGGGCAAGCATGGCTTTTCCGGGCAGAGATCTGCCCATCCTGCGTCAAATCCCTTGACCATCTCCCATGCAGAGCAAAACACTGTCCCGCTCAGCCGTTTTTGCGCTTGTCGCTGAGCCGCAGCGCAAAATAAAACACTGCGATCAGCCCCGCCTCCATCAGCATCGCCGGATCGACGGAGGCAGACGTCCGCATCGTATATGCGCTGGTGGAGCATCTGCGCCGGTCCCATACGGGATCCTGAAAAACAGGCACATGGCCGGATGGCCATGTGCCTGCTTTTTGTCTGTTTGCCTATCAGAGAAAGTCTCCGAAAAGTCCTCTATCTCATCAGATATCCAGCGTCTGCAGGTCCGTCTCCCCCACCTTCCGCAGCTCCCGGCGGCTGAGGAGGTCATACATACACGGCACCACCAGCAGCGTCATGAGGGTGGCGTACAGCAGACCGCCGATGCACACCAGCGCCACCGGCTGCATCAGAGCCGTACCGGCATCGCCGCCGAAGGCCATGACCACAAGGCCCAGAATGGTGGTCAGGGACGTCATGAGAATGGGCCGCAGACGGGTGACACCGGCCTCCACAATGGCCTCCCGCCGCTCCATCCCCGACAGGCGCAGCTGGTTGATGTAGTCCACCAGCACGATGCCGTTGTTGACGATGACGCCCACCAGCATCACAAAGCCGATGAGGGACACCACGCTCAGCTCGATGCCGGAGATCAGCAGGGCCAGAAAGCCGCCGGTGAAGGCCAGCGGGATGGTGAACATGACGATCAGCGGGGAGCGCAGCGACTGGAACTGCGCCACCATCACCAGATACACCAGCAGCACGCCCAGCCCCAGCATCAGCAGCAGCTGGCCCATGGCATCCATGATGGCCTCGTTCTCGCCGCTGAACTGGGCGGTGATGCCCTGCGGCAGGTCTACCCCGGCCACCGCCGTCTGAGCGGCGGCTGTGACCTTGGTGACGTTGTAGCCCTCGGCTACCTCCGCCGTGACGGTAACGCAGCGGCGCTGCTGCTCCCGCTGGATGCTGCCAAGGCTGACGGTCTCCTCAATGGTGGCCACGTCGCCCAGACGGAAGCCGGACACTTCCTGACCGGCAGCGTCCGTCAGGGCGCTGCCGCCGGAGGACGTGCTGCCGCCCGCCAGCGCAGACATTCCGCCCATGGAGGAAGTGCTGCCGCTCATACCACTTATGTTACTCATACTGTCCAGATTCGTACCACTGGACGGGGTGATCTCCAGATCCATGAGCTTTTCACGGGTCATGCGGCTCTCCTCCGGGGACTGGACGGAAACCTCCATCTCCAGCCCATCCAGCGTCAGGCCGGAGGAGGCGGAGGTGTTGGTCAGGGCAGAGGCCACCGCCATATACACCTGCGCCACGGTGACGCCCTTTTCCATGGCGTCGTTGCGGTCCACGGAGATGTGGAGGGCCGTGGTGGCCTCCTCCAGACCGTCGGACACCTCGCCGGTACCCTCCACGGTTTTCAGGGTCGCCGCCAGCGCCTTGGCGGAGGACTGGAGATCCTCCATGTCATCGCCGTAGACCTTCAGAGAGACTCCGCTACCCGCCAGATAGGTAGACATACTGTCCATGGAGCCGGAGGCCGTCACCTGACAGGGCAGGTCGGCGCACAGCTCCTCGATGGCCTTGCCTGCCTTGGCGCCGGAGGCCCCCTCCGGCATGGTGACGTAGGCGGTGACATCATAGGCACCGCCGGAGCCGCCCATCATGCTGCTCATATCCATGCCGCTGCCGGAGGACATCATGGCACCCACGGCATCCACATTTTCCACCGTACCGGCCCGGCGCACCACCTCGTCCGCCAGTGCCACCGCCTCCTCCCGGCTGATGCCCTCCGGCATGGTGACGGTGAGGCTGACGTTATTCATATCGATCTGGGGCATGAACACGAAGCCCCGGCTGACGGCACCCCACGCAGAGCCAGCCAGCAGCACCACCGCCAGCAGCAGTACCACGGCCTTATGGCCCAGCGACCAGCCCACCGCCCTGCGGTAGGCGGGATAGACCCGCTCCAGCAGGCCGGCCTTCACGGCCTTTTCCTTTTTCAGCATCCCGGAGGCCATGGCCGGCACCAGTGTCAGGGCCACGATGAGGCTGGCCAGGAGAGAATACGTCATGGTCAAGGCCAGATCGGTGAACAGCTGCTTGGTGATGCCCTCCACGAACACAATGGGCAGGAACACGCACACCGTGGTCAGCGTGGAGGCGGTGATGGCCCCCACCACCTGCGCCGCACCGGACACCGCCGCCTGAATGACGGTGGCTCCCTTGGAGCGCAGCCGGTAGATATTCTCGATGACCACCACGGAGTTATCCACCAGCATACCCACTGCCACCGCCAGACCCGACAGGGAGATCATATTGATGGTGACGCCGGAGAAGTACATCAGCACCACGGCGAAGATCACACTGACGGGGATGGAGCAGAGGGTGATGAGGGTGGGCCGCAGGTCCTTCAGGAACAGGTACAGAATCAGCACCGCAAACAGAGCGCCCCAGCCCAAGGAGGACAGGATGGAGTTAATGATGATATAGATGTAGTCCCCCTGATCCATCAGCGGCACGAAGTGCAGGCCGTCGTGCTCTTTCTCCAGCGTGTCGCAGCGGGCCTGAATGTTGTCGGACACCTCCGCCGTGGCGTAGGCGGACTGCTTGTTGAAGGAGACGATGACGCCGTTGTCGCCGTTGAGCTTGGCGTAGATCTCATCGGAGTTATCCGTCACCACGATCTCCGCCACGTCGGAGAGCTTCACCGGCTCCACGCCCTCCAAGCCCAGATCAAAGAGTACCATGTCCGACAGCTCCTGACGGGAGGAGATGCTGTCGCCCACGGAAACCATGTAGTTCACGCCGTCCTCCTGCAGATACCCGGCAGGCATGGAGAAGTTCTGAGCCGTCAGCAGGGCGGTGATGGTCTGGATGTTCAGAGCCCCGGAGAGGTCCGCCTGCTCCAGCGCCGAGGCACGGGAGGACTCCAGCGTCCGGAGACCCTGCTCCAGCTGGGTCAGGGCGCTGTCCAGCTGCACATTGGCAGAGAGCAGCTGGGTGACGCCATCGGCCATGGTGATGACTCCCGCTGTTACCTCATCGGCAATGGAGGCCACCACGGAGTCATTCTCCAGCTGGCGGATCTGCTCTTTTAGCTGCTCCAGCGTCTCCTGCCACCGTTTGGCGTCCTCCGCCGCCTGCTCCCACGAGGTGTTCAGTGCGGCGATTCGCAGCTCCAGCTCCGCAAGGTCCGCCTGCAGCTGGATGTACTCCGGGTCGTTTTCGATGGCGGCCAGCTGCTCCGCCTTCTCCTCCTCCGTCAGGGAATCGTCCTGCCGGATGGCCTCCATCCGGGCCTGATAGACGGCGTTTTTAGCATCCAGCTGCACCTTCAGCGCCTGAATCTCCGCCAGCTCCTTCAGGTTCGCCTCCAGCCGGCTCTCGCTGCTGCGGAGGGTGGTCAGAGACTGCTGCACGGCGGTCAGAGCCTGCATGGCGGCCTCCCGGACGGCGGACTCCTCCGTCGAGCGGATGGCCCCCTTGGCGCTCTCCAGCTGGCTGCGGGTCCCCTCCAGCTGGCTGGCCGTCTCGTCCAGTGTCTTGCCGATAGCCTCCCGCAGCGTGGCGGTGAGGGCATCCAGCTTCTCCTGACTGAGGATGATATGGGCCTGCCGCTGCACCGTGCCGCTGACGGCGACACTGGCTACGCCGGAGATGCCCTCCAGCTTCTGCGTGAGGGTGTTTTCCACAAAATCCGACAGCTCCGTCACATCCTTGCCGCTGTACGACACCGCCGCCACCTGCACCGGCAGCATGGAGGGGTTGATCTTCAGCACATAGGGGGTACCGACGCCGTCGTCCCAAGAGCCTTGCAGGATGTTGATCTTCTGCTGGATGTCCACGCTGACGGTGTCCATGTTCACGCCGTCCTCAAACTCCAGCACCACCATGGAGACGCTGTCCTGCGAGGTGGAGGTCACGGACTTGATTCGATCCAGCGTGGACATGGACTGCTCCATGGGGCGGGTGACGGCGGACTCCACCGCCTCCGGGCTGGCACCGGGGTCGCTGGTGACGATAACCACATAGGGGAAATCCATGTTGGGCAGCAGGTCCGGTGTCATTTTCAGATACGCCACCACGCCCAGCACCAACACCGCCAGCACCGCCACAAAGACAGTCAGGGGCTTTTTCACGCTGAATTTGACCATAGAACGCTCCTCCTTGGGAACTGCACTGCATAATAGATAAAGTGTAGCACCCGGTCCCGGCGAAAGCAAGCGCCCCGCCGCAGGATTCACGGAATCGTTACAAACCGAAGGGAGCTTCCCCGTGAGACAGAGCGTCGGGACCGTCAGGATGTACGGCACAGCCGTCACCGGTATGGCGCCCCGTCGGCGGAGACAGCGGTTCTGAATCTGATCCCCTTCTTTTCCCCCCTTATAGGGCAAGGCCCCTCAGCCAAATGACTGAGGGGCCTTGCCTGTCGATGGAGCGCAGAAGGCCGGGAGCGGAGCCGAAACGGCTCCGCTCCCGGCCTTGTATGGTTTGGGTGAAAAAGAAGTTTACTGGGCAGCCTGATCCTGCTCGTACATATGCCGCAGCATACGAACCACCATGTTGCTGTAACCCCACTCGTTATCGTACCAGGCGATGAGCTTGACGAAGTCGTGATCCAGCATGATGCCGGCAGTCTCGTCGAAGATGCAGGGGCAGGGATTGCCGATGAGGTCGGTGGACACCACCTGATCGGTGGTGTAGCCGATGATATCCTTCATGTACGTCTCCGAGGCGTGGCGGATGGCGTAGCAAATCTCGGCATAGGTGGTGGTGCGGGACAGGCGGGCCGTCAGGTCCACCACGGACACGTCCGCCGTTGGCACACGGAAGGCCATGCCGGTCATCTTACCCTTCAGGGAGGGAATGACCCGGCCCACGGCCTTGGCGGCGCCGGTGGAGGTGGGGATGATGTTGTTGAGGATGGAGCGGCCGGTGCGCCAGTCGCTGCCGCCACGGGAGTCCACGGCCTTCTGCTTGGCGGTGGAGGCGTGGATGGTGGACATGAGGCTCTGCTCGATGCCGAACTCCTGATGCACCACCTTGGCCAGCGGGGCCAGACAGTTGGTGGTGCAGCTGGCATTGGAGACTACCTTCATATCCGGGCGGTACAGGCTGTCGTTGACGCCGAACACGAAGGTGGGTGTCACCTCGTCCTTGGCGGGGGCCGTCAGCAGCACCTTTTTGGCGCCGCCCTTGAAGTGGCGGGAGGCCTTCTCGGTGGTGTTGTTAGCGCCGGTGGACTCGATGATGTACTCGGCACCGCACTCATGCCAGGGGATCATGGCGGCGTCAGACTGGCTGAACACCTTGATCTTATGGCCGTTGACCACCAGATCGCCGCCCTCGTGCTCCACCGTGCCGTTGAAGTTGCGGAATACGGAGTCATATTTCAGCAGGTACACCATGTAATCCACGTCCGCCTTGCGGAGGTTGATGCCGCAGATCTCGTACTGCTCCGGATCCTCCGCCAGAATCCGCAGCACCACACGGCCGATGCGGCCGAAGCCGTTGATACCAATTTTGATGGCCATAATCCTTTTCCTTTCACCCTGTTGCGTTTTCGCCGTCCGGGACGGCTCTTTTTGTTCCGGGTATATTATACCAAACCGGCGGCGGGACTGTCTGCGGCTTTTGGGCAAAATGGTACACGAATTTTCTGTGCGTTTTCCATAAAAATTGAACATATGAGCCAAAAATATTGAAATTTTTAGCCAAATATTCCATACATTTCAAACGTTTTGGCAGGTTTTGTGGCTCTCGCAAAAGGCCCCGCTGCGGCGATGCCGCAGCGGGGCCTTTTATGGGGGCGTGGTTGGTGGGGGGACGATACCCGGAGCGCTGCACGGCTTAGCCGATATACTCCGACGGGTCAATGATGACGCCGTCCTTGGCCACGGAGAAGTGCAGATGGGGGCCCATGCTGCTCTCAGCGGCAGCGGTGCTGCCCACCAGACCGATGATATCCCCCGCCGCCACCTGCTGGCCCTCCGTTACCGGGGGTTCGGCCTGCAGGCAGCTATACTGGGTGGTGTAGCCGCCGGCGTGCTCGATGACCACGGTGGTTCCCATGAGCTCGTCGTTCTTGATCGACACCACCATGCCGCTGGCGGCGGTTTTGACGGCGTCACCCTCGGCGGCTTGGATATCCAGCCCGTTGTGGGTGCGCCAGTCCGCCATGGTTTCGTCATACATCAGTTCCGTGGTGCTGAACACCGTAACGGTGGTGCCGTCCAGCGGAGACACTACCTGCGGCAGCAGGTCCCCCGGCTCCGGGGCGGGCTCCTCCTCCACGGCCGGGACCTCTATGGGCTCCGGCTGGAGCACCGGGGCCGTCCACTGGGCGTCATTGCGCTCGGTTTGCCGGGTGGGCGGGGTGGGGTCGTCGATGGTGACGTTGGCGGGGCGGATCAGGGTGAAATAGCCGATGGCTCCCACTGCCGCAAGGCAGAGAGCAAGGGCTATGTAGAAGCCCTTGCCGCCGGCGGAGCGGGACTTGGAACGGTCGATTCTGCTCATAGCTGCCTTTCCGTTCCGGCGCAGAGCGCCGGAAGCCGCATGGTTGACGGTGTGCGGCACGCCGAAATGGGACACAAAAAAAGTCTCTGCCCTCAGTATGCACAGGCAGAGACTTTTTTAATCATTTTTTCGGCGGAAGGGCATTTTTCTCACCGGACGATGAGGCTCTTACCGTCCATCTCCGGCGGGCAGGCCAGACCCATCACATCCAGAATGGTGGGGGCGATATCCGCCAGACGGCCGGTCCGCAGCTCCGTGCCAGCGCCGCAGAGGATAAAGGGTACGGGGTTGGTGGTATGGGCGGTCATGGGACTGCCGTCGGGCTGGCGCATCACCTCGGCGTTACCGTGGTCGGCGGTGATCATGGCGATGCCTCCCATTTTCAGGGTGGCCTCCACCACACGGCCCACACAGGTATCCACCGTCTCCACCGCCTTCACGGCGGCCTCCAGTACCCCGGTATGGCCCACCATGTCGCAGTTGGCGAAGTTCAGGATCACCACGTCGTAGGCCCCGGAGCTGATGCGCTCGACGCACTTGTCGCACACCTCATAGGCGCTCATCTCCGGCTGGAGGTCATAGGTGGCCACCTTGGGGGACGGCACCAGCACCCGGTCCTCGCCGGGATACTGCTTCTCGACACCGCCGTTGAAGAAGAAGGTGACGTGGGCATACTTCTCCGTCTCAGCGATCCGCAGCTGGGTCAGGCTCAGTGAGCTGAGGTACTCGCCCAGCCCGTTCTTCACCGCCACACGGGGCCACGCCACCAGCACGTTGGGCATGGAGGCGTCGTACTCCGTATTGCAGACGTAGGTGGTGGGGAAAAACTCCCGCTGAAAGCCGGTGAAGTCCGGGTCCACGATGGCTCGTGTGATCTCTCTGGCCCGGTCGGGACGGAAGTTGAAGAAAATGACGCTGTCGTTATCGGAGACGGTGCCGTCGCTGTCGCAGACTACCGGCTCCATGAACTCGTCGGTGACGCCCGCCACATAGGACTGGGCCACGGCGTCCACCGGGTCGGGGTTCTGGTTGCCCTCGCCGTAGACCATGGCGTCATAGGCCAGCTGCACCCGCTCCCAGCGGTTGTCCCGGTCCATGGCGTAGTAGCGGCCCATGACGGTGGAGATCTTGCCTACCCCCAGACGGCGGCAGGTCTCGGCGCAGTCCGCCACAAAGCCCTTGCCGCTGGTGGGGGACACGTCTCGTCCGTCCAGAAAGGCGTGGATATACACCCGGTCCAGCCCCTTGCGGCGGGCCAGCTCCAGCAGGGCGTACAGATGCTGAATATGGGAGTGGACGCCGCCGTCGGACAACAGGCCGCACAGGTGCAGCCGGGTCCCCTTTTGCAGGCAGTCATCCACCGCCTTGTTATAGGCTTCGTTGGCAAAGAACGTGCCGTCCTCGATGGCACGGCTGATGCGGGGCAGATCCTGAAACACCACCCGGCCGCCGCCGATGTTGGTGTGGCCTACCTCACTGTTGCCCATCTGCCCCTCCGGCAGGCCCACGTCCAGTCCGCTGGCGGACAGGGTGGTGTGAGCATAATCCGCCCACAGGCGGTCCAGCACCGGGGTATTGGCCAGACTGACGGCGTTGCCGGGGCCGGGCCGGGTCAGGCCGAAGCCGTCCATGATGATGAGAGTAGTAGGCGTTTTACCCATAGCAGTTCCTCCCGCAGGCTTATTCCTGATTGGCGGCGTTGACGATCTCCACAAAGTCCGCCGCTTTCAGGGAAGCCCCGCCGATGAGGCCGCCGTCGATATCCGGCTGGCTCAGCAGCTCCGCTGCATTGGCGGGTTTCATGGAGCCGCCGTACTGCACGGTGACGGAGCGGGCGATGCGGGCGCCGTACAGGTGGCGCACGGTGGTGCGGATGAAAGTGCAGACCTCCGCCGCCTGCTCGGCGGTAGCGGTCTTGCCGGTGCCGATAGCCCAGATGGGCTCATAGGCGATGACGCACTTGCGGACCTTTTCCGCCGGTACGCCGGCCAGAGCGGACTTCACCTGCAGAGCGATGAGCTCCATGGTGATGCCCAGCTCCCGCTGCTCCAGGCTCTCGCCCACGCAGATGATGGGATGCAGGCCCGCCTCCAGCGCCGCCAGCACCTTCTTATTGACGGTGAAGTCAGTCTCGCCGAAGTACTGCCGCCGTTCGGAGTGGCCGATGATGACGTACTTGACGCCCAGATCCTTCAGCATATCGGCGGACACCTCGCCGGTGTAGGCGCCGGACTTCTCATAAAATACGTTCTGAGCGCCCACGGACACCCGAACGTCCTTGAAGGCCTTCATGGCGGCGGGGATATTCACGGCGGGGACGCACACCACCACGTCGCACCACTTGGCCTTGGGCAGGATGGCCTTCAGCTCCTCGGCAAATTTCTTAGTCTCGCTGGCAGTCTTATTCATCTTCCAGTTGCCGGCGATAATGGTCTTGCGGTATCTGCGATTCATAATTTCTCTTGCTCCTCTTTCCTTACATATCTTTCCCTATATATCATAGAACACACAACGCTCTGTGTTTACTTATCCAGCAGGCACGCCACGCCCGGCAGCTCCTTGCCCTCCAGAAATTCCAGAGAGGCGCCGCCGCCGGTGGAGATGTGGGTGATCCTGTCGGCAAAGCCCATCTGCTCCACGGCCGCCGCACTGTCGCCGCCGCCCACGATGGTCACGGCGCCGCTGTCGGCCAGCGCCTGCGCCATGGCACGGGTGCCGGCGGCGAACTTCTCGAACTCGAACACGCCCATGGGGCCGTTCCACACCGCGGTGCCGGCGCCACGGACGGCGTTGCAGAACAGCTGCACCGTCTCCGGGCCGATGTCCAGACCCTCCATGTCGTCGGGGATGGCGTCGGTGGGGACCACACGGCTCTCGGCATCGGCGGCGAACTCCGTGGCGGCCACGGTGTCCGTGGGCAGCAGCAGCTTCACGCCCTTCTCCTGCGCCTTGGCGATCATCTGGCGGGCGTAGTCCAGCTTATCGTCCTCGCACAGGCTCTTGCCGATGGAGCCGCCCTGCGCCTTGGCGAAGGTATAGGCCATGCCGCCGCCGATGATGACGGTGTCAGCCTTATCCAGCAGATTGTTGATGACGTTGATCTTGTCGGAGACTTTGGCGCCGCCCAGCACCGCCACGAAGGGGCGCTTGGGGTTATCCAATGCACCGCCCATGACCTCCAGCTCACGGGCCACCAGCAGGCCGGAGACGGCGGGCAGGAAGGCCGCCACACCGGCGGTGGAGGCGTGGGCCCGGTGTACGGTGCCGAAAGCGTCGGAGACGTACAGCTCCGCCATGGAGGCCAGCTCCTTGGCGAAGGAGGGGTCGTTCTTCTCCTCACGGGGATCGAAGCGCAGATTCTCCAGCAGCATGATCTGGCCGCCCTGCAGGGCCGCCGCCTTGCTCTTGGCGTCCTCACCCACGATGTCCTTGGCGAAGATGACCTCCTGACCCAGCAGCCGGCTCAGCCGCTCCGCCACGGGAGCCAGCGTCAGGCTCTCCTTCCACTGGCCCTTGGGCTTGCCTAAATGGGAGCAGGCGATGACCGCCGCCCCACGCTCCAGCAGATACCGGATGGTGGGCAGGGCCGCCACGATGCGCTTGTCGCTGGTGATGGCACCGGTGGCCTTATCCTGCGGAACGTTGAAGTCACAGCGCAGCAGGATCTTCTTCCCCGCCACGTCTACATCCATGATGGTCTTTTTATTGTAGTTCATATCGGTAGACTCCTTTATGAAAAATAGTACTTATTCCGCCATCTCCCCCGTGCCGGTAAGGCCGGGGAAGCCGTTTTGGCGCAGGGCCTCGTAGGTGAGGATGGCCACGGAGTTGCTGAGATTCAGGCTGCGGGCCTCCCGCCGCATGGGCAGACGGATGCAGCGCTCCCGGTGGGCCGTGCGGAACCACTCCGGCAGCCCCGCCGTCTCCTTGCCGAAGAAGAGCCAACTGTCCGGCGTGAAGCGGGCCTGCGTATAGTCCTGCGGGGCCTTGGTGGTGGCCAGCCACAGTTCCTCCCCCGCCTCCGGATGTTGGGCAAAGAGGTCCGGCAGGCTCTCGTAGTCCTGCACCTGCACCAGATGCCAGTAGTCCAACCCCGCCCGCTTCACGGCCCGGTCGGAGATATCAAAGCCCAGCGGGCGGATCAGGTGCAGGCGGCTGCCGGTAGCGGCGCAGGTGCGGGCGATATTGCCGCAGTTCTGGGGAATCTCCGGCTCCACCAATACGATATTCAGCACGGAGCCGATCCCTCCCTTCCCGCCCCTGCGGGCGCATCGTTTCATCGATTCATGTATTGTAATGCAATCCGCAAAAAAATGCAACTATAACTTGCAGAATCCACATATTTTTTCTTAAAAATATAAAATTTTCCTTCGCTTCACCGCAAAAACCGTCGCTTTTTGCGGCTCCCTCTCCTCCATGGGAGAGATTTCCTGCCCTGAGAAAAATTATTGCCGGGAAAATATGTGAAAATACTGGATTTCTTTGTAAAGTCTGTTATAATAGAGGCAGTATGCAGAGAGGGGGAGGATTCCCATGGATCGTAGTGTGGTATTTTTGGATCTGAAGGGCGGCTGCGCCCCCTGTGACAAACCGCTGATGCTGCGGCCGATCCTGTTTTGCCCGGTACTGACCTGGGTGGCACAGGAGTTGACGGTCTGCGGCGCTCAGCGGTTTTTTATTGTGTGTGACGAGGCGTGGCAGGATGAGGTACGGGAGGTCATGGAGGGCTTCGACACCCGGCTGTTCGCCTCCGCTCAGGAGGCGCTGGCCGATGCAGAGGGTGAGGTCATCGTAGTCCCCGGCCCCGTGGTGCCGGTGTACGGCCCGGAGGACAGCCGCAGCGTATACGCCGCCGAGGTCGGGACGCTGAAGGCCCGGCTGGAGAGCGGCATCCCTCTGACGGACTGCCCGGCGGAGGCCTGCGGCATCCGCAGTTTGTGGCAGACGCAGGCGCTGCCGCCGGTATTCCGCCCGGTGGCGGATGAGGCGGCGCTCAGTGCCGCCATGCCGGATGCCCGTGGGCTGCTGCTGCGGCGCATGACGGGCGTCACCGTCGTAGACCCCGCCACCACCTATATCGATCCCCGCTGCTCCATCGCTCCCGGCGTGACCCTGCTGCCGGGTACCATCCTCCGGGGCCATACCGCCATCGGCTCCGGCTGCGAGATCGGCCCCAACGCCATGGTGCGGGACTGCATCGTGGGAAAGGACACCACCATCAATGCCTCGCAGGTCAATGAGAGCACCATCGGCAGCCACACCACCGTGGGGCCCTTCACCTATGTCCGGCCCAACTGCTGTATCGGTGACCACTGCCGGGTGGGAGACTTCGTGGAGGTGAAGAACTCCGTCATCGGAGACGGCACCAAGATCAGCCATCTGACCTATGTGGGCGACAGCGACGTGGGACAGCGGGTAAACTTCGGCTGCGGCACCGTCACCACCAACTATGACGGCCACAAAAAGCACCGCTGCACCATTGGCGACGACGTGTTTCTGGGCTGCAACACCAACCTCATCGCCCCCGTCACCGTGGCGGACCGGGCCTACACCGCCGCCGGGTCCACCGTTACCGACGACGTGCCGGAGGGCGCTCTGGCCATCGCCCGTCAGCGCCAGACCAACATCCGGGGCTGGGCGGACCGGCTGCGGAAAACGTGGAAGAAATAACGTGAGTTACGACGGCAGTCGTCTCAATATATATCTGCACCAAGAGAGAGAAATTTTTGGAATATGATAGAAAGCGAGTGTGTAAAACAATGATTTCTCATGGCAAGGACATCAAGCTCTTCACCGGCAACTCCAATCCGGCGCTGGCGGAGGAGATCTGCAAGCTTATCGGCACCAAGCTGGGTGAGGCCGAGGTCAAGTCGTTCGCTGACGGCGAGGCCTCTGTCTCCCTGTATGAGTCCGTCCGAGGCAGCGATGTGTTCCTCATCAACTCCACCTGCAAGCCCGTCAACGACAGTCTCATGGAGCTGCTCATTATGATCGACGCCTGCAAGCGGGCCTCCGCCGGCCGTGTCACCGCTGTGATCCCCTACTTCGGCTATGCCCGTCAGGATCGCAAGGCCAAGAGCCGTGATCCCATCTCCGCCAAGCTGGTGGCCAATATGCTCACCGCCGCCGGAGCGGACCGTGTGCTGACCATGGACCTCCACGCCAGCCAGATCCAGGGCTTCTTTGATATCCCTGTGGACAACCTGCTGGGCAACCCGGTTTTCGTGGACTACTATGCCAAGAAGTTCGGCTCCAAGGCCGAGGATATGGTGGTGGTGTCCCCGGATGTGGGTTCCGTGGCCCGTGCCCGGACCTTCGCCCAGAAGCTGCATATGAACCTTGCCATCGTGGATAAGCGCCGCCAGAAGGCCAACCAGTGCGAGGTGATGAACGTCATCGGCGACGTGGCCGGTAAGGACTGCATCCTCTTTGACGACATGGTGGATACCGCCGGTTCCCTCTGCAACGCCGCCAAGGCCATCGTGGAGGTGGGCGGCGCCAACCGCGTGTTCGCCTGCGCCAGCCACGGTGTGCTGTCCGGCCCCGCTCTGGAGCGACTGGAGGCCAGCAACATCGAGGAGCTGGCGCTGCTGAACACCATTCCGGAGTCCATGGGCGAGGGGTGCAGCAAGATCAAGTATCTGTCTGTGGCCCCCATGTTTGCCGAGGCCATCGAGCGCATCTATCAGGAGATCTCCATTGCCAAGCTGTTCAACTGAGCGAGCTTGTGAGAAACAGGCGGGTGAGGATCACCCGCCTGTTTTTTTGTGGGCTTTTTGCCTCCGGCGGGTGGTTTTTGGCTAATAGCCGGGCTTTGGATAGAAAACGTGTCTCCGGCGGCATACTTTTCCCAATAGTTTTTCTTTTCCTGTCTCTGACGGGTGACTTTCTGCCAATAGCAGCAGAAAGTCACCCGCCGGAGGAAAAAAGGGAACTACCGTCGGGAAAAGTGGGCCGTCGGAGACAAGATGAAAAAGCCATCCACCGCAGAGAAAAGCTTCTCCCATGTCCCCCCCCCACGCAAAAAGGAACGTGCCATGGCACGTTCCTTTTTGCAGGTCATTTCTTTGTTTCAGTCGTGATTCGGTTGCTCCCCTGCTTCAGCTTTGCTCCTCAGGGGCGGGGCTGCTGCTGGGTGATGCAATGGATATTGCCGCCGCCGAAGGCCACCTCACGGGTCTGCACGCCCACCACCTCACGGTCCGGGAACATCTCCTGCACCTGACGCACCGCCAGCGCATCGTTCTCGTCGCCGTACTGGGGCAGGATCACACCGCCGTTGACAATGAGAAAATTCATATACGAAGCAATACTCACCTCGCCGTTTTCACGGGGGACGGTACCCTCCACGGCGTCGATGGTCTCGGCGCCCTCCAGCCGGCAGGGCTCACGGGTCAGGCACAGCTTATGCACCTTCAGCCGCCGGCCCTTGGCGTCGGTAGCCTGAGACAGGGTGCGGTAGGCGTCCTGCGCCGCCTGATAGAAGGGGTTGTCCTTGTCCTCCGTCCAAATACAGGCCACCTCCCCCGGCGCCACGAAGCAAGCCACATCGTCGATATGGCCGTTGGTCTCGTCGGGGTCGATGCCATCCCGGAGCCACAGCACCTTCTCGCAGCCCAGATACTGGCACAGCTTCTCCCCGATCTCCGCCCTGGACAGATCGGGATTCCGGCCGGGGGACAGCAGACACATCTCCGTGGTCAGCACGGTACCCTCGCCGTCCACATGGATGGAGCCGCCCTCCAGCACGAAGCCCTCGGTGCGGTAGGAGTCCACGTCCGCCATCTCACAGATCTTCTGCGCTACCTGATCGTCCCTGTCCCACGGGAAGTACAGGCCGTCGTACAGGCCGCCCCATGCGTTGAAGGTCCAGTCCACCGCCCGCAGGCCGCCCTGACCGTTTACCAGAAAGGTGGGGCCGCAGTCCCGGACCCATGCGTCGTTGGAGGATACCTCCACCACCCTGATCTCCTCCGGAAGGCGGGCCCGTGCATTCTGATACTGTCCGGCGCTGACGCACATGGTGACCTTTTCAAACCGGGCAATGGCACGGGCCACCTGACAGAATGTCTCCTGTGCAGGCTTGGCCCCGCTGCGCCAGTTGTCATTGCGCTCCGGCCAGAGCATCCACACCCCGTCCTGGGGTTCAAATTCCGCAGGCATCCGGTAGCCGTCCGCCTTGGGAGTAGAGCCGATGATACGTTTTGCCATATAATGCGTCCTCCTGCAATCAGTGTTGAGGCCGCCGGGCCGCTATGAGCACCTCGCCCAGCAGCACGCTCAGCACGGAACCGACGGTGATGGGCAGCACGCCGGTGAGCGTCTCCCGATCCCACGACAGCGGCACGGCGGTAAAGATGATGGATAGAATGATCAGGGCCATAGGCACATAGGCCAGCCACTTCAGAAAGCCGCTGCGGCCCGGCACCCGGAAGGGGCGCTCCCGGTCCGGGAATTTCCGCCGCAGGGTCAGAAACGCCGGAAACACCGGCAGATAGCTCAGCAGCAGCATCACCAGATTCAAGGCGAAGAAGCTCCAGAACAGGGACGAGTCAGGGCTGAGCCGCTCCATCACCGCCCCCAGCAGGCACACGGCAGAGGCCACGATGCCGCTGGTGACGGCGGAACCCACGGGCATATCGTTGCGCTTCCAGCGCCGGGCGAACACCGCCGGCATATCGCCCCGGTCGGCGGCGTAGGCGGCGGTGGAGTTGACGCCCATGGACCATGAGATCATATTACCGAAGAGCGTCACCAAAAACAAGAGGGCCACCACCCGCACCAGCGTACCGCCGGCCCCGCCGGTCATCAGGGACACGGCATCGATGAGGCCGGAATCCGGGCTGATGTCCCGCACCGGCACGGCGGCGCCGATGCCGAAGGCGGAGAACAGGTAGATGGCGGCGATGACGATGCCACCGGTGACGATGGCCTGTGGGATCTGCCGCCGGGGCTCCTGCATATTGTCGGCGTAGGTGCAGACCACCTCGAAGCCCAGAAAGTTAAAGAGAATGACGGAGATATAGGACAGGCTGTTCAGATCGAAGGACGGCAGGAAGGTCCGGGCCTCCATGCTGTTGACGAAGCCGTTTTTCGACACGTACACGATGCCCAGCACGCCCACCGTCAGCGCCAGCAGGATCTTGATGGCGGCACTGAGGTTCAGGATCAGGATGCTGTCGCACACCGGATAGGCGGCGATCCATGTGACGATCCAGATGAAGGCCAGCTGGATCACCAGCGACCACACCGGGTCGATGCGCCCGCCGAAGATCACCTCCAGCAGCTCCGGGCATACCACCGCCAGAGACGCCATCCACAGTGGGAAATTGATCCAGTAGTACCACGAGGCCCGTGCGCCCCAGCGGGTGTCGGGATAGGCGGTCTGGATCCAGTCGTACAGGCCGCCGTCGCCGGGAAAGGCCGTCCCCAGCTCCGAGGCGATGAGGCCGTAGGGCAGCAGGAACGCTGCGATCATGAACAGCCACCAGAAGTACTGGCTGTTGCCGATGGAGGCCACCGGCGCCGCCGCCTCCGCCACGAATACCACGCAAATGACGGACAGGATCACATCCGCCAAGCGGAATTTTCTGCGGTTTTCCATAGGCCGTCAGCAGTAGATGCGGTCCTGCAGAAGCCGCTCCAGTGTGTCCCGTGCGGCGGCGATCTCCAGCTCCGTGTGCTCCGGGCGGCAGCGGGTGAAGTAGACCAGCAGGCCCCGCATGGCCGTCAGGCGGTTGCCGGCCTGCTCCCAGCACAGGGAGGAGGCGGAGTCCGCCACCTCGTCCGTCACGTCCTCGCCACGGGTGGCTGGCAGGCAGTGGAGGAACTTGCAGCCGATGGCCCCCAGCGCCATCAGCTCCCGGTTCACCTGATAGTCGTGGAATACCTGCACCCGCTCCTCCTTGGGCATCTCATTTTCGTACAGGCCGTACCACACGTCGGTGTAGATGAAATCGGCGTCCCGGACGGCGGAGCGGTCATCCGTCACCAGCCAGCTGCCGCCGGAGAGCTGGCAGTTGCGCTCTAAAATGGTCTGATGCTTCTCCGTCAGCTGGTGGCCCGCCGGGCCGTAGTGGACGAAGTGCATCCCCAGCTTGGTGGTGATGAAGCCCAGCGAGGCGCAGACCTGCGTGCCGTCCCCCACGAACACCACCTTCACGTCCTTCAGGCGCTTGCCCTGGGGCAGATGCTCGAAGATGGTACACATATCCCCGATCTCCTGAGTGGGGTGGTTGTAGTCAGACATTCCGTTGAGTACCGGGACGGTGCAGGACTGGGCCAGCTCCACGATGGTCCGGTGCTCGATGACACGGGCCATCACCACATCCACCAGACGGGACAGCACCTTGCCGGTATCCCCGATGGTCTCGTGGCCTCCCAGCTGGATCATTCCCGGCCCCAGATACTGGGCATGGCCGCCCATCTGGCTCATGGCTGTCTCGAAGGAGACACGGGTACGGGTGGAGGACTGCTGGAAGATCATGCCCAGTGTCATGTCCTGCATCAGGGGCGGATAGTACCCGCTGCGGATGGCCCGCTTGATGGCAAGGCTCAGCTCGATCATATCCACCAGCTGCTCCCGTGTGAACTCATTTGTGTCGATGAAATCTTTCACCATAGCTTGCGCTACCTCCTGCGTCATAAAATGGAAACGCCCATAGTTTGCGCCGAAGGAAGCGGAATATGTACGCCATGATGCCCTCTTTTGCAATTTCCCCTTGTTATCTGCGGATAAATGCGATATAATGCCTTGTATTAGTATCAATCGTACCATCGGGCAGTCTGCCCTTTATCCTGAACGGAAAGGAAGAATACTATGATTAAGGTCCAGTCCCAGCGGGGCGAGATCAGTATCAGCAGCGCCGTATTCACCAGCATCACCGGCGCCGCCGCTACCAACTGCTTCGGCGTCAAGGGCATGGCCTACCGCAGCATGACGGACGGCTTGGTCCATCTGCTGCGTCGGGAAGCCATGAGCAAGGGCGTAAAGGTCACCTATAACGAGGACGGCACGGTGTCCATCGAGCTGCACATCATCGTGGAGAACGGTGTGAATATCGCCACGGTATGCCGCTCCATTATGGGCGAGGTCAAATATGTGGTCACCAAAAATACCGGCGTGGAGGTCCGTGAAGTGAATGTCTTTGTGGACTCCATCACCGTGTGATGAACGTCGGTAGGAGGAGAAGCAAGAGCATGACAGAAAAAATCAGCGGCGGCGCCTTCAAGCAGATGGTCGCCTTCGGCGCCGCCTGTATCACCCGTGAAAAGCAGGCCATCAACGACCTGAACGTATTCCCCGTGCCGGACGGCGATACCGGCACCAATATGAGCCTTACCATCCAGACCGCTGCGGCGGAGCTGAAAAAGTGCGAGCCCACCACGGTGGGCGAGGCCGCCAAGATCACCGCCAGTGCCCTGCTGCGGGGCGCCCGCGGAAACTCCGGCGTTATCCTGTCCCTGCTGTTCCGGGGGCTCTCCAAGTCCGCCAAGGGGCTGGAGGAGATGGACGGCGTACAGCTGGCGGCGGCCATGTCCGAGGGCGTGACCACGGCCTACGGCGCCGTGATGAAGCCCGCCGAGGGTACGGTGCTGACGGTATCCCGTCTGGCGGCGGCCAGAGCTGAGGAGGCGGCACAGGAGCAGAACTGCGCCGAATATGTGCTGGCGGAAGCCATTGCCACGGGCTATGAGACGCTGGCCGAGACCACGGAGATGAATCCGGTGCTGAAAAAAGCCGGGGTGGTGGACGCCGGCGGCAAGGGCTACCTCATCATTCTGGAGGGGATGCTCAGCAGTCTGCGGGGCGAGCCCATGCCGGAGGTGGAGGAGGAGCCGGAGCACGACAAGGCGGACTTTGCCGCCATCGGAGACGAGGACATCACCTTCGCCTTCGACACCGTGTTCATCGTCCGCAAGAACGATCCCAACGTGGATCTGGCCCCCTTCCGGGCCTATCTGGACAGCATCGGTGACAGTCTGGTCATCGGCGAGGACGACGAATCCTTCAAGGTCCATGTTCACACCGACACCCCCGGCGAGGCCCTGACGGCGGCCCAGCGATACGGTACGCTGGAGTTGGCCAAGATCGAGAATATGCGGACCCAGGCCGCCGATCTGGCAGCGGGCCGCAAGGCCCAGAGCACCGACGATCTGGACGCCATCGAGGCGGAGCTGGAGCAGGCCGAGCAGGCGGAGGTCCCCGCCGAGAAGCGCTACGGCTTTCTGGCGGTATGCGCCGGAGACGGACTGGCGGCGGCCTTCCGGGATCTGGGCGTGGACCGGGTGGTATCCGGCGGCCAGACCATGAACCCCTCTACGGAGGCCATTCTGCGGGAGGTGAACCACACCCCCAGCGAGATCGTGTTCGTGCTGCCCAACAACAAGAACATCGTCATGGCGGCCCAGCAGTGCGTGGGGCTGACAGAGAAGCAGGTCATCGTGGTGCCCACCCACAGCATCCCTCAGGGCATCAGCGCCATGATGAGCGTGGACACGGCGGAGGAGGATCCACAGGCTATTCTTGCGGCCATGACCGAGGCGGCCGCCGCTGTCACCACGGCCCAGATCACCTATGCCGCCCGCAACTCCGACTTCGACGGCTTCGCCATCAACGAGGGCGACTATCTGGCCCTGCTGGACGGCAAGCTCTTCGGCACGGAGCGGGACATCACCTCCCTGCTGACCCGACTAGCGGCGCTGGCGGCGGAGCGGGAGGCGGCCTTCGTCACCCTGTTCTACGGCGAGGGCGTATCGCAGGAGGAGGCCGAGGCGGCGCAGGCCCTGTTCACCGAGACCTGCCCGGAGACGGAGATCTCCCTCCTCAGCGGCGGTCAGCCGGTGTACTACTACACCATCTCCATCGAGTAAAACCGAGTCTATCGCACCGAAGCATTCCCCGGACAGGACACTGTCCGGGGAATTTTTTCTGCCGGGCGGGGTTCGGGTTTCCCCGGCAGTGGCCGGCATTTCCCGGCAAATGATTTTTCGGTATGATATTGCAAAACGGTCGCCCTTGTGTTATGATGAGGAGGATAACGTTCCAGCCATTGAACTGGACTCCGTTTCTTTCTCAGCAGACGATCCAGTCCCTGTGAGGGGACAGGTGGAATAGGGTGCAAATCCCTGCGAGTGGGTCACTGTGAAGCCCTCCCGGCGGCAAGTCCGACGGGACGGATAAGTCAGATACACCGGGTCGTCCGCTGCGGTACCTGCCTACACCGGGACTGCCTGCACAAAGAGAACGCCCTTTTATGCGTCCGTGCTGCCGAACCGGCGGCACGGACGCTTTTGCTTTGTGCCATCCGCAAAAGCCGCCCCCGACCCAAGGGGACTGTACGGCAGACGAGAAAAACTCACCGGAGAGGAGGTGAGGGCTGCGGCCTGCACGCAGGGCCGCCGATCCCGACTGACACCACGACATATTTGAGAAAAGGAGAAACGAAATGCAGACAAAGATCACGTCGCACGGAAAGAAGCTCCTTGCGCTGATGCTGTCCCTGCTGATGCTGGTGAGCGTCCTGCCGGTCTCGGCCTGGGCCGCCGCCAATGCAAAGCCCGAGAAGATCACTCTGGTGGGCAGCAGCGATGCGCTGGAGTACGAATTTGTAGACTATCTGACCTTTGCGTGGGAGGATCTCCCCCATTACAAGGTCTACGTCCCCGCCGGGACCAAGACGGTCCAGCTCTACGGCACCGTCTATCTGGATAAGGCCGGCAGCTCCGGCAGCGGCTACACGCAGGAGGACGGTCTGAATGATTGGCCGGCTCCCGTGGATTACTGGACGGCAGATCAGGTGGGGTCCTCCTCCCCCTATACCATCGAGACCCGCACCAGCGGCTACGAGAAGAATCTGTCTCTGGTCAAGACCAGCAACTATGCCACCACCAACACCGCCTATATTCTGGAGTTCGTGGAGAAGGACGACTCTCCCGCCGCCCCGGCTCCCGTTCTGACGGCGGATCTGTCCACGGCGGCTGTCACCTACACCTGCGGCGATAGGGCCAATGCTCTGGCGGTGCAGGCCACCGGCAGCGGCACCCTGAGCTATCAGTGGCAGGTGAGCACCACCTCCGCCGCCGACGGCTTCGAGGACATCACCGACGCCACCCAGAGCAGCTACACCCCCTCCACCGAGGCACCGGGCAGCTTCTGGTACCGCGTGGTGGTCACCAACACCGTGGCGGGCAACAAGCCCACCAGTGTCACCAGCGCCGTGGCTCCCGTGACGGTCAACGTTCCGGAGGGGATGCGCCAGGTGAAGATCACCACCTCCAAGGGCCGGGGTACCGGCATGACCCTGACCCTGAAGGATGCTGCGGGCCAGCCCGTATCCATCCCCGCAGACACCAGCGGCAGCTACGCCGTATATGAGTTTCTGACGGCCCCCGGCGTCTATACCTATGAGGCACGGGACACTGTGCGGGGCAGCGAATATCTCCTTGGCACAGGCACCCTCACCGTCACCGAGGGTACCGGTGAGCAGACCTTCGAGCTGTATCTGGTCTATGTCTATGCCGTCAAGAGCGGCTGGACGGCAGACGACTTCACCACCGAGGTCAAGGCCGCCGACGGCACCGTCATGACTCCCGGCAAGCCCCATCAGTTCGCCAGCTATGTGGGCTATCCCTACCTCATGGTTCCCGGCACCTACACCTGGTCCATCCAGCCCTCCGAAGCCAAAGCGGCAGAGGGCTATCAGGCCACTCAGCCTGCCAGCCAGACGCTGAAGACTGCCTCAGGCGCCGCCTTGTGGAGCGCCACCCCGACCCAGATCGTAAACACCGACTTCGTGGTCCCCAAGGGCGCTCATGTCGTTATGACCGGCATTCCCTCCACCACCTATGGGCAGGGCGCTCTCGTTGCCGCCAGCGCCGACCTCACCGGCGATGACAGCGATGTCTACACCTTCCGGCTGGTAGCCGGCAGCAGCTACATCTACCGGGCCACCGGCGATGGGCTTGTCACTAACACCAGTATGTTCAAGTTCGACGGCAGCACCAGCCGTTATGACCTGACGAAAACCATGACCGGCGATCCCAAGGCCATCCTCCGGGACGAGAAAAGTGACGCAGCGGATATCCGCCTCAACGGTGTGGACTACACCGGCAGCGTCGCCCTGACCGTGGGCGGCATGAAGCAGCTGCGCCCCCTGCGTATGTTCCAGATCGCCAACAACAGCAACACCGGCATGAAAGGCTCTACGCTGGAGCCTGTATTCCACTACACGGCACTGGATGTGGACGGCACCAATGTGGTCAGCGTGGATGACAGCGGCCGCATCACCGCCAACAGCGCCGGTACGGCCATTGTTCTGGTGACCTATGACGCCATGTATGTAGCGGATTCCGGCTGGTCCATCAACAAGAACAAGACCTTTGGCGCCATCTGGCCGGAGAACACCGGCGTGGTGGTGGTAGAGGTAGGCGAGAACGCCGCCAACGGCCCGGATGCCAACATGACCATCAACAACGGTGACCGGAAGGTCGCCGGTAACAAGCTGGATGCCGAGGCAGACGTGCTGTACTACACCAATCATAGCGGCTGCCAGTACACCTTCCGGCCCGCCGCCGGCAGCACCGTTACCCTGCTGCGCCCCACGTTCACCGAGACGGCCATGACCTACACCGGCGGCTTCGGCACCGACGGCGTGACCACCAAGGGCGGCGACGTGACTCTGACTCTCACCGAGGGCAAAAACATCGTCAAGATCAGCAAGGATGGCGCCGACACCTATCAGGTCATCACCGCGAAGAAGGCCGGGGTAGTCATCACCAACAAGACCGACCCCACCCGTGATATCCTGCCCGGCGACACCGTCACCGTGCAGCTCACCGGCGTGTATCACCCCGCCAACACCATGGCGAACCTGTATAACCTCTACGCCTACGTCTCTTACACCGATCCCGGCAGCGATGATACCGTCACCGGCTATAAGAACTTCTCCCAGCGTCACCTCTTCGACCGGGCGGACGGCGACAGCTGCCGCACCGTGGAGGTAAAGATCCCCGCCGACTGGGATGCTGATGAGCCCTATGTCCTGACGGACGGCGTTCTCAACTTTCACGGCAACGGCAAGGATATCGGCTCTCACCGCAATTCCCTGCCCGATCTCTCCACCAACGTTCCCTATATCGGCAGCTACAGCAGCTTTGCGCTGGGCGCCCTGCCGGATATCACCATCCCTGTGGTCAAGCCCAATACGGCGGACGTCACCTTCTCCGTGAAGGATGACTCCGGAAACGCCATCGACAGCTGCACCATCCAGTTGACCAACAGCAGCAACGATACCGTCACCATCAACGCCACCGCTGCCTCCGCCACCCGCACGCTGGCCAGCGGCGAGTGGAGCTATGTAGTCACCAAGGAGGGCTATCTGCCCGCTAAGGGTACCCTGACCGTGGTGGGCAGTGAGGATCAGGCCGTGAATGTGGAGCTGCCTCTGGTCACTGCCATTCAGGTCAAGACTCTGCCCAAGAAAACCGTTTATACCGAGGGCGACACACTGGAAGCCGCCGGTCTGGTGGTGCAGGCTGTCACCAAGCGCGGCACCTCTGCCCTGACCTCTGACCAGTACACCCTCTCCCCCACTCTGCTGGAGACCGTGGGTCAGCAGACCATCACCGTGACCTTCGGTCAGCTCACCGCCACCTTCGCAGTGACGGTGCGTGAGGACATCGTCACGCTGGAGACCACGCTGGAGGATGGCATCACCCAGCGCAATTCCCGCATGACCTTCGACGTCTTTGCCAAGGACGGCGACGGCAAGAAGCTGCCCGCCAATGAGGTAACGGTGCTCCTCAACGGTGATCCGGTGTCCGTCAACTGGGACGATGACACCAAGACCAGCTATACCCTGCACTTTACCAAGGAGGGCATCAACACCGTCGTTGTCAAGGCCCACAAGTCCTCTGTAACCTATACCATCACCTATGTGAAGGCCGAACCCGGTGATGTGGTGGGCAAGGCTGTGTTCACCGTGGAGGCCCTCTCTCTGGGCGGCGGCTACATCATCGAGCCCTGCTATGTGGACATCATCGAGGGTGAGAACGCCGCTCAGGCGCTGGCCCGTCTGTTGGAGGAGAAGGGCTTCACTTACGACAACACCGGCTCTCTGGAGAGCGGCTTCTATCTGTCCCACATCCAGGGCGATGCGCTGGCGGACATTGATCCCACCGGCGACAGCATCCCTCAGGCCCTGCGGGAGAAGCTGGAGGAGAAGGGCTTCGATATCCAGACCCGGACGGACGAGACCAGTCTGGGTGAGTTCGACTACACCAGCGGCTCCGGCTGGATGTACTGCCTGAAGAACGTATTCCCCAACGTGGGCTTTGCCGATTCCTATCTGTCCGAGGGCGACGTGGTGCGTGTGCAGTTCACGCTGGCCTACGGCTCCGATATCGGTGGGGGTCATGCCATGGGTGCGGGCGGAAGTGCCGGCTATTACGAGGTCGCCAACAAGGACGCCCTGACCCGCCGTGTGGCGGCCATCAACGCCGAGATCGAGGCGAACCCCTACTATCTGGAGCAGAACTGCCTGACCAAGGCCTATGACGCCGCTATGGACGTGCTGACCACTCTGTACGTCTCTCAGGCCGACGTAGATGCCGCTTTGGCGGATCTGCCCGATCCCCCTGTGGGCCACCAGCTGACCGCTGTGGAGAAGGTTCCTGCCACCTGCGAGACCGCCGGTGTAAAGGCCCACTGGAAGTGTGAGGTTTGCGGCAAGCTGTTCAGCGATGCCGAGGGCAAGACCG
>ERZ1673748.667-NODE-667-length-43754-cov-16.526877_pt1 | contig 43754 bp, 30 predicted proteins | sample MGYA00580196_ERZ1673748 | MGnify/ENA primary metagenome ERZ1673748 (study PRJEB41218, sample SAMN15661796) | gut metagenome | host: Homo sapiens | place: Canada: London | collected 2015-08-20/2019-03-30 | study: EMG produced TPA metagenomics assembly of...
TTATATTTCATAAAAAACACCCCAAAAGTGTCCAACTTTTGGGGTGCAGTACATTCCGGCCCTCTTTTTCATTTTCGGGTGCAAAGCTGTTTCCGGCGCGATACCCGCTCCGCCGGGCGTTATTTTTCTTCGGCGAACGCCTTGAGCATGGCGATCTCCTCCGGCCAGCGCTCTTCGTCGGGCGTTTCGAGGATCAGCGGAATGCCGTCGAAACGCGCGTCCTGCATGATGTAGCGGAAACACTCCATGCCGATCATGCCTTCGCCCAGCGGCGTATGACGGTCCACACGGCTGCCCAATATCTTCATGGCGTCGTTCAGGTGCATGCCTTTCAGGTATTCGAACCCCACGATGCTGTCCAGCTCCGCGAACGTCCTCTCGCACGCCTCGGCCGTACGCAGGTCGTAACCTGCGGCGAAAGCGTGGCAGGTGTCGATGCAGACGCCCACGCGCGACTTGTCCTCCACGCGGTCGATCAGGTAGGCCAGCTGTTCGAAGGCGAAGCCCAGATTGGAACCCTGCCCCGCCGTATTTTCGATTACGGCCGTCACGCCGTGCGTCTTGTCCAGCGCGATGTTGATCGACTCGGCGATCCGGTCGAGCGACTCTTCGGGCGCAATCTTCTGCAGGTGGCTTCCGGGGTGGAAGTTCAGACGGTCCAGTCCCAGCTGCTCGCAGCGCTGCATCTCGTCGAGAAACGCCGCGCGCGACTTTTCCAGCCCGTCGCGCTCAGGATGTCCGAGGTTGATCAGGTACGAATCGTGGGGCAGTATTTGGGCCGGGAGATAGCCGTACAAGTCGCAGACTTTGCGGAAAGAGTCGATCTGCGCCGCCGTCAGCGGCGCGGCGACCCACTGCCGCTGGTTTTTGGTGAAAAGCGCGAAGGCCGTGGCCCCTATCTTGTGCGCATTGGCGGGGGCGTTCTCCACACCTCCCGAAGCGCTTACGTGTGCTCCGATATATTTCATGTGAGTATCTTTATATTAACTTAAGACAAAGTTAAGGTTTTTGTAAATAATTTCATAAATTTGCAGTGTAATTTTCCAGATATAAATACTTCACTATGAAACCTTTTTATCTCATATTGACGCTTATTCCGGCTCTTCTGATCGGCCGCACCGTCTCTGCCCAGATTTCCGTCGACGAAGTCGATGCCGGGGAGGAGAGCGTGACTTTTCAGGACAAACTGAAATCCATACCCGTAGATGTCGATTATTTCAGCCGCGCCCGTTACAAGGCCGAGCGCGCCGCGATCCGCAAGGAGCGCAACTACCTCGAATTCAACAGCGGGGTGCAGGGCGCGCTTACCTCGTACAACGACCCTTGGATCTCGGTGTCGGGCGGTGACAACTCCATCGCGCTTACGGCGGTGATCGGCCTGCGCCATGTTTTCACCAAGAATCTTTTCACCATCGAAACCAAGTTCAGTGCCAAGCTGGGCTATAACCGGATGAAGGTGGAGACGCAGCGTCTCGATGCCGACGGCAATCCGATGGTCGACGACAGCGGCAACAAGATTATGGACAGCGAGGGCGTCTGGTTCAAGAATCAGGACGAATTCGTGGTCTCGGTCGCCCCGTCGTTCAAGATGTCCGAAAACTGGTCCTACGGTTCGATCCTGAACTTCCGCAGCCAGTTCGTCAACGGCTATAAATCGCGCACGGAGCAGAAAAAGGAGCACCTCAAGAGCAAGTTCATGACTCCGGGTTACCTCGACATTTCGCTCGGTATCACCTACAAAAGTCCCAAACCTAAATTCCCGATCGTGATCAACCTCTCGCCGATCGCGCTGAACGCCACCTTTGCCGAAAACGACTGGATCCGCAGACGGCAGGTGGAAGAAAGAGTAGACAGCGAAGGCAAAAAGACAGAGACTGAGATAAAGCCGGCATACAACTACGGTATCGAAGATCCCGACAAGACGTCGAAATACGAAGGCGGCTCCTCGATCCAGATCGACTTCGACCGCACGTTCGGCAAAACGGGATTCCTGCGCTACCGCACGACGCTCTACTCCTTCTACGGCTGGATCACCGATATCGGCCAGAAGAACAAGATCAGCGACTATACGAAGTTCCGCCATGCCTACGAAGAATGGGACAAGACAGCCAATAAAGACATCAAGGACAAGCCCCGGCTGCCGATCCATCCGATCGCACGCTGGGAAAATACGCTCGACATCAAGGCAACAAAATACCTCTCCACGACGTTAAGTTTCCAGCTCTATTACAACCGGGCGCAGAACGTCGATGTGCAGACCCGTACGCTGCTGAGCGTCGGACTGACCTATACCTTTAAGAACAAGTAATTTACAGCCCGACGGCGGCGTGCCGTGCGTCGGGTGACCGACAATGTACAAAAATTCGAAATACACCATCCTCTTCCCGCTGCTGCTGGCAGCGGGCGTCGTATTGGGCCTGTTGCTGGGACAGTACATGGGCCGCAACAGCACCACTTCGCAGATCAAAGGCATGCTCCGGCAGATGGCCCTGCCGACCAACAAACTGACTTACACGCTCTCGCTGATCGAGAACCAGTATGTCGATTCGGTGGCGATGGATTCGCTGGCCGAACATGTCATACCGCTGCTGGTCAAGGAGCTGGATCCGCATTCGGTCTACATTCCGGCTGCCGAGATGCAGCAGCTGAACGAACCGCTGGAGGGCGAGTTCGACGGCATCGGCGTGGTCTTCAACATGGCCACCGACACGGTGATCGTGCTGAACGTCATCCCGCAGGGACCGAGCGACAAGGCCGGAATCAAGGCCGGCGACCGCATCATCGAGATCAACGACACGCTCGTGGCGGGACAGAAGATTCCGCAGCGCGACGTGGTGAAGAAACTGCGCGGTCCGCGCGGCACGACAGTGCACCTCGGACTCGGACGGCAGGGAATCGGCGAGCTGGTCGGCGTCGATGTCGTACGCGACAAGATTCCGATCAAGAGCATCGAATCGGCATTCCGCATCGCCGACGGCATCGGTTACATCAAACTGGGGCAGTTCGCCCGCACCACCTCCGCGGAGATGGAGCAGGCGCTGGCTTCGCTGCGGGCGGAAGGCGTCACCAAACTGATCTTCGACCTCAGGGGCAATTCGGGCGGCTATCTCGATCAGGCGATTCTGGTCGCCAACGAATTCCTGCACAAGGAGCAGCTGATCGTCTATACTGAGGACCGCCATCACCAGCAACAGCGCGAATATGCCGACGGCACCGGTTCGGCGCAGGACATGGACGTCGTTGTGCTGATCGACGAGGGGAGCGCCTCTTCGAGCGAAATCCTCGCGGGAGCCTTGCAGGACAACGACCGTGGTACGATTGTTGGACGTCGTTCGTTCGGAAAGGGACTCGTACAGCGTCAGATACCTTACAGCGACGGATCGGCCCTGCGGCTTACGACGGCACGTTATTACACGCCCACGGGCCGCTCGATCCAGAAGCCCTATACGATCGGCGACGACGAAAGCTACGAGGAGGACATTTGGAACCGCTACCGGAACAACGAGTTTTTCTCGGCCGACAGCATCCACTTCGCCGACTCGCTCAAACGGACGACGCCCGGCGGCAAGGTGGTTTACGGCGGCGGCGGCATCATGCCCGACGTCTTCGTGCCGGCCGACACGACCGACGTGACGAAATACTTCGTCGAGGTGGCGGGGCGCAACATCCTCTACCGCTACACGATCGAGTATGCCGACCGTCACCGCGAGGCGCTCAACGCCGTGAAGACGATTCCCGAACTGCAGGCCCTGCTCGACGGCGACCGGGGACTGGTCGAAGACTTCATCCGCTATGCGGCGCGTCAGGGAGTAGCTCCGAATTACCGCGACATCGCCCGTTCGCGCAAACTGATCGAAGCCCAGCTCAGGGCCTACATCGGCCGCAATACGGCACTGGAGGACAACGGATTTTACGCCAACATCTATCCCGTGGACAACGTGATAGTACGCGCGGTCGGGATATTAAACGAGACACGAGAAAATGATTAAAAAGCTTATCGGTATTATTGTAGCAACGGCCGTGATCGTCATCATCGTCATTGCGGCTATCCGGCGCGACAATTTCCAGTCGATGGTACTGCGCGACGAAATCGAGGACCAGACTTATCCGGAACCGGTCGCGTCACAACAGCCTGCGACGCCAGTCCCCGTTGAAACGGAGACGACGGATTCCATATCCGTCGAAGTGATCGATTCGCTTCGGTAAGCCGGAAGCTTTGTCGGACGCGGCCCGGAAACGGGTGTCCTGCAGATCGAAAAACGGACGGCGGCTCTTTGGGCCGCCGTCCGTTTGCATGAATCCGCCACCGTTCGCACGAATCTTTCTCCTTATCGTGCAGTATTCGAAGCTTTTCTGCGTTTAATATACAGAATCAGACAAGTCCCGGTTTGTACGCAGCCTCCGTACTATCCTCCGTTTGCATTAGAAGTTCCGGCTGCGACTGCAGCCGGGATTTTTCATTTCCGAAGAGCCGCCGCTCCTTCCTGCCGCTTTCCGGTTGTTTTTCCGTCGCCCTCCGGGTGTTTCCCCCCCCCGCTTTCTGGTTATCATTCCGGCTCCTTCTGGTCGCCTTCCCGCCGCCGTCCCGTTGCAGCCTTTCTTAACTTATGCCGACGATTCAGGGACGCGGATATTGTAAGGCCGCGGCCTTTTTCCGGCAATCCGGTTGCCCGGCAAAACAGGTTGCCCGGCAGACCGTTTGGTTTTCCGGCAGAGTGTTCCGGACAACCGGTTTCTCGGCCGGCCGGCGCCCCAACGAAAAGCAGCAGTCCGAATCCGGACTGCTGCATACCTCGATAGCCCTTGCGGGCGATCAGTAATACTTGATCTCCCTGCCTTCGATAGCCGAAAGGAGGTTGTTCGCGGCAGAGGAGGCGCCGATGCGGAACATATCCGTATTGAGCCATTCCGGCCCGAGAATCTCCTCGACGATCGTATAGTAGAGGGCGCCGTCCTCGGCCGTGCGGACGCCTCCTGCGGCCTTGAATCCCACCTTGCGGCCCGTCTTCTGGTAGTAGTCGCGGATCGCCTGACACATGACCACGGCCGCTTCGGGCGTTGCGGCTACGTCGATCTTTCCGGTCGAGGTCTTTACGAAATCGGCTCCTGCGAACATCGAAAGCAGCGATGCCTTGCGGATCAGATCGGGTGTTTTGAGCGCCCCCGATTCGATGATGACCTTCAGCACGACGTCGGCGTCCATCTCCGAGCGGATCACCTCGACCTCATTTGCCGCCTCGTCGTATTCTCCCGTAAGCATGCGGCCCACATTGAGTACGATATCCACCTCGTCGGCGCCGTTCTCGATGGCCATCGCCACTTCGAGCGCCTTTACTTCGAGGAAGGTCTGCGCCGCGGGAAATCCGCCGCCGACGCTCGTGATCTTCATCGGAGTGCCGTCCACGGCCAACCCGACGGTCTCGACGAATGCCGGATAGATGCAGATCGAGGCCACGTTGGGAATATGCGGGAATTTCTGGTAGAATTCGGCCGTCTTGCGGGCGAACTCGGTCACCGAGGTCACCGAGTCGTTGCACGACAGGGTCGTGATGTCGATGGCCGAGTAACACATTTTATATACTTCCGCATTATGATTGCGCTTCGCGGCTTCGCGGATGCGGGCGACCTCTTCGGCCACCTGCGCTTCGCTCCATGCCGGAGCGTATTCATTCAGATGATTGGCGTACTCCATAATGTATCCCTGTTTTTTACAAAATTAGGAAAAATAATTCACACCCGCTATCTTCGGCCTGCAAATATTTTCCCGGTATCCTGCAAAAAAAGGGCCTGAACCGATGGTCCAGACCCTTTTCTCTTAATCTGACGGCGATTATTTGTTCAGCGCCTTCAGGTTGATGTCGTTGGCAGCCTTCTGAGCCAGTTTCGGGTTCTTCGAAACGGCGCTCTTCAGCTGAGCCTCAGCGGTCTTCAGGTCGCCCTCTTTAGCGGCGATCACTGCGCGCAGGTAGTCTGCGTCAGCCGAGTTGTCCTTGGCGATAGCCTTCTTGGCAGCCGACAGGTCGTTGTTCATAACCTGAGCAACAGCCTCGTTGTAACCGTCGAGGTTCTTGGCGGCACTCTTGTAGTCACCCTCGGCAGCAGCGATAGCGGCCTTGGCCTGAGCGTCGGCAGCCTGAGCGTACTTCTTGGCCTCGGCAGTGTTGCCGTTAGCCAGATTGGCGAGGATGAGGTTCTTGTTGATCTCGCTCGACGAGTCGGTCTTGGCGGCCTTCTCGAACGACTTCAGCGCAGCGGCTTTGTCACCGGCCTTGGCCTGAGCGATACCGAGGTTGTTGTATACGCGGGCGTCGTTGAACTTCTTCGAAGCGACGGTCAGGATGGCAACCTGCTCCTCGGCGCCGTTGGCCAGCGCCTCGGCAGCGTAGAGGTACTCCTCGACGGTCAGGTCCTGACCGTTCTTGAAGGCAGCCATGATCTCTGCGTCGGTCTTGCCCTGAATGTCAGTGCTGTTGACGATCTGCGAACGGCGCAGTTCGGGAAGAATCTCCTCTTTCAGTTCGTTGAATACCGACGACATGTTCTTGATCTCGCTCTCACGCTCTGCGGACGAGTTGTAGAGGCTCAGCACCTGCAGAATGAGGTTCTTGTCCTTGATGTCCGACTTCTCGACCAGCTCCTTGAAGCCGTCCCAGTCCTCGCCGTAAGCTGCGGCGTCGACATCCAGACCCGAATCCTTCAGCAGTTTGGCAACGACCTTCTTACCCGATTCGCTGCGGGCTTTCGACAGCTTGTCGTTGAACTTCACGGGACCGTCGGGCGAAGCATAGCCCTTCACGGCGATGTTCTGCGTTGCGCGGTCGTTCTGCAGTTTGGCGTCTACGTCGGCCTTGAAGGCGTCGAGATTGGCTTTCTTCTCGTTCTTCTTGGTTACGACCGAAGAGTTGATCGCATAGAGCAGATCGGTCTTGTCAACTACGGTGTGCACCTTCTTGTAGTTGTTGGCCATCGGAGCCATCAGGTCCGAATATTTGAGGTCCTTCTGCAGGGTGTTCAGACCGTAAGCGACGGTCAGGCCGAATTCCTTGGCCAGAGCGGCCTTGGCAGCCTCGTCGTTGCCGGCCAGCACGGCAGCCTGTTCCTTGGTCGGGATGGCGCCGGTGTTCAGGTTCACGAGCGTGAACTCCTTGCACTTGCCGCCCGGGCACTTGATCTCGGCGCGGAGCTGCAGGGCGCACTCGTCCATGCGGGGATCGTACGGGAACTCGACGTGCATCGTCACGTTGCCGCCGTTCTTCTTATCGACCACCGTGTAGTTGTCGTCCACCTTCGAACCCTGGTAGAAGTGAGCCGTACCGGCCACTTCGCCGCCCTCGAACACGATGACGGGGGTTACCTTGACGACGGCCTTCGCGTTGAAGTACTTGACCGGGAAGGTTACGTTGATGTCGGCGGCCACGATGCCGTTGTTGAGCGTCAGAATCTCGGGAGCCACCGTCAGTTGGACGTCGTCCCGGTTCTTGGCCATTTTCTTGAAGCAGTTGCAGCTCGTGAATGCCAGCGCGGCCACGGCGAGCACCATGCTCAATTTCATTAGCTTTTTCATAATGGGTAAATTTTAATGTGATTTTTGGTTGTTTGCCTAATTTTTTCTCCCCTGTTGTTCTCTCTCACTTCGGTTTTTCTTTTCCCGTCCCGTTCCGTCGGATGCATTTACGGTGACGGACAATGCAAATATAGAAAAACTTCCGTGAATTATGCAATTATTTCGGGCAGAAAAACTTTCAGGAAGTTTCCGCCCGAAATAATCGCTTGTCCGGTCGGGCTACTCCTCCTTGCGCTCGTGGCGTTCGCGGCGCTCGGGACGCGGGCGGCGCTCCCGCTCCACGTAACCCTCGGGCTTGGGCAGCAGGGCCTTGCGCGAGAGTTTGAGTTTGCCCGTCTTGGGGTCTATGCCGATCAGCTTGACGTCGATCTCGTCGCCCTCCTTCAGGCCGGTCTCCTCCATCGTCTCGAACCGCTTGTAGTCGATCTCCGAGATGTGGAGCAGGGCGTCCTTGCCGGGCATGATCTCGACGAACGCGCCGAAGGCCACGATCGAGCGGATTCGGCCGTGGTACGTCTCGCCCACCTCGGGGATGGCCACGATGGCCTTGATGCGGGCCAGCGCGCCGTCGAGGGCGGCCTTGTCGATGCCGAAGATGTCCACGATGCCCTTGTTGTCCTCCTCGGTGATGGTGATGGTGGTGTTCGTGGTCTTCTGGATGTCCTGGATCACCTTGCCGCCCGGGCCGATCACCGAACCGATCATGTCCTGCGGGATGGTGATCTGCACGATGCGCGGCACGCACGGCTTGTAGTCGGCGCGCGGCTCGGCGATGCACTCCGTGATCTTGTCGAGGATGTGCATGCGTCCCTTGCGGGCCTGTTCGAGCGCTGCGGCGAGCACCTCGTAGGAGAGGCCGTCCACCTTGATGTCCATCTGCGTGGCGGTGATGCCGTCGCGCGTTCCCGTCACCTTGAAGTCCATGTCTCCCAGGTGGTCTTCATCGCCCAGAATGTCCGACAGCACGGCCCATTTGCCCGTCTGCGAGTCGGAGATCAGGCCCATGGCGATACCCGACACGGGTTTCTTGAGCTTCACGCCGGCGTCCATCAGGGCGAGCGTTCCGGCGCAGACGGTGGCCATCGACGACGAGCCGTTCGACTCGAGGATGTCCGACACGACGCGCACGGCGTAGGGGTTCTCCTCGCCCAGCGGAACCATCGGCTTCAGGGCGCGCCATGCCAGATGGCCGTGGCCGATCTCGCGGCGGCTCAGGCCGCGTGCGGCCTTGGCCTCGCCCGTCGAGAAGGGCGGGAAGTTATAGTGGAGCACGAACTGCTCGGTGCCCTGCACCAGCACTTCGTCCTTCTGCTTTTCGTCGAGTTTCGTGCCGAGCGTAACGCTGGTCAGCGACTGCGTTTCGCCGCGGGTGAAGATCGCCGAACCGTGGGCGGCGGGCAGGTAGTCCACCTCGCACCAGATCGGACGGATCTCGTCGGTCTTGCGGCCGTCGAGACGCAGGCCCTCGTCGAGGATCATGTTGCGCATGGCCTTCTTCTGCACGTCGTCGTGGAAGTATTTGTGGATCAGCATGGCTTTCTCGGCCAGCTCCTCCTCCGAATAGCGCGCGGCGAATTCGGCTTCGAGGGCGTTGAACATATCCTCGCGCTCGTGCTTCATCGTACCGCTGGTGGCGATGGCGTAGGCCTTGTCGTAAAGCTCCTTGACGATGAGCTGGCGCAGCTCCTCGTCGTTCTCCTCGTGGCAGTAGGTGCGTTTCACGTCCTTGCCCAGCTCTTTCGAAAGCTCGATCTGTACGGCGCAGTGCTTCTTGATCTCCTCGTGTGCGAACTTGATGGCTCCGAGCATCACCTCTTCCGAAACCTCCTTCATCTCGCCTTCGACCATCAGGATGTTGTCGATCGTACCGCCGACCATGATGTCGAGGTCCACGCGGTCCATCTCCGAGAATTTGGGGTTGATGACGTACTCTCCGTCGAGACGTGCGACGCGGACCTCCGAGATGGGGCCTCCGAACGGAATGTCCGAAACGGCCAGTGCGGCCGAAGCGGCCAGACCGGCCAGCGCGTCGGGCTGAATATCCTTGTCGGCCGAAATGAGGTTCACCGTCACGTAAACTTCGGCGTGGTAATCCGCGGGGAACAGGGGACGCAGGGCGCGGTCGATCAGACGGGCGACGAGAATCTCACTGTCGTTGGCGCGGCCTTCGCGCTTCATGAAGCCGCCGGGATAGCGTCCGCACGAAGCGTACTTCTCTTTGTACTCCACTTGGAGCGGCATGAAATCGGTGTCGGGTTTTGCGTCCTTGGCGGCTACTACCGTGGCCAAGAGCATCGTATCGCCCTGCTTGACCACCACCGAGCCGTCGGCCTGCTTGGCCAGTTTGCCCGTTTCGATCTCGATCTGGCGTCCGTCGGCCAGCGTAATGATCTTGCGGACTGCATTGTACAGCTTTTTGTCTTCCATAAAAAAAATTAACCTATAGTGTTTTTCGAATCGTTGTCTTTACGAAAATGAAGGCAACCCCTTCCGGGAATTGCCCTCATTTCTTCCTCGCGGATTACTTGCGGAGGTTGAGCGTCTTGACGATGGCGCGGTAGCGCTCGATGTCGACCTCCTTCAGGTACTCCAGCAACGCGCGGCGCTTGCCGACCAGACGCAGCAGCGAACGCTGCGTGCCGAAGTCGTGCTTGTTGCTTTTGAGGTGTTCTGTAAGGTGGCTGATACGGTACGAAAACAGTGCGATCTGGCTCTCAGGAGAACCCGTGTCGGTGTTAGACTTGCCGTACTGGCCGAAAAGCTCTTGCTTTTTCTCAGCTGTTAAATAAGCCATTTTTTTGAAATTTATTCAGTTCCACTCTACGACGCATTCCCCTTACCGTGAATAACGCCAGAGCGTCCGGCAAAGTTACGAATTAATTGGAAATTAAGTATTAAAAATCAAAAAATTATTGTCTTCGGACCGAAAAACGTAAAAAATCGTTCGTAGATGCTATTCTCCGGGTGCCGGGAGAGGCTCGCACGGAGCCGTGGCGTCGCTGTTTTCCAGTCGTTTACAAAGCCGGATCCGATCCCGGAAACATTCGTCCGGCGCTCAGGCCGGTGTGGCAAACGCATCGGCCGCAACGGCCGTTACGCTTGCGCCGCACGCCGCGGAGCAATCTTTTCGGCGGAAATTTCCCGAATCTCCCGGAAAATGCTATTTTTGCGGCTGACAAGAGAACATTATGGCAAAAAAGCTGATTCGGAAAGTCTGGATTGCGGTGTCCGCGGCCGCCCTCTGGGGATGCGGGGGCGCCTCCTCCTATACCGCCGTGGACGGCGTGATGCTCGGCACAACACTGCATATTACGGCCGACGTGCAGGGCGTCTCCCCGCAGGAGCTCTACGCCGCCGTGATGGAACTCGACCGCGAAGCCAAGGCGTCGATGTCGATCTTCGATCCGGGCTCGCTGCTGAGCCGGCTCAACCGCAACGAGACGGACAGCGTAGACCGCCATATCGCCTTCAACCTGCATCTGGCCGACAGTATCGGCGCCCTGAGCGGCGGCCGCTACGACGTGACGGTCAAACCGCTGGTCGAAGCGTGGGGGTTTGCCGGTAGGCAGGCCGAACGGCATCCCGACGTCGATTCGATCCTCGCATTCGTCGGCCGCGAAAAGGTCCGTGTCGAGGAGGGCCGGCTGGTGAAGGCCGATCCCCGCGTACAGCTCGACTTCAATTCGATCGCCAAAGGCTACACGGTCGATCTGCTCGCCCGGCTGGTCGAATCGTTCGGCGCCCGCAATTACATCGTCGACATCGGCGGCGAAGTCCGCTGCAAAGGGGTCAACCGGCAGGGCGGGCCGTGGCGCATCGGCATCGAAACCCCGTTCGACGGCAACATGTCCGACGGAGAATACGTGCAGAAACGCATCCGCCTGACCGACGGCGGTCTGGCCACTTCGGGCAACTACCGCCGCTTCTATCTCGATGCCGACGGCAACAAGGTGGCCCACACCATCGACCCGCGTACGGGGCGCAGCGCCGTGTCGCGTCTGCTCTCCGTGACCGTCGCCGCGCCGACCTGCGCCGAAGCCGACGCGCTGGGAACCATGTTTCTGGCCATGGGGGCCGACGATGCGCTGAAGGCCGTCAGGACGATGCCGGACGTGAAGGCCTATTTCATCCTCGCCGACGGGACCGACGGCTACGAAGAGTATATTTCACCCGCCATGGAGGCGATGATCATGCAATAACGATCCCTATGAAAAGCGCTGTTTTTCTCTACAACACCCAATCCGGGAAATGCAAAATCGAACGCTGCACCGAAGCCGTCTGCACGGTATTCCGGGCTTACGGCTACGATATCAAACCGCAGCTGATCGACTTCTGCGCCAATCCCTTCGACGGCAACGAGCAGATCGACCTGATGGTCGTTGCCGGCGGCGACGGCACGGTCAACTACGTGGTCAACGCCATGAAAAACAAGGGGCTGGACATCCCGCTCGGAGTGATTCCCGCCGGTACAGCCAACGACTTCGCGGGTGCGCTGGGCATGTCGCACCAGCCGCTCGAAGCGGCGCGGCAGATCGCCTCCGGCGCGGTGGACCGCGTGGACTGCGGATGCGTCAACGGACTCTATTTCGTCAATATCTTCAGCTTCGGCATCTTCACGACCACCTCGCAGCGCACGCCCGACCAGCGCAAGCACAAGATCGGCAAACTGGCCTATCTGATCGAGGGCGTCAAGGAGCTGCGCGCGATGCACGCCGTGCCGCTCAAAGTGGTGGCCGACGGACAGGCTTTCGACTTCAACTCGCTGATGGTGCTCGTCTTCAACGGCGAGACGGCCGGCGGATTCCGCCTCGCGCGCCGTTCGTCGATCAAGGACGGTCTGTTCGACTGCATCATGCTCGAAAAGAAGAACTTCCTCCGTTCGACGCTGGCCATGGGCCGCTATCTGCTGCGGGGCAATCCGAAGATCGTCCGCCACCTTCAGGTGCGTTCGCTCGACATCGTATCGACGGTCAACGAACCGACGGACGTCGACGGGCAGAAAGGGGCCGAATTCCCGCTGCATATCGAGTGCATCGCCGGAGGTCTCCGCATCATGTGCCCCCGCGGAGAGTAGCGCCGTTTCAGGCGTTTGAAAGGCGTTTCAAGACGGTCGTTTCCGCCGCCGCCGGCCTGCGTACTTCGCTATTTTTCCTCCGGCCTATTGCAATTTCGGACGAAAATTGTTACATTTGTCCGAAAAACCACGACGATATGGCGGATAATATCAAAGCGACACGGACGACGCGGGAAGGAGGACGTGAGAATTTGCGGAAAGTTTCGATCTCACGCATCAAAAAGGAGATGAGCGACGTATTCTATCTGTCGGACGATCTGGTAATCACCACACTCGACGCGCAGAACAACACGACGTCCGACTACCCGGCTTCGATCGACGGTTTCTCGGCCATCATCATGATGACGGGCGAAGCCACCGTGTCGATCGACATGCAGAACTACAACGTCAAGCCCAACACCATCGTCTTTTTCAATCCAGACAGCATCATCCGCACGGTGAAATGTTCGTCGAACGCCGCGGCTTATTTTCTGGCGTTCTCCAAATCGTTCGTCAATGAGATCCAGATCGACCTCTCGACGTCGCTGCCGGTCTACATGCGCTTCGGCAAGGCTCCCGTACTGGAGGTCACGCCGCAGGACGTGGACCAGATACGCCAGCTCTTCCAGCTCATCAAAACCATGCTGCGCAGCGACAAGGAGCGTTACCGCCACGAAATCATCCGGACGCTTTTCACCACGGCGTTCTACATCATCACCGAGATCAACCAGCGCGAGCAGCCCGGCGAGATCAAACAAGGCCGCTGCGAAGTGCTCTTCGATGAATTCATGTCGCTGCTCCAACAGTACAACAAACGCGAACGCAACGTCAGCTTCTACGCCAAGCAGCTCAATATCACGCCGAAATACCTCTCGTCCGTGGTCAAGGAGGTGAGCGGCAAAACCGCCGCGCGCTGGATCGACGAATCGGTGATTCTGGAAGCCAAGGCGCTGCTCAAATACTCCGGCATGAGTATTCAGGAGATCGCCTACCACCTCAACTTTTCGACCCAGTCGTTCTTCGGCAAATACTTCAAACAGCACACCGGCACCAGCCCCTCGCGCTACAAACGCAAAGGCTGAGCCGCAGATACGGCACGAAACCCTCTCCCGGAGAGGGTTTTTTGTTGTCTCCATCCGAAAAGTACGGGGGTGCAGCCCGGTATTCGTCGATATAACATGAATTTCGAGCGGCCGTTTCTCAGCTGTTCGACGCTTATTTTGTAAACCATAGCGTAAACCGGAAAAACATGAAAATCCCCAAGGCGACCGTCACGGCGGTCCTTTACAAATCGAAGACCCTCGCCAGCGGCGAACACCCCGTCATGATAAGGGTCTGCTACAACAGCAAACGCCGATACAAAAGCACGGGACTCTCCTGTCCGGCGAAATGGTGGAACGCCGCGAAGCAGGAGGTGCGCGAACGGCATCCGCTGGCCCCGAACATGAACGCCATCATCGGTTCCGAACTGACGGCGCTGAAAAACAAAGTGCTGGATTTCGAGCGGCAGGGGGTGCCCTACTCCGTGCAGCGCATATTCGAAGCCTCGGTGCGTAAACCTCCGTCCCGGAAAACCCTGTACGACCTTTTCGAAGAGCGTATCGCTTATTTCAGGGACACCCTCCAGAAACACAACACGGCCACCGGCTACCAGACGCTGCTCCATATCGTCGAACGGTTCTCGCAGCACCGGACCGTCGAGCTGTTCGACGTGGACGGCGCATGGCTCGGCGAGTTCGAGGAGTACCTCCATGCGCATTATGCCGATACGAGCATCAAACGGTTTTTCAGCGCCCTGAAAGCGCTGATGAACTACGCCTGCCAGAACGGACTGCTGGACGCCAATCCATTCGACCGCTTCCGTCTGAGCCGCAGGCTCGACGTGCGGACCGCCAAACGGGCGCTCGAAACCGACGAATTCGACAGCCTGATCCGTTACTACCTCGATACATATTATTATAAGACCCGGAAGAGACCCGATCCCCGGACGATGAAAAGACGCTGCTGGCGCGCGCCATGCCACGGATGCCGGGGCGAGGAGCGGCAGGCGTCGTACGACGCCGAGCAGTTCGCGCTTTCGATGTTCATCTGCTCCTATATTTTTCAGGGGCTGGCGCTGGTCGATCTGGCCCGCCTGAGGTGGAAAGACCTCGTATGCGTGGAGATTCCGGACCGGGAGAAGTACGACCGGGATTGTGCGGCCTACGGCCCCCGGTATGCCGAAGCGCATAAGGAGACGGTCGCTTTTTATGAAATCAATTTCGTTCGCGCCAAAACCCTGCATCCGATCCGCATTCTGGTCGAACAGCGGGTGGCGTGGCCCTATATGAAGCCGTTCGCCCGCACGGCGAAGGGCGGCGCCGGAGACGACTTCGTTTTTCCGATCTACTTCGACGACGACCCCCAACGCCGGTTCGAACGCATAACCTATGCCAACAACGTGATAAACCAAGGGTTGCAGCGTGCGGCGAAGCGCATCGGCCTGTCGCGGAAAATCACCTTCTATTCGGCCCGTCACACCTATGCGTCACGTCTTTATCACGCCGACGTGCCGCTGCCCCTGATCGCCCAGAACATGGGACGCAACCCTGCGGAAATCGAAACCTACCTCAAAGAGTTCGACACGGACAGAATCATCAGCGCCAACAAGCGGGTCTGGCAAATCCCCGGCCCCGCCTCCAAAGACCCGAAAACCGGCGCCGGTTTGTAAACCTTCATGTAAACCGAGCCGTTATGCAAGATTGTAACTCCATAAATATCAGCACATAACTCAATCTGCGCTTTGTTCTTAACCGGAACAATGTTAGCCGGTGTCGGTTGTAAAGACTACGACGACGACATCGACGACCTGAAGGGTCAGATCAACGACTTGAAGGGTCAAGTCGAGTTGAAGGCCGACGCTTCAGCCCTCAAAGCTGTTACCGACAAATTAAACGGGATAGATTTCTCGTCTTTCGTTACCAACAGCGGTCTCCAGACAGAGCTTGACAAAAGGCTGGCAGACTATGCCAAGAAGTCGGATCTGAAAGATTGGCTGACTAGCGATGAGGTGTTGAAACTTATTAAGGCTCAGGGATATCAGACCAAGGCTGACGTTCAGAAACTGATCGAAGAGGCTACCAAGAATCAGCTGACTGCCGACGATGTCAAGAAGATTTTCGAGACGATGATCGCTTCGGACGAGACCATGGGTAAACTGCAGGCCGAAATGCAGAAGATCATCCAGCAGGCTCTGGTCGACGGCAAGTACGTTACCGAGCAGCAGATGAAGGATTTCGTCGAGGGTAAAGGTTACATCACCGGTGCCGATCAGCTGTCGGCGACTCAGATCAACCAGATCCTTACCGCTGTCGCCAATTCCGTATCTTCGGAGACGGCTACGGTCACCGATGCCATCAAGAAGGTCCTCGGCGACAACTTCGCTTCGTACATGGCTGAGTACATGAATGACGAGACGGTCAAAGCCGAAATGGGCAAGACCATCACCGATACGATCCTCAAGGAGCTGACCGATGCCAACGTAACTCTGAAAGAGGCTATCGAGGCGATGATCGAGGAGGGTGTAAACAGCAAACTGTTCAACCCCGACGGCAGCGCAATCTACCTGAAAGAAGCCGATCTGAAGGATCGTTTCGACAATTACGACACGCAGCTCCGCAATCTCTGGAGCGCTATCGCAGACCTCGCCGGCCGCATCCAGTCGCTGGTTTACGTTCCGACTTCGCTCGAAGAGGTATCGAACAATGTCATTTCCATCGAGGGACTTCCCTATATCGCGATGGTTGACGGTGAAGGTGAGGACTACAAGTTCTATCTGGGCAGCGACGAAGGCGGCAACGAGGCCGCGATCGAAGCTACTTTCATGGTTTCGCCTGCGGCTCTGGCAGTCAAGATGACCAAGGAGAACGTATCGTTCGTAACGGAGGAGATCAAGACGCGCAGCGCTGCGTCGTTCGAGGTTGTAGACGTGATCGATCAGGACGTCGTGACCGGTAAGTTTACCGTTGTCGCCAAGACTCAGTACGAGTACGGAAACGGCAAAACGCTGGCCATTGCGCTGAATGTGAAACTCGCAGGCACCGGTGTCGCCGGAGCTACGCCCGAAGATGCCATTTCGGGCGAGGATTTGGGCAGCGATTTCACCAGTGCCTTTATCGGTACGCAGTATAATGCAGGCGGCGCGATCAATGCCGATCTGGTTGCCGGTCGTATGAAAGAGGACGGAAACCTCGAACTGGTAGTTGACGACGATACCCAGTTCCCGGAATTCGAGGGCGATGGCGGTCTGAAATATAACGACGAGGAAACCGTCGTTGAGTTCTTCCATGATGTGAAGATTTACTACATGAAAGACGGCAAACCGCAGGAGCTTGCCGCAATCTGGGGCGAGGATGTTCCCGTTCTCAAGACCGTTGTTCCTGAAGACGCCGCCGTAGCGACGGTAGATCCCGAAGATAACAAGGACAGCTATACGCTTACGGCAACCACGGCGGCGATCAAAAAGGGCAAGGGTGTTCCGGCTCTGATCGACGACGTGATTACCTCGGAACCGTTCTCGTTCGACCTCGTATCGGGCGAATACACCTGCCGCGTGGTTAAGAACGCCAAATCGCAGTTCACCATCATCAAGGACAACACCGACGTCATCGTTTCCGAGCCGCAGACGGTAACGTGGAACTATGCAACGGTTAGTGCTGGCGACGATTACGAGGCTGTGGATTACCTGCTGAATCCCGATCCCACGAAGCCGCAGATCGGCCACGTGATTTACAACGCACTGAAGGCTGGATCCTTCGAGGATATCCAGATCTTCGACGGCGAGACCGAAATGACCGACGAACTGCCGTTCGATGTCGCTGACATTATCCTTACTAGCTCTCCTGCTGACGATCGTGCAGAGCAGCATCTGGAACTTGTCGTAGCCGGCAACAGTGCAATGACGAGCGGTTCTTACACGGTCAAAGCACGTTACAACTATGAGAACACCGATATTACGATTACTCTGCCCGTCGTTATCGAGGGTATGCCTGAGATCACGATGGCTCCGGAGACCGTAACGGTGGATTACTTGGCGGGAACGAGCGAATACACGGTGATCGAGACGTATGCCGAGAAACTCTGGAATAAGGATTGGGCTCCGAAGTACTTCGCCGACAAGCAGACGTTCGTAGATGCGATCTATGCCGCTACCTTCGAGGCTACTGCCGATGAAGCGGAAGATGGAACCGAACTCGTGCAGGCGACCGACGATGCAAAGAACATCGCTATCAAGCTCGGCACCGGAGCAAAGGAGAAGAGCTACGAACTCACGGCTAAACTTACTGCCGACTGGGGTCTCGATGTAACGGTTGCCGTTACGGTTAATTTCGAAGGCTTTGCAGGCGAGCTGGTACAGGGCGACAACTATGCGAATCCGGTGCGTCTGAACGCAAAACTTACGACGACGGCTTATGTGCCCGATGGACTTAACCTCGACAACACTTGGGTTGCACCCAAAGATTCCAAGGGCAATGAAATCGGAAAGGTTGTCTTCTCGGTAGACGCTGAAGAGTATGAAGGCGCTTCGGTAGACGCCGACGCCAAGACCCTGACGTGGGGTACTGAGTACAAGGGCCTGAACATGGCGCTCAGCGTAAAACTGATGCTTGATTCTTATGTTCTTGACGAGCAGGAGCTTAATGTCGAGATTCCCGACCCGATCAAGGATAAGACGATCAGCCTGCGTAAGAGTGCCGCTACTACGATTTCTGCGAGCGATGCCGATGCTTCCCTGACTGTGGGCGATCTCCTCCAGCTGGCGAATATCAACGGCAACAACGTGTTCGAGGCTGCGGCTGCCGATGAGAATACGGTTCTCGGAGTCGCTGTCAAGTACGAGGTGATGAATCCGGAGGTTCTCGTTGACCGAATTACGATTGCGGGCGATTTCGCAACCACCGGTACGATTACGGTCAAGGGTAATGCCGACAGCGAATTCGTAGGCGAGAAGACGGTCAAGGTGAAAGTTACCGTATCCTATGATTACGGCACGGACCGCGTTCACAATCTTGATATCAAAGTTAAGCAGAAAGCCAACTAATAAAGAATCCCCCTTTTCCGCGAAATCCGGCGCCGTTCTTCGGGGCGGTGCCGGGAGCGAGGGAAATCAAATCCCTAAAGCAGGAACGGCACATCCCAAAGTTTTTTGGTTAACAACTCCCACTTTTAAGTAACATTCCTGCTTGCGGCAGACCGAAGAGGCGCGGTCTGCCGCTTTTTTATCGTTCCGACCGTTGCTGCAATCCGTCGGACCGGATACGATAGGCTGTTGCCGGATCGGGTGCCTTTGTCCCGACTTATATGAAAAATCAGCCGCAGTCAATACTGCGGCTGATTTGATTTGAGCCTATTTCCGGCATTTCCCGGATGTTCTTCCCATGTTCCCCGGCGTTTTCCGGCATTTTGGGCGTTTTTTTCGGTCCGCCGTTCCGTCGCGCCGCAGAGCCATGCGGGCTTTACGGGCGTGTTTGCGGGGCTGTAGGGATGCGTTTCATGCGCCAGCCTTCCGCGTCCCTCATCGTATCCCCGGAGGGCGTGAAAGGCCCCTGAATCCGTTTTTCTGCAATACGGACAGCGCCGCGTCGTCGGTGCTGATTTCGGGCGGGATTTCGCGGGCGTTTCGTGCGCGGGCGTATTAGACGCCGCACCCCGACAAAGCCTCTCCGGCGCTTCCTCCCCCGTGTTGCGGCGGTTTCAGCCTTATTTTGCCTTGGCGGCTTTGGCGGCCACCGCTTGATCCAGCTCGATGATGAAGTCCGAAAGGACGTTCATGTAGTTGATGAAGGCGTCGTATGCCGAGTCGTACGGGTTGAAGTAGGAGTGTACGTCGCCGTCCGAGAGCCATTTGGTCGCCATGTAGTAGAAGTGGTCCGAGGTCTGCATGAAACTCCATACATAGTCGAAATCGGGGCTTTTCAGGGCGGCGACCTTCTCTTTCTGGGCGTAGAGTTTCGAGAAAGCCTCGTTCTGCAACTCGTTGCCGAGCCACGCCGTCACGTCGCGCTCCTCGTCGGCCCACGACATTACGTGCGGACAGTGGAGTACGGACACCGGCTGGTACTTCTTGGCGGCCTCGCTTACGGTGGCGAACTCCATATCGTTCTTCTTGGCGAGGATCGCTTTGGGAAGCGCACGCATGAATTCGAAGATTCCCGTATCCGCCGTCTGATGCTCCCCGAACGTCTCGTAGTCCATGAAGAGGTTGATGACCTCGCCCGGCGTTTCGTCCGAAGAGAGCCATTTGACGTATTTGTCCGCCGTCAGCGGCCATTCGTCCCAGCTGCGGTTCGAGAAACGGAACGCAATGTCGTCCGAGAGCTTGTAGTTGCGCAACAGCAGGCGCAATTTCTGATTGATGGCGTTGGCATAGACGTAGTTAGGCGATTTCCAGCCCAGCACGTGCTTGGCGCCTTCGGCCAGCATCGTGCGGAAGCCCATGTCGGCGACCATGGCGCCGATCTCGTCGGAGTAGATCAGCTCGGTGTTGCGGAAGGCGGTGGGCTTCACGCCGAACTCCTTCTTGATCATGGCCGTATGGAGCTTCACCTGTTCGGTGAAATCCTCTTTCGACGCCAGCGACGCCAGCGAATGGGAGTAGGTTTCGGCCAGAAACTCGACGCATCCCGTGGCGGCCAGCTCCTTGAACGAGTCGAGCACCTCAGGCGCGAAGGCGCGGAACTGCTCGACGGCGATGCCCGTGATCGAGAACGAACAGCGGAATTTACCCTTGTTCTCCTTGATCAACTTCAGCAGCAGGGCGTTCATGGGCAGGTAACACTGCCGGGCGACTTTCTGCATGATCGAGCGGTTCAGGAGGTCGTCTAGGTAGTTGTGGTCCTTGCCCATGTTGAAGAAGCGGTACTTCTTCAGTCGCCAAGGCTGGTGTACCTGAAAATATAAGCAGACGGTTTTCATAGGGTATCTGTATTTTTATTGTTTTTTGTTCTCTTCAATGACCGCTTCGTATACGGCTTTGATCTTCGCCGCGGCGTCGTTCCACTTGAGGTTGGTGACCTCTTCGAGTCCTTTCGACGCGAACATGCCCGACAGGGCCGGGTATTGGATGAGGCCGTAGATGGCGTCGGCCAGCGCGTCCACGTCCCAGTAATCGACCTTCACGGCGAAGTCGAGCACTTCGGCCACGCCGCTCTGTTTGGAGATGATCACCGGCACGTTCGAGCGCATCGCTTCGAGGGGCGAGATGCCGAAAGGTTCCGAGACCGACGGCATGACGTATACGTCCGACAGCTGGAACATCTTGTGTACGTCCTCGCCGCGCAGGAACCCCGTGAAGTGGAAGCGGTCGGCGATGCCCAGCCGCGCCACGCGGCGGATGACGTGGTTCATCATGTCGCCCGAACCGGCCATCACGAAGCGTACGTCGGGTACGCGCTTGAGCACTTTGGCGGCAGCCTCGACGAAGTAGTCGGGACCTTTCTGGTAGGTGATGCGTCCGAGGAAGGTGACGATCTTGTCCTTCACGCCGCGTTCGGGCATTTTGCAGGGGCCGCCGGCGAAGCGCACGGCGTTGTGCACCGTCACGACCTTTTCGGCCGGAACGCCGTAGCGGTTGATGACGATGTTGCGGGTAAGGTTCGAAACGGCGATCACGCGGTCCGCGGCGTGCATGCCCGCACGCTCGATGGCGTAGACCTGCGTATTGACGTTCTCGCCGCTGCGGTCGTATTCCGTGGCGTGCATGTGCACGACGAGCGGTTTGCCCGACACGCGCTTGGCGGCGATGCCGGCGTAGTAGGTGAGCCAGTCGTGGGCGTGGATCACGTCGAACTGCCCTTCGAGGTCCTTGGCGACCTGCGCGGCCACCACGGCGTAACGGGCCACCTCCTCCATGAGGTTGGCGCCGTACTTTCCCGAAAAGGTGTAACGCTGTTTCCATGCGTCGGTCGTGGACCAGACCTGCTGACCCGATTTTACATAGCGTTCGTGGTAGACCTCGTACTCTTCGGGGGAGATGTAGGGCACCATGTTCGAGTCGATGTGGATGAACGACATTTTTTCGAGAATGTCGTCGGCTCCGCTCCCGGTCGAACCATAGAGAGCCTCCACGTCGCTGGCGTTCATTACGTGCGTGAAACGCTGATCTTCATCGCCGTAAGCGTGGGGAACCACGAACGTGACGTCTACGTCGTTGCGCGCCAGACCGCGCGTCATGCCGTAGCACGCCGTTCCAAGACCGCCCGCGATGTGGGGCGGGAACTCCCAACCGAACATTAAAACTCTCATATCTTAATTCTTTTCATTTTGTTGCCTTTATTTCTTTGCGGCTTTTCCTGCCGCCTTTTTCGCCGCGGCCTTGGGGGTCTTCGCCGCGGCCGGACTTTTGGCGGCGGCCTTTACCGTCTTCCCGGCGCTTTTCGCCGCAGGCTTCGTCTTCGCCGGCTTTTTCTCTTTCGGACCGTTCGTTCTGCCGCTTTTCTTCGCGGCTTTGGGCGCTTGGGAATCCCCTTTGCTCCGCTCGCGGATCATGCGGTGGATGTCCAGTGCGGCTCCGACGCTCCACGCCTGCGAAATGGCTCCGCGCGAAGCGTAGGGCGGGTCGGCGTCGTACAACTCGCAGATCGAGCCGATGCCGTAACGCTGGATGTCCTCGTCGAAGTTTTCCAGCGCCTCCTCGGCCTGCGGCAGGAATGCGTCGCCGTCGATGTCGAAGCAGGCCTTGATGTAGAAGGGCAGCAGCCACGGCCATACCGAGCCGTTTTTGGCGGCGAAGTCGCGTTCGGCGGGCATGCCCTCCTGCGAACCCCTGTAAAGCGGGTTTTGGGGCGACAGCGTCCGCAGTCCCTTCGGGGTGAGCAGGTGCTGGCGCACCGTGCGGATCACCTCCAGTTGCATCGTCTCGTCGAGCATCTTGTAATTCAGTCCGCAGGCGACGATCATGTTGGGGCGCGTCGATTTGTCGGGACCGCTGCCGTCCACGAAGTCGGCCAAATAGCCCTCCGGCAGGCGGAACAGTTCGATGAACGACTCCTGTGTGCGAGCCGGAAGCGAGGCCCACGCCTTGACGAAGGCCTTGTCCGTCTTGTCCCCGTATTTGCCGGCCAGTTCGAGCGCATAGCATACGGCGTTGTACCACAAGGCGTTCACTTCGACCTGATAGCCGTTGCGCGGGGTTACGGGGCGTCCGTCGATCGTTGAATTCATCCACGTCAGGGGCACCTCTTCCGATGAAGCCCATATCAGCCCGTTGTCGTGCAGCGCCACGCGGCCGCCGATTCCCTGCCGGTAGCTCTCCAGTATGTCTTTCATGGCCGGGCCGTAGCTCGCCCATATCTCCTTGGCCCCCACTTCGCGTTCGAGCTGCTGGAGGGTCCAGAAAAACCAGAGGGGGGCGTCCGCCGCGACTTCGGCCGAGGCGCTGCCGGTGAACATGCCGTCGCGCATCTCCCGCACCAGCGTATCCAGCGCGTCGATGCAGTCCTCCTTGTGTCCCTGTTCGAGCGTGATGCCCGGCAGCGAGATGAAGGTCTGGCGGCCCGAAACCCCGTGCCACGGATATCCCGACACCACTTCGGTCCGGTCGCCCGGACGGCGGATCAGGAACTGCCGCGCCGAGTGTTCGAGACAGCTGATGAAGTCGATCTTATGCGTACGCCGCGCGATGGATGCGGCGAAAACCTCTTCGATGGTTTTGGTCGAGCCCATTTCGTCGAGCGACGCCGAGAAGATGATGCTCTCGCCCTTCTTGAGCTCCGCTTCGAAATAGCCCGTCGTGAGCAGGTCTTCGTACCCCTCGTATCCGCGGGCCAGCTCCTGCTGGTATTCGAATCCGTAATACCAGTCGGGCGCGGGCACGAACTCCGTGCCGGGTTTGCTCGTCTGGAGATAGAGCCACGGGAACGAGTTGTAGAGACGGCACTTCACGCCGTTCACGGCGGGGTAGGAGTGTCCGTCGGCCTCCATGTTGGCGTGCGTCAGCGCATGCTTGTCGCGGAAGGCGAGGAACGGCCGCAGCCGCAGCCGGGTTTCGGAGTGGGCGTCCACGAGCGTGTAGCGGATCATCAGCTGCGTCCGCTTGTGTATCCAGAGCATCTCCTTCTTGAGGATTACGCCGCCCACGCGGTAGGTGATCGTCGGCGTCGGCGTATACTCGAAATCGGTGATATACTTGTGGCCGCGCGGCTCGTATACCCCCTTGAAACGGTGCAGCGCCAGATTGAACGTCTGGTCGTGCTGCACCACGGTCTCGTCGAGCGACGAGAGCAGGACGTAGGTCCGGCAGCTGTCGTCGATGGGGGCCACCATCAGTCCGTGATAGCGGCGGGTGTTGCAGCAGACGATCGTCGTACTCATGTAGCCGCCGATACGGTCCGTCGAGAGCATTTCGCGCTGGAGGGAGTACTCCAGATTGCCCAATTCGCTTTTGTCGAAAGTAAGTGCTGACATATCTTTCTTAAAAATGCAGTTCGTCCTATAAAGATATTAAAATTTTCAGATAAATAATACCCGATAACAGTAAATTAATACCTTTTTTAACATTATTCACGCCAAATTTGCTAGGCCCACTTTACCAATGCAAAATCCATGCGGTGCGGCAGGTGGGGGTTGTAGGGATAGAGACGCAGCGCCACGTCGAACGTGCCGGCCTCGCCGGGAACGTAATCCAGCGCATAGGTCACGCGGCTGCCGTCGGTTTTGGTGTGTTTCAGCCCGATGGTGCGGGTTACGTTCACCTTGCCGCCGACGACGATCTGCTGGGCGATGACCATCTCGACGCCGATATCCTCAGGCCGGAGGTTGGCGATGTCCACCGTCACTTCGAAGTGGTACTTCTCGCCGACGAAGATCGCCTCGTCGTCGATCCTCACGCGCTGGACGTCGATCACGCGGACCTTGTCCCATGCGGCCGAAACCTTGCGCTTCCACGCCGCGATCTCGCGGGCCAGCTTGTAGCCGCCTTCGACGATTTCGCGCTTGCGGGCCGCGAGCTTGTTGTAGAACCGCTCCTCGTAATCCCCCAGCATGCGGTTGGTCGTGAAGTTCGACGCGATGTCGGCGACGCACTTTTTGACCGAATCCACCCACTGGTGAGGAATGCCGTCGCTGCCGCGGTCGTAGTATTTCGGCACGATCTGCTCCTCGATGGTGTTGTAAATCATCTCGGCGTCAAGCTCGTCCTGATAGCCCTGATCGGCGAACGTGCGTTCCATGGGCAGCATCCATCCCGCGCCCTCCTTGTAGCCTTCGACCCACCATCCGTCGAGTACCGAGAACTGGAGCACGCCGTTCATGACGCACTTCTCGCCCGACGTGCCCGACGCTTCGAGCGGACGGGTCGGGGTGTTGAGCCATACGTCCACGCCCTGCACCATGCGGCGGGCCAGCTCCATGTCGTAATTCTGCAGGAAGAGGATCTTGCCTACGAACTGCGGCATGGCGGCCACTTCGACGATGCGTTTGATGAGGTCCTGACCCGGCTTGTCGTTAGGGTGCGCTTTGCCCGCGAAGATGAACTGCACGGGACGCTCCTTGTTGTTGACGATCGCCGACAGCCGGTCGAGGTTGGTGAACAGCAGGTAGGCGCGCTTGTAGGTGGCGAAGCGGCGGGCGAAACCGATGGTCAGCACGTCGGGCTTGATGCCCTCGATGATCTGAATCATCTGGCGCGGCGAGTCGAGACGCACCTGATTGGGGTCGCTGTAGCGGCGGCGGATATGCTTTACGAGCTTGTTCTTGAGATACATGCGCTCGTTCCACAGCTCTTCGTCGGGAATCTGGTGGACCTTCTGCCATGCCGGGATGTCGTAGGTGTGCCCCTCGAATCCGTCGGCGAAATAGCGGGCGTACAGGCGGCGCATGCTGGTCGCGATCCACGTCGGGAAGTGCACGCCGTTGGTGACGTACCCGATATGAAGCTCGTTTTTGAAGTAGCCCGGCCACATGCTGCCCAGAATATCCTTCGACACCTCGCCGTGGAGCCACGACACGCCGTTCACCTCCTGCGAGAGGTTGCAGGCCAGCACCGACATCGAGAACTTCTCGTTGGGGTCGTTGGGGTTGGTCTTGCCGAGGTTGATATACTGTTCCCACGTGATTCCCAGCACGTCGGGATAGTGCGACATGTACTGGCGGATCATCGATTCGGGGAATGCGTCGTGGCCTGCGGGAACCGGCGTATGGGTCGTGAAGAGCGACGACGAGCGGATCACCTCCAGCGCCTCCGAGAAGGAGAGCTTCTTGTGGGTCACCAGATCGCGGATGCGCTCGATGCCGATGAATGCGGCGTGTCCCTCGTTGCAGTGGAATACGTCGTGTTTGATGCCCAGCTTGCGCAGCGCGCGGATACCGCCGATGCCGAGCAGGATCTCCTGCTTGAGCCGGTTCTCCCAGTCGCCGCCGTAGAGGTGGTGCGTAATCTGCCGGTCCTCTTCGAGGTTGGCCTCGAAGTCCGCGTCGAGTAGGTAGAGGTCCGTGCGTCCCACCTGACATTTCCAGACGCGTGCCCAGAGCGTACGTCCGGGGAAGGCGATGGTGACCGTCATCCAGTTGCCGGCTTCGTCGCGCACGGGCGAGATCGGCAGCTTGTAGAAGTTCTGCGCTTCGTAGGTCGCCTCCTGCGCGCCCTGCGACGAGAGCCGCTGCGTGAAGTAGCCGTAACGGTACAGCAGGCCCACGGCCGCCATCGGAACGTTCTTGTCCGACGCCTCCTTGAGGTAGTCGCCGGCCAGAATGCCCAGACCGCCGGAGTAAATCTTGAGCGACGAATGCAGGCCGTACTCCATCGAGAAGTAGGAGATCGAGGTCGCCTTCGGATCGGGTTTCTCGTTCATGTAGTCGCGGAACTGCGCATATACGGCGTCGAGCTGGCTGAGGAAATTCGTATCCTGTTCGAGCTCCTTCATGCGCTCCACGCTCATTTTGTCGAGGAATGCGATCGGATTGCGTTCGCACTCGGCCCACAACGCATGGTCGATGCTTTCGAACAGGTCGCGCGTGCCGGGATTCCAGCACCACCAGAGGTTGCGCGACAGCTCTTCGAGGGCGTGCAGCCGTTTGGGCAGGGTCTTGTCCACCATCATGCGGTTCCAGTTGGGCTTCTCGGCGAAAAGCTGCTGGCGCACGAAGTTGATCTGCTCGTTGCGGTTTCCGCCCTCGTCCAGCACGGCGCGGTTGGTGCGGATGACCGAACTTTCGACAGCCTCGGAGTAAGCCTGCTCGTAGGCGGCGAAGAGGTGTTCCCAGAGCGCCGTTTCGGAGATTTCGTAGGCCGACACGCGCATCTCGTTCACGTGCTTGTCGTCCAGCAGGCTGAAGTGCAGCAGCGACTCGGCGATCTTCTCTTCGACCTCCTGATCGTTGTAGTCGTCGCGCAGAACGATCTCCACGCCCGCATGCTCGCGCTGTTTGGCCGCCCAGAGACCGAATCCGGCCAGCGTCGTGGTGATCGTCGGCACGGAGAAGGCCACCGATTCGAGCGGCGTGTATCCCCACGGTTCGTAGTAGGAGGGGAATACGGTCATGTCCATGCCGACCAGCAGTTCGTAGTAATCCTTGCCGAAGATGCCGTCGGCCTTGTTGAGGTAGGTCGGAACGAAGATCACCTTCACCTTCGAATCGGGCGTGGTCAGAATGCTGCCGTTGAGGGCGTTAACGATCGGGTCGCTGCTCTGGTATTCGAGGTAGTGGGTCGTGTATTTGTACTGCCCGCCGTCGATGGGTTTCGACGGGTCGGCCAGATGCGCCTGCAGGTCCGCGCGCGGACCGCGGTTGGCGGCGGGCACGGTGATATAGGCCAGCACCTGACGTTTGAGCCGGGGCGATGCGGCCAGTTTCTTGAGCGATTCGATGAATACGTCGATGCCCTTGTTGCGGAATTCGTAGCGTCCGCTGGTGCCGACGATCAGCGGCTCCTCGGCGAACTTTTCGCCCAGACACGCTTCGGCCACCGAGATCATCGTTTTGCGGGCTTCGGCGCGCTTCGCGTCGTACTCCTCGCCGGTCCAGACGAAGTCGTTTTCGAAGCCGTTGGGCGTGATGCAGTCAGGCTCGCGGCCCAGCAGGAATTTGCACTCGTTGGCCGTGATGTCGCTGACCGTGACGAATGCGTCGTGGTAGGCAGCGGCGGCCTTCTCGATCGAGTGTTTGGCCACGACGTTGAACTGGCGTGCCAGCTCGTCGGCATTGAACTTGGTCAGGTCGGTGTAGAGCGGCAGGTGGTTGCCCGCGATGCAGCGGCCCATGACCGTGGCGTGCGTGGTGAAGAGTGTCGCCACATAAGGCGCATGGCGGCGCAGGTAGAGACCGCCCGCCGCGGTCATCCATTCGTGGAAATGGGCGGCGATCTTGTCGGTCGCGGTGCAGAAGTTCTCGACATAGGAGGCGATCACCGCGCCTGCGGCGTAGCCGAAGAGCACGGGCTCGATGTAGTCCCACTGACCCGAAATCGAATCGACGTGGTAGGCCTCCCAGAGTTTCTTGAGTATTTCGTCCTTGCGGGGAATCAGCGAGGTGAAGTCCACCAGTATCGCCGTCGGTTCGCCCTTGATTTTCCAGTGTCCCACGCGGATGCGGATGCCTTCGGCGTAAAGCCCCTGACGCCATGTCTTCAGCAGGTTGGGATCCTCCTCGAATTCGGGGTTTACGCCTTCGTGCTGCAGGTCGGGTCCGATGAGGATATAGCGCTCGTTGAATTTCCGGATGGCCGTTTGCGCTTTGGTCGAGACTACCGTATGGATGCCGCCGATTTTGTTGCAGACCTCCCAACTTACCTCGAACAGGTAATCGGGGGTTAGTTTTGCATTGCTCATATTTGTGATGCTTGTTTGTAATTTACTTGTCGAATCGGTTGAAAACCGGTGCAAAGGTAATACTTATATTTATATTAACAATCTCGAAAGGGTAATTAGTAAAAAAATTTAAGAATAACTTAACATTTCAGTTTCACTTGGTTGCGCGCGTCGTTATGTTTCGAAAAGGGCCTCGATCACGGCGTCCGAGATCAGAAACCGCTCCGGGGGAACCGCCAGCCGTCCGCCTGCGTCGCGGAGCGCGCCGCTTTGCAGATAGGGGGCCGCCTCTTCGCGCATCCGCTCCAGCCGTTTCGTGCCGAAACGGGCCGCGACCTCCCGCGTGTCGATTCCTTCGGCGGTTCGGAGCGCCGTCATGACGTACTCGTTGAAACGGTCCCTGTTCGTGAGGAGTTCGCGTTCCGCCGGATCGCCCGCGATGTACCGCTCCACCGAACCTACGTTCCAGTGCCGCTCCTCGCCGTCGAACGAGTGCGCCGCAGGACCGATGCCGAGGTACTTCGCGCCGTGCCAGTACGCCGCGTTGTGGCGGGCGCGGAAGCCCGGAAGGGCGAAATTCGAGACTTCGTAGTGTTCGAATCCCGCTTCGGTCAGCGTGTGGTGGACCGTGAGGAACTCCGTTTCGCTGATCTGCTCGTCCACGGCCCGGAATTCGCCCCGCGCGGCGCGCCGTCCGAAAGCCGTATCGGGTTCGACGGTCAAATGGTATGCCGAAATATGCTGTACGCCGAGCGAAAGGGCCGTATCGAGCGAGCGGCGCAGCGTATCGCCGCCGAAACCCGGCACGCCGAAGATCAGATCGAGGGTGATGTTGCCGAATCCGGCGCGCTGCGCAGCGCGGACCGCTTCGGCCGCCTGCGCGGCCGTGTGGCGGCGGTTCATCAGCTTCAGGCAGTCGTCGTCGAACGACTGTACGCCGATCGAAAGGCGGTCGATGCCCGCTTCGAGCAGCCCGTCGAGGTACTCGGCCGTCAGGTCGTCGGGATTGGCTTCGAGCGTCGTCTCTTCGGCGCCGGAGCAGTCGAAGAGTCGTGCGGCGTGGTCCAGCAGTCCCCTGATCGCTTCGGGCGTGCAGAGCGACGGCGTTCCGCCGCCGAAATAGCGGGTCGTCACCGCTTCGCCGCCCGGATAGCCGCGCCGGTCGTCCAGTTCGCGGTGCATGGCCGCCAGCAGGTCGTCCATGCGCCGCAGGTCGGCGCTTTTGTAAAAGTCGCAGTAGGCGCAGACGCGCTTGCAGAAGGGTATGTGGAAATAGAGTCCGGCCATGGTTACCAAAGTTAAGAAAAAAACGGAGACGGCGGCACATTATTTTCCGATTTTTCCGAAACAGGCCGAAAGCCGGTGCGCTCCGCGTTTTTCGGAGGCTGCCGGATTCGTCCGGCACAACCGGAAATCGCGGCAGCATGTTTGCGGTATGTCCGCAGTTCCTGAGCTGTGCGCGGCTTCGGGCGGAGGAGATACGAAGTTATAAATGAATCATATACGGGTGCCGGAAAAAATAATGTTCTTTTTTTGTGTTTTTCACTGTTAATTTTTTCACAAGTGTAAAAGTTTTTCTACCTTTGTGCGGTTAAAGTCCGCATGCGCGGATTTCGACGGTTAGGTTAAATCTTGGATTTGATGTTTTATTAAAAATAACGATTGCTATGAACAAAATGGATTTGAAAAAGTACGGGATCACGGGTGTGACCGAGATCGTGTACAATCCGTCGTACGACGAACTCTTCCGCGAGGAGACCAAGAAGGGCCTCCGCGGCTTCGAAAAGGGTCAGGAGACCGAAATGGGCGCCGTGAACGTGATGACCGGCGTTTACACCGGCCGTTCGCCCAAAGACAAGTTCTTCGTAATGGACGAGACCACGAAAGATACGATCTGGTGGACTTCCGACGAGTATAAGAACGACAACAAGCCCGTGACCAAGGCGGCTTGGAAAGAGCTGAAGAAGATCGCTTCGCAGGAGCTGTCGGGCAAGAAGCTCTACGTCGTCGACACTTTCTGCGGCGCCAACGAGAACTCGCGTCTGAAGATCCGCTTCATCATGGAGGTGGCTTGGCAGGCGCACTTCGTTAAGAACATGTTCATCCGTCCGACCGACGCCGAACTGGAGAATTACGGCGAGCCCGATTTCGTCGTGCTCAACGCATCGAAGGCCAAGGTCAAGAACTACAAGAAACTCGGTCTGAACTCGGAGACGGCCGTCGTCTTCAACCTCACCGAGAAGATGCAGGTCATCATCAACACGTGGTACGGCGGCGAGATGAAGAAGGGCATGTTCTCCTACATGAACTACCTGCTTCCGCTCAAGGGCATGGCTTCGATGCACTGCTCGGCCAACACCAATGCCAAGGGCGAGACCGCTATCTTCTTCGGCCTGTCGGGCACCGGCAAGACCACGCTTTCGACCGACCCGAAGCGTCAGCTGATCGGCGACGACGAGCACGGCTGGGACGACGACGGCGTATTCAACTTCGAGGGCGGCTGCTACGCCAAGGTTATCAACCTCTCGCAGGAGAACGAGCCTGACATCTGGAACGCCATCCGCCGCAACGCGCTGCTGGAGAACGTGACGGTAGACAAGAAGGGCAAGATCGACTTCTCCGACAAGTCGGTTACGGAGAATACCCGCGTATCGTACCCGATCTTCCACATCGAAAACATCGTGAAGCCCGTATCGAAGGCTCCGGCCGCCAAGAAGGTGATCTTCCTCTCGGCCGACGCATTCGGCGTGCTGCCCCCGGTTTCGATCCTGAACGCCGAGCAGACCAAGTACTACTTCCTCTCCGGCTTCACCGCCAAGCTGGCCGGTACCGAGCGCGGCATCACCGAGCCGACTCCGACCTTCTCGGCCTGCTTCGGCGCAGCGTTCCTTTCGCTGCACCCCACCAAGTACGGTGAGGAGCTGGTGAAGAAGATGCAGAAGTCGGGCGCCAAGGCTTACCTCGTGAACACGGGTTGGAACGGCACCGGCAAACGTATCTCGATCAAGGATACGCGCGGCATCATCGACGCCATCCTCGACGGTTCGATCGACAAGGCCGAGACCAAGACGCTGCCCATCTTCGACTTCAAGATCCCGACGGCTCTGCCCGGCGTGGATCCCAAGATCCTCGATCCGCGCGACACCTACAAGAACGCCAAGGATTGGGACGTGAAGGCTGAGGACCTCGCAAACCGCTTCGTGAAGAACTTCGTGAAGTTCACGGGCAACGAGGAAGGCAAGAAGCTCGTAGCTGCCGGCCCGAAGGTTAAGTAATTCCCGATGACTGCGGCGCAGGCCGCGCATCGTCAGAACGCGGAAGCGGGGTATTTTCACCCTGCTTCCGTTTTTTTTGCGCATGTAGTGCGCTGTCCGGATCATGCCGTGCGGCGGAACGGACAGAGTCGGCAAAACCGGCAGCCCCGCAGATTCCGCAGCCCCTCCCCGCAGAATCATTGGAACTTGCGGAGTTGGCGGAATTAGCGGAAGAACGGGCAGAACCTGCGGAGTCGGGTGTTTCGAAACCGGCGTTTTCTTTCGGAGTGTCGCAGGGCTGTTTTGCCGGCCCGTAACCTGTTCGGACACATCCGGCAAGACGAAACGTCCTGCTCTTTGAGGAGCAGGGCGTTTATGGTTGTCCGTCGTTTGCGGCCGTTTTCCGCAATCCGTGTTATCTGCTGCAGGAACCGTCGGTGCGCAGTCGCTTGGGCATGAAGATCCGGTAGCCGATCGAGACGCCGAGCTTGTTGGGATACCACTCCGACGAGCCGTTGAACGGATCGGGGTTCTCCGGCTGCACCGGGCGGTGGGGATACATGTCTACCTTGCCGTCGAAACTGTATCCGTTGTAGTGGCTGTCCATCCATGCCCATCCGAAGAAGGCGTCGAGCAGCCACCGCTCCCCGAACTGGTGTTCGTAACCCACGCACAGGCCGATCATCATGCCGTAGCCTTTGCAGTAGCGGTCTTCGAATTTCAGCTTCCAGCCTTCGATATAGGGTTTCGACATGTCGAAAGCCATCATGCCGATATTGGCGCCCAGATACCAGCCCCGGTTGTGCTCCTTGAAGTAGCGGCGGTATTCGCCCATGAAGATGGCGAAGGTCATATGCTTCCGGTTGATCGACTTCCACGGCGAGACCACGATGTCGGTCTGCAGGGTCGATTTGGGGGATATGGCGAATTCCACAGAGGGGTTTACGACGCCGACCAGCGCATAGAGCGCGTTGAGTTTGACGTAGCCCTGCGATGCTGCGTTCTGTATGCCGAACAGCGAAAACAATACGATCAGGACCGAAATCTTGCGGAATGGCTTTTTCATCGGGACGGAATGTTTAGGAGGGGCAAATATATGAAAAAATCCGGCCAATATACGAATCGGGCCGGATTTTCATGCGGATGAAACCGTTTCAGACGGTCATGATCTCCTTCTCCTTTCTCTGGAGCGCTTCGTCGAGCAGCTTGGAGAATTTTTCCAACAGCTTCTGCGACTGGGTTTCGCCGTCTTTCGATTCGTCTTCGGGCATGCCCTCCTTCTGGGCCTTCTTGAATGCCTCGACGGCGTCGCGGCGGGCGTTGCGCAGGCTGATGCGGGCCGTTTCGGCTTCGCCGCGGATCTGCTTCACCAGCTCCTTGCGGCGCTCTTCGGTCAGGGGCGGAATCGTCAGGCGTATCTGCTCGCCGTTGTTCGAGGGGGTCAGGCCGATGTTCGAGTCGATGATGGCTTTTTCCAGCGGGCGGAGCATGTTCTTGTCCCACGGCTGGATCAGGATCGTCTTGGCGTCGGGAACCGTGACGCTGGCCGCGCCCGATACGGGCACCTGCGAGCCGAAGTAATCTACCATGATGCCGTTCAGGGCGTTGGGCGAGGCTTTGCCCGCGCGCACGTTCAGAAGTTCCTCTTCGAGGTGGTCGATAGCCTTCTGCATACGGCCGGAGGCTTCGTTGAGAATCGTTTTGGTATCCATAGTTATTCGAGTGTTTTTTCGATGGTTTTGATCATTTCGTCGAACTCTTCGGGGTCGTACCCTACCGACGCCAGCACGACCTTGCCGTTGCGGTCGATGACGAAATTACGCGGAATGTAGTTCGACGCATAACGGTCGTAGACGGTCTGCGAGGGGTCGAGACCCATCGGGAAGGAGTAGCCGGTCTTTTCGCGGAACGCCGCCACGGTCTGGTGCGTTTCGCCGCGCGAGATGGGCAGGAATACGAAATCGCGGCCTGCGAAACGGTCGATCACGTCGCTCTGCACGCGCGCCAGCTCCTGCCGGCAGGGCGGACACCACGTGGCCCAGAAGTTCAGCAGGACGACCTTGCCTTTCAGTTCGGCGAGGTCGGTTTTGCCGCCGCCGAACATCTCGACCGTGAAGTCGGGGGCTTTGTCGCCGGCCTTCACGAGCGTCGTCGATTCGACGTCGCCTGCCTTTTTGCTGCTGTTGCCGCCGCATGAAGGCAGCAGCAGGATGACGGCGACGATCGCGACGATCAGCGCCAGCATGATCCATAATTGTCTGTTACTCTTTTTTGTCGCCATGTTTTTTCGTTGTTTTGGTTTGTCGGGCACTTTGTCGCACGGAGTCCGGAGTGCCGGCCGGAAGCTCCTATGAAAGCCCGGTTACGAGCGTTCCGATCTGTTCGCCTGCAAGTACTTTGCCCAGATTGCCCGGCGTGTCCATGTCGAAGACGATGATGCCGAGTCCGTTCTCGCGGCAAAGGGTGAACGCCGTGAGGTCCATGACTTTCAGCCTGCGGTCGAGCACCTCCTCGAACGTGATCCGGTCGAACTTCACGGCCGTCGGGTCCTTTTCGGGGTCGGCCGTGTAAACGCCGTCCACGCGGGTGCCTTTGAGCATCACGTCGGCTTCGATCTCGATGCCGCGCAGCGCCGACGCCGAGTCGGTCGTGAAATAGGGATTCGACGTGCCGCCGCCGATAATCACCACATAGCCCGCTTCGAGGTACTCGATGGCACGGGCCTTGGAGTAGTATTCGCCGATGGGTTCCATGCGGATCGAAGTCAGTACCTTGGCCTTCACGCCGTTGTCCTCCAGTGCCGACTGCAGCGCCAGCGAGTTGATGATCGTGGCCAGCATGCCCATCTGGTCGCCCTTCACGCGGTCGAAGCCCTTCTTGGCGCCGGTGAGTCCGCGGAAGATGTTGCCGCCGCCGATGACGATGCCGATCTGGACGCCCGTCCCGGCGGCCGCCTTGATCTGTTCGGCGTAGGACTGGAGCACTTCGGGCGAGAGTCCGTATTTCTGCGAACCTTGCAGCGATTCGCCGCTCAGTTTGAGGAGTATTCTCTTGTATTTCATGTTGCAATGGATTTACCGTAACGCGAAGATAGAAATTTTTTCGAAAAAAACCGGCATCAATGACTATCTTTACAGAAAATAGACGCCCTCCGGACCGTGTCCGAACAAATTCGGCGCGGTGTCCGGTGCGCACGCTTTTCGACGCCGTTCCGGAAAGGCTGCGTCCGGCCAAAAGGCGGACGGGCTTGCTTTTGTGCCCTGCTTGCATTATCTTTGTCTCGCCATGACGCCGGAAGAATACAGACTGCTTCTACATATCGATTCGCCGGAGGACCTCAAAAGGCTCTCCGCGGAGGAGTTGCGCGCTTACTGCGACGAGTTGCGACGCTATATCGTCGACGAATGTTCGGTAAATCCCGGACACCTCGCGTCGAGTCTGGGGGCTGTGGAGCTGGCCGCCGCCCTGCATTATGTCTTCGACACGCCCGCCGATAAGATCGTGTGGGACGTGGGGCACCAGACCTATGCCCACAAGATCATCACGGGCCGCCGCGAAGCGTTCAAAACCAAGCGCCGGCTGGGGGGCATCAGCGGCTTCCCGCGCATGTCCGAGAGCGAATACGACGCTTTCGGCGGGGGACACGCCTCGGTGTCGATCTCGGCGGCCTTCGGCATGGCCAAGGCGGCCGAACTGCGGGGCGAGAAGTATCGGGTCGTGGCGGTCATCGGCGACGGTTCGATGACCGGCGGGCTGGCCTTCGAAGGGCTGAACAACGCCGGGGCCAGCAAGCGCACCAACCTGCTGGTGATTCTGAACGACAACAACATGGCGATCGATCAGGCCACGGGCGCGCTGAAAAACTACCTGCTCAAGATTTCGACTTCGGTCCACTACAACCGCTTCAAGCAACGGTTGTGGGGCATCCTTTCGCATACGCCGCGCCTGCTGCGTCTCTGCCAGAAGGCGGGCAACGCCGTCAAGCAGGGGCTGCTCAACAAGAGCAATCTGTTCGAAAGTCTCAATTTCCGCTATTTCGGACCCGTGGACGGCCACAACCTCAAGGAATTGGTGCGGACGCTTCGCGCGCTGCGCGATATCGAAGGACCCAAACTGCTGCACGTCATGACCGTAAAGGGCAAGGGCTACCTGCCCGCCGAGCACAACCAGCCCGTCTGGCATGCGCCGGGGCGGTTCAATCCCGATACGGGCGAGCGGATTTCGTCGCCGGGTTCGGCGTCGCGCTATCAGGACGTGTTCGGCGAGACGCTCGTCGAACTTGCCGAACGCGACAGCCGCGTCGTGGGCGTCACGCCCGCCATGCCGTCGGGCTGCTCGATGAATCTGCTGATGCAGGCCATGCCGTCGCGCTGTTTCGACGTGGGCATCGCCGAGGGGCATGCCGTGACTTTCTCGGCGGGACTCGCCGCCGCGGGCATGGTGCCCTTCTGCAATATCTATTCGACCTTCATGCAGCGGGCTTACGACAATGTGATCCACGACGTCGCCATTCAGGACCTTCCGGTGGTGATGTGTCTCGACCGGGGCGGTCTGGTCGGCGAGGACGGCGTGACGCATCACGGAGTCTTCGACATGGCGGCCTTCGGCTGCGTGCCGACACTGGCGATCGCCGCGCCGATGGACGAGCTGGAACTGCGCGGCATGATGTATACGGGACTGCAGTACGGCCATCCCTTCATGATCCGCTATCCCCGCGGCTGCGGCGAAGGCCGGATGTGGCGCGGTGCGCGGTTCGAAACCCTGCCCGTGGGCCGGGGACGCAAGCTCCGCGACGGAGCGGATGTGGCGCTGGTGACCGTCGGGACGGTCGGCAACGCCGCCGCACGCGCCGCCGCACGCGCCGCCGAAGAAGGGGTGAGCGCAGCCCATTACGACCTGCGCTTCGCCAAACCTCTCGACGAGGAACTGCTCCTCGAAGTGGGTGCGAAGTTCCGCCGCGTGGTGACGGTCGAGGACGGCGCCCTGCGCGGAGGCGTCGGCGAAGCCGTCGCGGCATTTTTCAATGCACGCGGGCTGGACGTTTCGGTGCGTTCGCTGGGCATCGGCGACGAGTGGGTCGAACACGGAACTCCGGCTCAGCTCTATGCCCTCTGCGGCTATGACGAGGAGGGTATTCTGAAAGCCCTGCTCGAAACGAAACAGGCGCCGGTCTGCGCCGAATAATATCCGGACTCCTTACATCGTAAACACCCAGTCGTCGGCTTTGCTGAGCGTCGGATTCAGCCGGAAACCCTCCCACTCGAACGCTTTCAGCTGCTGCGGATCGCCGATGCGGTTTTTGAGGATATGACGGGTCATTTCGCCGCGGCACATTTTCGTATAGACCACGACGGTTTTCAGCCGGTCGTCTTCGCGGATGCGGAATTCGGGGGTGACGACCCGTACTTCGCGGCAGATGCGCTTCCAGTCGAACAGCCGCTTCATCTCACTGCTGGCCAGATTGACCAGTATGCCGTCGTCGGCCTTGATCTTCTCCAGAAAGGCGTCCGTCAGTTTGTCCTGCCAATATTCGAAAACCGTCTGCTCGCCGTGGCCGGGCAGTACGGCGTCGCCTTCGAGCCGGTAGGTGCGGATCGTGTCCAGCGGACGGAGCAGTCCGTAAAGGAACGAGGTGATGTTGAGGTGCGCCTGCGCATATTCGAAATCCCCGGCCGTGAAATCCGCCGGAGCGATCCGTTTGAACACGATGCCCGTGTAGGCCGCCAGCGCCGGCAGCGCCCTCTCCGCATTGTCGTGGAAACGGCTGTAGCGGAGCCGGTTCGTCGCGGCGATCCGATGGTTTACGCGCAGGATTTTCGCCAGCTCTTCGGTGGAGAGCGTCGCCAGCTGTCCGGCCAGCTCCCCGGCCTGCGCGCCGTAAAGGGGCGAAGTGGTGCGGGGTATCGGCAGGGAGGTGCTTTCGGCCATCGTTTTGGCACAGGAGAGGAGTATTTGCATGATTTGTCAGTTGTTGTCGCCCGTCTGCTCCGGAAAGCGGGTGAACGGGACGAAGGGCGTCACCGTAAAATCGGCGGTGAGCAGGTAGTCGCGGCGCGGATTTTCCATGTAAACGTTTTTGCAGATGCGGTAACGGGCGTATACGGACGGATAGATGCGCGGCGCGAGCCGGGCCGTGAAGCCGTAGGCGTACTCTTTCGTCTGCCGGGCGTCGCCGGGGACGGGAAATTGCGGGCGGCCGATGCCGATCAGCAGGGAGTCCCATGCGTCGGCGCCCGGCAGTGTTTCCCACCGGCCGTTTTGGAACCTGCAAACGGTGTAGTCCGTCCCGAAATAGACGGTCGAATCGCCGCGGTAGCGGATCGTAAGCCGTATGCAGTCGGTCTCCGCAGGGTAGAAGGCATATTCGGCGTCCATGCTCAGTCCGTCGGGCGGCGGCGTGCCTTCGGGGGCGGGCGGATAGGGCGTCGTGTCGGGATCGAACCCTTCGAGTCGGATCAGGGGGCTGTCGTGCACGTAACGGCGGAAGCGGGCTTTCATCGCCGAGTCGGCCCGGAGCAGGTGGACACGGACGATCCCTGCGGTTTCGTCGGTCCCGGACGACCGGACGGCGTCGGCGATGCTTGCTATTTCCTTGGTTGCGGATGCGCGGGCGGCGTTCGCGCTTCCGTCGAATGTTTCGCGCTCCGGTGTGCAGGCGGCGAATCCCCGGTCGGTCGTGAGCAGGATGTCGAGACGGCGCCACACGCTGTCCTGCAGTTCGCCCAATTCGCGCGCCGTGGGACGGCGCTGGGCGGTCGCCGTACAACCGGCAACGAGCAACAGCGATAACAGGAGCAGTCTCATCGTCAGGCGGGTTATGCTACCGAACAGGGGATGCCGAGCGCTTCGACGCGGGCGGCGATGGCCTGCAGCTCCTCGCGCGGAACCTTTTCGAGCGTCCGGCACGGGGTGTCGCGGTCGAGCGAGTAGACCATGACCTGCCGCGGCCGGATCTCTTCGATCAGCCGCAGCCATGCCGAGACCTCCTCTTCGGTCGTGTTGTCTGTTTTCTGTCCGTCGCATTCGCCGCGCAGGAACATGGTCTGCACGGTCAGGCGTCCGTCGAAGCCCTTCATCTGCTCCACGACGCCGCGGACGGTGTAGGCGGGGCTTTGGGGGTTGTTCATCAGACGCGCCGTGGCGTCGAACGCCGAGTCGAGTTTGAGAATGTTGTTGTCCACCCGCAGCAGGGCGCGGCGCACCTCTTCGCGGTGGAGCTGGGTGGCGTTCGAGAGCACCGAGACCTTGGCCGACGGGCACAATGCGTCGCGCAGGGCGATCGTATCGCCGATCACCGCTTCGAATTCGGGATGCAGGGTCGGCTCGCCGTTGCCGGCGAAGGTGATGACGTCGGGCGGCGTGCCGTCCGCCACCATGCGGCGCAGCGTCGCTTCGAGCTGCGTGCGGACATCTTCGCGGGCGTTGAATCGCCGTCCGCCGGGGTGTTCGGCGTTCCAGCCGCATTCGCAGTAGATGCAGTCGAACGAGCAGAGTTTCGAATCGGTCGGCAGGAGGTTCACCCCCAGCGAAAGGCCCAGCCGCCGTGAGTGCACCGGGCCGAAAATGATGTCGTGAAATAGTGATGTCATGATGCAAAAATACAAAATCGTTCGGAATTATAAATTTATGGCATTTTTAAAAATTATCATTGATTTTGTTTTTTCTTTTTGAAAAAATTGTAACATATCATTATTCCAAATACAATAATCGTAATTATACCTATTATTGGGAGGTCTTCTTCTGGTATGTCATATTCCGAAAGGATTATGCTAAAAAGGAATATAATAACTAATATTAGGCATCCCATATTCATTGATTGTAAAAAGCAACCTTCTGTTTTGGGAAAGAAGCTGTGATTACTAATTTGATATCCGCATTTGGGGCAGTGAGGAGCCTGATCTGAAATGCTATTCCCACATTCTGGACAATTGATTAGTGCCATAATTAAAAAATCTATTTTGTTATAGTTAGTCGATAATATGTATAATGTTTTTCGTAATACTTGCTTTTGATTTTTTCTTGAGATAAATTGACTGTATATGTTGAAAATGTCCAGTGAAATGAATTTAGGGGTGGTTGCGAACCTAATATTTTAGATATATGATTTTTGAGTAGAATAATATTTGATGTTTGAACTAATATTGTATCATCATATAATGGTTCGATTAACATCGATAAAGTATGTAATTTATTATTGACAAATTTGGGTTGAATATCAAAGATTATGGAAAACGATTGTGTGCTAGTAAAATTGCCAACTGAATTATCATGAACGGTTATGTTCTGGGTTTCAAACCAATGCATGCAATATGTGTTGTTATCCCATATCGACATTTTGCCACTGTTCTTATATTGTTTGATAAGTGAATTATATTCTAATTTAGACATTCCAAGATGAAATCCGAGAAGAATATTTGGTGAAATTGTAGATATTCTATCTTCTTGTTGAGTGTTTTGTTTTGACTCTGCGTTTTGTTGTGTTGGTATTTTTTTGTGTTTGTTTTGTGCAGAAAAAATAGTGATGGCACTCCCAATTATACAGCCACCCAAAAGGAATAAGAGGATTTTATTCATAAGATTGTTTTTTTGCGAGACCGCTGACTCCTTTACGATCATTTGTTAAAAAAAGAAGTGTGGAGTCTATTGCCTATCTGTTAGGAGGTTCTGGTAAACCTTGAGTCAAATAAACAATACTCCACACCTGCGAGTATGGAATATTGTTTCGCATACGATTGCAAGTGAATGAGTGTTATTGTTTTTCTTGACTCTATGAAATTTACCAGATTTCCTAACAAGAATAAAAGCAAAACACTTTCATCAAAATATGTCTGTCTATGAAGACAACACAAAGATACGAATTATTTGTTAATGATGCATATGAATTGAAAAAGCTAAGTAATTTTCCTATCTTTACAAAAATCATTCTCCTATGAAATTCAGGTTCGGACTGCTGCCGCGCGTCGTACTGGCCATCGGGCTGGGCGTAGGATGCGGCTTTTTCTTTCCCGAATGGGCGACGCGCATCGCGCTGACGTTCAACGATATTTTCGGGCAGTTCCTCTCGTTCGTCATTCCGCTGCTGATCCTTGGTCTGGTGGCGCCGGGCATCGCCGATCTGGGGAAGAACGCCGGGTGGCTGCTGGCCGTCACGGCGGCGCTGGCCTATGCCTTCACGCTTTTTTCGGGCTTCGGAACCTATTTGGTGGGGCGGGCGGTCTTTCCCGCGCTGCTCGAAGGCTCGCAGGCCGTGCTGCCCGACGATGCGGGCGCGGCGCTTACGCCCTATTTCACGGTTCAGATGCCGCCGCTGTTCGGCGTCATGTCGGCGCTGGTGCTGGCCTTCGTGCTCGGACTGGGCATGGCCTATACCCATAGCGTGAAGCTCAAGGGGGTGATGGACGAATTCAAGGGGATTATCGAACGCGTGATCGGCAGCGTCATCATTCCGTTGCTGCCGTTCTATATCTTCGGCATTTTCCTCTCGATGACCCGGTCGGGGCAGGTCGCGGGCGTGCTGGGCGTCTTCGTGAAGTTGATCGCGGTGATCTTCTGCATGACCGTCGTGCTGCTGCTCGTGCAGTTCTCCGTCGCCGGACTCGCGGCGCGCAAAAATCCGCTACGGATGCTCCGCACGATGCTTGCGGCTTACGTCACGGCGCTCGGAACGCAGTCTTCGGCCGCCACGATCCCCGTGACGCTGGCGCAGACCCTCAAACTCGGCGTGCGGCCCGAAATCGCGTCGTTCGTCGTGCCGCTCTGCGCGACGATCCACCTCTCCGGTTCGATGATGAAGATCGTCGCCTGCGCGCTGGCCGTGTCGATGATCGCCGGACTGGAGCTGCCGGCCGGAACGTTCGTGGGATTCATCCTGCTGCTGGCCGTGACGATGATCGCGGCTCCGGGGGTGCCGGGCGGGGCGATCATGGCCGCGCTGGGACTGCTGGAGTCGATGCTGGGATTCGACGAAACGCTCGCCGGACTGATGATCGCCACCTATATCGCCATGGACAGTTTCGGCACGGCGACCAACGTCACGGGCGACGGCGCCGTGGCGGTGATCGTCGATGCGATCGACCGGCGGCGCTGAAAACCGTTCCGGGGCCGCCGAAAGCGGCCTTTTTTCTTTTTATACCTGTGTAAATAAGTATAAATGCGTACCCGTGCCGAATAAAAAACGGCTAATTTTGATGGCTAAAAAGGTTTTTTTGTACTTTTGCGCGTCCGGAACGGAAACTAACATTAAATTATATACATTATGGTTGATATTTTTGCACGCCTTGAAAAAAATGCAGGCGGACCTATCGGTCAGTACATGTCGTACGCCCACGGATATTTCGCGTTCCCCAAACTGGAGGGCGAGATCGGTCCCCACATGGTTTTCCGGGGCAAAAAGATGCTCAACTGGAGTCTGAACAACTACCTCGGTCTGGCAAACCATCCTGAGGTGCGCAAGGCCGACGCCGAAGGCGCAGCCAAATTCGGTATGGCGGCCCCGATGGGCGCCCGTATGATGAGCGGTCAGACCGTTTATCACGAACAGCTCGAACGCGAGCTGGCCGAGTTCGTCGGCAAGGAGGACGCTTTCCTGCTCAACTTCGGTTATCAGGGCATGATCTCGATTATCGACTGCCTGCTGACGCCGCGCGACGTGGTTGTCTACGACGCCGAGGCGCATGCCTGCATTATCGACGGTCTGCGTCTGCACAAGGGCAAGCGTTTCGTGTACGGACACAACGACATGGATTCGCTGCGTCTCCAACTGCAGCATGCCACGGACCTCGCCGAGGAGCAGAAGGGCGGCGTGCTCGTGATTACCGAAGGTGTCTTCGGCATGAAGGGCGATCTGGGCAAACTCGACGAGATCGTGGCGCTGAAGAAGGATTTCCAGTTCCGTCTGCTGGTGGACGACGCGCACGGCTTCGGTACGATGGGCGAGGGCGGCCGCGGTACGGCTTCGCATTTCGGCGTGGTGGACGGCGTGGATGTGCTGTTCAACACCTTCGCCAAGTCGATGGCCGGCATCGGAGCATTCGTGAGCGGCCCCCGCTGGCTGATCAACCTGCTGCGTTACAACATGCGTTCGCAGCTCTACGCCAAGTCGCTCCCGATGCCGATGGTCATGGGCGCGCTGAAGCGTCTGGAGCTGATCCGCAACCATCCCGAATATCAGCAGAAGCTGTGGGAGATCGTCCGCGCGCTCCAGAACGGCCTGAAGGAAAACGGATTCGAGATCGGCGTGACCAACTCGCCCGTAACCCCCGTCTTTATGAAGGGCGGTATCCCCGAAGCGACGAACCTGATCGTCGATCTGCGCGAGAACCACGGTATTTTCTGCTCGATCGTGATCTATCCGGTGATCCCGAAGGGCGAGATCATCCTGCGTGTGATCCCCACCGCAGCCCATACGCTCGACGACGTGAACTATACGATCGCGGCGTTCAAGTCGGTGCGCGACAAGCTCGAAGGCGGCATTTATGCCCAGATGCCGATTCCGGTTCGCGCCGACGAAGGCTTCAAGGTCCGCTAATCGGGATTCGCTCTGAGGGCGATCCGTATATAGATAAGGCTGCCATTTCCGGCAGCCTTATTTTTGTTGCCGTTCGCTGCGGGGCGTTGGCGCCGGGCATGCCTGCGCGATCGCATCTGCACCGGCGTTTCTTTTTTTGCGTTTCGGGCGGCGCAAGAGTAATTTTGCGACAAAATTCGCCGGAAAATTTTGCAGAATAAATTTTTCGGTTTATATTTGCAGTCCCGAAACGCAGGTTTCGAAGCCCGGAGCCGAGGTGCGGATGCAGTTGTCCCGCCCGTCCGAAAACGATAATTGCGGAAATAGCTCAGTTGGTAGAGCGCAACCTTGCCAAGGTTGAGGTCGCGGGTCCGAGTCCCGTTTTCCGCTCTCGGTAAGTGGTTGATAATATACTGATTATCAGCCACTTTTCGTTTTTCGGAAAATACGGAAGACGGGCGGAATGTTTGCCATAGCAAGCTGAACGGCGGATAAAACAAACCGGGCATCAGAGCAGTTAAGAACTCCGATGCCCGGTTATTATTATTTTTGCAATCACATTATTTCTTTTGTCCTTTTGGATAGGTCATTCCCG
>ERZ1673748.670-NODE-670-length-43584-cov-14.534977_pt1 | contig 43584 bp, 41 predicted proteins | sample MGYA00580196_ERZ1673748 | MGnify/ENA primary metagenome ERZ1673748 (study PRJEB41218, sample SAMN15661796) | gut metagenome | host: Homo sapiens | place: Canada: London | collected 2015-08-20/2019-03-30 | study: EMG produced TPA metagenomics assembly of...
CGCAGACGCTCAAGCAGGAATACCTCGATACATACGAGCGAGGTGAATGACATGATAGGCAAGAGCTATGCAAAGATAGCGATTGTTGGCTTTGTACTTTGTCTTGCAATGGTGCTATGTGCATCATTTGCGAGGTATAGGTCCGAGCAGTCGTTCATCGATGGCGCTGAAAATGGGTTTGGCATAGACGGGATGTATGTCAACGATGGCGCGACCAGGCCGTCTATGGCGATTCTTGCAGGCGAAGACATGGAATGGCAAATCTGTAATGATGATGGCTCTTGTCTGAGTGGTCGTTTGGCCGCAACGAGCGACCCGAATTCGTTCGATCTTCTCGACAATGATGGAGCGGATTGCGGTTCTGTTCACCTTTCATATGCATCGCGAGATGGGATGGACGGCATTCTCTACGTCTCCCACGAGACTGGCGATTTCAAGATGCGCAGGACTAACCGAGTGCCGGCTTTTATCGAGGAGTGAGAGTTCCCGGCGGTCTGCCGATCAGGCCGCCGGGGTATTGAACCCCGCATTCATCCGTACACACACGGATGAATGCGGGAAGTGTCCGGATGAAGTTGATAATCAAGGAAACAAAGCCGTTCTGCCTGGGACGGCTTTGGCCATGACTTTAACTACAACATCGCAATCGACACTTATCAGCTCGCGCAACGCGCATGGCCAGATCTCGGACGCTGGTGCATGGAGGACCTTCGAGATTTACTGGACATCCAAAACGACGACGCACACCGCGTGCTCGCCGACTGCGAAGACGAGATGGCTGTCTACAATGCGATCAGAAACGGCGTGAAGTCCGGAGAGCTTTCTGTGGAACCGCCGCGCCGTCGCGCGAGCCGACCGGGCAACCCGGGCAATCTGGTCCCGGCTCTCCCGGTCGTATTCCTACGATATCGCCCCTAGATCACCAATGTGTCAGATAAAGAATGAGGCAATGGCTGTGATCACGCCTACGGCAGATGCAACGACTGCGCCTTTTTTCCTCTCCTTTAGTCCGACGAATAGGGTCGCCGTAAAGTCAATGGCGGAAATGCAGGATATGGCAAGCGAAACGAGTTCCTTGGGCGGTTTCAGCAAAAGGTCGCTAGCAAAGAGTAATGCAAGCAGGGCAAAGCCGATTGTGTTCAAGTATCTCGATTGATTTTGCGACAGCATGGCAACTTCCTTTTAGAACATGCAAGTGAAAAGTCGGTACGATGTCATTGCGGTTGCAAACAAGCCGCCGCCGGGACCGGTTGTCACGAGACCGGCGATAACGCATTTTCTCGGTTTCCAGCTCATGACAGACCCCTCTCTCATGGTGCAACGTATACATTATGAGATATACACATTTTGTCCTATAAGCCCCAAGGATGACGATTCCAATACGGACGACGACACCAAAACCGGCATCGACGGCTCCATGGACGATTCGGATTCCAAATAGGCCCTGTTAGTTGAGCCACTTCTTTGCCGGTGTCGTATACGAAACCGCTATACCCGCGGCAATTGCCATGAGACAGCTCACGATGAATCCGAACTCATACTTCAAAACGTTTGTTGCGGTCAGGGCGATAATCAACACAGTCGCAATTTGCAGAATTATCATTATTACGAAGAGATTGATTCCTTGTTTGGCCGAAGTCGCTGAGTGAGTTTGGCTTCGTTGATTCAGGTTGAGGCAGACAAGGAAAGCGACCAGTTCGCTTGATAAGGGGCCGACTACATAGAAAAAGATTGCGTCAATGAAGCCAATAGTGTTGTAAGTGTTGTAAGTTGTTTCGCCGGAAAACACAGCGTATAAAGCATATCCAAATCTTGGCTGATTCATGTATGAGTCCGAAAAGACGAAGAGCGTCAATATTGCTACTACCAGAAGTGCATTCAGGGCAAATCGTTTGCTTTTCATCGATCGCTCCTTCCGGGTGAGCTTTATTATGTAATTATACAGCAGTCATTTGTTATTCAAAGAATTTGACTATCCTAAATAACATGCACTTTCGCTGGAGGGTCGCTGTTTGGCGGCCCTCTTTTTTGCACAGGCGCAGTGGGATGGTAATATCGGGCGGGAGTCAGCCGCTCTGATAGAATCGTCCTTGCTGTCGGCAGCCCTCGTGCCGGGCAGAGCCCTCCATTTGATGGGAGGTGATGCCCATGACCGATTTCACCGAGCTCGTGAAGCTCCTGACCGCTATGGTCTCGCTCCTCACGGCCCTTGTCGGCCTTTCCAAGGCACTCAAGCAGGGCTCGAAGCCCAAAAAGATAGGCCACCGTCGCTAAGACGATGACCCAACTTCATTAAGCAACGGCTCTGCCCAGCTCTCTACAACTTGGGCTGCCGTCGGCATCATTCTACCCTCCTGACAAGGAATTCGTCCATATTTCAAAAACCAAATTGCGTTTGCTATCGAAGTTCATTCATCGTCCATGTACATGAGCGGAACAGCGGAAACCGTTCGCTATGCTCCTGACGGTGCCAAAGAATTACTCGAAACGGGACCACGAGAGTACGATCGTTTGCCGGATAGCCGCCACTACGACGGATATCCTTGATAGTAAGCGCTAGAATGATTTTGCTCTTATGGAGCTCAGCCCCGGCTGGTAAACCTGACGTTCGGCGCGGTGTGCGTGGACGCGCCTGGAGAGCTTGACCTCAAGTACGTTCAAGCCTAGGGGCCTAAGCCCCCCGCGCTCAAGCCTAGGCTTGAGAGGGCAGACTGGCAGGCAGCAACCGGGATATAAACGATTTAGGGGGAGTACTGGCGTACTCCCCTATTTTTTACTGAGTAGCCGAAAAAACGAGGCAACGAGAGGCGATTTAAGGTGCCTGAAAACAGGTACCCCTAGCGGGTATCCAAGTAGGTCTTTTTGGGGCCGTATTCGCGATTGTGTTAAGCCGTTTACCTGGGCGTTTGGTTTCGAATGGGCGTTTTGGCTATTTTTGCGGTGCGCTTGCCGCTGGGGTGTCATCGTCTGGGTCGTGAACGACATACCAGCTGTTTTGGTAATGGCAGATGTCGCGGCACGTACCGTCCCCGACGATCACGCGCCAGGACTCGGACCGCTTGTTCCTGCCGAGCGCCCACGAACGGGAGCTGTAGGACTCGATGCGGTCGAACGGGTAGACGGTGCCGTCGTACCATTTGATGCCCCACGGGGCGTACTCGCCGTCGGGGCGGCACTCGACGAGGGCCGTGACCAAACGTATCGACTTATCGCTCTCCCCCACGACGGCACCCCTCTCGAATCAATAACGAACGCGTGTTCTATAATAGCGTAATCACGATTGTTGACCATCGGTGCGGTTGCCGCTGCGGCAAGACCGGAGCAGAATTATGGAATAGCCCTACGCTCGGCAATGTATCTACAAACCCTGAGCGAAGGGAGTGTCGCAAATGCATGCAGCGGCAATTGACCTTCGGGGGGGGGGTATCTCCTAGAGGTACTCTTCTCCGAGGGCAGTCAATCATCGAGTACGTCCTGATCATCGGCATCGACCACGACGATTGGGCGACGGTTCGGGCAAGGCGGGACTCACGTTCCTCACCACCTCGAATGGCATTCAAACCCGCATGAACGCCACCGACACCAACGCCGGCGGCTGGGAGAAGTCGGAGCTCCGTGCGAAGATGAACTCCGGCGAGATCTGGAACTTCATGCCGTCCGATTTCCAGTCCAAGGTGAAAGCCGTCGAGAAGCTCACGAACAACGTGAGTGGTACCGACAAGGATGCCGCCGTGACGGCAACGACCGACAAGCTGTTCCTGCTCAGCTACTCCGAGATCGTCCCTTCCCCCAACTGGGCCGACTACCCCTGGACCTCCTCCGAGGGAATCCAGTACGAGGCCTTCAAGGGCAAGGTGACGAACTATTCTGGTAATGCCTTTCTGCAGTTTGGCGGCTTTTGGTGGGAGCGTTCGGTGTGTCCGAACTCCTCTACGCTCTTCCGCCATGTCCACACCGACGGCGGTCCGTCGAACAGCATCGAAGCGACGTACTCGGCTCGCGTCTGTCCCGCATGGTGCTTCTAGACATTTTGTCATATAAGCTGACATATGGATAAAGGCCCGCGCGACCCCGTGCGGGCCTTTCTTTTGGCAAGGGCACGAACAGTTTGAGGCTCGTGGAACAGATTATCGGGTTGAGGAAATAATGGGGTCATACAGCGGCTCTCAGAGCGCCTGCCACACTCCCCTACGAGCTCCGTTGCCGCTGCGGCAAGACCGGTGCAGATACTTGGAATAGTCCTACGCTCGGCTCGTATTACTAGCCCTGAGCGAAGGGAGCCGCATATGCATGTAGCGGCAATTAACCTTCGGGGGGGGGGTATCTCCTAGGAGTACCTGCCTCCGAGGCCAATCTATCATCGAGTACGTCCTGATCATCGCCGTCATCGGCCTGGTGATCGTGTTCGCGGGACCCGGCGTGGCCGGGGCCATCCGAAACCAGTTCAACCTGGTCGGCAACACGGTGAACAATGGGATGACCGGCGGCGTCGAGGGCGGCGCGTCCGGCGGAGGCTCCACAGAGGCCGATTCCGCGACCGTCCAGGCGGCGGTGGCCAAGGACGCGAAGGACTGGACGCTTGACGAGCAGAAGGCGGTTGCCGAGGACATCGCCGCGAAGGGCGAGGCGTCGCCCGCCTACGCCAAGGCCAAGGCCGCCATGGATGCGAGGACAACTTGGTCTGTCAAGCTGACGAACGGTGACACCATGGCCTACCGCATCATCGGCATCAACCACGACGAACTTGCAGACGGCTCGGGCAAGGCGGGGTTGACATATTGGGGTGAATCACGATCCTTTGGAAACTACGGATATTACTACATCCGTAACAACGATGGACAAGGATGGGAAAAAGCTGAGATACGTCAGCGTTTAAATTCAGGCGATTTATGGAAGTTATTGCCTTCTGATTTGAGAAAAGGAATCAAGACTGTTTCTAAAGAAACAGTCGAGGACAATGCAAGAATCACCACTAAGGACAAGTTCTTCCTTATCAGCCAGACAGAGATATACGGCAATAGTAGCGACCCAGATTCGGGTGGTTATCAGTATGAATACTGGACTGGAAAAATCTTTTCTCTGGGAACTAGCTTCCTTGAAGCTGCTTTCTGCTTCTAGCTCCATCTACATCTACCATAAAGCCCCTGCATTCTGCAGGGGCTTTTCTTCTGGTAGCTTCTGGTACGATTCGACCTCAATAGTACATCTGATCCAATCAAGAGCGCATTGAGTGCTAAGAAGGCTCTCGGGGATTTCCTTGTTCTCCCCTTCTTGATTTATAAAGCTGGGGGCATTCCCAACGGGTGGATAATGGATTTACTTCGATCACGGCGTTGACGGGAACGGCCATGCAAATGTGCGAGATCGCAGCCAAGTCCGACTCCCCGGAAAGCGATTCAAGGGACTGGAAGAATACAAGGAATGCCAACCTCTTCGATTCCGTCGAGCGCAACGTGCTAAACCATCGGTTTCTCCTCGGCATCCTGCTCGAACTTGACAAGGGCGTCGGATATCTGTCTGCTGGTGGGAAGCGCGAAGCGCTCTCTACGCGACGCGATCTCATCGAACATCGGGACAAGGAACGCCCGGACCTTCGCCTCTTGGAACCGCGATGGGAGCGTTTCCTCCATCAGCGCCTTGAACTCTTCCGACTTTACGCCGTTTAGGACAGCAAGCAGCTCGTCCATTTCATGCCCGTCGAGCAGGTACTCGACCGCCATGCACGACACCATGGCATTGAAGTACCGCCCAAAAGACGCGCTGTCGCCCTCGAACAGTATCCCGCCGACTACGCCCTCCGCCGCCGTGCCGACCGTTCCGCCGACCATGCCGCCCGCGAGGCCGACGACGGTCCCCACGCCGGGCGACACCGCCGTGCCGGCGACGGCGCCGACCTTCGCCGCCGCGACACCTGCCGCAGCAGCGCCGGCGATTCCCCCGGCAATCGAGGTGGCGAGGCATGCCATGTTCTGTGCGTACTGGGCGCCACTTGCCTTGCCCTGGAAGAGCTTGTAGGTCTCGGGGACCGAGAACACGGCGAGAGTCACCGCTGCCGAGACGGCGTTGCCCCTTAGCATCTTCGCAAGCTGCTTGGAGGCGGCCGCCCCGCTGATGGCGGTCTTGCCCGTAAGGGCGCGCAGGCCGTTGACGATTGTGGCGGAAGCCTTGAATCCGAGCTTGCCGACCACCGCCTGGCTGGGCGCCATCAAAGCGTTGGAAAGCCCCGCTCTGGAGAGCTGCGAGACGACCATATGCTGGGCAAAGGACAGGCCGAACACCTGGACGCCGGCGGCGATGCCCGCCTGGACGGCACCGGTGATGTCCCTGGTCTCCCTGTACGCCATGAACGTCGTCGCCAGAAACGACAGGCCGAATGCGCAGGAGCATGTGACCGCACCGGTCGCGGCGTCATAGGCCACCGATTCCACCGTTCCCGGCTTGGTGAGGTTCACCGCCTGGTCGTATGTGGGCTTGCCTTTGCGGACGATTTTCTCGGCGTCCTTGGGGTCGCTGACGCCGGGGATCTTGCCTTGGCTAATCTTCTTCTCAAAACCGCGGAGCACCTGCTGGTACTGGTCTTTCGGGGCTTCGAGCTGCATCGGCGTGCGGTCTTCTGTGAGGTAGCGATACTGATGGCTGTTCGGATCGAAGCATGCTTCGAGGGAGCCGCGTGCCGTCTTGTAGTACTTGGTCTGGATCAGAACTCCGTCGAGCTCGGACGGGGCCGTTCTTCGCGTTGTCCCTCCCCAGAATCACGGCCTGGTGGCCCTGGAGCCTGTCGATGATGTTGTTCGCCTCCTCTGCAAGCTCCCCGTGGCCCGCAGGGTTGTTGACCGCGGCGCGTTGCTCGACGAAGACCTCCCCGTTGCTGTTGATGGTTGCCGCCGCCGCGACTGCCGCGGCCTTGACCGCCGTATCGTCCGCCGTGGCAAGCTCGCTGTCGATGCCGGCGGCGCGGTCATCCTCAAGGCCGCGGAGCGCCTGGCAGTGGGATACGAACTGGCTCCGGCACGCTTCGTCGACGGTGAGCGCAAGGTTGCTTTCACCGTCGGAGGCGAAGGAGCCGGGCTCGAAGTACGCCCATTCGAAGTAGAAGAGGCGGGACTGCCTCCTTTCCTTCCCGGGGACGGCGAACGCGTCGGCGTCCGCCTTGATGTAGACGCCCTTTTCGGTCATGGCGATGCCGCTGGGCCTGAGGTCGAACTCGGCGTCGGCCCAGACGACGGTCTGTTCCCTCGGTATCGGGAAGGCTGACTTCACCTTGGCGGCATTGGCTTCCGTCAACGGGAGCGGAGACTCCTGGAATGAGTCGAGTAGCTCCTGTGCGCGGGTGGCCTCAATTGCCCTCAGGGCTTCCTGCACCTTGGGTGTGTACTCCGCCTTCTCCGCATCGAGTCTCTCGGCCTCTTTTTCGTCGAGGACGGCCTTCGCTCCACTCGCCACTCCTGCGATCGCCGCACCCGCAGTAGCCGCCGTGTCCACGACCGCAGCGCTTGCCGCAACCGCCATCCCAGATGCCACCTCGGCAATCTTGGTCGCCGTCTCGCCGGCAGTCTTAGTGGCCCTCTGAATCTCCTGCAGCGGGTCGAAGCCTTTGTCGAATATGCTCATGGACGATTCTTTCTCGTGGGCGAACAGACAGTTCGAATCGCGTTGTTTCTCATTCGATCGTTATTATAGCTTTGCGTTTTTATGCCTTTGGTTCAGCTGCCAAACCCGGCGCAGGGAACTCGAGCAAGATTGTCAAACATTGGGTGGTACAGGGGGGCACCCACAATCGCCTCTATATCGACAAGGTGCAGCCGTGCGAGGGCTTCGAGAGGGCAATTGACTGCATTTAAGACATTCGGTTTTCTCCCCTACCGTCATCGTTGCCGCTGCGGCAAGACCGGAGCAGAATTTTGGAATAGTCCTACGCTCGGCTCGTATTGCAAACCCTGAGCGAAGGGAGTGTCGCATATGCATGCAGCGGCAATTAACCTTCGGGGGGGTATCTCTTAGAGGTGCCCGCCTCCGAGGGCAATCTATCATCGAGTACGTCCTGATCATCGCGATTATCGGATTGGTGATTGTGTTCGCAGGACCCGGCGTGGCCGGGGCCATCCGCAACCAGTTCAACCTGGTCGGCAACACGGTGAACAATGGGGCGACCGGCGGCGTCGAGGGAGGTGGAACAACCGGTGGAGGCTCCGCCGGGGCCGATTCCGCGACCGTCCAGGCGGCCGTCGCCAAGGACGCGAAGGACTGGACGCTCGGTGAGCAGAAGGCCGTCGCCGAGGACATCGCCGCTAAGGGCGAGGCATCTCCCGCCTACGCCAAGGCCAAGGCCGCTATGGACGCAGGCACCGAGTTCTCGATGAAACTGACGGACGGGCAGACGCTGACCTACCGAATCATCGGCATCAACCACGACGACCTCGCGGACGGCTCCGGCAAGGCGGGGCTGACGTTCCTCACCACCTCGTCGGGCATTAAGTCTCGCGTGAACCCTACGGCAACCAACGCCGGCGGCTGGGAGAAATCTGAGCTCCGTGCGAAGATGAGCTCAGGCGATATCTGGAACCTCATGCCGTATGATTTCCAATCCAAGGTGAAGACCGTTACGAAGCTCACGAACAACGTTGATGGAAAGACAAAGGATGCCGCTGTCTCCGCGACTTCGGACAGGCTGTTCCTGATCAGCTACTCCGAGATGGCGCCCGCGTCCTGGCGTCCCCCTATTGGACTGACTACCCGTGGACCTCCTCTGAGGGTACCCAGTACGAGGGCTGCAAGGGCAAGGTGACGGAGAACCGTTCAGCCACCTGGTGGGCGCGTACGGCGATGCCTAGCTCGAGTGACTCTAGGTGCTTCCTCTTTTTCCTCCGCAACGGTAATCCGTCGTTCTACAGCCTCGACAATGCGGCGAGCTTGAATTCCGTCTGCCCCGCTTGGTGCTTCTAATTCTGTGTGCACACACCGAAAGCCCGCACAATCCTGCGCGGGCTTTTCTTTTGGCGACTACTCGAACGATTTGAGGTTCACGGCACAGGTAGTCGCTTTGAGGAAAAATAGGGTCATACAGCGGCTCTCAGAGCGTCTGCCGCACTCCCCCGCCATTACCTCTGCTGCGCCCTCGTATAGAGTCCATCCTGCTCGGCGTTTCGCAGGAACAGCCCACTTGTCCACCGATCAAGTGAACTACTGGATAAATACAGCGACACGCTTGTTCGTTACAGTCGCTATATCTGTGTAAATCGCCGCGATAAATACAGCCTGTACTCGGCTGCATACCAGCTACGCGTATGTAGATTCATGCCGCGTTAATAAATCGGCTCAAGCGTGTGCAAAACGCGCAAGTAGCCGCAAAAAGCGATTATCGCGCAGGTAGATTTTTGGCACCCTGTTGATTAATCAAAATTAATCAATTGGTTAAAACAAAAAAGGTCAGGCACTAGGTGCCTGACCTGCATACTTCTGGTCGGGACGACTGGATTCGAACCAGCGACCCCTTGACCCCCAGTCAAGTGCGCTACCAAGCTGCGCCACGTCCCGAAGCTTTTGTTTGTTGCTCTGCTCTCGCTCGCAACAGGGAATATATTAACCCGAAACTTTAGACTTGTGCAAGAACTTTTTTATAAATTTTGAAGCAAGTCCAAAATTGTATCTGCGAGCTGGGGTTTTGTTAGCACGGGAAGCTCTTGCGTACCCGTTGTGCTCACAATCCAGGCCTTGTTGGTATCGGTTCCAAAGCCCGAATCGGCGCGCGAGACATCGTTGGCGATAATGGCATCGCAGCCCTTGCGGGCGAGCTTGCGCTGCGCGTACTCCACGACGTTATCGGTCTCGGCCGCAAATCCGATCACGCATCGCTCGCCCTTCTGGCGCGAGAGCTCGGCCAAAATATCGACCGTCTCGACCAGTTCGATGCGATCCAGGCGCTCGTTAGCCTTTTTGAGCTTATGGTCGGCAGGGGCCGCCGGGGTATAGTCGGCGACGGCAGCTGCACAAATTGCCGCATCGGCCGTCTGGAAGGCGCTCAGTGCCGCCTGGAGCATCTCTGCGGCGGTTTGCACGCGCACGCACTCCACGCCGCGGGGAACATCGAGCGATGTCGGTCCCAACACGAGCGTGACTTCGGCACCGCGGCGTGCGGCCTCCCCCGCCAGGGCGATGCCCATCTTGCCCGAAGAGCGGTTGCCAATGAATCGCACCGGATCGATCGGCTCGTGCGTGGGGCCGGCGGTAATCACGATGCGCTTACCTGCCAGGTCCTGAGGCGCGGGGTTGAGCACCTCGCAGACAGCCTCGACGATGTCCTCGGGCTCGCTCATACGTCCGGTGTCCACGTCGCCGCAGGCAAGGTAGCCGCTGCCGGGTCCCACCACATGGACACCGCGCTCGCGCAGCGTGGACATGTTGGCCTGCGTCGCCGGCGCCTTCCACATGCCGTTGTTCATAGCGGGTGCGATCACGATGGGTCGCGGCGTCGCAAGCAACGTAGTGGAGATGAGGTCGTCGGCGATGCCGTTGGCCATCTTGGCGATGATATTGGCCGTCGCGGGCGCCACGACCACCAGGTCGGGCTCCTGCGCCAGCGAAATGTGGTGGATGGGGTCGGAGGGATCGTCGAATAGGCCCACGGCAACGGGCTCGTTGGTGAGCGCACGGAAGGTGAGCGGGCCCACAAACTCGGTGGCATGCTCGCTCATAACGACCTTGACGCGCGCGCCACGCTTTTGCAGCAGGCGCACGATATTGCACGACTTATAGGCGGCGATCCCGCCGGTAATGCCCAGCAGGATCGTTTTTCCCTCAAGTTGCATTGAATTGTTGGATGCCGCCATCGTTTAAGCTTCCTTGCTCGGGAGCACCAGGAGACGGTGGCAGTACGGGCAGTGCGTAATTGACCTACCGTCGTGGTTAAGGTCGCTCATGGACGATGCCTGCAGTGCGGTGTGGCAGACCGTGGGGATGTTGCCCTGGATGGTCTCGACGGCCAGGCCACGGAACTGCTTGAGCAGACGCTCGTAGTCGGTGAGAACGTCGGCCGGCAGCGTGGCAGCAAGCGCGGTGCGCTCCTTCGTGGCGGCGTCAATCTGAGCCTGCAGGTCGGCAGCCTTGGCACGGGCGGCCTTGGTGTCGGCCTTTACGCCCTCCTCGAACTTGGCGATGATGGCCTGTGCGCGAGCCTCGCGGTCGAGCGCCTCCTTATGGGCGACAACGACGTCCTTGCGGGTGTGCTCGATCTTGTCCAGACGCTTGGCCAGGGTGGCGAGCTCGTTCTCCAGGTCCTGAACCTCGCGGTAGTCGGAGCCGTCGACGTGGCGCTTCTTGGCAGCCTCGATGGCGTTGTTAGTCTGAATCTCGGTGGTGTTGAGATCGTCAAGCTCAATGTCCAGATCCTTGCGCTGGGCGTAGAGCTTGGTCATCTCGGACTTGAGCTTCACATAGGTCTTGCGCTTGGAAGCGAGCTCCTTGAGCTCCGGCATATTGGCAAGTTCGCTCTTGTTGCGGGCGAGCTCCAAATCGATCTGTTGCAGCTTGAGTAGCGTAGCGCCGGCGCTCATAAGTTCTCTCCTTTTGTCACAGTCCACCATTGGCAAGGGTTCAGTATTTTAATCGCATGACGGGGGTCGACCCCGGCGTCAACTGCAGAGTTCATCAATATATCAACGAACGGCTCTTCGGAGCGGTCGTGGCCGAGCAAGATCACCGGCAGCCCGCGCAAGGCAAGGTCTTGCGCCACGTGGTAGCCCGCCTCGCCGGTTACGATGACATCTGCGCCCGCGGCGATGGCGAGCTCTCCAAAGTCGCCCAGGGAGCCGCCCAAAATGGCGACGATGCGGCACGGGCGATCGGCTTCGCCCCACACACGCGGGTCGCTGCCGAAGGCCGTGGCAGCACGGGTGGCAAGATCGCGCAGCGTGCACGGGTCGTTGAGCGTTGCAAGCGCGCCCAGGCCGGTGGCCTCGGGGTCGTCCAAGTGCTCCAGTGAGCTCACGGGTGTGGCACCCAGCAGCTCGTTCAGGCAGACGCGGGCTTCGTGCGACCGGTCCAGGTTAGTGTGGAGCGAGATAATGCTCACGCCGCAACGCGCTGCCTCGTAGAGCGCCGCGCTGCATTGGGGGCGTGTGGCATCCGCCGGACAAAAGGCCTCGGGCGCCTTGATGTATATGGGATGATGCGTCAGCAGCACGTTGGCACCGGCTTCTTGGGCGCGACGAACATTGGTCTCGGTCGCGTCGAGCGCACAGGCTACGCCAGTAATCTCCGCGGCAGGGTCGCCAACGGAGAGACCTACGTGATCCCAGCTCTCAGCGTCCGTCTTGGGATAGCGTGCCAGCAGCGCACGCTCGAGCTCGGCGACGATCATACGGCGCCTACGATCGAGAGCAGCGTCTGGGCAAACTCGTCCAGATCGCCCGGATTCACGCGGTCATCGAAGGAAATGCGCAGTGCACCCAGGGCCTGTTCGCGGCCAATACCCATCGCGCTCAAAACATGGCTCGGATCCATACTGCCGCTCGAGCAAGCCGATCCGGCCGAAACCTCAAAGCCGGCGGCGTCGAGCTTGATGATGAGCTCCTCGGAGTCCATGCCGTCAATGTAGATCGATACCATGCCGGGCAGACGGTCAGCCTGCGCATAGTCGCCCATGGTGGCATGAATACGCGGATGGGCCGTAAGCGTGGTGTAGAGCTTGTCGGAAAGGGCTTGCAGCGTTGCACGCTCCTGGGCCACATGGGGCGCCAGCGTTCGGGCGGCAGCGGCAAAGGCCAGCTGCGTGCGCAGGTCCTGCGTGCCGGCACGTCGTCCGGCTTCCTGTCCGCCGCCAAAGATGCGGGGGCGCAGCGGCGTGCGGCTCTTAAGGAAGAGCGCGCCGGATGCCACGGGGCCACCGATCTTGTGCGCGGCAACGGTCATGGCGTCAACTCCCAGCTCGGTGACATCGAGCGGAATGTGCAAGTAGCCTTGGATGGCATCGGTATGAAACAGGGCGCCGGCAGCATGTGCGGCCGCGGCCAGCTCGCGGATGGGCTGCACCACGCCGGTCTCGTTGTTAGCAACCATAATGCTCACGAGCGCCACGTCGTCGCCTAGCAGCTCGACAAGCGTGGCAGGCTCAATGTAGCCCGCGCGGCAGGGCTGCACCAGGTCGACGGTAAAGCCGGCGGCACGCAGCAGCGGCAGGTTGTCCAGAATCGAATCGTGCTCGATGGCCGAAACGATCACACGATCGCGCTTGCGGTCGCGCTGACGTGCACCCTCGGCAAGACCGAGTAGCGCCAGCTGGTTGGCTTCGGTGCCGCCGTTGGTCAGAACAATCTCAGACGGGCGAACGCGCGCGCCAAAGCTGCGGGCGATCTCGCGACGTGCAACCTCCAGACGCGCGGCAGCCTTGCGGCCGAGCGAATGCAGCGAGTTGGGGTTGACGCCGGCAAGCTCGCTGTCGTCATATTCGCGCTGCGCAAGGAGCGCCTCGGCGCGCATGGGCGTCGAGGCGGCATAGTCAAGATTCACGGGTATGCGGTTTTGACCTGCGGTCATAAGGATTTATGCCTCCTGTGCAGCCTCGTTGCCCAGCTTCTGCAGCAGCGCGACCTCAGCGGCGGGATCTTCGGACTTAAATACGGCGGAACCGGCCACGAGAACGTTGGCACCAGCCTTGACAACCTCGGCGATGTTCTTGGAAGAAATGCCGCCGTCGACCTCGATCATGGGCGAAACGCCGTGGCGCTCGCACATGGCCTTGAGCTCGTGCAGTTTGGCAATGGTACCGGGGATAAAGCTCTGGCCGCCAAAGCCGGGGTTCACGCTCATCAGCAGCACCATATCAACAATGTCGATGATGCTATCGAGCACGCAGACGGGGGTGGCGGGGTTGAGCACCACGCCGGCCTTGACGCCGCGCTGCTGCAGATGGGTGAGCGTGCGGTGCAGGTGCGTGGAGGCCTCGTAGTGCACGGTGATCATGTCGGCACCGGCGTCGGCGTACCAATCGACCGTTTCGTCGGGGTTCGACACCATGAGGTGTGCGTCGACCGGTACATCGGTGGAGCGCTTGACGGCCTTAAGGATGTCAACGCCAAAGGTGAGGTTGCCGGTAAAGTGACCGTCCATAACGTCGAAGTGCACGTAGTCGGCGCCGGCGATTTTGTCGAGCTCACCCTTGAGGTTGGCCATGTCGGCCGAAAGGACGGACGGAGCGATTTTAATGGAACCCATGGTAGAAGCCTTTCTGCGTTAGTCGGTGAGTCCGTAGAACTCTTGAGAAGGGACGCGATCGGTAAGAATCTCGAGTGCCCTATCCAAAGTAACACCGTTGTAGAGCGTTTGCTCCACGGCAAAGGTGAGCGGAATGTCTACGCCCAGTGAACGGGCAAGCTCGCTCACGCTGCGGGCCGCGACGGCGCCCTCAACAACCATATGCGTGCGCGTCTGATACTCGTCGAGCGACACGCCGTGGGCAAACTCGTAGCCAAAGGTGCGGTTGCGCGAATGCTCCGAGGTGCAGGTGGCAATGAGGTCGCCCATGCCGGCAAGTCCCATGCAGGTCATAGCTTGACCGCCGCGGGCGTGCACCAGACGGCTGATCTCTGCCAGGCCGCGCGTCATGATGAGGGCGAGCGTGTTGTCGCCCGCACCGGTGCCGGCGGAGATTCCGCATACAATCGCGATGACATTTTTCATGGCGCCGCAAACCTCGACGCCGGTCATGTCCTGCGACAGGTAGATGCGGAAGGCCGTGGATAGGAGCAGGTTCTTAAAGGTCTCCCCTACCTGCGCGTCTTTGCTGGCGATGACGGCGGCAGAAAGTCCGCCGCGGCAGATCTCCTCGGCATGGTTGGGGCCCGAGAGCGCCGCCACGCGCGTCTCGTTGCCAATCTCGCTGGCGATGACCTCGCTCATGAGCAGGCCGGACTCGGGCTCAATGCCCTTGGTGAGGCAGAGCACCGGGGTATCGGCGGCGATAAAGGGCGCGGCCTGGTGGCACACGCTGCGAAGGTGCGTCGAAGGAACGGCGAAGATGATGGCCTCGGCGCCGTCGAGTGCCTGCACCAGGTCCGTGGTGGCGACGACGTTGCCGGGCAGCTTGTAGCCCACAAGGTAGCGGGGGTTGCGGTGCTCGCCATTGATGCCGGCGGCCGTCTGCTCGCTGTGGGCCCACATGGTCACGCGCTCGGCTCGCGCGGCGGCAAGGCCGGCGACGGCGGTTCCCCAGGAGCCGGAGCCAATCAGCGCAACATTCATGACTCTCTCCTACTTATCGTCGGGCTCGGTGACGCGCTTGGTAAACGAGAGCTTGGACTCCTTACCGGTCATGAGCTTTTTGATGTTCGCACGATGGGCCCACACCACGGTGATGCCGATTATCGCCATGCAGAACTTGAGGCCCAGGCTGCTGTACGGAAAGACCGCGCAAGCAGCGATGGGAAGACCGATGGCCGCGGCAAGCGAGCCCACCGACACAAACTTGGTGATGGCGACGGCCACGATAAACATGCCCAGCAGCGACAGGCCAATTGGCCAATACCAGGCGAGGATGACGCCCAGACCAACTGCGATTCCCTTGCCGCCATGGAAATTGAGGTAGGGCGAGAAGATGTGGCCCCACACCGCTGCCAGGCAGATGACGCCGAGCATCCAGTCGCCGGCGGCGCCGGGGGCCATAATGCTCACGGGGAAGCCATAGCCCAAGTCGGCAATGAGCGGACGCGCGATAAGGACGCAGATGGCGCCCTTAAGGCAGTCGAGCAGCAGCGTGAGCGCGGCCACCTTGGGGCCGGCCACGCGCAGCGCGTTGGTGGTGCCGATGTTGCCGGAGCCCGCCTTGCGAATGTCCGTGTGGTTGAACACGCGGCCCAAGATCAGGCCAAACGGAATCGCTCCGATAAAGAACGAGACCACGGCGCAGATGGCGGTCAGAAGAATCGGATTATGCATCCTTTTGCTCCTTCTTCCTAAAGAAGAGTCGAATGGGCGTGCCGGCAAAGTCGAAGGTCGAGCGCATACGGTTCTCCACGTAGCGCTGGTAGGTGTCGTTGACCAGGTCGCTGTGGTTGACGAAGAACGTAAACGTCGGCGGATTGACGCCCGTCTGGGTCACGTAGTGCATGCGCAGGCGACGCTTGCCGTCCACCACGGTATGACCGAACTCGCGCAGGTCGGTGAGGAACGTGTTGAGGCGCGAGGTGCTGATCTTTTGCGAGCGCGTCTTTTCGGCGGCGTCTACCATTGCCCAGATCTTCTCGACGCTGCGGCCGGTCAGGGCCGAAATGCGCAGGTACTGGGCCCAGGGGGCCATGACGCCCAGACGGCGGTCGATGGTCTCCATGCAGGCCTCGCGCTTGCGATCGTCGTCGAGCAGGTCCCACTTGTTGAGCAGCACCACGATGGCGCAGCCGCGCTCGATGGCCAAGCCCATGACCTTCTGGTCCTGCTCGGTAACGCCCACGGAGGCGTCGACGACGAGCAGCGCCACGTCGGCACGGTCGATGGCGCGCAGGCCGCGGACCATGGAGTAGTACTCGATGTTCTCGTACACGGTGCTCTTCTTACGGATACCCGCAGTGTCGACCATGCGGTAGTGCTTGCCGTTGCGCTCGACGACCGTGTCGATGGCGTCGCGCGTGGTGCCGGCAATGTTGGACACGATGGAGCGGTCGGCGCCCAGGATGCGGTTGAACAGCGACGACTTGCCGGCATTGGGGCGGCCGATGATGGCGACGTTCAGCGCGTCGGGGAACTCATCGGCGACCTCGTCCTCTTCCTCGGGAAGCAGGGCCACGATATCGTCGAGCAGGTCGCCGGTGCCGTGGCCGTGCAGCGCCGAGAGCGGCGTGGGCTCGCCGATACCGAGCGAATAGAACTCCCAGATGCTGTCGTTCTCGCGATCGGGGTTATCGAGCTTGTTCACCAGCAGAAAGACCGGCTTGTCGCAGCGTTTGAGCATGCGGGCGACCGACTCGTCCTCCTCGGTGACGCCGGTGCGGCCGTCGACCACAAACAGGATGACGGCGGCTTCCTCGGCGGCGGCGAGGGCCTGGTCGCGAATGGACGTGGCAAACACGTCATCACTCTTGAGCGGCTCGATGCCGCCCGTGTCGACGATGGTGAACTCGCGGCCGTTCCAATCGGCCGTGTGATACGAGCGGTCACGTGTGACGCCGCGGGACTCGTGGACGATGGCGTCCGAGGTCTGTGCCAGGCGGTTGACGAGCGTGGACTTTCCCACGTTGGGGCGTCCGACGACGGCGACGATAGGTTTCATCTGCACTCCTTTAATGGGTAGGGTCAGTGGAAGTGTTAGAGTCGGCAGGCACAATGCCAAGGATGTGCTCCAGGGTATCGAGCAGCTCATGCGGCATGGTCGACACCACATGAACCTCGGCGCCGCGACTGGTAAGGCTTGCGAGTAAATCGTCACGATGATACTCGTCAAGCGTCATGCCGTCAGCGTTGAACATGAGCTTAGGCACAAAGAGCATAACCCCCGAGAGGTCCTGCGGCAGCTGTTCCAGAATGTCGCAGGCGACGATGAGGCCGGTCACGTCCACGTTGCCGCCAAAGTAGCGATTCTTGATGGCCGTGACGGTGCCGGCGAGCCCCTGCGGCGATTCCACGAAACGTGCCACGGTGTCGCGTGCGCTGGCGCCCGAGAGGCACAGCAGGTGCTGGCTGCGCTCGGCGATGCCAGCGCGGACGCGGCACAGGCGCTCGGCGTCGGCGGCAAGCACATCGTCCGTCTCGTCTAGGTATGAGCGGATCATGCCGATACCGTCGTAGTACTGCGGATAGCCGTCGTAAAAGTCCGCCTCGGGCGGATCGATGCCGGCGTCCAGGTAGAACTCGTCGCTCATCTGGAAGGTGTGTCGGCCAAAACGCTCGAAGGCGCGGTCCTGGTAGGGACGGATCATGGCAATGGTCTCGCGCGCCAGTTCGGGCTTATCGCTGTATGACCAGCTAAAGCGGTTCTGATGCTTGGTAAAACCGAGCGGCACAATGCCCAGGCTTGTGATTTGCTCGTGCTCCTCGCAAAAGCGCAGGGTCTTTTCCAGCTCCTCGCCGTCGTTCATGCCGGGGCACAACACGATCTGCGCGTGAATCTCGATGCCGGCGGCCATGATGGCCTCGAGTACGTCCATGCCGCGCTGGGCGTTGCGGCCCATCATACGACGGCGGACGTCGGGGCTCACGGCATGGACCGACACGTTCATAGGGCTCATGTTGCGTTGGATGACGTTTTGCACGTCCTCGTCGGAAAGGTTGGTCAGCGTGACGAAGTTGCCCTGTAAAAAGCTCAGACGATAGTCGTCGTCGCGGATGTAGAGCGTGGAGCGGCCGCCCTTGGGCAGCATGGTCATAAAGCAGAACACACAAGCGTTCACACATGTTCGCATGCCGTCAAAGATGGGGCCGTCGAACTCCAGGCCCCAGTCCTCGCCCGGGAAGCGGTCGAGCTCGACGGGGGTGACGCTGTTGTCGCGCGGGTCGAAAACCTCGAGGTCGACGGTGTCGTCGTCTGCCTCCCAGAGCCACACGATCATGTCGGTGAGCTGCTCGCCGTTGACCGTGAGCACGCGCATGCCCGGCTCGATACCCACATCCCATGCGGGCGATTCGGGACGCACGTTCTTTACGAGCGCGCCCTCACCCGGCTCGGGGTCGCGGCTGCGCCCGTAATCGGCCACCTCGGCGGCGTATGCGGGTACGGTCTGGTCCATGGTTAGCGGCAAAGCTCCTTGATGCGCGCGACGGCGCGTTCGATGTGTTCTTGTGGGGTGGAGGCTCCAGCGGTGATGCCGATGTGGCGCGCCTCGGCAAACCAAGCGGCCTGGAGCTCGGAAGCTTCCTCGATGTGATACGTGCGCTCGCAGGCGTCTGCGCAAATTTGCGCCAGGCGGCGGGTGTTGCCCGAGTTCTTGCCACCCACGACGACCATGCAGTCGCAGCGGTTGGCAAGTGTGGCTGCTGCCTGTTGACGCTCACTCGTGGCGGCGCAGATGGTGTTGATCACACGCAACTCCTGCACGCGCGGGGTGATAGCGGCCACGACTTCGGCGAGGTTCTGCGCGGTCTGAGTGGTCTGCACAACGAGGCCCACCTTGCCCTTGAGCGACAGGGCATCGGCGTCGGCGGCACAGCTCACGACCTGCGCATCATTGCCGGCGTGGCCCAGAATGCCCTCGACCTCGGGGTGGCCTGGCTCGCCCACGACGATCACGCGGTAGCCCTCGCGCACCAGGCGCTCGGCTGCCACATGGACCTTCTTCACGTAGGGGCAGGTGGCGTCGACCACGGTAAGGTCGCGCTTGCGGGCAGCATCGATTACCTGCGGCACCACGCCGTGGGCGCGGATGATCACGGTGCCGGTTGCGGCGTCGTCCAAGGTGTCGGCCAGACCGACGCCTGCCTCAGCAAGCTCGCGCACCACGATGGGGTTATGGATGAGCGGCCCCAAGGTGTGAACTTGAGTGCACTCCTCTGCCTGCGGCGCAGCGGCCAGCGCCATATCGAGCGCACGCTGTACGCCGTAGCAAATGCCGGCGTGGGCGGCGATCTCGATGGTAGGCGCGGTTGCCTGGCCGGACACAGTCGCGGTGGTGTTCGTCACGTTCTCGCTCATGGCTAGAACCTGCCCGGATGCTCGGCGCACAGCTCGTCTCGCATGGCGTAGACGCGGTTCATGGCCTCGGACTCAAACCATTCCAGGCGCTCCGTGCGCTTAAGCCCAGCCGGTGCGTCGGAAAGCGAGACGGCCTTGCCGGCGCGGATCCAGCACTTCTTGGGACGCATGATCTTTTTGCCCGAGGGCGTGATGTCAGACCAGCCGCAGATGGCGAGCGGGTTAACGGGCGCCTTGCCCATCTGAGCGATGAGCGCAAAACCGCCGTGGACCTCGGGCTTGATCTCGCGCGAGCGGATGCGCGTGCCCTCGGGGAAGATCAGAACGTCCTCGCCGCGCTGCAGCGCATGCTGGGCGGCGCGCAGGCACTTCATATCGGCAGTACCACGCTCCACGGGGATGCCGCCTACGCGGCTAAAGGCCCAGCGCACAATCTTGCTCTTGGCGAACTCGGACTTAAAGATGGGACGAATGCGGCGGCCCCCAAAGAACAGCGCCGTCTCCACGGCCAAGAGCTCGGCCATCGAGGTGTGGTTGCAGATGACCACGCTGCCGCGGCCTTCCTGGCGCTCAAACAGCAGATCGGCGTCCTCGACCTTCCAGCGCCACATGAGCTTGGAGAAAGCCCAAAGGATTGCCATGACCACGAAGACGGTGCCGCGGATGAGCGCGGGAAACTCGGCATACGGGGCGTTGTAATAGTCCTCGGGCGTCTGCTTAAACAGGCGCATGGGCTACCTCCTTTGGTTGATGAGGTCCTCGATTATCGAGACGACCTCATCGATGGTGTGGGCGGTGGAGTCAACGTGCACGGCGTCCTCGGCGGGCACGAGTGGGGCGACCTCGCGACTGCTGTCGAGCTTGTCGCGCTGCTTAAGGGCGTCGAGGGTCTCGTCGACCTCGGCCTCGAGCTGCTCGGACGTGAGCGCCTGCGCGTCGTTTTGGTGACGCTGCAGCACACGGCGGCGGGCGCGCTCGCGCGGGTCGGCAGTCAGGAAGATCTTGACCTGCGCGTTGGGGAACACGACGGTGCCGATGTCGCGACCCTCGGCCACGATATCGCGGTCCTCGGCGGCGCGGCGCTGGTGGATGAGCATGGCGGCGCGTACGCCCGGATAGGCCGAGACCTTGGATACGTTGGCGTCGACCTGCGGGGTGCGGATGGCGGCCGAAGCGTCCTGGCCGTCAATGGTCAGGCGAGTATCTTCGCCAGTACCGTTGGTAAAGCGGATTTCGATCTGCTCGGCGAGGGCGTCGATGGCCGTCTCGTCGTCCAGATCGATGCCGCGGTCGAGCGCGGCGAAGGTGACGGCGCGATACATGGCGCCCGTGTCGAGCTTGTTAAAGCCAAGCTGGCGGGCGATCTCCTTAGCGATGGTGGACTTGCCGGAACCGGCTGGGCCGTCGATGGCGACGATCATGCAATGCTTCCTTTCGATGGGTGACGTGCTGGTATGGTTCGCGGGCGTTGGGGCGCGGCGGGTTGCCTAGCCCGTGTAGCGCTCGCGGTAGGTGTTGCGCTTGGGCGCAGAACCGTGGCTGCCGTGGTGACGCGTGCGGCTGGCGGTGTTGGTCGCCGGCGCGGCGACGCGCTTGGAGCTGGCCTGCTTGGGCGGGATGCCGCCGCTTTTTAGGATCTGCACCTCGCGGTCGGTGAGCTCGCGCCACGAGCCCTTGGCCACGCCCTCGAGCTCCAGGCCGGCAAAGTTGCAGCGATGCAGACGGATTACCGGATGGTGAATCTTGCTCAGCATGCGCTTGACCTGGTTCTTGCGGCCCTCGCGGATGATGACCTCCACGGCGGTGGTGCCGGGCTTGACGCCCTGGGGAGCTACGGCCTCGGCCTCGCGCGCGTTAATGATTCGGCAGATCGCCGGCTGGCATAGGCCGTCGTCGAGCTCGATGCCACGGCGGAGCGGTTCCAAGTCGCGATCGGTCAAGTGGCCGTCCACGAGCGCCTGATAGGTCTTGTAGACGTGCTTACTCGGGTGCAGCAGATCCTGCGACAGGTCGCCGTCGGTGGTAAAGAGCAAAAGGCCTGTGGTGTCGCGGTCCAGGCGACCCACCGGGAAGAGCCCCGGAAAACGGTCGCGCGGGACCAGGTCGGCCACGCAAGGGCGTTCCTGCGGATCGCTCATGGTGGTGAGGTAGCCAGTTGGCTTGTAGAGCATCAGGTACACGGCGCCCTGGTTGAGCTTGACGGGCATGCCGTCGACCTCGATATGGTCGCGGTCGACGTCTACCTTGGTACCCAGCTCGGTCGCGACCTCGCCGTTGACGGTCACGCGGCCGGCGGTCATCAGATCCTCCGAGCCACGTCGGCTCGCCACGCCTGCGCGCGCCAAAAAGCGCTGCAGGCGCATGGTGTGCGGGTAGACGGGCTGGGTGCCGCCCGTGGCACTTGCGGTGCGCGTCTCCCCTGCTTCGTTAGTCCTCGTCATGCATGTCCTCCGAGGTATCGTCGACAACCAGGGTATCCTCGTCCTCGGCTGCCTCAACATCCTCAACATCGGTATCGAGCAGTTCGCGCTCTTCGTCCAGGTCCTCGGCCTGCTCCTCGAGCGTGGACTGAATACTGCGGCCGCTCAGGCGCTCGCGGATAAACTGACGCGACTGCTCATCGGGGGCAAACTGCTCCAGGTCGGGCAGGTCGCGGGTGGAGCGCAGGCCGAACTTTTCCAAGAAGGCGTTGGTCGTGCCGTAGATGATGGCCTGACCGCGCTGGGGGTCGCGACCGAGCTCGCGCACCAGGCCCTTGTCCACGAGCGACGCGATGACGCCGTCGGAATTGACGCCGCGGATGCCCTTGACCACCTCGCGCGTCACGGGCTGGTGGTAGGCGATGACTGCCAGGGTTTCGAGCGCCGCTTGCGACAGCTTTTGCGTGTCCCAGCTCAACACATAGGCCTCGACCACGTCATGGTAGGCGGGATGCGTAAACAGGCGCCAGCCGCCGGCGACCTCGCGCAGCTGAAAGCCACGGTTGGCCTCCTCGTACTCAACCTTGAGCTCGGCGAGCAGCGACGCGCACTCGCCGGGGGCGATATCCAGTGCGCCGGCCAGCGCGGGCGCACTCACCGGGTCGCTCGACACTAGCAGCAGCGCCTCGAGGGCGCCTTTGAGGCTGTTTGCCTCCAGCGCGGAAAGGGTTGACATGGTTGCGGCTCCTATTCGGTGAGCTCGGGGCCCTCGCCGGGCACGTATGCCTCGGCTCCCTCGACTCGGTTGATGCAGATGGTTCCAAAGATCTCGTACTGGCTCAGCGTGAGCGAGCCGCGCTTGGCAAGTTCGAGCATGGCCAGGAAGGTGACGACGAGCTGCTCGGTGGTGGCATCGCCGTCCAACAGCTCGCGGAAGGTGCAGGTTTGGTGCGCCATGGTAAAGCGGTCGACCGAGGCCACCGTCAGGTCGAGCGGCACGCGATGCGGCGCCACGTGCTCGGCCTCCAGCAGGAAGGTCTGGCGCTTGCCGTCCAGGTCGGCGCAGATGACGGCGAGGCCGCGCAGGGTGATGCCGGCTAGGTAGTCGGGCATGAGGCCCAAGAACTCGGGGTCGGGTCCGGCCACACGCGGGTGCATGCGGCTTTCGGCCTGCATGCGGGCACCGAGGGCCGCAGCCGCGCCCTTAAACTGCTTGTAGGCAATCAGGCGTTGGATCAGGACCTCGCGCAAGGCGTCGCCGTCGAGCGTGCTGAGCTCCTCGAGGTCTTCGTCGAACTCGCCATCGTCGTCATCGGCTTTGCGCGGGGCCTCCTGCGGCACCAGAGAGGCAGCCTTGATGTCCAAAAGGGTTGCCGCGACCAGCAAAAAGTCGCTCGCCACGTCAAGGTCCAGCGCCTCGATGCGCTCGGCCTCGGCAAGGTACTGCTCGGCCACCTCGCTGATCGAGATGGCGCCGATATCTACTTTTTGGCGGGTTACCAGCTGCAGCAGCAGGTCGAACGGTCCGCTGTAGACCTGCGTCGACACGCGATACGACATCTTCGACCTCCTTTGACGGCGCCTTCGCGGCGCGGTTTGGGTGCATGTTACGACCGTTTTGCACGTTCGACCTGTAAGTTTACCTTAGATGCCGGCGATTGCGAAGTTGAGCAGCTGCTCAGCAAGCGGATACACGGTAACGTCGAAATAGCGGCCGATCACGTCGATGCCGGTCCACATGGGCAGCAGGTACAGCACTAGGATGAGGATGGGCATAGCGTATTGCTGCAGACGATAATAGTTGTTGAGAGCCTTGCCCTTGAGGAAGGGTACGATGATTGACGAGCCGTCGAGCGGCGGGATCGGGATGAGGTTGAAGAACGCGAGTGACAGGTTGACTACGATGAACGTGGCGCCGAAGTTCATGATTTGGGACGCCACAGCAAAGGACATGCTGGTGTAGAGGTTGCCATAGGCTAGGCGCATGAGGACCGCGGCAAGACAGGCGAGCGCGATGTTCGATGCGGGGCCGGCCACGCTCACCAGGAGCTCGTCGCGCTTGGGGTGCTTGAGGTTGTTGAGGTAGACGGGCACCGGCTTGGCGAAGGCAAATACCGGACCGCCGGCCGCGAGCATAAGCAGCGGCAGGATGATGGTGCCAAACGGGTCGATATGGTTGAGCGGGTTGAGTGACACGCGCCCGCGCGATCGGGCCGTCTTGTCGCCGAGCGCCCAGGCCGCGGCGGCGTGTGCACTCTCGTGGATCACGATGCCAATGATGACGGCGGTGGCGCTCGCGAGCAGGTTCATGAAGTAGCTGCTGGACATGGCGCTCCCCTAGCGGACGCGGCGCGAGGCGCGCGTGAGCAGGTAGTCAATTACAAACAGGATCACAGCGACGATGGCGTAATCCAGACGGAACACGCCACCAAAGGGCGAGGTGATGACGCCGTAGCCGGCGATGGCACTCGGCAGCGCGCGCGAAAGCTCAACGACAAAGCCGACGATCTGCAGCTTGGCGGTGAGGCCGCTAAAGCACAGCAGCACGGTCATCGCGCTCATAAAGATGCCGCAGATGCGACACGCGATGGCGATGATGCTCATCGCCACGGCAGCGGCCTTACGAGAGTTCACGCGCGGTCTCCTCTTCGATCTGGGTGGAAAGCTCCAGCCATTCGTCCTCGAGCTTGGGAAGCTCTTGCTTAAGGCCGTTATATTCCCCCAGCGCGGCGTTGAACTTATCCTGATCGGCATAAAGCTCTTCGCTGGCCATCAATTCCATAAGCTCGTCATAGCGGGCACGCTTTTTGTCAAGCTCCGTCTCGATTTTCTTGAGCTGGTTGCGCACGCCCTTGAGCTTTTTGTTGAGCGCAGCACGGGCCTGGGCCTCGGCACGCTTTTGCTCCTTGGTCTTTTTGCCCTCGGCAGGCTTGGGTGCGGCGGCGGGGGTGTCGGCTTGGGCGGAGCAGGTTTTGGCGGGCTTGGATACGGCGGGCGTGCTCTCCCCTGCCGCCTCGGCGGCGGCGCGGGCTGCGAGGTCCTCGCGCTTGTAGAGGTAGTAGTCGTAGTCGCCGTCGTAGACCGTGACCTTGCCGTCGCGGATGTCGATGATGCGGTTGGCCACGGCGCGCACCAGGTGCTCGTCGTGGCTGATCAGCACGATGGTTCCGGGGAAGTTTTGCAGGGCGTTCTCGAGCATGTCCACCGAGTCGATGTCCAGGTGGTTGGTGGGCTCGTCCAGGCACAGGAGCGCCTCGGGGGCCACGAGCATTTTGGCGAGCGCGAGACGCGCTTTTTCGCCGCCGGAGAGTACGCGGACCTGCTTTTCGATGGAATCGTTGTCGCTAAACAGGAAGGCGCCCAGCAGGCTGCGTTGCTGCGGCACGGTCCACTTTGGCGTGACGGTGTCGATCTCTTGCAGGACGGTGTTGGACTCGGTCATGCCCTCGAGCGCGTGCTGGGCATAGTAGGCGACGCCAACGTTGGTGCCCAGATCGCGGGTGCCGGTGGTGCGCGGCTCCAGGCCGGCGAGGATCTTCATGAGGGTGGACTTACCGGCGCCGTTGGGGCCGACGAGCGCCACGTGCTCGCCGCGGTAGAGCTTGAGGTCGATGTCGCTGTAAATGTGCTTATCGCCGTATGACTTGGAGACGCCCTCGAGGCCCACGACCATGTCGCCGGAGCGCGGCGGGTCGGGGAACTTAAAGTCGATGTGCTTGTGGCCCTCGGGCAGGATGACGAGCTCCTTTTTGATCTGCTCGATCTTGCGGATACGCTCCTGGGCCTGGGCTGCCTTGGTGGGCTTGTAGCGGAACTTGTCGACGAAGACCTGCATATGGGCGATGTCGCGCTCCTGGGCGGCGCGCTTTGCGCGCATCTGCTCCAGGTTGTCCTCGCGCTGCTTGAGGTAGCTGCTGTAGTTGCCGGTGTAGGTGGTCACGCGACGGTTTTCGAGTGCGGCGACGTGGTCGACGCAGGCGTCCATGAAGGCGCGGTCGTGGCTGACGATGAGGACGGCGCCGTCGTAGTTCGCGATAAAGCCGCGCAGCCACTGGACGCTCTCGAGGTCCAGATGGTTAGTGGGCTCGTCCAGAAGCAGCAGGTCGGGGTGGCGCAGGAAGAGCTTGGCAAGTGCGATGCGCATCTGCCAGCCGCCCGAGAACTCGGAGCACGGGCGCTCAAAGTCGGTGACCTTAAAGCCCAGACCGGACAGGATTTTCCGGGCGTTGCTTTCGAGTTCGTAGCCGCCCAGGTGCTCAAAGCGGTCCTGGACCTGGCCGTACTCGTTGAGGAGTGCGTCGACGTCCTTTCCCTGCTCGGAGAGCTCGGTGATCTGGGCCTGCAGCTCGTTGGCGCGCTCGCCCATGCGGCGGATTTCCTTGGCGGCGGCCATGACCTCGGCAAGGATGGTGGTGTCCTTTTGCTCCAGGTTGGTTTCCTGCTCCAGGTAGCCTACCTGGCAGTCCTTAGCGTACTGGACCTGACCGGCGTCGGGGCTGTCGATGCCCATGATGATCTTGAGCATGGTGGTTTTGCCGGCGCCGTTGGGTCCCACGAGCGCAAAACGCTCGCCGGGGTTGATCTGGAAGGACGCGCCACTAAAGAGGACGCGCGCGCCGAAGCTTTTTTCGATCTTGTCGACCAGGAGGATCATGGTGCCGCCTTTGACCTTGTGTTCCTATATGAAAAAAGGCCCCAACTTGCGTTGGAGCCTCATTCAATGCTCGGGTGGAGACGAGGGGGATCGAACCCCTGACCTCTTGACTGCCAGTCAAGCGCTCTCCCAGCTGAGCTACGCCCCCGTGCGAAGAAGTACTATACGGGAACTCCCCCGCCGATGCAAGGACAATTTTGGAAAATTTCGCAGTCGCGGCGCGGGCCGCCATCCGCCCAACGGCCGTCCTGCCGGCGCCAGGCCCGTTACCGGGGCCGATCGCGCTCCCGCCGACCCGGCGATTTCAAAACCATGCCGGTTTACGGGGCCGGGCCGGGAACCCCCCGAGCATGCCGTCATCGGTAAAATCAAAACCGCAGTTAGACGGCTTGCGCATTCCGTGAAATGCAGGGCATGGACGGCCGGTCCGGGTCCAGCCCCGTAATCCGACATAGTTTTGAAATGGTTCTTGTCAACCAGCATTAACAATTACGTGGATTTGAACCGCAAACGTTTATCAAAGCAATTTGGCAGGCATATGGAGTGGGAACTATGGCAAAAAGAAGCCGGGCTATTTGCCCGGCTTCTCGATTCTTTGGTGGGCCCTCCGGGATTCGAACCCAGAACCCAGGGATTATGAGTCCCCTGCGCTAACCGTTGCGCCAAGAGCCCTTATAAAATGGCGTGTGCGATAGAGGCCAGCAAAACAGGTCCCTATCTTGAACCACGTCGTGAAATAGTACCATGCACGTGGCGCCCGTTCAACGCACGATCTTGTCGACCAGGAGGATCATGGTGCCGCCTTTGACCTTGTGTGCCTATATGAAAAAAGGCCCCAACTTGCGTTGGAGCCTCATTCAATGCTCGGGTGGAGACGAGGGGGATCGAACCCCTGACCTCTTGACTGCCAGTCAAGCGCTCTCCCAGCTGAGCTACGCCCCCGTGCGAAGAAGTACTATACGGGAACTCCCCCGCCGATGCAAGGACAATTTTGGAAAATTTCGCAGTCGCGGCGCGGGCCGCCATCCGCCCAACGGCCGTCCTGCCGGCGCCAGGCCCGTTACCGGGGCCAATCGCGCTCCCGCCCACCCGGCGATTTCAAAACCATGCCGGTTTACGGGGCCGGGCCGGGAACCCCCGAGCATGCCGTAATCGGTAAAATCAAAACCGCAGGTAGACGACTTGTGCATTCCGTGAAATGCAGGGCATGGACGACCGGTCCGGGTCCAGCCCCGTAATCCGACATAGTTTTGAAATGACATTAATTCACTAACAGGCAAACTAGGTAGTTCTAGTGCCTTGTCGCTGGCTAATTTCCGATTTCTAACCAGTTGCACAAAACATTTGCTCGCAGTCGCGTCTCGGCGGATTTCATTGCCTCAGTTTTGGCTTTATAGCGAATCCCTAAACGGTCGCAGACACTTCTGACTATGGTGTCTATCAGCTTTGAATCGTTGAGCATATCGTGAGTCACCAGGAATACATCGAATCCCATGCTCTGCAACGCAGTCATGCGCTCCGCATCGTGGTCAAGTATTGCACCTGAGCCATGAATGACCTCACCTTGGATCTCGAAAATTACTGCCTTCATTAGGATTGGGTTTACGATCACGATGTCGCCGTAGCAGACCTTTTGGCCTGCGATGCTTTGGGCCGCCATGGATAGAGGGGTTAAATCGTTGAGGTACACGTATCTGAATCCTGCACCACCTAGACGTCGAGAACGACTTAGAAGCAGGACCCCAGCGACCTCGAGCGGAGACGCAGCAATGCCGATAACCTGCTGAGCGGCATCATAAAACTGCTTTCCCCACATTTGACTTTTGACCTTGTCGGCGAAACGATGCAGGTCGCTCAGTTCGATGAGCGGCTTTCTCATCCAAAGAGAAGTACCTTTGAGTTTCGTAACCTCTCTTCCATCTTCACGCTTGCTCGTTTGGCTATCATTTTCTGGGTCCTTAACGGTTGCGCGGGCGTAAACTCGTTTCCAAGGAACCTCGTCTTCGCCTTCTCCAAGTTCGACCAGATCCTGCGTGCTGGAATTGCGATTCTCCTCTACCGCCAATTTTAACTGTATTTCGGCAGCGGGGGCCGGCTCGAAAACAGAAAACCAACCGCAAAGTTCGTACATAGCCAGTACGAGATCTATTTGGGACACAAAGCGTGTCATAGTAAATAACGTGTTAAGCGGATTGGTGACACTAAAGCCTAAATTAGTGTCGATTGTTGTGCCGGCATCCGATGCCCCTTCCCAGCGAATAGTAGAGCGCAATCCCGAGTGGTGATTAGAACAACCTGGCGAAGCAACAGCGATAATCGGGGTCTTGAGGACTTCGGTTACAAAAGGGGCTTGGGATAGAGCTCGCCAGCCGTCTTCGGAGTTGGGCAGGCGCGGGTAGAGATTGCGCACCTGCGGTGGGCAGCGCCAATAGCGGAATGCAGTGTTTGCGCAGACGATTTCGTCCATTTGCGCCTCCCCTGGTATCGGCCGTAGGCCATGCGGTTGTGGTCGTGGACGATTATCTACTGGGGCATCATGCGGGTAAGTACCGGAAGCTGACCAAACGCTGACCAAAAAATGGATGGGATGTGTTGAAAGGCTGTCACGAGGCGTGAATGTGCTGGTACAAGCTGTGAGCCAGTGGTCTTTTTCTCCACAATTGCGTATGAATCATGCAAAGAATTCGTTGAAAGAGCGCGTGAACTATTTTCAAAATGTTCGACGACGTCACTCTATAGTTGGTCAACGAACGAAAATTATATTCAATATGTAGGAACTATGAAGGGTTTGCGTTCAATAAAAAATAGGACCCCATGCTAATAAAAATCGAAAATTTGGTGTCACTTTTGGTGTCACCCATGGTGTCAAATAGAAAAAGGTCAGAGGCGTAACACCTCTGACCTGTGCTTTAGATGGTGGGCGATACAAGATTCGAACTTGTGACCCCATCCGTGTGAAGGATATGCTCTACCCCTGAGCCAATCGCCCGTCGCCTTTCGGCAAAAGAGATACTAACATAGCCGTGCGTGGTTTACCAAGAACTTTTTGTCCCCGATTTTAAATTCGTGGGTGCTAGCCAAGCCAAAGCAACCAAAGCAATCAACAAAACCGCAGCTAAACCACCATTTATCGCTTAATCCACGAAGTCTCGGGGCGGCAGATAAGTCGCGCGTTGTTGTAGGCCATGTCGAGCGTGAGGCAGGTGCGCGCGGCGTAGAAACCGTCCTCGCGCTGGATGGTCAGCGCCAGCTCGGGCTTGTCGCCGGTCAGGCACAGCGGCAAGAGCAGCTGGATCCGTCCGCCGTAGAACTGCGGCACGGCGAGCGTGTAATTGGCGGAGGCGCGGCGTGCGGCCTCGACGACGGCGCCCTCAAAGGCGCGGCGCAGCAGCAGCGAGTTGCCCTCCCCCATCAGGCTGGCAGGAATGCGCGTCAGGTTTTCCTCGTCGCCCAGAATGTGGTCGATGTTGGAACGGATGGGCAGGCGGTAGTCAAAGACAAGCTCGGAGGGGTCCTCGGCAAAGCGCACGCGGCACGGCAGGTACTCAAACGAGACCAGCATGGGGTCGCTCTCCTTAAAGAAGCCCTTCAAAAACCAGCGCTGGCGCGCGTCGGGCTTCGTATTGGGCTCAAACAGGCCGTAGATGGTCTCGTAGCGGCGCGTGTACAGGCCGGTGTTGAATAGGCAGCGATCGTCGTCGAACACCAACGGCAGGTTGGACGGCGCGGTCTGGTCCACGTCGCGCTCGGTCAGGAACACCGCGCGGCTAAACGAGAACGACAGGTAGTTTTTGAGAATGCGGTTGCCGGGACCCCAGTCCTCGGGATCGGCGAGGTCGACTAGGCGGTCGTAGCAGGGCTCGGGGCAAAACGCAAAGTCGTATACATTGCTGCACAGGGTGTTGGGGATCTCCATGTGGCGTCCAATCAATTTCATTGCTGTTGTGCGGATGCTTAGATTTTATACGCGCGACGGGTCGCCGGCACGCACAACGCAATTGCGCCTTAGCTCTTTGACGAGCTTGTCGCGGGAGCGGCTTCCGGATACGAGGTCGCGGATCCGAGCGAAGCGCGGGAAAACCGAGATCTGTCGACCAGACCCCGGTTTTACGCTTTCGAGACATGCTTTTTTAAATAGCAGATGTCTTGGGGCTGCTATGGCGGCCATGTAATTTGAAAAATGGAAGTCCGATCAACAGACAGGGGTGCCGCGGCCAACGCCGGGGCACCCCGTCTCAGAACCTATATTGCTTTCCCTTAATCCTCTAAGTACTTAGAGCAATGCAAGGACAACAGCAACGACAATGCACGCGACACCTATCCCGAGCGGAAGTTGTGCCTTTTTCTCTTTGTCCTTAACAAGAAAAGCCTCGATTGCAGACGCAAGGACCAGAAATCCGCCGATAATCAGCAGGTCAAGCGCAACGAAACGGACGGTCGAAATGTCGGAAGAGATCCCTCCGGCATTAACGTTCACGAGCGTAAAGATCGCGGCGAAGATGGCAAAGAGTGCCAGCACATTACCGTAAATACGAGATTCGATATTGGCAACTTCTTCCTTTTCGTCTTCAACCTTTTTGAGCTCTCCGGCATAGACGTCGGAATAGTCGGCGAGCCCATTAAAGTTAAGCTCATCGGAAAAGGCTCCTTGGTAAGGATGGGCAACCGTGCCTTCGACGTGCTGGAATGCGACCTGCGCGATGCCCTTAGACTTATCGAGGGTAATGGTGCTGCCGCTTACGTTTGTAACACGATAGAACAGCCTAGTTCCATGGCCAGGGAAATAGAGCGGTGCATCCAAAGAAAGCCCCTGGCGAATGCGCGAATTGCGCAGAAGTACGCTAGCAGTCAGATTGTTAGGTAGTGCGACACATTCAACGCAAGAGACAAAAGTCGAGTCTCCGGGGCCAAGCTCGACATCGAACTGCTTGCTTTCATTAATGTAGAATCCGTCGGTGCGCAAGTCATACGTAACCTGGCCGATGTTCGAAGCATCGGCATTGAGCAGCACCTTGTTGTCGATAAGCTCTTGAATCTTAGTATCGCTCAAGTACATATGAACCACTTCCTTAGGACAACGAGTATAGCACTGAGGTATTGCACTGGCGGCTGTCCCCAAAGGGGACATAGGGGAAGTAAGTTCAACTTCTCTACTCGGCACGCACCCTTAAATAAACTCTTCCGTCTCTAGGTCAACGAAGTCCGCGAGCTTTATCTTTCCGGAGAAGCCGCTCCCCTTGTACTTTCCTGCGTAGGTCTCAGTGTCGAACTTGAACGAAATGTTATACAGCTTTCCAGTCTTTGTCTTCCTGATTAGCCCGTTTTACAGCATGTAGCTCAGTACCCGCTTATGGCTTTCTCTATCGTTACCGTTTAGGTAAAAGCAGCAGACACCTTGTTTCGAGCCCGCCACGATGAGCGTTTCGGGGTTCGAGTATTTGGCCTCTACGACGACGCCATCTAGAACTGCCGTTCCGACAATGTCGTCCATGAGGGCGGTTTTGAATGGAGAGAAGAAGAACATCCATTTGCCGCATTGAACGGGATCTATGTCGTGGATTCGCATTTTATTGATAAACCAGATCCATGAGAACGATTTGGCTCTGGCAATCGAGCCGGATTCGTTAAGACGCGTCTTGACAATCGGATGTTGGGGGCATATTCCGAATACCCGATCGTTTGGCGTCACGTATATCGATTTCTTTTTAATTCGCTCACCATTCCAGCGCAGATCTTCTCAATACTGTCGGGATAGAGCGTGGATTCGGTTACGCCAAGATTGCCCAATTCGATAAGCAAGGATTTTTTCCTTTCAGATGGCACTATGCAACGACCGGCTATCACGGGACTGTCTTTGGGCAGTGGAATTATTATGTCATCAAACGACAAAGAAGAATCCTTACCACGAATGTCATTTGGGAAAAGAATATATTGGCCGGACTGAGCGGCTTGTCTATCAAGATATCTAGTTCCGTAGACAAATAATGTATCTTCGCAGCACTTCTTAAACCATTTTGCCTGATCAGTTGGCTCAGGGTAAATTGAAAGCACTAGATCACGTTGATAGTCAAAGTATGGTCTTGATATTGCAAGTGAGGCAAAACGAGACAGAAGCTTTGAGTTCATAAACAGATGCCAAGAGTCCGCAATTGCCTGGCAGATGGGATATTCCCGCTTATCCCCTCCCGGTCGCCTAAAGATAAATACTTCGCCCACGTCACCAGGATTGCCGCAGGCGAAATAGAGGGCGGCAAGTGCGTTTGAAGTGACATCTAATAGTCTGGTGGGGACTCCGTAGTGCTGAAGACAGGCTAAAAGATCGATCGGAAGCAAATCTCGCTTGAAGACATTTGGCATTATGCGACAGGCAGTTTCAATAATATCCGCCTCGTGCGTAAGGCTTCCTATGAGAGGGGAAATGGTGTTCGATCCCGGTTCACGCCGATAGCTGTCTCTTCCGATTGACGGAACAAGATCAAATTTAGTCGATCCTTGTCCTCGGAAAACAAATGTAGATTCATATGTTCTGGCGTCACCATTTATTGTTGGTGAAAGTCCGTTGATGTATTTGATATACGAGGCTACATCTTCAACCTCAATTTTAGTTTCATTAGACATATATCAATCCTTTAGTGGAATAAGAAGCTTTACAAACGGCAGCATTTGGATTGCAATTATCTTATCGCTCTGGCAGATGAGGTGTAAGGCTCAACATCGGTAACGGGTTGTGAGGCTATCAAGCACAACTAAAAAGTGCCGTCGCAGCGATGGCTGATACGGCACCAATCTCTAAGAAATTGATTTAGTAGAAGGCTAAAGACTTCTGCAATAGCTGCATTCATCCCTCCCCTGGTCTGGCTTAAACGGGGCCTTAGCAGCGAAATGCGGCAGCCAGGAGCGCTGTTCCCAGAAGGAAAAGCGTCACGGAAGCGGCAATCCAGTCGCTGTCGGCGGTCTTGGGGAGTGTTGCTGCGGTCGCGCTGGTGGCTTTAGGCTTGGAAGGCGTAGGCACCGTGGCCTTAGTCGCCGTCGTCTTGGTCGTCGTGTTTGTCTTGGGCGACGTAGCCGCAGGCTTCACCGCGGGATCCGTCGTCGGCCTCACGCCGGGCTGCCCTGCAGCAGGACCGGCACCACCATCAGGCTCGCCCGTTCCGTCACCAGACACGTCGCGTCCGTCGGTCTCCCCCGCCGGAGGCGTGGCCGCATCGGGCTCAACCACCACATGCGGTGCCACCGCACCGGAGGCATCCAGCACGCCACCAGCTCCAAAGGTCCCGCCAGCAGGCGTCACAAACCGTGCGGCCACGAGCGACCCGCCCGCGCACGCAACACCGCTGTCGGCACCGGTGGCATCGAGCCATGATGCATCGGCGGAAAGCCGACGGCCGGCCGCACCATCGCCAAGGCCCGCGTCCTGCAGATACACGCCGTAGGCGCGCACGCCCGCCCCGGACCCGGCGCCCGCGGCAACGACGCGCCCGCCGCCGCGCACGGCCATGTCGCCTGCGATCACGCCGGCGACCGCCTCATCCGTAATATCGGCCCCGTCCGCCCGGGCATCGACGGTGCATCCATCCACCACGAGCGCCTGCGAGACGTGGATCCCGCACTGCGAGCCCGTCGCCGTCAGGGTCCCGGTACCGCGAAGCGTCAGGTTGCCCCACACCTCCATGCCGCTCAGCGTGATGTCCGCATCGGGCGCATGCGACTCCGTCACGGAGTTTTGCCCGGCAAGCGTCAGCACCAGGTCGCCCTCGGCGCCGATGGCCTCGCCCGCGTAGCCGTTAAGCTCCAGGTGGTCGGCATCGGTCCAGGCCCAGCCGGGGCCCGACACGCCCGGCTCGTAGTACGTCGCGCCCGCGATGATGAGGCTCTCCGCGCCCGCGGCATAAGAAGGCCCGCCCAGCAAAGCGCATAGGCAGGCCATGGCAACAATCGCAATGTAATGACGGCTGGTGTAGGACTTTGCAGCAAACATACCCGCTCCGATCTTCGCAGGAGCCAATAGAATGTGCACCAGAAAATGCCCTGGTAGCAGCAGCTATTAGTTTAGCGAGATCGATGCGGGGGCAAAGAGACATCGCGTGGGCAGTGTCCACAATTAGGTGTAAATCGTTTTGCCAGTCGGTGAAAGGAGGAATCGGCTTACGAATGCGCTACGAGAAGGAGGGACCCAACACGATGATTGTGACGAGCAGTACGCCGGTTCAGCAGTTCCTTACCACGGAACAGCTTCATGTCGAGGACCCTATGCCCAAAGAGGGACACGAGCCCGTCGGTCAGGATGCATTCGGAGGTCAACATGGCGCAGCCTGCACTGTTGTCGGTACCTGACGGTACCCATGTCGCGCCTTGCGGCGTCCCCGTTGACAGACATCGCAAACATCCAAGGTCGGAAAACGTTCGCAATCGTCTGGATCATACAGAGGCAAGTGTTGAGACTCGCTATCTTTGACGTTCGCTATGATTCCAGCTCCCCCGGCCCAACGTTATCCATTCCAGCCTCCTACAACAATCCACCGCCCTAATTACTAGACCGCCCCTCGTACAGCGCATCGCCGTACTCCCCGAACAATAGGTACGCTTTCTGGATTCTGCGCCTCTGCCTGTCCAGGGCCTCAAGTTCCTTGTTAAGGTCGAAAGCTCCAATATAAGTCTGCATTGTAATGCAATTGTCCACCGAGACCGTTTGCTCAAGCCCGCTCACCAGACTCTGCGACAAGTCATGCATGCTAGAGCCGTGCAACTCCCGGAAATGCGTCGCATCAGCGTCTTTGTAGAGATCGTCGTCAACGACATCGCACACCTTCATCCCAAGCGGAACATCAACACACTTCTTCCGGAATGCGTCATACCAGTCCCGTCTGCGTTCCTGTAGATACGAGTAGTCGCCCTTCGCGACCGTTGAGAGTTTGACACACCCACGGACAAGCCGGTCTTTGAACACGTTGGGTAGATCGCACGCTACCATGAACACCGGATGGACGTAATCCATGACCAATGTGTCCCTTAGAACCTTGTCGTCGACCCCCGCGACAATCTCCCCCCATGCCATCAACGACTTCTCGTAGCGAATCATCAGCCTGACCGAATCGAAGAGTGCATTGTTGTATTGCCGGAAGACCTCGAGGAATGTATCACCGAAGAAACCCCTCTTCACGGCATGGAGCGGAATATGCGAATCCTCCAGCACCATCCGATAGTAGAGCGCAGGGTGTCTCTCCACCAACCCGGCAGTCATTTTGGCAAAACTATCGTCATTCACCTCAGCCACTTCTTTCATCCAACGCCCCAAGCCTTCGCAAGATCCCTGTCGAAGCTCATAGGCTGCTTCTCAAGTTCAAGGACGTCAACCTGCACACGCACCGGGTACGTCGTCGCCGTGCCACTCACTATGCAGCACCCCTGCGGAAGCACGGGAATCATGCTCGCATTTGCGCTGTCGATGAACGAAACAGCTTTGCTAATCGCTCTCAGGTCCTCGTCGTTTACGAGTCTATGGATGAAGTAGTTGTGCATCTGCGAGAGAATCGTAGGCGATATGTCGGCCGGCCGTTGGCTGCACACGGTGAGGTACATGCCAAACTTGCGCCCCTCCTTGACGATTTCCTCGAACGTCTCAAGTCGGTAGTCGCGCCAGTTCTCGCTCTCGCGCTGCGACGAGTACGACAAGACGTTGTGTGCTTCGTCGATGACCAGGTGAGCACTGCTTCCACGCTCGTTTTGCCCGCGCTCCTTCTGGAACTGATAGAGCGTCTTCGCCACGACGAGCGGAACGATCTTCTTCTGCTCAAGGTTAACGTTGAGAAGCGAGATGACGGAGACATCGGATTTGAAACCGCTGATGCAAGGCTCGTAGAGCTTTGAAGCCTCCCTCAGCTCTGCCGAGTAACGCTGTATCAAGGGCGCAATATGCTCACGAGTGATCGTATGAGAGCGAACCGCCTCAATAAACCGATATCGCGCGATGAATTCCAGCAGCGCGGGCCTGTCAGAAGCCAACGATGAGTAGTCCATGCTCTCATAGCATAAATCGGAGAAAACTTCAGGCATATCGGCGGGCGAGTAAAGTAGCTTCCCACTATCGCGTTTGTGGAGCGCATTGTTGTACTTCTGATAAACCTCAATAGAGTCAATCGCCCTTTCCAGGCTGCCTACATCTACGCCGGGGACAAGTGAAAAGAGCCTTACCAAATCCTCGCGCTGCTCATCGAAAGCGGGGCCACAGCCGCAATAGTCTTCCAGAAGCTTTCTGACCATGCCGCGCAGGTAGGCACCGGGGTCGCTCATTTCCAAAATCGCCCCGGCTTTGCGAATGCACCTTTTCAAAAACGGCCGTTGCGTCTTCTCGGTCGCCTTGGCCAACATTGCCCACATGTCCACATCAAAGAAGAAGCCAGGTGGAACGGGGATTTTGGCGCCGGCTCCCGTTCTAGTGCTTGGCCCGTAGACTTCCTTGTCATGACACAATACGGCCTTTGCAGTGTACTCGCCATTAAAGTCGATGAAAACGAACTTGCTGCTCCCGCATCCGGCACGCTGCCCGAGACAGTCAGTGAAAAGTCGACACAGCGTGTTCGACTTGCCCGAGCCGGTGTTCCCAAAGATTCCAATGTGGCTCGCGAACAGCGCATTGAACGGCAGTCTCACGTCGACCCCGTCATGCCCGACCAGCTCCCCTACCCTAAAGCCCGCGCCGGTGGCTTCGACGGGCGAATTCACGGCCGCGAGCTGCTTGGGCGAGAGAAGATACGCCTTCGAACGTACCAAGGGCAGCACCTCAATGCCGCGGTTAAATCTCCCAGAGGAGAAACTGCCGAACACCGAAACGTCGACGTAGCGTTCAAGGTACGAGCCCGGCGCCTCGCGCCCATCGGCCCCTTTTGAAGCCACAGCTCTGCTTTCCTGCTGGTAGTCCCCTTCGACTACTCCGATTACATCGTCGTAGCCGCAAGGCAAACGGAGGTACCCGCCAACGGAGACGCCGCGCACGAGCTCGCCATGGTAAAAGACGCTCGCCTCGTTCGCCTGGCTGTACACCTTCACCTTGACCTTGGTGCCGCGAACATCGGTGACCTCCCCGATCAGGAGGAGGTCACCGCTCACCTCGCCACGCATCTCAGCACCTCCGTGAGCTCACCCAATCCGATCTCCTTGTCTTCCCTGGGAACAAGGAGATAGACATTGTCAGCATTGGGGAACAGGGAGCGATACCAGGCGGCGTCGTCTCTAGTGTGGCATGAAATCAGCACTATGAGCTTCGGGTTCGACCGTATGGCCCTCTTTGTGAGCTCAAGGATATGCTCGTCGGCGAACGAAAACCCGAACACCAGAAGCAGCGCGTTGTTGCGGTCAAGTTCGTTGGCGTAGATGCGCAGCAAATCGTAGTAGCTTTGCTCGAGAACGGTCTCCTCAAACTTCCGCTTGGCAGGATTCACGATACAAAGCGTTGAGTCATAGCTCTTCCCGAATGCTTGGAGCAAATCAACATCGTCAACGGAAAGGCCGGAGACAAGTTCCTTGAACAATTGTAACGACGCGGCGTTGCACGGGTCCTTCACCAACGAGGCCAGCTCAGAAACGGCAGGAAGGTCAAGAACGCCATCGTGACCCACGACGCAATCGTCCAAAGTGCTCTCGACGTTTGAGTACACAACCTCTTTGCGATCAGATTCGCCTACCCGTCGCCATGTCAACGACCCGTGCGCCTTCAGCACATTAGCAGTCGTCACCTGCGAGGTGTACTCCATGAAAAGCGATTGCTCGCACATAAGCCGGCTGAATGCAGAGGGGTCGAACCGCGGCTTTCCCCGCCCAACAAAGCCGTCGTTGAAAGGAATGCCGAGACTTTCGAGTGAGAGCTCTATCAACGGGTCGTAGTTTGTCGTGAAGAAGTTCAGGCGTTTCGGGAGGGTTGTCGTACCTCGATTCTCGATGAGCCTACACGCCGAGGCAACAAACGCTTTCTGCGGCTCAGTGGCATGCGCCTCGCGAAGGGGGTGCATAATGGATTTGAAATACTCCGCCCGCAAGAGCGCCCGTGCCGAGAGCCACATTCCCCTCTCGTTTCCCGGACAATCGCGCATGTGTTCGTCAACCGCCTGAAACCAAGATTCCCGTCCTTGTAGGACGGGAACCACACTTCCAGAGAAGCCAGAGCCCAGCAAGACATTAATATGTGCACTAGCAAAGACCTTGCGTAAGAACTTCGCGTTTTCTTCTTCGATGCGCATGTTGTCGTTATCGTCAAGGGGAACGAGTATTTCCCTCATATGACGTTCGCTCTTATGCTCCACGCAAGACCTCCTCGCCAGCTTTTGATTCAATTATATATTGCTCCTAACGCACCATCGCCGCCGCGTCTGAGATGCCGACCGACGGCGTGATTACGAGGAAAGTGAAGCACGTGGCACAGTCCATGGGCATAGGCCGCATGAGCGTTAGCTAGGTGGCAGGATGTGCTCCTCGCCCGACGACGCAGTCGCCGGGCTGCAGGAGTGCGACCTGCCAGGCGCCCGGTTCCCCTACATCTGGCTCGACGCCATCTGCATCAAGAGCAGCGGCGAGGGCCGGGCGAAGTCGACCGCGCCCGGCACGGTCACATAGCCAGTCCAAAGAAACGTCCGCATCTCCATCACGCCCTCCTGTTATTTCGCCTCCAACTCGCAAGGAGCGTACCAGCCTCTTCGGCAGAGACCTCGTCCCCATCATAATCGTCTCTATTCACAAAGCAGAAAGCTGCCGCAACTAGCTGGCAGTCTTCCGGCAAGTCGAAAAAGCTGCCGTCTGCGCGCGCCTCAGCAAGAAGACCGTCGACCTTTGCGAGCTCGACCACCTTTGCGACACCAGCCTTGTCGAATGAGAGGCTCGTTACTTCGCCGCTGTCCAGCGAGGTGTAGCGCCCCGACCCGAACGAGAGAAAGGACGCGCACCTCGTCCCGTCAGCATTGGCAATTCTTTTCGCATAAGCCATGAATTCATTGGGCTTACGCTTCTTGAGCAAGATCAACGCATAACGACACTCATCGTTTAGGAACAGGTTCCTCTCGACGGCGTCCTCGCCCACCTTGGCGCAAACGGCATCGGAAAGCTCGAAAATGTCGCCTTCGGGCAAAAGCGCCTTGCGGCCACCGTCTCCCCTGTCATTCAGGCTGTTCAGCTGCGATATCAAGAAAGGCGCGAGCGGATAGATCGCTCTCCCCTTGCTCTCGTCCACCGACGCTCGCAGAATTTCGCCAGACTTAGCAGGCCCCAACTGTTTGAACAGTAACTCGGTGAGTCTGAGGAGTTCCAGGTCGGCACTCGTCGAGGCAAATGGGGCGTAGCTCTTTTCCTTGCTCAGGCCCAAGGCCAAAAGGCATGCCTTGGCGACGACTTCGGCACGTCCTTCCTCCAACGTCGATATACGGGCCCTCATAGCCGATACAAAGTCGATCATACTCCCCGCTTCGGCGTGCCTGCGCAGGTCATCGAGCAACACACCGCCATCGCTCACATTCAACGCATCCTGTACCTCGTGAACATCGATTCCGTCCGGCATGTTCGAATGGAAGTATTGATCGAAGGTATCGGCCCGCCAGATAGCGTTCAAGCTCTCCCTCGAGTAAGAGACGCAATGACTCATGCCAGTTTTATTTGCCACCCGCGGGAAAAGCCTGCAGACGGCCTCGACCGCCCACTTGGCTTCAGATCTCGGGACTATCCTAGAAATCAGCTCCTCCAAATTGGCGAGGTTGTCTTTTGGATCCATGTTATTCATATATAACGACGATCCGATTGTGCCGCAAAGGAGGTCCTTGTGCACGCGAATCCAATCAACGAGTTTTGGCACCTTGAGTTCCAGTACCGCCAAGGCGACGACGTCCTCGAAGCAGCAGAATCGCGGCAGGATGCTCAACTTCGCCTTTAACGCGTTCGTGAACCGTCGAACCTCCCTTATGGTGAAGAACCGATTGTTCAGAAACGTCAGGCGGACGCCGTTCCACCTCTTGTCGTCGAGGTCCTCCAGCCTGTATGCAAACGACTTGAAAATCGCATTGATGTCCTTGAGAAGCACCCGCTCCAAATCGCCCGATGAAATGGACGGCAGGTGCACAGGGACTTGGACCACCTTCTCCAGATATTCGGCGCCATCGCAATTCTGGACTTCACTCAAAGCCCGCGTAACCACCTCCTCATCGAATGAAAGAAGGTAGTTTATCTTCGGAAGCTTCGCCAGGGAGGCGACGAGCTGAAACACCATACGCACCTGATCGTTCGGCAGCCGATCAATGTCGTCGATGATCACTACGACCCGCCCATCGAACTTGAGGAGCTCCTCCTCAAGTCTCTGTTTCTTCGAAGAGACGCTTCCCGCCCTTTCTGCGGATTTCCTCAACCTGCTCGTCAAACGTTTGCCGAAGGCAGGCACAGCAACGCCTGCAAGCGGCGCGCCCGCCAAACTGGCAGCGGCACCGGCGGTAATCAACAAGGCTTCAGAATATGCCGCGAAAGCATTGAGCACCTCGGGGCGCTTACCGCACAGCTTGCCGAATAACTAGCCGAATAGCGTGCGCCGCCCATGTACATCTTTATCAAGCGCACTCCCGACTTCCTTAAGAAACTGAGCGAGCAGCTGCTCGGACGTGAGGTAATTCCAGGGCTCAAAACGGACGACAGAGACGCCCGCCTTGCCGTCATCGTCTTTTCGGGAGAGCGCATTTTCAACGAGGTTTATAACCGAAGTCTTGCCTGATCCCCAAGGCCCATACAAACCAATGACAAGGGACTCGGGACCAGCTGCGGATTTCAGAATATCTGCCAGCCTCTCAGCGAAAGGGGTCCTTCCGATAAGATCTTGCTCCCTTGCCTTGATTGGTGTATCCGTGGCAAGAGATAGGTTGGATTTATCCAAGGCCACTACCTCCTATTACAGTCAGAAATGAGCTATTCGATACCCCCACATTAAATTTGCGTTCGCTAGAATCGGCTCATTTACCCGTAGAGGGGGCTAGCGCCCATGGTCGACCACGCCGATGTAGCCTGCAATCTCCCCAAGCGCGCACATGAGCTCATCGAAGAAGCCGACCACATCGAATTCAGCTGTCATACCAGCCTTATTCGATGGGAACCACGCGCATGGACGCGATGCGGAACAAGCCGTCATCCCAAACCACGTAGTTGCTGTACGTCTTGCTGCCGTAGTATTTGATTCCGTCGATGCCGGCATGGCGGCAGCATTGGGCGACGAAGTTTGGCACGAGGTACTCCGGCGGGATGACCTGGTCGGTGTTGGTGAATGGAAACCGAAGGTACTTCAGGAAGTAGTTGGTCCCGCGGCCCACGCCGGAAAGGTCGATGAGGCGGACGTCGCGCCTGCCCTCTATCTCGGCGACCTGGGCCTCGTCCCCCGAACCGTGCTTCCCAATCTCCTGCATCGCGCCGTGCTCTGTGTCAGAGAAGTAGTAGTAAGCCTTCTGCGGGCCGTTAAACCTTCCCGCTTTCACAAGTAGTCGGGGTGCTTTGGCCATGTCGTCCTTAAGGTACGGGGCCGTCCCCGCGGGCTTTAGCCGAGCATGGTAATAGACCGGCCTGTCGAACGAAATTGCATCCCTCCAGTCACGAACCGTCTCCCAGATAACCCTACCGGCCTTACAATCCATTGCGAAGGCGGGCTCATCCGAGCAGAGCTGCTGAAGCTCCATCATGTCAACCTCTGTCAGCCCCTCAAGGAAGGACAGGGACGAGGTCAGGACGTTGAACGAGCGAACGTTCGCGGATACCTCGCCGGAATCATCGCCGGCCAAATTGCAGGCCCAACTGCAGACCACGAGGTCCGTCACGGGATCCGTCACGGACCTCGTGACGAGCAACCTCTTCCCCCTGATGTCGACCGAGACATCTTCGCTAACGGAGAGCCGCTCGAGCGAGGCCTTGCTGAGTTCTCTCACGAAGGTCTTGGCACCACGCGGTATCGAGCCGCCATAGCCAAAATCCCCGAGGGAATCGACAAGCCCGCCGACATTGCCAAGGAGGGCGATGTCGGGACCCCTGACGGTCAGCCCAGAAAGGCTGTTGGCAAGGCTCTCGTAGACGCCGAAGTAGTCTTTAGACGCAAAGCGGTCCACCATGTCCCGAATGGCGGGCGTCTGGATCGAGACCATACATGCCGCAAGAAGTTCTTGCTGGGCGGAAACAACCTTCTCGACCTCGGAGGCTCGATAGGAAGAGAGCCAGCCGCTGGAGTTGATGGAATCGAGGACCGCACGAATGGAGTCGAGGCGGACGTCCGCCGTAATGGATTTGATGCTGTCGGCAAAAGTTGCGAGGGCCGGCGCCATGCTGGCGCAAACCGCCTCTGACGTCTTATGCATCATCTCGGTATATGCGACGGACTCGCTCAGGGCCTTCGCCATGCTAAGCCGCATCGCCTTCGACTCGCGTAGCGCCTCGGAGAGATCCGTGCGGGCGGATGCGGAATCCCCGTCAGTCCTCGTCTCATCCACCGTAGCAATCGACTCCCCTCACCAAATGGCCCGACCTGTTTTCTATCCGAATCGCCATGGCCGCATCCTGTGTTAGCGGCAACCTGCGACTCGCCTCCCAATCATACCAGCTGCAACCGAGAATATCATTCCTAGACTCCTGAGTTGGGCAACAACGATCACGAAGAAGAGGGCGACTTGGATACCTAGAACGGTCAAGCAGGGAGGCCGAGGCCGATGCACTGGCCTGCCTCGACTTCCTCTACGACCACCACGTGAGGCTGCCCTCGACAGCATCTGCGGGGCTTGCAATTAGCTTGGTGACCGCCGCCGCTCTTGTCGCGGCAGGACTTTACGCTAGGCGCAAGAAAGGCCGCCGTTAGAGAACGGCGGCCTTTACCCTCGCAATATAAATAGCGACTAGAGCGTCTTGAGATA
>ERZ1673748.687-NODE-687-length-42623-cov-18.689133_pt1 | contig 42623 bp, 42 predicted proteins | sample MGYA00580196_ERZ1673748 | MGnify/ENA primary metagenome ERZ1673748 (study PRJEB41218, sample SAMN15661796) | gut metagenome | host: Homo sapiens | place: Canada: London | collected 2015-08-20/2019-03-30 | study: EMG produced TPA metagenomics assembly of...
ACCGGATTGGCACGGAGGTTGCACTATGTATAAGAAGCCTCTACCTTCGTCGCTTTTTGAGGTTCTTATGCCGTCGCCACGATTCCGCATCCGCAAAATGACACTCGCCCGCGCCCTCGACAAATACCTGAAAACCGTCTCCGTACACAAAAAAGGACACCTTCAGGAGTTTTATCGAGCGAATGTCATCCGACGTTACCCCATTGCACAGCGGTGCATGGACGAAATCACCACCGTGGACATCGCCGCATATCGCGATATGCGACTCGCTGAAATCAACCCGCGGACAGGAAAAGCCATCACAGGAAATACCGTCCGTCTCGAGCTTGCCCTGCTCTCGTCGATGTACAACATCGCCCGGGTCGAATGGGGAACATGCCGCGATAACCCCGTTGAACTGGTGCGTAAGCCCCGTGTCTCTCCGGGGCGCGAACGACGTCTGACGTCCTCGGAAGAACGCAGACTTTCCCGCTATTTCAGGGAACGGAATATCTCACTTTATGTTGCTTTCCACCTGGCGCTGGAAACAGCCATGCGACAAGGGGAGATTCTGTCACTACGTTGGGAACACATTGACCTGCGCCACGGCGTGGCTCACCTGCCTGAAACAAAAAACGGTCATTCCCGTGACGTGCCATTATCTCGCCGGGCACGCAATTTCCTCCAGATGCTGCCCGTAGCGCTGCACGGAGAGGTCTTTCCCTATACTTCTTCCGGCTTCAAAAGCGCCTGGCGCATCGCCACACAAGCTCTGCACATTGAAGACCTGCATTTTCACGATCTACGGCATGAAGCAATCAGCCGCTTCTTCGAACTGGGTAGTCTGAATGTAATGGAGATTGCTGCCATATCAGGACACCGTTCCATGAACATGCTGAAACGGTATACTCATCTTCGGGCATGGCAACTGGTCGGTAAACTTGATGCCCGCCGACGGCAGACACAAAAAGTGGCAGCATGGTTTGTGCCATATCCTGCACATATCACAACTATTGATGAAGAAAATGGGCAGAAAATACATCGTATTGAAATCGGTGATTTTGATAACCTTCATGTCACAGCAACAACGAAAGAGGAAGCCGTCCACCGCGCCAGTGAGGTTTTATTACGTACACTGGCTATTGCGGCACAGAAAGGCGAACGCGTCCCATCTCCCGGAGCTTTGCCTGTAAACGACCCTGACTACATAATGATTTGCCCACTGAACCCGGGCAACACTCCGCTGTAAGCACCATTCAAAACACATACAAAACGGCGAGTTACAACAACTCGCCAAACACATTCGATCTGCATGATCGAAATTATTCGTTTCACCAGAAAAATCACCGAAGATACAATAACCACATGAGCTGAAAAGACTTTTTCAGTCGGAGGAACAATGAGACTGAATACGACCGGTATTGCGGCCAGAATGATGCTCTCGCTGGACAAAAAAGCAATCGGCGAAAAACTCATCAACGGTCGTCAGATAAACCCGACACCGCTGCAGGTCCGTTACCCACAAGGGGTGAGAGACGTGCTGGGGATAATGAGCGAGCAATTAGCCATATCCACCGCTGATTTGACCCGAATCCTGCTTGAGGATGCTCTGCATAATATGTTCATGCCTGCGGATAACACCACGGGAAACATTATAAGCAGAATTGAATGCATCATGCTGTCGCATGATATAAATGCACCATTGCTGGCAACATTGTTGTCGCCATGGAATATCCGTTCGACGGTTATACAGGACCCGGCAAGACTTGCTGACTATCTCTCAACCGACGCTCTCGAACATCTGGCTGAATATTTTAATCTTAATCCGGACTGGGTGAATGGCCGCGAAAATTATCCGATAGCATTGTCCTGTGAATGGCCAGATACTGCTGAAAACTTCAAAATGCTTGTTAATAATGACGGCAACACTGACATTATTTTCTGGCATAGCTTCCCCTACGCAGGAAACGCTAAAAGGGAATATTGCGGAGTAATATTGCGACAGAAAAAACTTATAAACGGTTCCGTAATATATCCCGCTCTGTCATTAGTACCCACTCTAATGAACGATGAGAAAAGAAAATGGTTAACTGAATATACAACCAGGCAGAATGCAACAATGTCTTTACGCCACGTCACGTTGCGACCTGGCCTTGCCAGTAACTTTATTACAGGACAAATACTACCTGTTAGTTTATTTAATACGTCTTTATTACCCTGGTAAATACCAGATAGTACCGAAGTAAAAATTTACGGCACATCCGTGTCATAGCGTTATTTTGTCTGAATTCTGATAAACAGGAAATTAAATGATGAAGAAAAATCATATTACCCGCACCATCATTGCATCTGCTGTATTATTTTCATTTAACGCTGCAGCAGCGACGTCATATTTTGAAGCGCGTAACGATGCAATGGGTGGCACCGGGGTGGCATCCTCCCATTATGGTGTGGCTCCTCTGGCAAACCCGGCTTTACTGCCAAAGCACAACAGCAATGATGATTTCAGCCTGTTACTGCCGTCCGTGGGCGCACAATTGTCAGACCCGAACGACATCGCTAACAAAGCCGATGACATTCAGGATGACTGGGATGCCTTCGACCGCGCGGTCGACAGCAATTACGGTGTTGACCAGGCAGCGGCAAACCTGAAACAGCGCCTGCAGGAGTTCCGCAATATCCACGCTGATGCGCAGGTAGGTGTTTCTGCCGTTGCGGCACTGCCGAATGACACGCTGCCGGTTGCCCTGATGGTGAAATCCTACGGTACGGTCAGCGTTGACGGCAAAGTCAGCGACGCCGACCTGGAATATCTGGAGAAAGTCGCCAACGGCACAATCACGGATGTGGACAAAAACGCGCTCACCTCCCGCGCGTATGGTCGTGCCGCAGTGGTCACTGATGTGGGTATTTCCTTTGCAAAAGAACTGGAAACCGCCGGTCAGAAATGGTCACTGGGCTTCACACCCAAATACCAGCGCGTGGATCTGTTCAACTACAACGTCTCCGTGCGTGACTACGACAACAGCGATTTCAGCGACGACAAATACCACAACACGAAAAACGGCGTGAACGCCGACATCGGGGCATATACCGACCTCGATGACAACTGGACGCTGGGTCTGGTAGCGCAGAACCTCATTCCACGCAGCATCGATACTAAAGTGGTCGACGGTGTTAAGGAAACCTACAAAATCCGTCCGCAGGCCACTGCCGGTGTGTCCTGGCACAACGACCTGTTCACCACCGCACTTGATGTCGACCTGACACCGGCCAGCGGATTCACCTCCGACAGCAAACGTCAGTTCGCCAGCATCGGCGCAGAATTTAATGCATGGAAATGGGCACAACTGCGTGCCGGTTATCGCCAGAACATGGCATCAAACTCCGGAAGTGCCTTCACCGCAGGCGTTGGCATCTCTCCATTCGACGTCGTACATATCGATGTATCCGGCCTGGTCGGGACCGACCATGATTACGGTGCAATAGCACAACTCCAGTTCACTTTCTGACTTATATTCCTGCCCCCGGTACTTTCCCGGGGGTCTTTTTATAAACCAGGAGAAAGCACAGCAAAAAGGTATTAAGTTCATAACAATCTTCAGTGAGGGGGATATTAATGTGCCCGGCTTAGTCTTGACTGAGAATACAACAAAGATGCATAGAGGATATTTGAATTTATATAAAATCTGATATACTCGGTAAGTAACAAGAGTGTACGGGCACATGTGCCTGTCTGAATTGCAGGTTATCCGGACGAGGGCCGGGGACTGTTTCAGGGACAAGCGCTGGTACATTCGATTCACAAATCGTCGAGTCATCCATCATGGATCGATTCGGCGCGGAGCGTTAAAGATTACGCTCACATTCATATTATGTCTGACGACCAATCAACCAGCCAGTATCAGGAATAATCACCTTCAGTAAACTATGAGGCTATTTACCTGGCCACACTGGCATTTATTTCCGGTAACGCAAGTATAGCCGGAAACAAACATCATCCTGTCTGTACCGGAGCACCGGTATATCCCATTCTGATTTAACTGCTCAGGAATTATTATGAACCGTATTATACCTGCGGGGTGTCTTGCCGCCCTTTTTCTGGCTGGCTGCAACTCCCCTTCTCAGCATACTCCTGTTCCGCGTAACTACGGTGCTGCCTCTGATGTGGCGGTTACCCGACACACTCAGTACACATTATGGGACAAAGGTGTGTTTTCCGGCCAACTTCCGGTTTCAACGGGGTCTCATCTTCTGACAGCTAACAGCGATCGCCTTTCCTTTGACTGGGAAGGTGATGCGATTGAATTACTGAACGAACTGGCCAGAGTCAGGGGGATACAGTTTAACTACAATGGTGTCCGCCTGCCGTTACCAGTCAACCTTCACGTCCGGGATATGACGTTTTCCAATACGTTGAGACTTATTGAAGCCCAGACAGCCTGGAGAGCAACAATCCATCAATATCCGGGCCTGTTACAGGTCAGCTTCATGCAGCCGGAGAACCGGAAAAAATGAAAGCACTCACCTCTCTCATTTTGCCAGTAATACTGCTTACTGGTTGTTCTTCTTCCCCCGCCATCTCGCCAGGTGGTGTCAATACGCCACCACCTGACATTAATGCATGGCTTAAACCACGAAATGAAAAGCCGGATAGTCTGTCAGAAACCCGCTGGAAAATGCTGACCGACGCAGGTAAAACGCTTGGATTTCGTGGAGGCAAGGCTCAGCGTTCATGGGAGCTGATTCAGGCACTCAACGCCCGGGAAAGCACACTTAATGCCTTATACGATTTCCGGCCACTGATTAGCCCGGAAGGCTGGCTACCACCGGTTATTGATGAAGCACAGGACGTTGCTCATATCACGCCAGATCAAATCCGGACCTCTTCCCGGGTCTGGACCATCATTCGCCCTGAACGCTTTGTCAGCAATCCACCGGGCTGGCGTGACTGGCTTCTCCGGGGGCTTTCAACAACAGCCACTCCGGGTACAGAAGGCAGCGTCGTTCCAGAAGACAGCGTGCAACGAAAAGTGTGGGAAACCGCATTACGGCAGGGATGGCAGGAAGGAAGACAAAACGCCGACCTGACGCTTGAAGCCAACCAGAAAACCCTCACCCGTGATTACCGGGGCATGATGCTGTACTCACTTCTCTGGCGTCAGGGCATGATCACCCGTCCGGATGTTTCTGATCAAATGCAAACCGTTACAGGTGACGGTAAAAAACTGGTCACTGGAGATCGTGTTCGTCGCCTTAAAAATCATGCGGAATTCAATCTTCAGAAATCTCACTGGCGTCCGCTTATAGGCACTGAAGGAGGCTCCCGATGAATATTCCTGATGAGTTTGGTCTTTTTCCGTTTCAGCGTTTCACTGCAGATGAACTACGGCATTTCTTTGTCTGGTGTGCCGCACATAAAGTCAGTGATGTGGATCTGACTGGTGGGTCACCTGTATCTGTCAGTCGCTTTGGCCGACGGGTGCGTTGTTCCAGTGCAACGTTACCAACCACACTCATGTCCTCCCTGATTGATGAACTGTTCGGTCGGGAAGTCATTCCCCGCGTTCTGGCAGGCAATCCGGTTGACAGGACGATACAGATTAACGGGGATGCATCCGGGCGCTATGGTCTTAAACGCGGAGAACGCATCCGGTTACGCTCTCACCTCATTCAGGGCACATCTGGTGCGGAGGAGAAAGCAATCTCAATAACCATGCGTGTCATCCCGACAGAAATACCGGACATTCTCTCCATGAACATTGAACCAGACCTGCTTGAAGCAATGGTCTGCAAAAGCGGTCTGGGATTTGTATGTGGTGAAACCGGGTCAGGAAAATCAACGCTGTGTTCAGCACTGTACCGTTACATTATGGACAATTTCCCCGACGCCAAAATCGTGACATATGAAGACCCGGTGGAATATATCCTGGGAAATGAAAACGATCTGCTCCCACCGCATCAGGCAGAAATCGGGCGTGATGTGGTCAGTTTTGCTGCCGGACTGCGTTCTGCTGTACGACGTAATCCCGAAATTATCGGTGTTGGTGAGATCAGGGATAACGAAACCGCCGACGCAGCGGTACAGGCAGGCAACACCGGGCATTACTGCCTGAGCACCATGCATACGAAATCTCCTGGTGAAACGCTGGCACGTCTTCTTGGGCTGTTTCCCCCTGTCATCAGGGATTCGATGGCCTGGGCTGTCCTGTCACTGTTGCAGTTCATTCTGGTTCAGGTTCTGGTCAGAACAAATGACGGTGGTCGTAAAGCCGTCCGGGAATATATCGTCATTAACGATGAGCTTCGCGACAATCTTTCTGGAATGCCACATGCAGAGTGGGGGCATCACATTGATGCCATAATCCGGCAGGAAAAACGTCGTATCCGGGATCAGATTCTGGAAATGTATATCCGGAATGAAGTTGACCGAAGAGAAGCGATTCTTTTTATCCCGCCAGGGGAGTTACGGTCATGAAAAGAGAAGGTTTCTGGCGATATGCAACACCGCCAGTCAACATCCAGGGCGTACCTCTGCCGTTCACCATGATTTATCTGTTTATATGCCCTTTTCCCTCCGAAACAACCTTCTGGATTTGCACCGGCATCATTTTATTTTTCGTCATTCTCGACCGTTCAGGCTGGACTGTCAGGACTATCTGTACACGCATTTTCAGCATTCTGAGAGGGGCCATCGCCTCCGGTCGTCCATGGTGGTATCGCCACCATACGGAATCACCACGAGACTGGACTGGCCTCGATTAAATTCTGGAGTCTTTATGTCAGGTAAAAAAACTATCGTTACTCTGCTCCGGGTATCGCTACTGGCATGCCCGTTACTGTTCACGACACCATCGTTTGCAATGATCGACACGCCATCCGTGAAGGTCGGCTTTTCTCCTGAAGGAAGCGCATCCGCTCTGGTGCTTGACACAATCAACAGTGCGGAAAGCTCCATCAGGATGATGGCATATTCCTTCACCGACCCGGATGTAATGCATGCGCTGGCAAAAGCGAAAAAACGCGGAGTGGACGTCCGTATTGTTGTTGATGACAAGGGGAATACGAACCGGGCAAGTCAGGAAGCGATGAAATATATCAACCTGCTGGACATTCCTCTGCGGACTGTAGATGCCTTCCCCATCCATCACGACAAAGTCATCATTGTTGACGGAAACACGGTTGAAACCGGCTCCTATAACTTCTCTCGTGCTGCTGCACGCAAGAATTCAGAGAATGTCGTTGTGCTCAAGAATATGCCGGATGTAGCCGCACAATATCTTGAACACTGGCAGGATCGCTGGAATAAGGGTACAGACTGGAGACCCTGACAAACATTTCTCCCCCGGTTTTCTATCCCCCCAGCCACCCCCGGTTTCCGGCGGTGGTTTTTTTTCCGTCTTTTTTCAGGAGAAGCACTCATGCCGTCTGTATCCCGATACCGCACCTGGCTTGCCGTGCCTGCAGATGAAATCGAAGATCTCAAAAAAGCACATCCCCCGATGAACGGGCACACGCCCGTCCTCTGGGATAAAGAGCACAAACTCTGGTTTGCCCGCCCGGGGGCGGACCTGTCCCTGCTGGACCGCTGGCTGCCCCGGCCGCAGGAAGTCTCCATGAACGGCAGTGACCCGGTCACCGAGTTTGCCCAGGTTCTGGAGAATGCCGGACTGGTTCTGAAAGAACTGCCGGCCATGGACGGAAAAATCCACCGGGTACCGACCACCGGTGACAAAAACGGGCAAAAAAGTGGCGCATATCGCGGCTTCCTGGACGGCAGACCTGCCGGCTGGTACAGGGATTACCGCAGCGCGGATGATTCGCCGGTCAACTGGACCTTCTCCGGCGGAGAGCAGACAGATCCCCGTGCAAGACTGCACCTGAAAGCGCATTCGATGCAACGCAGGGAGGACGCAGAGCGGGAACTGAAAGCACAGTACAACAGACAGGCCGCTTATGCCCGCCGCTACGTCAACAAATGGCCGCAGGCCACGGCACATGAATACCTGACCCGGAAAGGCATTCAGGCTGCGCCGGGGGTGCGCATAAACGACAAAAATGAACTGGTTATCCCTTTCCGCAACCGTAACGGCGCAATACGCTCCTACCAGCGTATTCCGGTCACCGGCGGGAAGGATGCCCGCATCCTGAAAGATTCCGAGAAAACCGGTAACTGGTTTGCGCTGGGTACACCGCGCAACGGCCAGCCGGTGCTGTTTGCCGAGGGCTATGCCACTGCCGCCTCCCTGCACGAAGCCACCGGCCTTCCGGTGCTGATGACAGTGGATGCGGGCAACATGATTGCCGTGGCCGAAGATGCCCGGCAAAAATGGAAGCAAAGCCCCTTTATCTTCTGTGCCGACAACGATCATGCACGCCAGGTTAACAAAGGTATCGTCAGTGCAACAAAAGCCGCAGAACTGACAGGAGGATCGGTCATCTTTCCTGCGTTCACCGATGCCGAAAAAGCGCAGGGACTGACCGATTTCAATGACCTGGACGCCAGCCGGGGACGGGCCGCTTTTCAGCATGTCATCAACGCCCAGTTAGAACATATCGGGGTTTCCACCCCCAACAGTAACACCCCGGAAATGCGGGAGGCACTGGTGATCGGCAACCTCGTTTTTACACCGGTCCACACTGAGGAAAAAACCATGACTCCGACAGAATATCCTGAAACATCACCCGGTACAGGGCACAGCCATGACCAGGGACCTTCTCTGCCGTCCGCCACGCAGCAGGAACAACCTGCTGCTTCCAGCGGTAACATTGCTGATGAAACACCGCCATTTACCAGTCACGCCACTGAAAATAACGGCAAAGATGAGCAGCACGCTGATAACGTTCAGGCGCAAACGGAAAGCTCTGTAGTTCAGGACGCCCCTGCAGAATCACCGGCATCCCCGGAAAGTACAACGGCGTCTGCCCCTGATGAACCCGCTCATCCGGCGGAACCTCCGGAAAAAGTTGTCTCTGTGACCACAGATAAAGACTGGCGTGAATTTGAAGCCGAACTGTCACAACCGGAAAAAAACGAGTTACAACAGGAATCCGGCACTTCACCTGAAATACCGGCCCCTGCTGCCGCCCCCGCCGCCCCTGAAGACAGCCCCTCATCTGAAACCATGAATGAATCCGAGCCATCACTTTCCCCTGATGCAGTCAAAGAGGAAATGACCGTGATGACGGAGCCTGATGACAAACAAAGCACCGGAATATCCCCGGATACTCCCCGGGAAGAGGCGGTCAGCCATGTAACTGAAGACATTCCCCTTCAGCCAGAGCCGTTCCTTCCTGAGTCAGATGGCCCCGAAGAATACGAAGACTACAGCGCATATCAGGAGCTGATGAACAATGAAAATCCTGAGCATCTGCAGGAAAACAGTGATATGCCGTCGCAGCCGGACACAGGCCACGTTCAGGCAGATGAGTCAGAACTTCAGGCCACAACAGCCACTATAGAACCGGCTGTCCGGGATGAACCCACTCCGCAGCAACCTGTTCAGAGCACATCACCTTCTGATAATACTTCATCGTTTCTCGACAAAGCGCGTGGCCTTTTTACGCGTAAAAAAACGGATTCACAGGCGCATGAGAACAGTGATCCCACGCCCTCAGCGGAAACCACGACGACCACACCGGCACCTGACAGTATTGTCTACGCCCCGGAACGCCCTGATGCACCGATATCGCTCAATCTGGACGAAATCATTAAATCGCTGGAAGGTGAAGAACGAGCAGACAGAACCGTCCTGTACAAACTGGATGGCAAACCTGCCTTCATTGACCGGGTAAACCGGCTGGAAATGGTCAACGGTGCCAGCAATGACGATCGCAGTGTTCTGGCCGCACTTGCTGTGGCCACTGATTTCTATGGTGGTGTCATTGAGCTGACGGGCAGTGATGCCTTTAAGCAAAAAGCGATGCAGTTGATCATCGAGCACAACATCAAAGTGCGCATGAAATTCCCGGATCAGCGAGCGGCGCTCGAAAAATTACGCAAGGAAATGGCTGTCGGTAAGGATACTGTTGTCACCCATAAGCCAACACCGGAACTTAACCGGAATACCCCTGAACAACCGGCTGTCCCTGACCCCGTTCAGGAAAAAGAAGCCACACAATCCCCGGCGTCCCCTGCTGCCCCTGAAGCATCAACCGTCAGCACCGCTCCTGTATCATCACCGACTGAACCAGGCAAAACGGCAGATGCAGCACCAGGTGAAGAACCACCAGGAAAACTTCGCCCGGGAGAGAGCGTGACTGCCGTACTGCACAATTTTGGTCGTGCTGAATATGCACCCGGCAAAGGAGAGAGTTTCTTTGTTGAGCTTAAAAACCGCAGTGGCAGCAAACTCTACTGGGGGGAACAACTGGAAAGTCTGGTCAAAAACCATCAGAAAGGTGACGTGGTGACACTGACACTTCAGAACCGCGAACAATTCATCCTCCCGGGAGAGCAAAAAGCACGTTTCCGGAATAAGTGGTCCATGGAGTCAGTTACCAACGGGATCTCGGTATCACATGATAATCCGGATAAAGGTCAGCGTATTCAGGCGATTCCGGTCGAAACCTTTATGAAAGTGGCTGCGCAAATCAGCCAGGGGTGGCCCGAAGAGATGAAAGCGTTACGTATGCCAGAAAACGTCGGCTCACATCTGTTTATCGGTGAAGACCGACATCCGGTCTCCGCGCCACAGAACGCAAATCAGGTAACAGAAATAACCAGCGCAGCCCCTGACAAGCTGACACCTGTTCTGGGATCAGTGGATAAGGATACGCGTGAACTCAACCTGCTACTTGTCCAGAGTGCCGATGAACATCTGCAGGGTGTGGTCCGGCTGAACGGCACATTGTATCCGGCACTGGCCACCCCATCGGCCGACAACAGTCAGCTGGTTATCAATGCGCTGACCGACAAAGGTTTACGCTTTGCAGGTTATGGTGAAGCGGTAAACCACGATGCTGACAGCACGAATCGCCCCGCACCGGAGCTTATGCAGTTTCATCTGAAAACCCGGGAAGAACCGCTTTTTGCTGCTGTCTACACGCCGGAAAAACAACCTGATGCGTTGTACCGGAACCTGGGCTTCGAGCAGTCATGGCAGCAGTGGTCCAACAGCCAAAAGCCGGAGGACAGGCAGGAAAAAACTCTGCATCAGGATCTCTCCCACAGCCCCGGCCGATGAGCCGGTAAGGAAGCCATATGAACATGCATAAGTCTCTGGTTGCCGTGCTCGGCCTTATCCTGATTTCATCCACGGCAAGTGCTGCAACCTGTCGTGCGGGTAGCGCGGCACAGGCCGGTAGTAATACAGGATATGAGCGAGCACGTGCAGCTGCGGATGCATGGTCACAACGTGAAAACGATGTTTCCTCATCCCTGCAGTCCTGTCTGTCACGAATCAAAAAAATCAGCATAAACCTCCCCCAGTTCCCCAGCCTTGACGACATTCTGTCGCAGCTGGAAAACCAGGTCTGCGACGCGGTCGTGGACAAGGTGAATGAAAAGCTGCCGGGGAATATTGATCCCTGGAAGGACTACAACCTATGACCGAAAATACCGAGCTATCCTCGCCATCACATCCGGCACCTGACCCGGAAATACTGAAGAGCACAATCAGGGCTATGAAGCAGTCAGAACAGCGGGCAAATAATGTCCCTGCGCTGATAAAAGCGCTTTTATGTACGGGCACATGTCTTCTTATCAGTATTACTGGTAACGCCATTCAGTACTGGCACTCAACGAATGTGGAGCGCGAATATTTCGCTACAGACAATGGTCGTCTGGTCAGGCTGGCACCAACAAATCAGCCAGCATGGAGTCAGAATGACGCAATGGCCTTTGGCAGCCAGGCACTGGCGACCGCATTCAACCTGGATTTTGTGCACTATCGTTCACAGATTTCCTCCCTGTCTCCGCGTTTTTCTGACGAAGGTTTTGCCGGATATGTGAATGCATTACAGGCATCTAACATTCTGGAGACGATCAAGAAAGAGAAGATGAATCTGACCGCCACGACAGGCGCTGGCGTTCTGGTACGACAGGGACAAATGTCCGACGGCGTATGGTTCTGGACATTTCAGTACCCTGTCCGTATGCGTCTGGTCGGCCAGACAACCAGCAAGCCAGAACAGTCTTTTGTTTTCGAAATCACCATCCAGCGTGTTGATCCCAGACTGAAACCATCCGGTATGGAAATCCGGCAGATGATCTCCCGTAACGCCGGACCGAACTCCTGAGATAAGTAATATGCAATCACGTTATTTACTGAGCACACTGCTCCTGGTGTGCAGCGCCGCCACGTCTGCAGATAACGCAGGATGGCAGAACGCACGCACACCACAAACGACAAATTCTGCCAGCGATCACGTTCAGAACGCCTCCCAAAACACCGGAGGTGTTCCGGCAACACTGGTAAAAGGTGAGCTGCCTGCCCCCGGGCAGGCCAGCCCGCTGGTACAGGATGCGGCAAGACTTGATTCTGAGCTCTCCGCCGATGAGATTCGCTCACTACGCAGTCTCATGGCGGATAACGAGCGGGCCATCAATGCGCCCATCACCAGTGTTGTACCCCGTATCAGCTCTCTGACAGTTAATCTGTCCCCCGGTGCCAGCCTTCCTCTTGTTCGCACAGCCATGAACAACCTGAGCGTGGTGACATTTACCGATATCAACGGTTCACCATGGCCACAATCCGATCCTCCTTATAACGCGGCACCAAAACTCTTTGATGTGCAGTACAACGAGAACATGGTGACAATCACACCATTGCGGCCATGGGCATCCGGAAACATTTCTGTCTACCTGAAAGGTCTGTCGGTACCGGTCATCCTGAACGTAACCAGTGGCGAAACAGATACGCCGTCATCCAGTCAGGAAATGGACAGTCGTCTGGATCTGCGAATACCACGGCAGGGACCAACCAGCCCGGTTGTCTCCATCCCGACGGATAAAATCGCCCTGCATGATGCAACATTACAGGCATTTCTGGATGGTATTCCTCCCCGGGACCCTTCAGTTAAGAGGCTGAAATTCACAGGTAATGTCCCGGATACAACGATCTGGCAACACGGCGATGACCTTCTGGTTCGTTCCCGGGCGATGTTGCGCGATGAATTTGAACAGACCTTGTCCTCTGCCGACGGAACTCATCTCTGGAAGCTTCCCGTCACCCCACTACTGACTTTCTCTGTGAATGGCCAGTCCGTTCACGTGACACCAGAACTGGAGTAATCATGAGTGCTGAACAGGATGCCGGTAAATCCGGAAAGAAACTGGCTGCCCTGCTTGGACTGAGCAGCATCATCTTATTTGGCGGCGGCTATATCGCGTTTTCCAAACTATCAGGGAGTAACAGCGATATGCAGTCAGCCGTGAACATAAACAGTGCAGCAAGTGGCGGTACGCGCAGCGTTACCGAAACGCCTCACTATCGTGAACTGTTAAGAGCGGATAATGAACGAGGGGCTGCGGCGGCAGCCCGCAATAATCAGACGTTCATTGCCAGTCTTCCGCAGGGGCTTGATATTCCGGACACTCCGGAAAAGCAACAACAGCCTGCAGCAAAACCGGAAAACTATGCTCATCGCCAGGCTTCCGGCACACCACAGGAGGATCGAGCAGCCAGTGAAAAACGTATGGAGCGGCTGCAAAAGCTGATTGTAAGAATAAAAGATCAGCATCCTGCCGGTAGTACACCAACCATAGCAACGACTATGTGGAATAAATCTCCGGCAGAAACAACAGGGCAGAATGGTACGCAGCAATTCGCATTACAGAATGCCAGCCTGTCCACGCCTGTAGCAGAAAAAGGGATACAACTGATACCTGCTCTGACCCGTATACCGGCATATATTGATACTGCAGTGGATTCTGATAACCCGTCATCCAAGGTTATCGCAACCATTCCCGCTGGCCCCTGGGCAGGGGCAACGCTGTTCAGTCCGGGAGTCAAACTGGTGGGTAACGGCGTGGAGATCCATTTCGACCGGATGAGCTGGAACGGCATGGACCTTAAGGTCAATGCATATGCTCAACGGGAAGACAACCTGATGTCATCCGTGGCCAGCAATGTGAATACACGCTGGTTTAAACATATCATTCTGCCGTCAGTGTTAGGAGGTGTGGGCAGTATTGGCACACTTTATAAAGATGCCAACACGCAGGTTATTCAGGGTAACTATGGCACGGTTACCGGACGCGTGGGAATGCCCAGTGGTGAAGCTGTTGCGGGCGTTATTGCCGGTGGTATGGCGGAAAGAGGAAGTCAGATATTAACCCGCCAGGCAGAAAGTGAGCCCTATAAACAGGTAGAAGTGTATCAGCATGAAGTCGTATCAATTCTGTTTGTTGACCCGGTAATGACAAACGACGCCAGGTCATCTTCCCTTTCCAGTGGCATTTCCCCTTCAGTTAATCGTACATCACAGGCGGAACAACGCTCGCAGGCACGAATGCAGACAGCCATGGAGCAAAGAAAAGCTGTGATGCAACGTCGGTATGATGAACAACCGGAGACACCATAATGAAACCTGAAACAGAAATAGATGAAACCGGCAGCTTCGGTGAACCCGAAGAGAAACCCGCCCCCTTCTGGAAACGTTCCGTCTGGGGGATATCTGTAGCAACATGGGGGCTATGTGCAGTCGTGTTGCTCGCAGCCATATGGTATCTGTTCCTGAGAGCGCCATCGGAAACAGGCATGCCTCCGTTTAATGATGCGGATGCTGGCGTACAGACCTGGCAAACCACACAAGAATCATCACCTTCCGTTCAGTCCACTGAGACCATGGCTGTCCGGACAGGAGAAGATATGAGCCAGCTTGCCCGGGATGTAAAAACAGAGCTGGATAACCGCGATGAAAAAATTCAGGCAACACTGAATATGCTTCACGACAGCATTAACAAGCTGGGCGAAGCTATAAAAAAGGATGAAGAATACGCACAGGAAACGCGCCGTCAGCTGGATGATATCCGGAGCCGCCTGAACGGAATGATGATACAGAAAAGCGTCACCGAATCCTCTTCCACACCGCATCCAGCAAAGAAAAAAACGTCGTCTGTACTTAACGGAATGAAAATCATGTCGATGGAAACTGGCATGGCCTGGATTCGCTGGCAGGGTAGTACCTGGGCTGTCAGAGAAGGTCAGACTCTGGGCAATGTGGTGATCCAGCGGATTGATCCGACGACCCGGACCATCATCACCAGTGCAGGGACGTTACGCTGATGAACATGGATGCCCTGACCGCCATTGAGAACTTTGCCAACAGTATTTTCAGTGCCGGAATGGATTTCCTGTTTACCTGGGGAGAATTCATCGGGGTGATCAGCATGATTACCCTGTTTGCCCGCGCCCGTTCAGCCGGTCCGGTAAAAATGTCTCCCGGAAAATTTATTGCGGGGATGTTAACCAGCTGCATGCTCGTATCACTCCCGGCAATGATTAACGCCGGAGGCGTACAAATGGGATTCAGGGCTGACTCATTTGGCCCGATTGCATATGTACAACCTCAGACGTTTGGCGCTGCTGCTGACGCAGCAAATGCAGTTCTTTCGCTGGCCAAACTGGCCGGTGTGGGATTTGTAATGAACGGGATATCCATCTGGCGCAAGGCCGGACTCGATGGACATACCGCACTGAGTGCCAGTGAATCCGTCAGTAAGGGAAACGTCAAATTTATTGCCGGCATCCTGCTGGTCTTTATCGATCGTGTTCTCAATGCCCTGTTGGCAAGCATTGGAATCGTCTTCTGATTTTTTTCACTTTCATATAAACCACTGATATATCCATTAAGGAGAAACTATGTCACGTATTCGTGTCATGGCGGCCCGTCTGTACGCCGCATTTATCCACGCACAACTGTTTGTAATGTCATGCCGGAGCAAACTGACTAAGTTCCTGCTGCTCATTCCCATGATGTTGCTGCCCAAAGCCGTTCTTGCCGATGGAGATCTTGCCGATATGGTTCGCAATGTCGAACAAGGTGCCAAAACAGCACAGTCATCATCACTGAATATTGCGCAGTTCATCGGCGTAATTGCGTTTCTCGGAGGCCTGATTGGGCTGAAAAAAGTTGGGAAACAAGGGGGGATGGGACTGGCTGGTTGCATTCTATCTATCGTCATTGGGGCGCTACTTGTCGCCGGACCTGAAATGATGAGCCGCAGCCAGAAACAGTTGGGGATTTCCACAATTTCCATTGGCTAATCTTGTCCTGGGCACTGGCATTTATCCGGTGCCCTTCCTATTCGGCAATACAAGGAGGCACATATGTCTGCCTGGAGCCCGGAGCACATAACGTTACGACGAACAGAAAACGGCAATGTGATTGCCCACGACAGTCGGGACGATCAGGAGTTCATTTTCGCAGAATGCTGTTCCGATGAAATCGCAAACATCATTCTGGAAGCCGTGAAACGTTACACCACTACGGAGCCTGCTCATGCAACACAGCATTAAAGACTTATGGTTGTATCCCTTTCCGGAGATCGATGTGGTTCATACTCAGGAGCCACTGTTACCGGAACCGGAATTAACAACGCCCGGTCGATGTATCTGCTGCCGGCAAAACGTCAGGCACCGTTTCAGACTGGATGACTCATGGCCACTCAGACAGCTTACCGACACAATCAGTGACACACGAGTTCGTCTTAATAAGGCCACAGAACATCTGGATAAGTTAAAAAAGCGTGGTGAACCAGTCGCAACCGGCGAAAAGGAAAAGTACAACACGGCAGTAAAAGCCGCTGAACGGGCGCTTGAGCAGGCCCGTCTGTCTGCCAGACGTCTTTCACTCCGCCATGTACAGAAAGCTGAAATCACCAGTACAGAGCCGTTGTCAGAGAAAGAGCAGGAACTGTTTCATGAAGACGGCCCGCCTTACAGCTTATGTGCTTTCTGCCACGCCTGGCATTCACTGAATGGTTATGCCGCAGCACAGGGCGTTATGGTGTGGCTACCCGACCTTCATCCATCCACGGTCGTGGCCCTTAACCGTCGTTCATTACAGGAAGTTTTCAGTAATGATAAGTTCCGGGTCCGGCGGGGACGAGAAGCGCTCTCTGCACTGATGCAAAACAGACTGGCGGTTGAGGATAAATTCCGCAGTTTCCGCCCGGCCGATTTCGCTGACGTTTTTCGTCGCTATCCACCTTCCGGTCGTTCGCCCCTGCGTGAAAAAATGAACGGGATTGCCCTGATTCTGACACCAGATTCATTCATCAAAAAAGAATACGTTGATTGATTTTTCTTCATGCCACTCCAGCGCGGGGTGGCATTAAAAAAATCAAACTGCACAAACCTCCCTCCTGTAAGTCCGGAGTTCCCTCACCTATGAACATAAACCGTCTCATCTTCACTATCGAAGACTGTCTGAACACGCTATCCCGTTTCTCTGTCGCAAGCAGTTTTGTTGAGTATTGCGATTTACGTACTGTAATTGGTCTGGACAGACAGGATCGTGAACGTCGCCCATGGCTGAATTCGCCCTATATTGCAGCCACAAAGCGTGGAGAATATCTCTCTGTCTTTGAAGTCAGCGGTGCTTTCAGGGAAATGGATGAAGCATCCGACCAGGCTGGCCCAGGTTCACTGGAATCGCTGATCACCAGCATGAGTGACAGCCTGAATACGGCATATAAAAACAGCGGTCATAAAATCAGCTGCGTTTTCGAGCGTGACCCTGAAATGGGGAAAGAGGAAATCGAAGACATGGTCGCCCCACAAAAACGCTCACTGGCTAATACAGGTATCCAGTTACAGGATGTGGTCGATGAGAAAGTCACAACACTGTCCCCATGGCTGGTCCGGGAGCGTTGCTGGCTGGCGATCTGGAGTGGACCCGACCTTATCAGCAACAGCGATCGCACCGCCCATGATGAGCTTGTCAGAAGACTGGCTGAACGGGTACCGAAAGCACGCTTTGCCCAGTCCCCCTGGCAGTGGACCTTATCTGCACTGAAAATCCGCCACGAAGCTTTTCTTGATAATGTGGAACAGGCACTGAGACATTCATCTGATGGCCTGATTCTCCGGCTACTGGATATACACGAAGTCGGGCGTGAAATACGTCGTCAGACAGAACGGTACAGCACACCGCGTAACTGGCAACCCCACCTGCCTGAAGATGCCCAGCCAGCAGGATATCGCTGGACTGACGATGAATCCGTACTACATGCTCCTTCATTGCATTTGCAGTTATTCAACACGCAGGTGACCACACAGGGCAACCTGGTTCAGGCGGGCGGACTCTGGCACGGAATGGTATCGATTACTTTACCTCCGCAAAATCTGCAGACGTTTAACGAACTGGTCCGTGCCGTCCCCCGCGCAGTCCCCTGGCGCATCAGAATGGATCTGATGCCCGGCGGGATGAAGGCTCTTAATCTGAAGAAAACGCTTCTGACTTACAGCAGCTTCATTTCTGCCGTTCGTCCAATGTATGAATCCGTTATGACTCTGGCGGCAACGGATGAAAAAGAACCTGTCTGCATAATGACCATCATGGCCTCCACGTGGGGAAAAACACGTGAAATATGCGCACGAAACCAGGCCATTCTGAAATCGGCCATTGAAGGCTGGGGCGTATGTGGCACCACGACAACATTTGGCGATCCCCGACGCGCCTGGGTGAATACCATTCTCGCGGCGTCCGGAGGCTCCGGCCCGGTTCCCCTGTATCCCCCGTTGTCACATGCCATCTCGCTTTTCCCGCTTAACAGGGCAGGCTCTGTCTGGCGAGGCAAAGGGAATCTGATGTTACATACAGAAGACGGTTCCGCATTTGAGGTTGGTCTGGCGTCATCCCAACAAAATAAACATACAGAACTGGCACCAGGCGATCCGGGACTGGGTAAATCAGTTCTGATTAATACGTTGTCGGAAATACAGATATCATCTGCTCAGAAAAACCTGCCCTTCATTGCCTATATCGATAAGGGATACAGTGCTCAGGGACTGGTTCAGCTTATTCGCGACAGTCTTCCTCCGGAAAGAAAAGACGAAGCTGTCGGTATTATTCTGAGCAATGATCCGGAATACACCCGTAACCTTTTTGACGTGATGTACGGCGCTAAAAAGCCTATTACGCCGGAAAAGAATTTCATGTCATCGGTGCTGTGTGCTCTCTGTGTCGATACCGGTACCGGTCAACCCTGTAACCCCGGAGACACCCGACAAATTATCAACCAGCTTATCGAGCTGGCTTTTAAAGAGTACGGTGAAAATAATCCGCGACTTTATCGCGCCTCAACGGAAGAACTGGTGGATTCAGCACTGCAGGACTCGGGACTGTATGAAAAACATGATGCAGCCTGGTGGGCCAGATCAACCTGGTTTGAAGTCCGGGATATGCTCCACAATGCCGGGTATATCATGGCGGCTCAGCGGGCTCATTATCAGGCAATGCCCCAGCTTCCCGAAGTGTCCTCGATGCTGGGCCATACCAGTCTCAGGGATGTTTTCGGTACTGTTCAGCGTGATGGTTCAAACGAGCTTCTGCTGGACTACATCCGCCGCGCCCTGGAGCAGGGACATAACGACTACCCCATGATATCCGGGTATACCCGGTTTATGATCAACCCGGAAACCCGGGTCATCGCTGTCGATCTGAATAATGTTGCCGGTGACAAAACGCCTGCAGGCAGGCTTAAAACCGGCATCATGTACCTGCTTGCAGGTCAGATCGCCGGTGGTGACTTCACCCTGCCACAATACAGGGATGAAGTGTTAAAGCAGCTTCCACGGGAATACCATGAAATCGCTCTTAAACGTATTAACCAACTTGATCAGGAGGTTAAGACAAAAGTTTATGATGAACTGCATAACGCCCGGGGCATTGACTTCATCTGGGAAAATCTGGATACCCAGGAGCGTGAGCAACGCAAGTTTGCTATCCGCACGGTTCTGAGTACGCAGTATCTGAGGGACTACCCGGAAAGCGTTCTTAAGTCAGCAAATACTCTCTGGTTACTGCGCTACAAACCCGAAGATATCCCCGTACTGAGGGATAACTTCAACGTTCCTGAATTTATGCTGAAACGCTTCCTGAAAATGCCGGAAGGCCCGGCACCAGATGGTAGTGGTGTTCCTGTTCTGGGAGTATTCAGGGTAAAAAGTGGCACGCTTGCGAGAATACTCAAATTTACCGTCGGTCCACTGGAGCTATGGGCGCTGAACTCATCGCCAAAAGACAGTGCCCTGCGTAAAACACTGACAAATAAGTTAGGTTCAGTTCGGGCACGTAAGATTCTGGCCGAAAACTTCCCCAGAGGTTCTGCAACGTCATTAATTGAGCACCGGGCGGGCCAACATAACAGTGACAATGTTATTGAAGAACTGGCCTCGGAGCTCATCCGAAAACAGGGATACAATCTCTGATGTGTACAATTCATATCACCCCACGCTGCCGGAGACCTGCCAGAGGGCAGGTATTTCTTAAAAAACTTGAGGTAAAAGGTGACAGTTTCTCATTCACTCTGCCGTCACGTGTCTTCAGGTTACATCCGGCCCCCAATCCCAGAGTGATATACGCCTCGGATGCCAGAACACAGGGAAAGGTCACAGGCATGCGGCTGTTGTTGCCGTCCAGCACAGATGAGCTGATAACAACGGCAATATGGCAGGTTTCTGTCCCGGATGAAGCACCATTCGACGTTCAGCATGTCATCCAGTGGATACTCCCTTCGCCGCTGGCTTCGCTGATGTCCGATGATACCTGGTTATGGCCATCCGTTCCCGGAACGCCGGCACTGAGTGCCGGTGACTGGCCAGTCATGGATACTGACCCGTCCACCTTACGGCGCGTCAGACGTCGTTCTTTCAGCATCATCGATAACCGGAACAGGAAAGGTTATATCACCAGGCGATTTCAGTGTTTCCCACTGGCCCCACTACCTGAAAACAGAAAATACGACAGCCTTCCTGACCTTGTGCTCCATCCCGAGCAGGAGACAATAAAATGCAAAGAAAAACATTACTCGCAGCCCTTATAGCCACCCTGAGTGGAACGGCATGCCAGGCTCATGCTTATTCAGTCACCGTCGTCGCCAGCCGCCCCGTTGAACAGCAGGTCGTCCCCAGAATGGAGGCCATCAAAGGTGTGCTGAGTGACATACTGAGTACCCAGACAGCCACGGGTACCGCTATCAATCAGAACTCTGAAAAGCTGGCAAGTGTCATTGCCCAGAACGGACAGGCGACACGTCAGCAGATGATTTTCAGTAATGAAACTCAGCGCCTCGAGGAGGCACGGAAAAGCTTCACCGTGCCAGACTCCATCTGCAGTGAATCCGCATCAGGGATTGCAACAGAAAGCAAAAGTGCCTCAGCATCCGCAGCCTCAAAACTCAGTAAAGGTGGCGGTGTGAGCAACCGTAACATCCGCGACCGTCTGGCCAGCGCAGCAAACTCTCCCGTGCGGGAAGCTTATGATGGCGCGGCCATACACGCCAGTTACTGTACAGAAGCAGAATATGCACGTTTTGGAGGAACCGCCGTTTGTCCTTCTGTGGGCGAAATACCAGGTGGAGACAGTCAGGTACGCTCGATTTACCACGGCGCAGGTACAGCGGACACACCTGCGGCACTGACATGGGATCAGAAGCAAATAGATGCAGCGACGGCTTACATGAAAAACACTTCCCGCCCCTCTGCCGGTCGTGCTCTGGGTAAAGGAGAAGTGAATACCCAGAGTGGGCGAACCTACGTCGGACTCCAGAACGAATACAACGGCATCATTGATTCTGCGTCGAATCCCCAACTGACGTTGATTGCTGACAGCACGCCTAATGAAAGCACACGTAAAGCACTGGCTGAAACACTGCAGTCAGACTCAGCGGCCGCTTACTTCGACCAGGTGGCTTCACCAGAAGCAAAAGCACGGGGATATATGAGTACCCGTGAGTTTGAAGCTTTTGAGGCTGGCCGGCGCTACGCCAACACAGCATACCTGGTGGATTTACAGGAAATGCAGGGGGATAACCTGCTCCGTGAACTGGTAAGAATCACTGCGCAAATGAACTGGCAGCTGAACGATCTGAAAGAACAGATCCGCCAGGGTAATGTCATCTCTGGCCAGCAACTGGCTCTGACTGCCCGCCAGTATTATGAAAAACAACTCGGTAGCCTTGAGAAAACAATCAATCAGGCAAACGCACGTTGAAAGCTGACGTCAGAACAGGACTGAAAAAATGAATAAGTTACCGGAAAATTCAGACCAGACGAAAAACGTCAAAAAATCACCATCCATAACCCGCATAGCCACCCGGAGGATTATTAACATTTTTGTTCCGCTGATGGAGACTCGCCTGATAACGAATTCTGTACAGCATATGCTAAAGCAACAAAAAAGCAGGCTGGAAAAATTCCGTCAGGTAAATAATAAAAAGGCGCAACTCTGCCTCTCGTGGGAAGAAGCTCTGCAGGCCAGCCATATGTCAGTAGACGATCTGGATCGCCGTTTCCGTCGGCGCAGAACAGCATGGCGGTTATGCTGCTGGAGTCTGCTGGCCATCGCTTTATTCCTCAGCGGTATGCTCTTTGCCGCCTCCTCATTACCTTTGATGACACAGGTACGCGCCATCAGCACTCTTATGTTGATACTGTCAGGCGTCGCTCTTTGTGCTTCCAGAGCACTGATTGTTACATACCGCCTCTGGCAGTTGCATGAACGAAAAGTCAGCGAACCCGAGCAGGGGACTTTCCGTGATTTTCTGAACGACCGCAATGGCTGGCGCAATGCCACATTAATTGCCGTAACCAGTAAACAATACTGATCACGTCCAGATGCCAGTACCACTGGCATGTCGCCATCCCCCTTAATTAAATCCTGTGTGGCCTTTGCCCATACGCAATTCTATTCCGGAGTTACTGTGAAAATTTTACTTCGCGCACTCTGTGCAGGCCTTGCTATATCCTCACTGCCGGCAATGGCTTCAGTGACCTATCAGGATATTGTGTCTGCCGCCACCAATCCTGACGATCTGTCCCGCCAGGCGCTGGTCACGATATTCGGTGATGTGGTCACCAATCCACTGTCAACCAGCGACCCCACCCTGATCGGAAGCATGTTCTGGGTGTTCAACAATATCATTGCCGTACTTGCTATCGTCTGGTGTATCTTCATTAGTATCCGCCATGTTGTGCGTTCGGGGCATCAGGGACAGGTATTCAGCGTCGGGCGCGATATTGTCGGCATACTGAGTTTCGTCGCAGGTTTTCTGATGATCGTTCCTACCGGAAATGGCTGGAGTCTCGCTCAGCTCATTATGTTATGGGGCGCATCGATAATGGGGGTTGGGTCCGCCAATGTGATGGTGCAAGTTGCCGCTGATAATATCGCAAATGGTTATTCAATGACTGTACAGCCAGTTCAGGCATCCACACGAACAGCAGCGCGTGGTATTTTTGAAATGGAGCTGTGTAAGTATGCGGTTAACGCAGGGCTAAATGATTTTAATCAGACGGCCAAATCCTCGACTTCACTGATGACAGAATCAGCTAAAACCGCCAGTGGTAATTACACTGTCACAGTATCCAATGGCAGCGGTATCTGTGGTACTGCCAGCCTGTCAGTAGAAGGGAACGGAACAACAGATCAGTCGACGATTGGAAAATTCTTTAATCCCTTCAGTAAAAACGAGTACAGCGGTGTTATCTCAGCACAACGTGCAGCCATGGATAATATGATTAGCGACATGGACAACGCTGCCAGTGAGTTTGTGACAACATTTCTGGAAAAAAGAAATTCTGGCAACGGAACACTGCCGGATATCGAGACACGAATTCAGAAAGCAGCTGACGAATACGAACGTGCCGTGCAAAAATCGCTACCCACTGATAACGGAGAGCAATCCAGAAAAGAGGCTCTTAAATCTTATCTCACAACCTACGGGTGGGTAACGCTTGGCGCGTGGTATCAGACCTTTGCGACAGCTAACCAACGTCTGGCAGAGCTGGCTGACAGAGCTCCAGCTGTAACTTCAATGTCATCACTGGGAGAAGTTGGTGATACTGACTTATTCAGTGCAGTCATGAGTGCCTATAGGACGCAACTGCAGAATTCCTCATATACGCCACCGCTGGGCACAGTAGTATCATCCAGTGAACAACGCATGGCAAATGCACAAGATCCGAAATCAGCCTTGTCTGAAATTATGGGCCCCCTTGTTAGCCTCACTAACAGGATTGCAACGGAAACAAGTGGCACAGGCACAACCAGTACTCAAATTAATCCTCTGATAAAAATGAAAAATATCGGAGATATAACAATGGTCAGTGCAGAAGGAATCTGGACTATATATACAACGGCCAGAGTTGTCGTTGCCGGTGGCCAAGATTCAATTCTTGTAAAATTCTTTAACTCACTAACAGGTGCCGCTTCGATGCTTACCGCGCTATTTGAAGCACTTGCACCACCTGTTTATTTTCTTTTGTTCCTGATGTTCTGCGCTGGATTTTCCTTATCAATTTACTTGCCATTTATTCCGTTTATTTTCTGGATGACAGGCATCGGGAACTGGATAGTCAGCGTATTAATAGGATGTACCGCCGGGCCTCTGTGGGCTGCAACACATCTCGGGACATCAGAAGACAGAGGAAGTCGGGCAGCCTACGGTTATATATACTTAATTGATAGTATGATAAGGCCGCCCATCATGGTCTTCGGTTTTTTCTTTGCTTCTGTAGCCATCATCGCCGTAGGCACAATACTGAATGCATTATTTGCCGCGGCCCTGGTTAACGTACAGTTCAATTCGCTGACCGGTATTTTCAGTCTTGCTGGTTTCCTGCTGATATACGCCAGAATTTGTACAACCACTGTAGCCGCCATGTTTGCCCTTCAGGCTTACCTACCGGATCATGTTATTAACTTCCTGGGGGGACGTGATGGAGCCAACACGCTTGGCAGCATGGCAAATTCTGTTAAAGAAATATTTATTGGAGGAAGTCGCAATATCCGGCATGCTCCCGGAATGAAAAATGAACGCCTTAAAGATTTGACAAAAGGGAAAGACGAAAAAGATGGAATAAAAGGATAATACAATATAAATATTGCACTACCTCCCCATCGGCATTAAAATAATAGATAGTACGAGGGGAGGCATTATATGAAAGCTAAAAAAGAAACAACAGACAGATTTCCAACCTGGTGGCTATTTTATTATGTATTAAGGAAAGCTTATTTCTTTCTTGGAATACCTTTTTTTCTATTCTGCGCATTAGGCTTTACCGAAATGCTATGTTCTGATCGTTATTTCGGAAATAAGGTCGAAGATTATGTTGTCACTTTTGGTAGCTGGTTCTTATTACTTGCACCAGGTATATGGATGTATTCACGTGCAAAAACAAGGAGAGAAAAGATAAGAAAAGTTGTACAAACAATAAAAGAGTCAGGCTTCTACTCTCCAGAGAAGGGGTATGAAGGATTATCTTTAACTCAGGGAGCTTATTTTGGTATTGACCTTAAAAATGGCACAATGTTGTATGTCCGTATCTATCCAGGCAACATTATGGATGTTATCGGTTTTGACATTCATAATTTCACTCGTACCGTAACAGACGACAAAACACTGGAAATTCATACGAAATACATCAACCTGCCAATGGTTCCTATTCCATCATGGTGTACTCATCCAGAAACCGCATCAAACACCATGCACGCAATGGCAAGTCGAGGATATGATTACCCTGTCGACTTTCCTCGCCTGATTCAGGAAAAGCGTAAGGAGTGGGAGCAGATTGCAGGTATGCCTGTAGCTGAAGTATTTTAAGATAAGCAGCCTCCATAACTGCCGGTTCAGATGAGCCGGCTTTTGTTTGCAACAACACATAGCTTATGCCGTATTAAATAAACCCAAGGACCTATTTATGGCAAAAACAAAACAGGAATGGTTATATCAGTTACGTCGCTGTTCCAGCTTAAAGACACTTGAGAAAATTATTGCTAAAAACCAGGGCACTTTGGCCTCAGATAAAATAGAAGCATTCAACTCTGCAGTTGATCATCGCCTTGCGGAACTGACAATGAACAAATTGTACGACAAAGTACCGGCTTCTGTCTGGAAGTACGTAAAATAACGCCAACAAAAAGAGCAGGAAATCCCACACCTGCTCTCATTCCTGAATAAACATATCCAATATATTCCAATGCGAAGAAATAATCTCCGTAGAATCCCCCATGAGAAAAATATCATATGGGAGAAAATCGCAATTATCACAGCCAGTGCATTCATTATTTTCGCTGTGCTCTGGCATTAATTATTTTCAACACAAAAAGGAAAAAGCAATGAATCTGGTAGACGCCTTTGTCAAAAAAGTAATATCCGGGCCATATGAAGAATATGGAAAATGGTGGATAGATGTCGAATACATTTCATGGGGTGTTCCCGGGAAAACAAGACTGATGTTTGACTCAAAAGAGCAGGCACTGGAAGTTAAGGAAGGGTACAAATTTTTAACGTGAGATCTCTTTTTGTTAAAGGGCAGGAAGCGGTAACTCCCTGCCCTTAGTTACGTTTCCGGGCTTATCGGTCGACAAGTTCCCGGATCAGTTCCAGAACAGCAATCAGCGCGTTTGCAACGGCAACCACTGCCCTGAGAACGATGATTAACAGATTAATCATCCGTTTTCCCTTGATAAGGGAGCGAAACACCGCAGCTTACTCATGGGCTGCCTGTCACTACGGTTGTCTCTATTGTTAGATACAGACTGCCTCACTCCGACCAGAGCACCGGAAGCAGCACCACCTGTTATCCCGACCAGGACTTAACAAATCCGTCAGTTGTCGAACTCAGACAATCAGTAGAGCTAACGTTTTGTATACTACTTGATTAGCAGGATTTTTGACATAGTGTGGGACAAAGCATAGAATTGACTATGTTAGATACAGACTGTCTTTTCCCGTCCAGAGCAACCAACTCTGTAGCGGAACAGTAAAAAAGCCGACCTCACCAGTCGGTTTTTTTACATCTGTTGTTTCTGCAAATCCGCCCCACCATGCCAGTTACACCGGGAAGACTCATGTTCTGGTTACCGTCATCACGACAGAAGTGTCGCCAGAAAGTGCTAACCTGCGGATTATAAGGGTGGTTGTTATCAAATGAACAGCTCGCTATTATAAGAACGTTAGTTGAAAAGAGATTTCCTCCGGTCAGGGCCACCAACTCTGTAACGGAACAGTAAAAAAGCCGGCCTCACCAGTCGGTTTTTTTACGTCTTTTGTATCTGCAAAATCCGCCCCGCCATGCCCGTCACACCGGGGAAACTCATGCTCTGAATCAGAACCAACCATCTCAACTTTGCCGTCTCCTGAAAAAACTGGCACATTCAGTTCGATAACGACCCATAAATACAGAGAGAAAATCCGATGTCAGAAAAGTGGAGTAAAGAATTCGACTCTTGCTTTCAGGTGGGGAGCATAGAAGAAATTGCCGATGCTCTCGAGAAACGCAGCGGAAGCGAGGAAAACGCGTTAGCCATGCTGGCAATGACAGCCTTCACACTCATGACCCGACGTGGTATCTGCGAAATGCAGAACGTGGCCCCCGATGGCAAAGGCATTCGGCTGGAGCTAATCGGCTTCAGGGGAAATGAAACAATACCGGATACGCTTCATTGAAGAAGAAAGGGCGCAATGAGGTCAGCCTTCGCAACAAAGCGGCGGCAGAAAACCTGCCGCCGTGTTGCCCGTTAACGTTTAACTTCGTAGGCTAACGTTGCCACAAGCACTGTGTTTCCCTGCTGGAGCCGGAGTACGCAAAGCGAATCCCTCACCATCCAGACAAAACACAGAATCGTCACACAGATGACGATTAACATCATTAAAAACGTTCGCTGTGGCATCATAGCCCCTCCATTGCCTTACGGCGGTTATCGGGCTACTATAATGTTGTCTAGGCATTACAGTAGAGCCCTTGGTTGATTGATAAAAAAATCTCCAGGGGCTTTCTGCTGTATACCGTCCACAAAACGCTTTCGGCATACAGCCTCAAGCGCCCGCAGCTATTCTAACGACTTTCGTATCTGCAACAATCCTTTTATCGCACGGCTAATTCCTCTGGTTAGCTCTTATCGCCTGCAAATAAATTTTTAACCTTTCCGTTTGATTTAAATTCCAGAAATGGAGACTTTGTCATGTCTTACAATCGACAGCCTGTCGCAGAAGATCCTATGCAGATATGGGGCGCTGTTGGTGTCCTTCTTATCCTGCTGCTATTCGTCATATGGTTATTCTTGCCGGAAGTGGTTTACGCCAGCTGCCTGATTCTTCATACCTTATGGGGACTGGTCGACTGGGGGCCATTTCATAACTATGCAGCACCACGATACAACCTGCTTGCCATGACCGGTAACAACGCCGCCAACATAAGCTATAGCCAGTGGGTTAACGTCATGGAGCAGACCATAGGTATTCTGTGGATGTACCTCTTACCTGTGACACTCTGGTGTTTGTGGGAATGGTATCAACATCCGGGACAAAGCCGTTTCACCCGCAGACCAGTAGATATTACCCGACTGCCACACATCTTTGCTTCGTTGTCCCCTGCTATCGCCCCTGTACTGGCAGATGGTGATCCGGAAAAACTCTTTCATGGTGGCAAACGACCTGAACGGCGGGTTGCTCTCACCCCGGAAGCATTTGTCGAGCAGCATACTCTCATCACCAATATGCAGCTCGATGTTGCAGCTGCAAGACGATGTTTCATGGCCCAGTTGGGTAAACCTTTAACGTCCTGGAAAGACATGGCACCACATGAAAAAGCGCTCTTTGCCATATTTGGTCTTCAGTATTTCCTGGATGATCGTAAGGCAGCATTAAAGCTCATGGATACACTGAACCTCTCATGCAGAATTAAAAGCAAACGGGACAGTGGGAAATTCTGTACCCCTGTTTATTCACTGGCCAAATCAGCTTTCCAGAGAGTGATTAAAAGCAACGGAGCACAGCAATGGCTGAAACAACATCGCTACGTCCGCAGTGGGCTGGTCTGGCTGTATGCACATGACCTGCGGCTTACGCCACCCAACTGGATTTGGCTGAAAGGCGTGGACAGGACGCTGTTTTATGCATTACACCGCGCCAATACCACGAAAGGATTTATTGAAGGCGCTGGCGTGGTGGCCGTTGCACGTGCAGAGGCCGAAGCCATGCGTTTTGGTCTTCCCTGCCCTGAACCCTGTGTTGATGAAGCGGTGGAAGGCTTACGGCGGGATATGCTCAGTCTCGGTCTTATCTGGGATGAACCACAACCAGATCGCGACCGGAAACGCCGCATCCTGACCAACTGGTCCCTCACCGACGACATCCTGCCCCGCACACCTGCTACAGACAACGAATTCTGATTATCCGGAGAACTGAAAATGACAATCGAGTACTTTGCAACACGCATTGCAAAACATATTTCCGTGCAGGCAATCTGGCCGGATGGCAGGACAGAAATTATTGCCGTCCTTCCACGGGATGCCCTGTCAGGGCTGGTAACACGAAATAATCAACTGATTCATATAGCCTTTGACGCCATGGGCACCCGTAACAGAGAAACCGTCCTGATTGATAAACAGGAGCATAACGCTGACCAGATACTTACAGCTATTGATTCCTGCCTGCGCCTTGAATATCTGATGGAACGCCGCTTCAGCAGAACACCTTTGTTCCGTGGCATAATCGCCAGCGTTGTGCTGTTCGTAATGGCAACGATTGGCTTCTCTCTGTTCCGCTATGTTGATCGTGTATTCTGGGATGATACAACGCCTGAAGCAGTACAGACAGCAGGTGAGCCACGACTGCTACCCCCTCACCTGAATCACACTGTGCCATTAAATGAAGGCATTCAACTCCCGGTTCCCCCGAAAAAAGACGTCCAGGTCCCGGAGAAAACAATCACAAGCAAAAATCCGGAAGCCGCAGCTGCGCGACATAATCTGGCTACTGTTCTGAAGCGGAACGCCGATCGGGGCATGTTTACCATCAACCTGTCATCCGGTCATGAACGAACCCTGTTCGCATTTCTCGATCCTGCCTGTCCTAACTGCAGACTTCTGGAGCCGGCCTTAAAACGCCTGGCCAGCGACTTCAATGTCGTTATCTACCCGGTTTCAGTTATTGGTGGAGAGGAATCCACCGACCGTGTGGCACCACTGCTGTGTGAAAAAGATGCTCAGAAACGTGCTGCCGGCTGGCACCGACTGTATTCCGCAGATAACGGAATGATGACGCCACCAGAAGAAACAACGCCTGCAGATGAAACATGCCTGAAAGCGGCCAGAGCTGCAATTGATGTAAACAATGTCGCCTTCCGTAAGTTCGGATTTGCCGGTACCCCATGGGTGCTGTCCGACACCGGCTGGCATCTGCCTACAGGAATTCTGCAGGAAACTGGCACGCTTAATTTATTCCTGAAAACCACCGACAGCGAGTCTGGCCATGAGTGAACATCGCGTTAACCCCGAGCTTTTACACCGTACAGCCTGGGGAAATCCTGTCTGGAATGCACTCCAGAGTCTCAATATCTATGGCTTTTGCCTGGTGGCAAGTCTTGTGGCCAGTTTTATCTGGCCACTTGCATTACCGGCATGTCTGTTGTTCACACTGATAACAATGCTGGTATTTAGTCTGCAGCGATGGCGCTGCCCTCTTCGTATGCCCATGACGCTGGAATGTGCTGACCCGTCACAGGACAGAATGATTAAAAGAAGTCTTTTCAGCTTCTGGCCAACCCTGTTCCAGTATGAGGTCATTCTGGAATCACCGGCCAGCGGCATATTCTATGTTGGTTATCAACGCGTCAGGGATATTGGCAGGGAGTTATGGCTGAGTATGGACGATCTGACCCGCCATATAATGTTTTTCGCCACCACCGGTGGCGGTAAAACGGAAACCATCTTTGCCTGGGCGATTAACCCACTTTGCTGGGCAAGAGGATTCACCCTTGTCGATGGCAAGGCACAGAATGATACGGCAAGAACGATCTGGTATCTGGCCAGACGCTTTGGACGTGAAGACGATGTGGAAGTCATTAACTTCATGAACGGAGGAAAATCCCGCAGTGAAATCATTCTGAGTGGTGAAAAAACGCGTCCTCAGTCAAATACCTGGAATCCCTTCTGTTACAGCACTGAGGCATTCACAGCGGAGACAATGCAGTCAATGCTGCCCCAGAACGTCCAGGGGGGCGAGTGGCAGTCACGGGCCATTGCCATGAATAAGGCACTGGTATTTGGTACTAAATTCTGGTGTGTGCGCGAAGGCAAAACAATGTCGCTGCAGATGCTCCGTGAACATATGACTCTCGAAGGGATGGCCAGACTTTACTGTCGTGGCCTCGATGATCAGTGGCCGGAAGAAGCTATCGCACCGTTACGTAACTACCTTCAGGACGTTCCCGGTTTCGACCTGTCGCTGGTCAGGACACCATCAGCCTGGACGGAAGAACCCAGAAAACAACATGCTTATCTCTCCGGGCAGTTTTCTGAAACTTTCAGCACATTCACGGAAGCATTCGGGGATATTTTTGCTGAAGATTCCGGTGATATCGATATCCGTGACAGCATTCACAGCGACAGGATTCTGATGGTAATGATCCCCGCTCTGGATACATCAGCGCATACAACGTCTGCTCTTGGACGAATGTTTATCACCCAGAAAAGTATGATTCTCGCCCGTGATTTGGGCTACCGCCTCGAAGGAACTGATTCCGATGCACTGGAAGTCAAAAAATATAAGGGGCGTTTCCCTTATCTGTGTTTCCTTGATGAAGTGGGGGCATACTATACGGACCGTATTGCTGTGGAAGCCACTCAGGTGCGTTCACTGGATTTTGCTCTGATTTTGATGGCACAGGACCAGGAACGTATAGAAGGACAGACAACAGCCACGAATACTGCAACACTGATGCAGAACACGGGGACAAAATTTGCCGGCAGGATTGTCAGCGAGGGCAGTACGGCCAGAACGCTGAAAAGCGCCGCCGGTGAAGAAGCCAGGGCGAGAATGAACAACCTGCAGCGTCAGGACGGCATATTTGGTGAATCATGGATTGACAGCCCACAAATCAGCATCCTGATGGAAAGCAAGATAAATGTTCAGGAGTTGATTGAACTTCATCCTGGCGAATTCTTTTCTATTTTCCGGGGAGAAACCGTACCATCAGCATCATTCTTCATCCCTGACGATGAGAAAAGCTGCAGCAGCGATCCCGTTGTTATAAACAGGTATATCAGCGTGGATGCGCCACGCCTGGACCGTCTCCGCCGTCTTGTTCCCCGTACCACTCAACGTCGAATACCGTCACCGGAAAATGTCAGTGCCATCATTGGCGTCCTGACTGCAAAACCCTCCAGAAAAAGACGAAAAATTCGCACAGAGCCGCACACGATCGTGGATACATTCCAGCAACGCATTGCAGGACGTCAGGCGGCTATGGCAATGCTGGAAGAGTACGACACAGATATCAACGCACGTGAAAGTGCCTTGTGGGAAACAGCGGTGAATACGCTTAAAACGACCACACGGGAAGAGCGACGAATTCGCTATATCACGCTGAACAGACCAGAACTACCTGAAACAAAAGAGGAAAATCAGATATCAGTGAGAGCAGAAAGAGCAGGTATAAACCTGTTAACGCTTCCACAGGACAATAACCACCCGACAGGGCGTCCTGTAAACGGGTTTCATCATAAAAAAACCAACCGTCCGGACTGGGACGGAATGTACTGAACAGTGGCCGCGCCGGATTCTGGCGCGGCCTTTTTTTTAACCTGGAGAAGGCGGTTCCCAGCGTTTATCCTGCTCCGGCGGAGGCAGTGATGCGTCATCGTTGCTGTTCGCCGCGATATAATCGCGGTAGTAGCGTTCACTTCCTTCACGGTGATGATCCACGTCCGGTCGCGTAATCCTGTAGTCTTCGTGACCGGTACGGCCTGTCACATTATGCCAGGCAACCATTTCAGCAAAGACCTGGTTAAATTGTTTGTCGTTTCCTTCTGGTTCAAAACCCATGCGTGGATCACGCCCGAATAATACCGGTGCAATCAAATCCAGTTTATCTGCCAGCGCATTGCGGTCATGGTGATTACGGAAAACAACCCTGTCACCATAATCCGTACAGACAAACTCTCCCGTCCGACGGTCACGGAAACGAACACTCCCGTTCTTCTGCAGACGGGCCTCGAGATCACCGGTATTACCGTATACCGGCGTTCCGCCCGGTTCACAAAGCACGACACAGCGGTCTGTCGTCGTTGTGCGTGACCTGTCTTTACGGCGATCGCGATAATCCCAGCCTCTCAGCTGCGATACAGCAGCCCTGTCTCCCTGAGCAGCCTGAATTTCGACCCACTGACGGTAAGAGGGTGGATACCATTTCCCGTCAGCAATAAGTTTCTGTCGCTCATCCCTGATGTCTTCTTTCAGCCTGATCAATGCCTGCATTCGCTGAACTTCTGCAATGTGATAATGCAGCTTACGTAATGCCGGATCATCGTACTGCGCACGAATGTGTGACTTCCGCAGACGGCATGCCTGATGAATTTCCCGACAACGTTCCCCATAACGCAGATCTGGTTTACGCCATTGTTCACGCCATGCCAGATAGCGGGCACGCAGGTCAGCACGGGCCTCAGCTCTGGCTTCACGTCGCTGCCGGCGCAGCATTGGGTCACGTTTACTGCTGACCCCGTACCTGTCACTGACAGCCAGCTCCGGGTTATAGCGACTTTCAGGTTGCACCCTGTCAAACAAATCTGCTGGGGCACTCACAAAAGGTCCGGCCTGTGGCTCTGCACGCCCCAGTGTCAGATCAGGATGAATGCTGCTGGCCTTCACCGGCGTTTGCTCATGATTAAAGGCATCAACGACAACAAGCCCGTGATGTTGTTTCTGTAGCATCAGTCCCTGTTGTGCAAACAGCTCATGACAACGCTGCCAGGTAAACTCACCCTGTGTGATCATTTCTTCAATCTGAGGGCTACAATGGCTGATGCTGTATCCCCACAGACTTTCTTTGTCAGAAAACAGTTCGCGTTTGATAGCCCCCTGCGGCCCCGTGCCTGTACGCATACGGTGCCATTCTTTATCGGTCGCAGGACAGCTCTCCATACGACGACCACGGAAGCGTTCTGTTGGCGTAACCTGGCGGAAAATATCTGTTGGTACAGGCTGCCAGCCACCATCGAGTTGATTCACATTGTCGAGCGTCAGCAGCGACCATACGCTGTCAGCACGAACGGGAGTCTGGTTATGATCATAACCGTCACAGATAACCAGGTGACCATGCTGAACACGCATCCATAATCCCGCTTCAGCCAGTGTGCGGTGAATAGCCTGGCAGTTTTCCAGCCGTCCTTCCCGTGCCATTTCCGGCAGACGTTCTCCAAGATGACGACAGGCATACTGCTGCAGACTTTCTGTTTCAGCGATTTTTTCCGGGCGAACATCAGCGGCAATGAAGTCCGGATTATAGCGTCCTGGTGCTTCCACCTGGCTGAAAATGTCTTTTGGTACTGGCGTGTAGTCACCCATTTTTTTCATGAGTTTTTCTGCACACCAGGAGGGACCAAACGAGTCAAGCTGTACACCTTCCCTGTTGCGATCCCAGCCATCCATCACCAGAAATTTTCCGTCCATCTGAGACAGGTACAGACCATCTTCCGCAAGACGACGATGCAGGGATAACCAGTCATTTACAGGTTCACTGCGTAAACCAGCGACCGCTGTCTGCGCGACATACTCGCGAAAAGTTTGTTTTTTCCCGCGTGTCCACGCGTTCTGGCGATCACGTTCAACGGCGGTTTTGCGAACGATACGATTTCCCGGTGCATGGACCCAGCAACCGTTATCCGGAGCAAAACCATGCTTCAGTTCAAGCTCACGGCAGGCACGACTGAGTTTTTCCTGACTCCAGGATAACCGGTTCAGATAACCCGTTTCAGGGTGTACCCGGTTAACAGCCACATGGACGTGCAGATTATCTGTATCAGTATGCACGGCAGAGACATACTGATGGTCGGCAAGGCCGAGTGATTTCAGCGTATGACGTACACTGTCATAAATCTGTTCCGGACGCGGGCTTTCATGTGACTGCCAGGAAAGGATGTAGTGAAAAACAGGATCAGTGTCATCTTTTGCATAGTGTGCCTGCCGGGCAATGTACTCCATATCTGCAGCGGCAGTTTCAAGAGAAGTACAGTTATGAAAGCAGGTGACACCATAAAAGTTGACCCATTCGCAGCCGTCCTTCATGACATCAACCAGCGCCACGAATGACTCATTTCGAAGACGTGTCGCATAATCAACAAGGCGACTGAAACGGCTTCGGTGCGGTTGTTCAGCCTGCGAAGAAGAAGATAAATCCAGTTCCTCATCGGTCATGTCATCCCGGACAGAGACGTAGGATACCAGGTCTTCGAACGAAGACTTGCCGTCCCTTCTCTTTTTCGGAATGACTGCATTCACCGGAGAATCCTCAACCTTCCATTAACTGTTTACGCAATGTATTTGTAAGTTCGGTTATGGCAACAAGCACTTCTGCGTATTCCTTGTCACCGGTTCTTTTTCCCTGAACAAACAGATGCTTCTGCATCCTTCCCAGTCTCATTAACTCCTTCAGAAAAGCATCATCTGTACGGGAGTTAATTCGCTTATTCAGTGCTGCATTTCGGATGTAAGCAGATACAGTAAGTCCGGAATCTTCAGCTTTTTTCCTGATGGTTTCATCCTCAACAGGAGAGAATCTGAGTGTCCTGACAACTGTCTTTTGCCGTACCTCACTTTTCTTTCTTACCGCACTATCACTCACTTCAGGCTCCTTACGGGGTGTCGGGGCGAAGCCCTGACCAGATGGCAATTGTAATAGCGTCGCGTGTGACGGTATTACAATTGCACATCCTGTCCCGTTTTTTACTTCATTATAGCCTTTGAATGCTTTGCTTCATAGTTTTATGAAGACGGCAGAAGCAGGGCGAAGCCCTGACAGATGGTGACTACGGTGATAGAATTGGAGCTCTGTGACTAACTGAAAGGAGTTTTCCCCATGGCAGGAAAGAAATTTTTTTCCGATGACGATATTGAAGCGGCACGTCTTGCACTCTCTGAACTCCCTGACCTGACCGCAAAACGTAAAACACTGCATGATTTTCTGTCCGCAATCCGGGATGACATCATCGTCCTTGTCAGGACAAAAGGTTACACCCTTGCCGACATCAGAAGCACACTGAAGGAAGCCGGTTATGAGGTGGGAGAAAAGACGCTGAGGGATATCATCCGTGAAGCCGAAGCGAAAAAACCCCGCCGCCGTTCCGGCACAGCTTCAGCGAAGGAAAAGGCAGTATCTTCTCATACTGACTCAAAGAATGACGTAACGGTATCGCCAGGACAGTGACGTGACATTGTCACACTTGTGAGACAAATTTTTTTACGTTTTTATCCTCCTGAGAGGTATTTACCTGGTAAAGCACTGTTGTTAACCTGAGCGGAGAAAGGCGACAACCATGTCCGCCTTTCTGTCCATGTGAATTACAATTGACGATAGCCAGTTTCTTCACTTCTGCCGCATGACTGCGGCAGTTCTTTTTTTTCTGAAATCCCCGGTAATGTCACACTCTTGAAAAGACAGAATTCCTGATGCTATGTTACGCCAGACCAGAGTGGTCACAGTTCATCTCCACACTCTGGTTTGTATTCAGGCACTTTTCCTGTTTTAAATTTTTCCATTTCCGGCTCCTCTGACGTCAGGAGCCGTTTTTTAAATCAACAGTTAACAGTCTGTTACACACCGATATACCCGTACATCACCTGCTGTGCCAGGATTCGTTTCCGGTAAATAACCGTACTTGAGTTAATCCTGCTTTAGTACATATTCAAATCCTGTTTATCCATATAGCGTTGCCCTGGCAGAGTTCTGTCAGGGCATTTTTTTATCACACCGGTAGCTTCATACTTTCTCCACTTTCTCATTGCATAGTCATCATCATTACGTCAGAACGTGGAGATTAACCAACCATGAAAATGTCATCAGGATGTACCCGTATTCTCATTGCAGCAGCCATTATGGGTTGCTCAGGAATGGCATTTGCTGCACCACAACCGGCACCGTCGGCTGAACAGTTGCCGCCGCCATGTCCGGAACGACTGGCACCACCACCGGCACAACCACCGCTCTATGCCTTATCACAGCAGACCACCACACCGGCAGAAACACTGAGCACGGTGGTGAAAAATATTCCTGCCGTGGAAAAAGGGAAGAAGTATGAAATCCGCGTGGAAGTTCGGGAGGTGACGCCACCACCGGCACCGGATATGGATGCACCAAATCCTTAAGACGGCACATTAACGGCAGGAATGATGCCATTACCCTGACTGATACGTGTAACGAATAAAAATATCTCTGTGAAGTGTAGACACATGACATTTGTCACCCTGGTATTCCAGCCAGGGCTTTTTTTTCTGCACTGTGCAGGCAGTGAATACCCTCTTCAAATTTCCTTCACATTTCTCCGTATAATCAGAGATTCCTATATCATCTTATCCAACATGAGATAATGCATTTCGCCCTGAATCCACGTTCAGGGCATTTTTTTTGTCAGACACGCGGCGGCAGTGCGTCGGGATAATGGCGGGCAATGATGTCATTCAGTCGCTCGACAAGGTCCGGACGACGGAAGGTGATATGCACCGTACCTTTCCGGTATCCCCGCACCGTAAAATATTCCCCTTCAAACAACTCACCGATATTGTCGCCGTTCCCGAGAAATTCACCATACTGTGCTCCGATGCTGTTCCTGAAGTCAGGAACGTTGCGCCCTTCCAGCAGATAAAACGGACGTACAAGGTCATCCAGTGCCTCCCGTCCGCTGCAGTCCAGTGTCACATGACCGTTACTCCAGCGGTACAGCAGGTTTTCAATAATGATTTTCTTGCCCAGACGGCAGGGATTATTGGTTCTGTAATCCCATGACAGTTTCCTGTAGATATCAATCAGTCCCTGTTCAAATGTCTGCATCTTACTGGCATGCAGATGACGAAAAGTTGCCAGCACATTGTCCAGGGTGATTTCAGGACAGGTGTCGCTCATCAGCTGGCTGTTCCACTCATCACGCTGGCATGAACTCATGAAGGTGTACATCCCCGTATCCGTCATCAGGCGGTCCCAGATTTTACGGTCGGCAAGACGGGTGATATTCCTTTTCGCTTCTTCCGGTTTATCCATGCACCGAACGGAGCCGGTCACGCAGTCTTCAAAACCGTAAAGAAAAATATCACCTGAAGCATCAAGCAGAATCCTGCGCGCTGTCGCCAGGCATTCCATCGCCTGCATGAACAGTGCAATACCTTCATTACGCTGCGCGATGATGCGGTCGATGGCCACAGACGGAATAATATCTGTCGTGCCGGCAGTATTCAGGTCAGCAGTGGGTAAGGTCTGGTTCATCACATTGTCTCCTCATCGTCACGACTGCCGGGTCAGCCAGGTCATTTCCCGGAGGAGCGAAGCTCCTTCTGCCGTCCGGGTCTTCGGGGATTTCCCCGCAGTGGACCTTTCCGACGGGGGACGCTCACCACGTCACGGGGCAGTTGTCCGGGGGCAGACGCAAAAGTTTTTGACGCCTGCGGCAAAAAGTTTTGTGGCTGATACATCTCTCCCCTGGACGACTGAAACGGGATGTGGTCGTGTATGTACCCCCGGAAAGTCCGTCTGCGGAGAACGGGCCACAGTGCGGCGGCAGGCAGAGACAGCTGCGCCATCAGGCGCAGTGGCCTTACACACCGTAAGGTGTGCAGGGAGCGCCGCATCCGGCGCGACCAGAGAAAACCGACGGCACAACAATGGCATGTTGTGGTCACTGGTACACCATTCCCGCACAGGTGAAAACAGAGAAAACCGCACGACATTTACAACTAAAAAAAGTGAAATTTCTTCACTTTTTCACACTTATTTTTCGCGCTGATTTGGTGATTATGATGATAAAATAAAGTGAAGTTTTTTCACTTTTTCAAAGGTGTTTTATGACCGGCTGGGAACTGCGAATCTGGCGAAAAAGCATGCTCTGGTCACGCGAAAAAGCGGCCAGAGAATTTGGCGTGACACAGAGAACATGGCACGCCTGGGAAAATGCGGAACAGGTGGATGTCACCGTCCGGAGGACCACCCAGGCACTTTCAGTCCGTGACCTGCTGCCTCACATGCAGGGGATGCGCAAGGCAGATATCATCAGGCGTCTGGAAAATGAACTGGGGGAAACGGCAGAGGATGTGTGAGCGTGATTCACAGCCTGGCTGAATGCCAGGCTACTGCTCATCAGGAAACAGCTTTTTCAGTTCTTCACCGGAAAGTCCCGTGACCTCCTGAATCCGTTCCGGCGGCCAGCCTATATCCCGAAGCCGGCAGGCTATTTCCCGCGCCACTTCAAGAGCCCCTTGTTTAAAACCTTGTTTAAAACCTTGTTTAAAACCCTCGTCGAAACCTTTCTGTATAAGACGTTCTGCAATCGTCATGCTGTCTGGTCTGCTCCTGCTGGCAAAAAGCCCGGCATGTTGCCGGGCTGTGATGTTCTCATCAGTGAGTGATTTTCTTCAGTTCGTCATCGGAAAGTCCGGTAGCCTGCTTAATCTGCTCCGGCGTCATCCCCATTTTCTGAAGCTGGCACGCAATAGCCAGGGCTTTTTCAAGCGCTCCTTCCATGCGTCCTTCCATCCTGCCTTCCTGGCGACCTTTTTGCTCAAGACGTTCTGCGATTGTCATCAGTTTATCCTCATGCTGCGGCAGACGCTCGGCCAGCGCCCGCATAAATTCCGGTGATACAGAGTCCCCTGCGTTAACGATGTAATGAATCAGAACACGCACCTGCTCGTCTGAAATTTCCACCATGACCTGCGGGAGTTTGTCCAGCAGCTCCATCATGTCACGATGGCGGATATGCTTCATCAGCAGCGTCAGTGCGGCCATTCGGCGATGGTTCATGATTTCATTGTCATCAACGACAGTGATATCAACCAGCGGAAACGGCTTTGTGTATATTTTAGCCGCAAGCGCCGGATTCTCAAAACAGTCCAGCCAGTTCATGCTGTACGGGTACGGGCTGCGCTCACCATGATAGAACAGCACCGGAATGACCAGTGGCAACGTTTTGTGCTGCTCCAGATGTCTCTGCATCGCCGCCACACTGTAACGTAACATGCGAAAAGGCATGTACAGATTTTCGGTGCTCTGGTGCTCGATGAGCGTATAAACATAGCCGTCTTCACCCCCGGTGGTTTTCACGCTCCAGAGGATATCGCTGGCGTACTGATGCAGGTCCGGCTCAACAAAGGTGGCGGGTTCCAGCTTCAGCGTGGACAGGTCGCACAACTGCCGGTACTCCGCAGGAAGATGTAGTTCCAGAAAATCCCTGGCGACGTCGGGGTTCGCCAGGAACGACCGGAACGCGGCATCATGCGGCGTGGGCGTCGTGGTGGTTTTCTTCTTACTCACGGTTCCTCCTGGTGAGATGTCTGAACGTATCCTGCCGCCTGCACAGGCAGACGGCAAGGGTTAATCAGTGACAGACCCGCTCAATTTCAAGCGCGCGGAGCAGGTGGCCCCATTCGCTGACTTTCATCGCGGGGATACGCACCCGCTTCTGCTCACTGCAGCGTCTGGCGATATGACTGCTCATCGCCAGGACGTCCGGGTTAATCTCATCCTGTGCCAGTTCCTGACGTCTGAAGCGGGTATGCCGGTGCAGGGGTTTATTCTCCCGCAGGCACTCTTCACGCAGACGCTTTACATACTCGGCGGTTGCGAAGATAATTGAGGGTCTCATGGCATAATCTCCATAGATAGTGATTGAGATGCCGGTACTCCGGGCAGGGAGCATACCGGCGGAAAGAGGCAGGGTTTATCGCCCTGCCTTTTTTTCATTCCGGACAGCGACGCAGTGCCAGCGCGAGCGCTTTCATCTTCCAGCCTTCCGGCGTGCGGTACATCACCTTCCAGTAGCCGTCGATGAACACATAATGGAAGCGCACCGCTTCAGTGCTTTCAGTGGCAATCGCCTCCCTGAAAGAACGGTACTCACGCGCCTCACTGTCCATCCGGAAACCACTGTCACGTCCGTAATAAGCCGTCACACCGTCCACCGGGTTCTGAAGCGTATGCCCGGCGGGTTTGTCGCAACGGGGACCGAGGCAACGGATATCACCGTGTTCAACCAGGGCTTCGGCCTGCTGACCGGTGGCATAGTGGGTATGCAGGATGCGACCATTCCAGGCCGGCTCACCGTGCAGGTGGCAGTAAACGGTGCGGAACACCCCGTCGCGGCAAAAAACGGAAATCGTGCTGCTGACTGTCATGAAAAGTCTCCTTCTGCTGAATCAGGTCGCCGGGCCGACCGGTTGCTCCCCGGAGGGGCGAAAGCCCCTTCTGCCGTCCACTTCTTCGGGGTTTCTCCCCGCAGTGGACCTTTCCGATGGGGGCAGCGACTGCCACGGCACGGGGCAGTTGTCCGGGGGCAGACGCAAAAGTTTTTGACGCCTGCGGCAAAAAGTTTTGTGGCTGGTACATCTCTCCCCTGGACGGCTGAAACGTGTTGTGGCCGCTTCAGCCCCCGGAAAGTCCACAGCGGGGAAACAGGCCGCAGGGGTGGCGGCGGAAGGGTTGACTGCGCCATCAGGCGCAGTTGCCTTACACACCGTCAGGTGTGCAGGGAGCGCCGTTTCCGGCGCGACAGGGGCGGCGCGACCGGAACGGTCGCTGCAGGCCTGGTTTTTCAGACATCGGACCGTAGCGGCAGCCCGAAACCGCGCCAGCGGGTTCGGCGGAGACTGGCGGGTGCGCCAGCAGCTGCCTGTCGGAGTCGGGCCGACGACCGGATGCCGCCAGGCAGCCGGAAGCCGAAGGTGTCACCGCCCCCGGGAGTCACAACAACAGAAACGACATAACAGAAAAATGCCTCACACCATGACGGGCATGAAGGGCAGCGCCGCAGGCGCGGCCCTCCTGCATTTCAGGCAGGCGTCAGCCTGCCAGGGTTTTCCGGCGGCCCGGCAGGCCATCCCCCCGCCGGAGCGGGGGAGTCAGTCACCGACGGAACACATGACCGTCAATAAAGGTGAAGGAGTCCAGGAATAAATCCCGCGCATACGCCTCATAGTCAAAATAGAGCGCCACCGTCTCCGGCACGCCAGACAGCAGGCCGGTATCACTGACGAACTCAACCGCAAAAGCCTCCTCACTGTCAGCCTCGCCCCACCAGGCATCGCGGAAGGTGTCAAAATCCGTCTCACCGGTATCATCCACCCAGAGACGATAAGCCTCTTCGCAGCCTTCATCCCGTGCCTGGCGGAAGCCTTCAACCCAGGCCCAGTTGATATGACATTCGGAGGCCATATTCACCGGGAAACCCTCATAATCCTGAAACATCAGTTCCGGATCGGTTTCATCCTGGTGAAGGGCACGGCAGGCGGCGAAAAAATCGCGTTCATCATCAAACGTGGTCAGGTCAAACCAGCGTCCGGCGATGCATCCGCAGTTGTATTTATGCCAGGTTCCAACGTATACAGCAGGTGCAACAACAGACATTCCCGAATCCTCCATAGTCACATGTTCTGCGGCACCGGGCGGTGCCGTGCCTCCATCTTTGCCGGGCCTGCAGGGATGCAAGGGCGC